>WNFC01002785.1_pt1 | contig 18841 bp, 20 predicted proteins | sample 5400541 | NCBI WGS metagenome assembly WNFC01 (sample SAMN13153342, study PRJNA577476) | soil metagenome | isolation source: 120 cm saprolite under Douglas fir tree site 2 hole 2 replicate 1 | place: USA:California | collected 2015-04-18 | reverse complement strand
AGGAAGCGGCCATCGCCGTCCTGGATCGGCCCGCCACGCTGGAGGAGCGTGGAGACCTTCTGGAGACCCAGACCCTGGCTGAAAACTCCCGAAGGAAATCAACCGGAAAGGAAGCGTCCCCACAGAGATTCGAACTCTGCCGAGCCCGCTAACCACAACCCCGCGACGACGCACGCCAAAGCCGAATTCGCGAGGGAATCCGAGGCCGCGGACCGTCAAGAGCGACTCGACAGACCTTGACGGGCTCCGTCTGGACTTGCCCCTGTCGGGGGAGAGATAGGGGAGAGAAAGTCGAGCGAGCCATGCCGAGGTCGCACTCGGCTCGGGAGCAACGCGAGCCGGGCGAAAGCAGCGCCGGGATGTCGTGTTTCTGCGTTAACCGACGCTCCGCGTCATTCTGGAATGTGGGAGGTCTTAATCGGATTCTTCACGGAGACGCGCAGCAGGTGATCCGACCGCAGTGGTACCGGCGAATGCTTTAGCTCTTTGCCGGTGAAGACGATCCTGCTGCGATCAACGCTGACATAAGCGTCCTCGGTGCCGATCTTGCATTCGAGGAAATCGTCACCAAGCATGGCTCCCAAATCCCTCACTCGCTTCTCGTTCAACTGCGAGCGTTTCGCGCCAACGCGGACAACGTCGTCAGCGCCGACCCCGAGATAGGCGCCGGGTCTGTAGTCCGCGACGATCCCGCCGCCGGGGAATGCGCTCATTTTGCGAGCCTGCGATTCGAGCCCGTCGTCCCAGCGAACCTTCCCCTGGACGAGGACGAGCTTTTGCGCGGTATTGATTCCACCCTCATAGACGTCCACCTGGACAACGAAGTCGGCACCCAGCGCGTCCTCCCCGACGCCTGCGGGCGCCTCCGAAAGCGTCGTCGCGCGCGACGACCAAGACCAGTCCCGCCACTGGCCATTGACTTCTTCCTCCAGTTTCGCGACCAGCGCACCAGTAAGACTTCGCTCGTTCGCAGCTCCAGCGTCGTAATGCTCGGCCGCGATTCGGGTGGCGTTCTTGATCTGGCGCCCCATTGCCTGCCGTACGGCTACCGGCACCTGTTTTAACGACGGCATGCTTCACGCTCCCGTCAGCGCAGCCGCGAGAGGACCTCGACATACGCCTCGATGGCGTCGCGCGGAGTGTCGTAGACAAGCTCGGGGACAGCGATTCTGGCATTGTCGAGGTGGAGCTTCAGCACTCCCATCGTGAATCCCCAGACCACGTGATCGGACCGCGGGATATGACGGTCCAGAGTGTTCACCAACCTCTCGACCGCGCGCGGATGAGACCGCCCCCCAAGATTCCGCTGCCGAATCGCTTCGCCGACAAGAGTGATCAGAGATGCAGCAATCCCGAACGCGCGCTTGTTAAACGCCTCCGGCGGGCACCTGCCGAGGATCCAGTCCGCTGCTTCATAGTCCGCATCGCGCTCCTGATCGATCGAGATTACGCTCTCTTTCGAGAACCGGTGACCAAGACGATAATGGGCGAGTTCGTGATGCAGCTGAAAAGCGGCCGCACAGACGGCTACCTCGTTCGCGACGTGCAGGTCGGACGCTTCGGGCGGCTGCGCCAACGGTCTCGGCAAATTGGGAGGCCAGGGGCCGCGGCGATCGAAGCACCAACTCAGCAGGCGCATCGCCGCACTGAGATCGGGGTCCACCGTGAGGTCGACGGTGGTCGGCGTCGTGATCAGCTTGCCTGCGAGTACCTTGGTGTAGAAGGTGAAGTGAGCAAACGAGGTACACCAGGTCTGCTCGATGACGGGCATCGAGAGCTCGATCGTCTTCGACTCGACGTCTATGCTGCAGACGGGATATTCGCCGTCTCGTAAGACGATGGTCAGGCCTTCGAGCACCTCGCGGACCGCCTCGACTCGCTCCGGCGCGATCAGCACGAGCGACTCGCCGATAGGGCGCAAAAGCACGTCCGCCCTCGAGGGCTGACTTTCCACTTTGAAGACGGGCCGCCGTTTGAATGATTCCAGGGACTGCCTCAAGAGACGCAGGCGCGGTCAAGCGAGGCCAACCGGGCCGGAAGTTGGAGCGCAAAACTCGTTCGAACCGGCGACCTTCGCCCTAGCAACGAGGCAGCCCGCCATCCACGATTCTTCCCTACTCTTTGCGAGTAAGCAAGACCTGCAATTTCCGTGGCCTTCCTGCTGCCCATCGGGCCACGGCTCTACACTCTCCACGCGGTGACAGACTCCGCGGACCAGCTCTACACCGCAACCGCGTGGCGCTCCAACTGGTCATCGACGAGGCGGACCTCTTCGCGGCCGCAGAAGGTCACGCTCCGTCTGTTCGGCGCGATCGACGACATCGTTCGCCGCGGACGAAAGCGTGGCATCGGCTGCACGATGATCTGCCGGCGGTCCTCGATCAGCTCTTAGAATGGGATGTCGTCTTCGGCGCCGGCGGGAGCGTCCTCCGGCGGCGGGGGCTCGATCTGCTCGGCGGGGTCGCTCGTACGCTTGGCTGCGCCCCCGAGGAAGACCACGCGATCAGCCAGGATCTCCGTGGACCAGCGCTGAACTCCCTGGCGGTCGGTCCAGGAGCGAGTGCGGAGCCGCCCGCGCACGAGCACTTGACGTCCAACGTCCAGGTGCTGGGCGCAGACCGCCGCAGTTCGGCCCCAGGTCACGATCCTGTGCCATTCCGTACGCTCCTGCGGCTTCTGTCCCTTGGCGAACGACGTTTCATTGGTCGCAAGAGAGAGCAGCGCGTACGCGGCTTGCGTTGCGGTGTAGCGCAGCTCTGGCTTACGGCCGAGATGGCCGACTAGAGTGACGGCGTTGAGCGACGACATAACGACTCCTCATGAGTGACGGGGTGACTGCTGCCTCCCTAGAGACTTCGAAGCCGACGCGCCAACACGGGTACATGCGTAGGTCGACGTCGGGCGGGACGGCGGACGACGCACGGCCCATGCGCGATCGAGCTCCCAGGCGTCGGCGTAGGCGCGCGCAGCTCGCACGAGGCGGCGAACAGCGTTGCAACTGAAGTGTGGCAGAGCCTCCGCGGCAGCGCAGAGTGTGTCCTCTGCCCTTCCGAGCAACCTGCGCACGACCTGCCCGTCGGCAACGTCGAGTACATCGCTTGCGGGACGCTCGTCCGTGTAGAGATCTCGCGCAGCCGCCGTGTAGCTGCGAGCAACCGCGAACAAGACGTCGCGCTCGCCACCTCCGTATTGTCCGAACGCGAGGGCGCACGTCAGAAGCGAGTGCCTCGCCGCCCTTGCGCTCCGGCCGGTGGCGCGCTGGTCGAGCAAAGCCTCGATATGACGGGGCGCCCTGGCCATCACGCACCTTCGCTTGAGCCCTTCAACGTCTCGTCGATCGCGGCGTTGAGGGTGCGCAGCGCTTCGCGCGTCATCTCGCCCACGGGACGATGTGTGGTGTGTCTCGCCAGCTCCTGAATGAGCTCGCAGGCCTCGACCGCGGCCGCGCCAGCGCGCTGGGCGGTGGTGATCGCGAGTTCGCGAGCCGTCGCGAGCGGAGCGCCTCGCAGCGTACCCGCACCTGACATCGACGGATCCTCGAGTGTCTTCGCCGTCCGGACCGCTTGACGGCAGGTGCTCGCAATCCGCTCCAGCAGTTGGAGCGCGCGAGGCAAGACCGGAACGTCGGCGACCCCAAGAGCCGCGGCTGCAGCCTTCTTCCTGGCTCGCTCGACCCGGTGATACTCGACGATGGCGTCTGCTAGGACCGGAACCGGGCAGGACATCTCGCCTCCGCTCTATGGACGGAGGCAACACTAATGGACATACAATTGTATGTCAAGAGTTGATCGACCCAGCGCCAGCTCGGCCTCAAGCCACCGGCTGGGGACCGCGGATCGTGGTCGCCGCCGCTGTGTTTCGCCGACCTCGCCCGCTAGCGCTCCACGTGAGGCCTTAACGTGCGAGCGCTCTCGCGACGGACGCGAGGAGTTCGTCGTCATTCGCAGGCTTGAGAACATGGCCGCTGACCTCGCCCCAGCGAACCGGTGGCTTCGATTCGCTCGAATGGACGAGAACTCGGATTCTCCTCAACGTGTCGTCCTGCGCTCGAACGGCCAAGAACTCTTCTCCGTCCATGACCGGCATGCGCATGTCCAGCAGGACCAAGTCGACAGAAACTGCCCGCAAGAGGCGAATCGCCTCATGGCCATTGCTCGCCACCATCACGACATAGCCGGCACGTTCCAACGTATGGCGTGTCATGACCTGAACAGCCTGCACGTCGTCGACGACCAGCACAGTTGCACCCTGGCCCTGCGTCCTTTCGCCTCGGGCCGATCGGTCCCGCGGTTCGCGTTGCGCATCGTCGGGAGCGTTCTCAACCGCGTACACGGACACACACTGATGAGTCATACAGCCGATCCTACCTGACTGTTCCTTCACAGGCAAACCTGACAGGGCCTATTCGTCCACCCAACCTGATTGGGCAGGATGGACACGAACCTGGCAAGGAAGATCGGTTCAGCAGCGAGGGCCGCCCGGCGCGCACGGGCGCTCACGCAACAGGACGCCGCTGAAACCATCGGGGTCAGCGCCGAATTCTACGGAAGGATCGAAAGAGGGCGAACGCTGCCAAGCGTTCCGACCCTCGTCAGGATCGCAGATACGCTCGGCATTCCAGCAGATGCGCTACTCGGTCGAACTGGGGCGCAGGGTGTTACGTCGCAGCTCGAGCCGAATCCCACAGACGTATCGATGTCGCCTGAACTGCGAAGCCTCTTGCGCCGGCTTCGCAGGGTGAAACCTCGTATCCTGCGTCTAGTTTCTGCGCTCGTCGCCGCGCTCGAAACTCGTTGACCACTGCCGCGCGCTGACTACGTGTTCGCCCTTCCCCCGGGGGGCAGCCGTACACTGGCGTAGACGTCATCCCAGCCTTTGCCCTCGACGATTAGGACCCGGCATGGCTTGCATACCGGCTGCGGGCTGCCGTCACGCCGTGGCGCGGTTACGAGCTTGTCCGTGGGCTGCTCGCAGCAGGTGCAGATGGAACGCCCGGCGTCCATGGTTCCTCGTCCCAGAACCTATACCGCTTTCCGCACCCTTGCCGCCTGCACTCGAAGTGCCCCGCCCGGCCGATGTTCCTGGACCGCGCAAAATACGGTGCCGCTCCGCACGTGCAGCGCCCTGTGTTCGACAGCGGAGGCAGGTCTGACACGGCGAACGGCATAGCATGCGACCGCCGATGGTCGACCGCTCCCACGACGGTTCGCGCAGGAACCGTGGACGCCGGGCTTGGCCGTCGATGGCCGCAGGCTCGACCACCGACCCTGACGCCGCGAATGCCCATTCTCGTCATCGACGGTGGGCTTGACGGCAGCGCTGGACAGAACCAGAAGACCGTTCGGCAAGTGCGCCTTCGGGTCGTGTAGACCTAGGAGCCGACGAGATGCGCGACTTCCTCGACGACTTGGCGGGAACGGTTGAGCCGGTGCGGCGACTTATCGCCGGCAAGTCAGACCGTGAAGTCAGGGCAATCTGTTTGGAGGCGCTCCGGCGGTGGAGGAAGTCGGCCGGCAAGAAGGTCTCCCTGCAGATGCACGGAGACTTCGGGCGGGCTGTTCTCCAGCTTCTCGCGGAGACGTCTACTGGCCGGGTCGACGTGAACGGCGGCAAAGAGGTCTTCCTCAACAGCCAGCAGGATGACTTCATGGCGCCCGTGATGGACTTCGTCTGGTGGCTCATCCGGTCCGGGCTGGCGCGCCCTCAGGGATTCAGCGCTGACAGGCTCTTCGCTTTCGGCATGACGGCGGCGGGGCTTCGGTTCCTCGATGCCGGCGATCATCATGCCCTGGCGCCGGGGTTCTTGGCACGATTGCGATCACGGCATCCCGACATTCCGGAGGACGTCTTGGTCCTGATCGAGGATGCGCAGGCGTGCCTTGATAGTGGGCTGCTCCGGCCGGGCGTGGTCCTGCTTGGTCTCGCGTTCGAGACGCTGGTCGAGCACGTCCTGACGGACCTCGCCAGCAAGGCCTTGGTCGACCCGAAGCAGATCCGCCGGGCCGACGCTGGAGACAGGATCGGGATGCTCAAGAATCAGCTGAGCAGGTTGAAGTTCCAGGACGACGAGCGGCGCCTAGTAGTCTCCGCCGTCGAGTTCGCAGATCACCTGCGCGAGCGGCGCAACGACGCTGCGCACACGAAGCCGAGATGGCCCTTCGACTCGCTCGACGAGGTCGAGGAGCTGCTCATCTCGGCGGGCCGCCACGTCCCGCACCTCTGGAGGATCACGCACGCGACATCCGCGTGATGGCAGGCTCAAGGGTCGGCGAGCAGCAATTCAGAACCGTCATTCCTATACCCGGAAGAGCCAGTCTCGTCCGCCAGCCGCGATGGCTCGCAGTAAAGACCTCGCCTGGGCCCAGCTCTCCTGCCGACGTCCGGGGACGTCGTCGCGGGAGCCGAATGTCGGAGCCCTGTGGTTCCCTTCAGCCGTGCGAAGAAGGGGTGCGGAATGGACTGCAGCACGGGAAGCGCGATACGCGATGGCATGGCGCCACGAAAGACCAGATGGGGCGAAGGCAAGGCGCATCGGTTCGGCGGCGATTGGACCAACGCGAAGCTCGATGTCCTCGCGAAGTACCTTTCCGCGTACACGAAGGCGTTGAAGAACCAGCCGTTCACGAAGGGATATATCGACGCCTTCGCTGGCACCGGCTACCGCACGATGTGCGAGGACGAGGATGAGGAGTCTTCCCAGGAACTGCTGTTTCCGGAGCCGCAAGCGGGCGAGCGCGAGGCTCTTCTAGAGGGATCAGCCACACTCGCGTTGAAGACGAAGCCACGCTTCGACGGGTACGTGTTCATAGAACGTAGCTCGGCACGATGCGCCCAACTCGAGGCGCTGAAAGAGGAGTTTCCCGACTTGGCGCCGGACATTCAGATTCGGGAAGGAGAGGCGAACGCTGAGATCCAGAAGCTCTGCGCGCTGCCATGGCAAAGGCGGAGGGCGGTGCTGTTTCTCGACCCGTACGGCATGCAGGTCGAATGGACCACGATCGAGGCGGTCGCCCGGACGCACGCGATCGATACGTGGCTTCTTTTCCCTCTCGGTGTCGCGGTGACGCGCTTGCTCACGAGGTCAGGCAAAATCCCAGATGCGTGGCGCCAAAGCCTTGACCGGTTGCTCGGCACGACAGATTGGTACGATGAGTTCTACCGGGTCGAGAAGACGTTCACGCTATTCGGGCAAGAGGAACGCGTCGTCAGGGCTACGGCCGATTCGATCGGACATTACTTCAACAAGCGTCTGAAGACGGTCTTTGCAGACGTCGCCGACCAGCCGGGGGTGCTGCGCAACTCTGCTAACGTTCCACTGTATCTGTTGTGCTTTGCCGTCGGGAATGCGCGAGGTGCGACGCCTGCGCTAAGAATAGCGAAGAGCCTGCTCAAGGGGGTGCAGTGATGGCACAAGGCTCCGGTATCGAGTGGACCGAATCGACCTGGAACCCGGTCACCGGCTGCACGAAGGTCAGTCTGGGCTGCAAGCACTGTTACGCCGAACGGATGGCGGAGCGGCTGCAGGCGATGGGGCAGGAGAACTACCGGAACGGATTCGCGCTCACGCTGCAGCCGCACATGCTCGAGCTGCCGCTGCGCTGGAAAAGGCCGCAGACGATCTTCGTCAACTCGATGAGCGATCTGTTCCACCGCGAAGTCCCGCTCGAATACATCCAGAAGGTCTTCGACGTCATGCGCCGCGCGACGTGGCATCGCTTCCAGGTCCTGACCAAGCGCTCCGAGCGTCTCCGCGAGCTCGACGCGCAGCTCGAATGGACGCCCAACATCTGGATGGGAGTCAGCGTAGAGAACGAGGACTACTCCTGGCGCATCGATGATCTCCGCGCGACGCGCGCTGCGCTGAAGTTCCTATCCCTCGAGCCGCTGCTCGGACCGTTGCCCGAGCTGGATCTCGGCGGCATCCATTGGGTGATCGTCGGCGGAGAGTCTGGTCCTGGCGCGCGACCGATGGAGCCAGCTTGGGCGACGGATATCCGCGATCAATGCCTGCGCGCTGGAGTCCCCTTCTTCTTCAAGCAGTGGGGCGGGAGAAATAAAAAGCAAGCCGGCCGCACCCTCGAAGGGGAGACATGGGACGAAATGCCACGCGCTGCAGCATCGGCAGCGCGGCTGCAACTCGCATTCCCATGACCTGGCCGCGATTGCGTAAACCCGCACTCCGAGTGCGGATCTCCCCCGACCTGAGATACGTCTCGGCGCCGGCGCGTCGCTTTCCGCGAGGCTAATGCGCTCGGTTTGGGCGGTTGGACGGCGGCGCCGTTGATCGCGTCGCGAGCTAATTCTTCCCCTGTGGGGCCTCGCGTGGTGGTGTACCTGGCGTCGGCTGCGGCTGCGGCTGGGGCGCTGGCAGCGGCTGCGGCTGTGGCGTCGGGGACGGCTGGGGTCGCACCGGCTCGAATGGCGGCGGCCGAGGTGGCTCGCCCGGACGCGTCGGATCATTCGGGTTTGGCATGGGTGACAGCCTACTCAGGATCAAGCACCGCCGTCGCGGCCGAAGCGGCTCCCCGTCGGCAACTCCTAGCGAGACAGCCATCGAGTCGCGGCTCAGGTGCCGTAGCTGATCGACACCTTCACCCGAAAGTAGTTCAAGCAACTGCGGCCCCGATTACGGCCCTTCGGTGAACCCTCGTGACCGCAGCAGTGGACGGTCTCTTGCTGCTCTGTCGCCCTCGACACCGTGAGTCGTTGGAGGAGGCTCTCGATGTCGACCCCGCCTTGCTGACAGAGAGGATTGCTGCAGTGGAGCGTGGGGCGGACAGAGTGTTCGTCAAACTTCTGGATCAGCGGTTGGCGCTGCGGACCGAATCGAACCCCATCGCCATGTTCCGTGACTTCGACGCGAAGACTTTTCACGCTGGGGTAAGCCGCTTTGAAGTTGGGAGCGCTCCGCGGCAGCAGAGATGGAGTTTCCATCTTGTCATCCTCGAGCGTTCGACGGCCCTTTGGCATCGGAGCTACCTCGCGAATGTGAGCCTTGGCGCAGTAGGCTCAGCCTAACACCTGGGTGCGGTGAGGGTCCCAACCGCTCCAGGCTGCATGCTTCTGCCCGCAGCGCCGGCAGGCGAAGTGGTGCTCGAGCACTCCGCGCGCGCGGTCTTGGCGGACGTAGAAGAGCGAGCTTCCGCATCGGGCGCAGAGGAGGGTGAAGCTCTCGCGAGGGCGCGGGAGCGCGGCGAGCTGGTCCGGCATGGCCCGGAGGCGTAACACGGCGGGCTGACGTCGGCGCTGCCGGGGCCGTCTACTTGAGCAGCCCCGTCGGTTGAGCGCCTCGACGAGGAGCACCCGGATCGCTTCGGTGCGCGTCGCGCGAGTGGTGAACCGGCCGACGGCCCCTAACTGGGGGTGGAACATGCGGACAATCGGATTGGTGATGTGGCTGGTGCTTGTCACCAGCGGTCTCCCGGGGCCCCAGTTCCAGCACGTAGTTCTTGGCGATCTTCTGGTGGACGGCGTGGAGCACCCACTCGTCCTGGCGGATCGGCGTGATCGCGGGCGGCAGTTCGGTTGCACCATCGAGGAGCAGGAAGCCGCCGTCGCCGACATGCCAGGAGCAGCCTCGCGCCGGCTCCTCAGCCGCGGAGGCTCGCGAACGCCTGTGCGATGCGCTGCGGTGCCTTGGGCCGTGCGTACATCCGCTCCATGTACGCCCGCAGATTCGGCAAGGCCTCGAGCAGATGCACCACGCTCGCCATGTCGAGCGTGTATGCCGCGACGAAGTCCGCGACGGTCACGTTCTCACCGACCAGCACAGGGCGCGTCTCGAGGTGCTTCTCCACGACCGCGGCCATGTCGAGGAAGTCCTGGCGCGCGATGGGGATCTCGGCGGCCAGCCGCTTCTCGATCGGATAGAGGTGCGTGTGGCGCGCGATGCGCCAGAGCGGTTGCTCGAGCTCCGTCGCCGTGAAGAGCAGCCAGCGATTCACCTGCGCACGGGCTCGCAGGTCGGCGGGGAGGAACCCCTTCTGCGGATACTTCTCCGCGAGGTACAGCACGATCGCGACCGATTCGCTCAGCACGAAGTCGTCATCGACGAGGACGGGGACCTTGCCGGCGGGATTCACGGCCAGGAACTCCGGCCGGCGGTGCTCGCCCTTCGTGAGGTCCACCTGGACGTACTCGAAATCGAGGTCCAACTCCCGCAGCATCCACAGGGCACGGATGCTCCGCGTCGGAGCAAAACCGTAGAGCTTCATTGGCCTCCACGAGAGTAGCTCAATTTTGTCGCACACTGGCGAAGACCTCATCCCAGCCCTTGCCCCTAACGATCAGAGTCCGGCACCGCTTGCAGACTTTCTGCAGGCTGCCGTCACGCCGCGGCGCGCTCATGAGCTCGTCGGTGGGCTGCTCACAGCAGGTGCAGATGGGCGCCCGGCGTCCATGGCTCCTCGTCCCAGAACCTATACCGCCTCCCGCAACGCCGCCGCCTGCACTCGAAGTGCCCCGCCTGGCCGATCGTCCCGGACCGAGCAAAGAGGGTGCCGCTCCGCTGGTGCACCGGCCTGTGTTCGGGAGCCGAGGCAGGTCTGCCACGGTGGACGGCATAGCATGCAGAGCCGAGGTCGACCGCCGATTGTCCCGCTGACCCGTTCGATTCAGTGCGGCAGGAGATGAACCTCCTGCCTTCGGTTCAAGAGCCCTCGGCGGTCCGTGCGCTATCCGGGTTGACCTGACTCAAGCTCGTAGATCATGCGCCATAGCCTGTCTGTGTGGCCTCGCTCGACTAGCTCGATGGGCTTCAAATCATCGAACGCAGGGTTCGGCGTGTCCAGCCAACGCGCGACCGCGTCCTGCGGAATGACGTGGAGCAGCGCCTCCTTGAGGCGTGCAGTCTCGGTGACCTTCCGGGCGATGCCTGCCGTAAACTCTGCTTCGTCGTTCTCGAGCGCGGCGATCGTCCGCGTGGAGTAGCCAGTGAGCCGGCCGAAGAGAGCCTGCTTGAGGCCAAGCTCCTTCCGAAGCCGAACGACTTGGCTCGCCGTGGGTTCGACCCCCTTCCTGTGAGCCACGACAAGCTTCTTCGTATCCATGGCGCTCTGGGCAACGCTCTTGGCGAACGCCGCGGCGGACCGCTTGAATGCCGTCCTGCGAACGTTCTTCTTCTTCGTCGGCATGAGCGTAGTGTAGCCGCGAGATGTTGCGTGCGCAAGTGCATGCAATTCTGCATGCATCACTTCCAGGCATCTCAGTGGGACAGGAACCCACGTAGTCGCTCCAAGCCTCTGCCCCGGATACGACTCCCTGGCGTCAAGAGTCGCGGGAAAGCCACGAGATTCCTTCCGCCCCGAACCTCTGCCGAGGGCACGATCAGCCCCTCTATATCGAGCGCGGCAGCCAACCGCCCTATGGCCTGCGTGAGCGCCTCGTGACCCCGGTCGTTCGCTGCACGCCAATCGACCGCTCGCAGCGACTTCTGTGTCAGCCGCATCTGCCGCAGTGCGCGCCGGGTACTGAGGTCGAGGGTCTTCGCAAGCCGGACATCGAACGCCGCCTCCACTCGTGGAAGCTCGTTCGTGATGCTTGCCCCGTAGTATTTGGCGGCCGTGGCCACCTCCTTGTGAGCCACTTCGTACGTGGTGCTTGCGTAGAAGGTAGCGAGGCCAGGCGGGTTCCAGCGACCGCCCCACGTAGCGGCTCCAGCTCCGCTGATTGCATCGTCGGGACTCGAGTACTCGAGGCGCATCGCTCGATACGCCGTCCCCTCGAAGGGAAGCACCAGCCCGCGAGCTATCAGGGCCTGCAATGCATCTCGAAGCGGACCGTCAAGCTCGTACGGACGAAGCCGTCCCATGCGTGGTCACAGGTACCAAGACCAGGAGATGCTGAGGGGCAAGCTTAGGGCCCAGGTGCGCTCGCTCCCGAGGAGGAACTCGACGCGCGGGGCGAGGCCAATGGTGAAGTGATCCCCTGCCCACTCGACACCGGCTGATGGGGCCAGCAAGAATGCCTTCTGTGAGGTGTCGGCGAGATTGAGGCCGTAGCTGCGTGGACCTGTCGCGGGATCGCTGACATCGTAGTGGTCGATGTTCGAGAAGGACCGACTGGCGAAGCCGACGTCCCCGCCGGCGATGAGCCGCCAGGTGAAGCCGTGTACGAATCGTCCCCGCAACAGTAGACCAATTTGCTGCGTCCGTTCCGACAACGTGCCCGGCAGCGTTCCGCCGGGCGACGAGACCTGCGCGTCGCCGTGGGTGAAAGTCGTCGGCGGTTGGTAGAAGGCGGCAACGCCGACCTCGACCGAGTTCGTAAGCGCGTACCGGACCCCGAGCAAGGTCGTGAGCGAGCCACCGAGCTGCGACGGAGCTCCCTGCGCGTAGGGCGCGCGCACGTTGATGAGCGCGACCCCCCAGCTGAGATCCGCCGACACGGCACCCCGCTCGGCATGGGCAGCGCTGCCCATGCAGATCCAGAAGCCAGCGGCGAGAAGCGCACGGCGAACGTTCACCTACAATCTCCTGCGTACTTCAACGGAACGTGAGCGGCCAGAGTCCAACAGTGGGCTGAGTAAGCTGGGTGGCGACCATGGCTTGGAAGAGCGAGCGTGAGCCCGTGGCTGGCGAACACGAGGTCGTCCGCTGAGATTGCGTGTTCACGACGACTAGGGAGGAGGCACTCGGGTCGCGGGCGTACAGGTCGACAGGGAATGTCAGCCCGGTGAACGCAGGGTCAGGGACGAAAAGCAGCTGCGGCGGCGGATTCCCGTCGACGTAGGGAGTCCCGGTGCAGTCCGTCGAGGCGAAAAATAGGGTCGCCTGAGGAAAGAGCGGCTGCGTCGTAAACAGATCGACCGTCCAGATGAAGTGCGACGTTGACGGATCAGCGTATGTGATCGTGCGGCCGGAAAGTCCGAGCATCGAGCCGAGCGCAGCTCCGTTCTTCTCAAACACCGTGAACGGGAGACCGGCAGGACCCTGCGCGCCCTGTGCCCCTGCTGGTCCTGGCGGCCCTTGCGGACCTTGAGGTCCCTGGGGACCCGCCGGCCCCTGAGGCCCAGCGGGTCCAACGTCGCCGCGGCTCCCGCTGCTGCACGCAGCGGCCGCGCTTGCGATGAGGAGGGCTGGAAAGGATGATCGCATCGTACTGCCTCTCAGTGCGGGATGACCCGCGAGAAGACGATCGCTGGAGAAGTGACACCCGGTGGTCCAAGGACCGTAGTCGCCGTCGTTCCCGGCATCAGGTTCGAGGTGTTGAAAGTGAGCGAGCCGTACACCTTCGAGTCGGCCTGCCCGAGGTAGAGATACCAGGGTTGCAGCGCGGCGTAGCAACCATTTGAGGCGGGGCACCAGTTGGGAGGACCACTTGGATCGCAACGGCAGCTCGTAAAGCCCAGGAAACCGTCGTCGTATTGTCCATAGAGGTACTGGTAGCGATTCGTAGCCGCGTCCCAGGTCAAGACGCCAGGGACCGCTCGCGAAGGCACGGACAGATAGATGGCGACACGTCCTGCCAGCGATCCTTCCGCGGCAGGAACAACGATGCCGTTGTTACTCGCGACTACAGGCAACTGCTCTCCGCTGCTGCCGACCTCAAAGGAGAGTGCGTTCAGCTGCCACGTGTCCTGGTTTACCTCGGGGTTGATGGCGCCTGTGGGCTTCACGCACGTCGTCTTCCCGTTGAATAGGTAGGTCGCAGGATTCGCGCCGCCGCACGGAGAATGCGGATAGAAAGTATCGTTACATACTCCTTGCGCTTGGTAACACTGGCCTGCCACTGGCTGATTGGGCGCGTAATCCGACCATGCTTCCCAGCGCTCGACGACCGCGGAGGGGTGGCTGGCGTCGCCTGGGACGCCGCCAATCTGCGAGAACATGACCAGGGACTTCCCGGCCGGGTTGTAAGCGACGTAGCGCACGAAGCGTGCCGTGTCCGTCGGGAACGTGCTGTTCGTGAACATGCTCGTATAGGTGTTGTTGGCGAGGCTGAACGCGAACACCGACCGCGGGTCGCCGCTGGTCACGTAATTCGTATCCTCGAGGAAGGCAACGGGCGGTGGGACAAGCTGGAACTGAAACTGCTGGGCCGGCGTGATTTGGCCGATGTTGCCCGCCGCATCCATCGCTGTGATCAAGACCGAGACCGTCGCCTGGGCGGTCACCCGGGCGAGGGCGGGAATGGCATCGGACGTGACGGGCAGCAGGTAGCGAACCCCGGAGAATGTCGTGTCGCGGATGAGATCGCCCGTGGCTGCCGAGAACACCGGGCATCCCGAGCAGGTGACCGTCGCTTTGAACGTCACCGACGAGATCGGGGGATCGGTCGCCGCATTGAACGGGATCGTGTAAGGGATGAGCGGCGTGTTCGTGGTGTTCGAGCCGACGAGGTCGCTCACCGTCGGCGCTGTTCCGAACCAGCTCAACCTGGTCGTGGTCTTCCGGACGACGAGCGTGTTGTTCAGATCGACCGTGGCCCTGCTTGCATTGCCAGGGTTGTAAGAAGCGGACGGACCGTAGCTCCACGAGTTCGCGCTATTGGGATCGGCACCCGTGAGCGCGAGTTGGAGGTTGCTCTCGTCGTAATACGAGGCGAAAGGCGCCCACTGAGGAGAGGGCCGTGTGTTGTTCCAAAGCGAGGAGACCGCCTGCTGATATGGCGAGCTCGTCCCGAACCCGGAGTTTCCGGCTGTAGTGACTCCATCGCTGCCAATGGCTGCATCGACTCCATACGCGACGATCACGTTGTCCAGGTAAGCAACGAGGGGGATGGAGGTGAACGTCCAGTTGTTCGTGCCCGGACTTCGTATGCCCAGAACCGGATTGGCGGCCGAAGTCATGTTCTTCGCGTACACAGCCTGTACTCCCGACCCCGTGCCATCGGCAGCGGTCACCGTCAGGCTGACAGTCTGACTGAGATTGTTCGTGTAGCGTGGCGGCGGCGCCGTCACCGTGATCACCGGGGGCGTGCGATCGATGATCACATCGATGGGCGCTACGCGGCAGTTGAATACAATGTCGCAGGCCGTGTACTGGACCGTGACCTGCCCGTCCGCCTGCACGCCAGGTATGGTCCACGAGCCCGAGAAAGCAGGGGCGCTCGCGGTGTTCACGATGTTCAGCGAGCTTTCGACGATGCTCGCGACGGCGTTCGCGTCAGTCGCGAGCGCTGCCGCGGGAACGATGGCCGAGTAGTACGCGCTGGCAACCGGCTGCGTGGCGGCGATTGCTGGCGGAGTATTGTCGACCACGACGTGCCAGGTGAGGGTCGTGCTATTCCCGGCCGAGTCCTTCGCCGTGGCCGTGAACGTGAGGGGTCCGTCGGCTACCTTGGTCGTGTCGAAGCTGCCAGTGAACTTCGTGGGCATCGTGCTGCCCGCGCCGGGCGTTACGGTCGTCGCGCCTTGCCCGACGGTGAGCGACGCTACGCCAGCCGGGCTGCTCGCCGTAACCGTGAAGTTCAAAGTGCCGCTGACGAGCTGCTGACCCGAGAAGCTCACGGGTGAGTGCGTGTTCCCATCCGCGCCGACGAAACTGAGCGTGTTCGTCAGGATCGGGCCGACGCCGGTATCGCGGAAGATCTGCAGGTTGGCGTCCGTGGCGATGGCGAGTGCCGTCGCCTCCGCATCAGCGCCGGTCACCTGAGAGGCGTTGCGCGCGCTGGCGAGGAAGTCTCGGATTGCACCTCCCAGCGCCCCGCGAACGGTCTGGCCATCGAGCGTGTACGCGTTTCCGGAGCCGTTCGGGACCGCGAGCTTCCCCTGGGCGGCAACGCCGTCGAAGAAGCCGTCGTAGCCGAGGTCATCGGCAAGAGCCGTCACGAGCGTGAAGGAGTTCAGAGCCCCGCCCGGAGTCAGCCCGCGCGCCGCCGAAAGGTTCCGCGCTTCCATCGACAGACCAGCGAGGACGAGCGCAGCTTTGGTCTCGTTGTTGATCTGAACCACGCCGATCTTCCCGTTCGTGAGGTCGGGGATTGCGCCGAGAGACTGCCAGTCGACGCCGGCGAAGTGGGCATTCAGAACGTCGGCCGCTTGCTTCAGGGCCGCATCGACGCTGACGCCATTGGCCCGCACGTAGCGGGCGGCGAGCTGCGCCACGAGGTGTGAGACTGGCGAGACGACGACGCCGCCGATCACGTCTCCCGCCACGCGGACCTGGCTTGGCGCGATCGCAGTCAGCTCGCCACCACTCAGGTTCACCGGTGTCCCGGTCGCGGGCTCCACGTAGCTTCCCGCCGAAACCGCGATGAGAAGCGGACCAGTAGTTGGCTCGGTCACCTTGAGCTGGAAGACGCCATTCGCGTCCGCAGCAGCGGTTCCGACTGCCGGGCCGCGCTGAGCAGCACCGTCCAGTCGATACGCCGTCACTGTCCCGTTCGGCACCATGTAAGCCGTGGCGGAGCTGCCGCTGCCGTTCTTCGCTCGTGATGAGACCGAGAGTCCGGGGCCGCCTCCGCAGGCGGCGACCGCCAGGGCGACGGCGTGAACGATCGTGTGCGCTGAACGTTGCGACATGGGTCTCGGCCCTTGAGAACGGGGTGCAGTATAAGCGTATGTCTATTCATATTGCAAGCGTGGCGTCACATCGCGCGAGCGACGAAGACGTCGAGGTCGGCCGGCGCGTCGAGCAGCAGCACGGTGCCGTCACCAGTGAGCGTCGTTGCCTCCTGGCCCTGCTCGTTGACGACGGTGCGTCCCGCGCCTGTCGCGAGCGTGGCACCAAGATTGCCGCTGCTAGCGGCGGTTAGGAGCGTGTTCGCCGCCTCCTTAACGACCTTGGTCGCGACGCCTTCGGTCTTGTTGGGCGCGCTGTCCATCCTGCGCGTGGCCGCGAGCCCAGGCTTGCGCTCGACGACGTCATAGGCCAAGCCCTCGAACGTTACTTCCCGGTTGTCCGGCAGCCGCAACAGGACGAACCGAATCGTAAAGCGGCTCCCTGAAGTCGCGGCATTCCCGATCAGCACGGTTCCCGACGGGAAGACGGACCGGCCATCGAGGACAAACGGGCGCATGAGCTTTGCCTCCACCGGGCCCGCGCTGACGGTTCGGCTGTCGAGGTTCGTGATCAGGCGCGCTCGGATGTGTGCGCCGGTCGGAACGCCAAATTTCGCGTTCGCGCGTTGGGCGGGAACTTTCGTCTGGACCGGCTTCAGCCACGTGGGTTGGTCGTCGTCGTCCGGCGGTCGCGCAGAATTCGCGACCGTCGTCATGCCGCGCTTCGCACTGGCCGGTGCCCCGACCTCCGCACGTCGCGACTGGGGCGGTTGCATTGGTGCCAGGTCGGAGCGCTCCGCTTGCCTGCGATGCTCGTGCGTCGCTGACGCCGCGGTTGTGTCGGACGCACCCAGGCCTGATGGCCCTGGTTGCTGCTTCGGCCCCGGCGGGAGAACGGAAGCCTCGCGCACCGGCTGTGCGAGCTGCGCGGATCCAGCGGCTCGCGGGTCAGCCGGAAGCTGCTCCTGCTGCTGGATCTTCGCGAGCAGGTTTTCGGGCTGCCTTCGGTCGGTCCGTCCAAGAATCGCAACGGCAACGACGCCGACGAGGACGACGCTGAGACCGATCGTGACCACTAACGCTGGCCGCAGGGTTCGGCGCGCACGGGCTGTTGCGCCCACTTTCTCGGCCGCGGCCTTGATGGCGTCCGGGAGAGGAGGCGCGAGTGGCGGGCCATGCGCTACGACCGGCGCGGGAGCCTCGATGGACAAGAAGCCAGGGCGCTCGAGAGAACGAATCGAGATCGGTGCGGGCTTCGGCACAGAGGCATTCGCACCCGGTTCGTCCTTCGAAAGCTCGAGCACGCTGTGCTGCAACTGCCCGCGATCGGCGCGGGTCGCGCCGTTTGAGCCCGCGACCGGCGGTACGTCTAGTGGAGAGTCCCAGTTCGCCGGTGCGTGCGCAAGCAGCTCGTCGAGGTGCACCGCGAGCTCCTCGCCGCTCTGGTAGCGCTTCTCGGGCTGCTTCTCCAGAAGTCGCATGACGACCGCATCGAGCTCCTTCGGCGAGGCGTGGTTCAGCTCGGAAGGCGCCTTCAGCCCGTTCCCGCGGTCCATCGTGATGATGGTCCGCATCAACTCGACTTCATTTGCCGCGAAGGGAAACGGCCCACGTCCAGTGAGAAGCTCGTAAACCATGTAGCCCACGGCATGAAGCTCGGTCGCCGGCGTCGTCTCGAACCTGGTGTTGTCCGGGGACAGCGCCCACCTGCAGTACTCCGGGGCAAAGTGCGTGGAGGTCCCCATCGTCGCATTGACGCGAGTGATCGTGTACGAGGAACCCGGCTTGGAGATACCCCAGTCGACGATGACCGGCTGGCCGTCAACCAAGCGCACCAGGACGTTGGCGCACTTCAGGTCGCGGTGATGGATATCCTGCTTGTGCGCGGTGTGTAGCGCGCGTGCGATGGCGATGAAGACCTCGCAGATGCGTCGGATCGATGGGCTGTGCTTCGCACGCCAAAGGTCGAGCCGGTCTCCATCGACGAAGTCCATGACTATGAAGGCTCTGCCCTCGTCATCGGGCCACCGGTCGAACGCGTGCACGCGCACGATGTTCGGGTGCCGGAGGCTCTTCAGCGTGGCGATCTCACGATCGCCGCGTTCCTCGACCCACTGTCGTTCTGCGGCGGAATACGCGGACAGCGGTTGGTGCGCGAGCTTCAGCGCGAAGACCTTGCTGCCGCGCGAGACACGGTAGAGAGCACCGAACCCGCCATACCCGATGCAGGTGCCTACGACGTCGCCCTGCTCGCCCGTGACCGCGGGCAGAACCTCGTAGAAGCTGATCTTGGTTCCGGGCGGAAGCTCAATTCCCTTCTTGGCATCCATGTTTCGCCTGCTTTGCGCGTAACACGAGTTCCGGGGTAAGAGCCATGGGCCAGAATCCGAGCCACCGCGG
>WNFC01022682.1_pt1 | contig 18842 bp, 13 predicted proteins | sample 5400541 | NCBI WGS metagenome assembly WNFC01 (sample SAMN13153342, study PRJNA577476) | soil metagenome | isolation source: 120 cm saprolite under Douglas fir tree site 2 hole 2 replicate 1 | place: USA:California | collected 2015-04-18 | reverse complement strand
CACTGCAGTGCGCGGCGGTGAAAGCCCCGGGCTTCGGCGACCGCCGCAAGGCCATGCTTGAGGACATTGCCATTCTTACCGGTGGAAGGGCCATCACCGAGGACCTTGGCATCAAACTCGAGAACGTGAAACTTGAGGACTTGGGGCGCGCCAAGAAAGTGACAATCGACAAGGACAACACCACGATCGTCGCGGGCGCCGGCAAGGCCAGCGCGATCGAAGGCCGAATCAAGCAGCTCCGTCTGCAGGTCGAAGAGACCACGTCGGACTACGACAAGGAAAAGTTCCAGGAGCGTCTTGCGAAGCTGGTCGGCGGGGTCGCAGTAATCAAGGTGGGCGCGGCAACGGAAACAGAGCTGAAGGAGAAAAAGGCTCGCGTCGAGGACGCCATGCACGCCACGCGTGCAGCAGTTGAGGAAGGCATTGTCTCGGGCGGGGGCACCGCTCTCCTGCGCTGCTTGCCGGCCCTAGAGAAGCTCAAGCTCCACGACGATGAAGCCATTGGGGTGAACATCGTAAAGCGTGCGCTCGAAGAACCCATTCGCCAGATTGCACAGAACGCCGGGCACGAAGGCGCGCTGATTGTAGGACGCGTGCGCGAGTCGAAGGATGAAAACTTCGGCTTCAACGCAGAAACTGGTGAGTTCGGCGACCTGGTCAAGGCCGGTGTCATTGATCCGGCTAAGGTCACGCGTCTCGCGCTCCAGAACGCTGCGTCCATCGTCTCACTGATGCTAACAACCGAAGTCCTGATAGCCGACGCTAAGGGAGAGGAAAAGATGGCCGCGGCGGCTGCAGGCGGCGGCATGGGAGGAACGTACTAAACGCGGGTCTATTTGCACCCCGGTTGCGCGGGAACGCTGAAATGTAAACACAATCATGTGGTATTTCGATCGCCCGGGAATGCGGATTTCTAGCTCGTGCGAGCTGACGTGATCAAGCCAGCGGCGACAAGCCATACGGATCCTTCTAAGCCCTAGTGGATACAATCTGAACGTCTTGAGCAGATTGGTTTCCGCTATAGGGCTCGCAGTCTGACGTGGACGTTTAACCTCAAGCTTCGCAGTAGGGCTGCGGAAAGAGAGCGGCCGCCATAATGCCAGACACAATCAAACCGGGCACCATCCTGATTAAAGAGGGCACACTCTTGCCGGAAGCCGTGCGATTCGAAAGTGAGCCCTGTGTGCCGGGTTGGCGATTAGTCAAAGATCTCGATGGGTGCGGATTGGATCGAAAAATCCGCGACGCGGGATGGACTTTCTTCTGCCTGGCTGGTCAGCTCGGAGCGACCGTCTTTGGGATTGACGAACAAAAGACACTCAGCAGGGCAGTCGGGCAAATCTTGGCGAACCTGGAGTCAGCGGAATTTAACTCTCTGGAAATCATGCGAGTGACCTCGGAGGCCTCGAGGCGTTTCCTGGGAGTGCGCTATGTGACTGTCTCCGCCCAGTCACGACATATCCAGGAAAGCGCGTTTCTTTTTGGGGCCAAGGAGCTTCCGGTGAGGGACCGCGCACGATCGGCTGCCGCTTGAACCAAAGCATAGGACTCACAAGGGGCAACGAACTGCGTCAGGAAGAAATGATCGCACTGATTAAAGTGGAAAGGATTCTGAATCTTTAAGGTTTCGTAGGAGACGTTTCAAAATGAAAATCATACGCAGCGTGGGCATTTCCCTCGTTATGATCCTGCTTTCAGCTCCTCTAATTCGGGGGCAGGATCTTTCCAAGTATCGGGGCTTTTCGCTCGGAATGAGTTTGCCCGAACTATCAAACCAGGTTGACCTAAGACCGCTCCAGACAAAGCTGATCCAGAAGCGCCCAGCGGTAATTCAAGAGTTGACGTGTTGGCCGGGCGGCTCTTATGACTATTCGCTCCAAGCAGACTCGATTTGGCAGATTTTCTTCAGCTTCTATAATGGCCAGCTCTTCAGGATTTTGGTGACTTATGATCAGGACGCAACACATGGGCTAACTGCCGAGGACATGGTACAAGCCATCTCGAAAAAGTACGGAACTGCAACGAGGACTGCTGGCGAGATCAGCTTCCCAACGAACGAGCTGTATAGGACGACAGAAAAGGTCATCGCCCGCTGGGAAGATTCGCAGTACTCGATAAACCTTGTCCGTTCTAGATTCCTGAACTCTTTTGCGCTTGTCATGTTTTCGAAACGGCTGGATGGAGAGGCCGAGGCTGCGATTGCCAAATCTTTGACGATGGAGGGGGCAAGAGGATCCACAGAAGGAAATCGGCCGCCAGAAAAAAGAGCGGCGGATCCTGGAAGGTTTGAAGAGAAACATTGATATCGGAGATCTTGGTTAGCATGCTGGACATGCCCTTTCAAATGAATTAGAGGGATATATTAAAATCCGCCGTAAAACTTCTGGCCTGCAAGGAGGCCAAAAAGTGAGCGATCCACAACAACCAATCCCACAGCCGGACCCGATACCGCAGCCAGCGCCTCACCCTCCCCCGAGCCCGCACCGCCTGCGCCCCAATCCGACTCCAACCTAAAAGACCCCGCGGTACACCGCTGCTAGAATCAAACAGCGCGGCTAGGCTCGGGCCAGCTGAACAGCGCTGGCATGCCGCCCCGCCCGTCAATTGAGTTCTTTCGCTCACTTGCCGCCTGGGAGCGCTCGTTATAACGGTAAGTGTGTCGACGGCATTCCCTTTCCGACAGGGATGACCTGTTGCAAGACGGGCGACATCGCTTCACTCCGAGGACTGATCGGATCATCCCGGAACATTGATCGGTATCACAGCGGAATGCTGATCGGCTTCATCGGAATCCCCACACAGTGCAACGAAGTCATGGAGATTGAGTGATTTGCAAAAACAGACCTCCTGCCTACGAGAAATTCACAAGGGCTGTAGCAAGAATATAGGGCTCTCTAAGTAATGGACAACAAACAACATAGATTGGTCGGGGCGCCGAGATTTGAACTCGGGACCTCCTGCGCCCAAGGCAGGAGGAATAGTCAAGACAACCCTCCTGTTTTCAACGTTGCCGCTGAAACAAAACAACTTAGTCGTTATTCTAGCATGTGGCTGGCTGTGCGCACCTGTGCCCATCTGTCTGTTGGGTGGGCACAAAAGTTGGCACAATCGAGATGTCGCGCTGACCCTGGTTTGCCATACCGGAACACGCTCGAGTAGTCGCACTTGTTGAATTTGAAGCAACAGTCTTTCGATAATCGGGTGTTTGAATAGACTCGCCTTGCTGATTCCGCGCGATTTGGCTCGGGTTTCGTCGGCACAAGTTCCCTGCTCGGGCGACGGCCCAGCCCAAGGTCAGCGATCGGTAGGAATCGTTGATCACCATCCCCCGGAATCCCCACAGCGGAAAGGATCTTCCTCAAAAAGTGGAGTGGGATATGCTATCGAAGCTAAGAAGACGGCGCAAACCTTGGACGACAGCAAAGGAAATCCGCTTCCTGCAGTGTACGACAGCTTCTTGCAAGACCTGAAGGACCGCATCCGCACGGCCCAGTTGCGCGCTGCTCTGTCCGTGAATCGGGAACTGGTCCTACTCTACTGGAGTGTCGGTCGCGACATATTGACTCGGCAAGAGAATGAGGGATGGGGCGCGAAGATCATTGATCGCCTGTCGGACGATCTGACCAAAGATTCCCGGAAATGCGAGGTTTTAGGGCCAGGAACTTGAAGTATATGCGAGCGTTTGCTGAGGCGTACCCGGACAAGGAATTTGTGCAACAGGTTGTTGCACAATTGCCCTGGGGTCATCAGGTGAGAATCCTGGACAGCGTAAAAGACTCAAAGCAGAGAGAGTGGTACATTCGGCAAGCAGTTCAAAGTGGATGGAGCCGGAGCGTGCTAGTCCACCAGATTGAAAGCAAGTTATTGATCGCCAGGGACATGCACTGACCAATTTTGATCGAACCCTCCCAGCCCCTCAATCTGATCTTGCCCAGCAATTGATAAAGGACCCATACAATTTCGACTTCCTGACTCTAGGACCGGACCTGTTAGAGCGGGACCTGGAGCGAAGTCTGATCCAACACGTTCGCGATTTGATATTGGAGCTTGGGAAGGGCTTCGCATTTGTTGGAAGCCAGTATCACCTCGAAATCGGCGGTCAGGATTTTCTTTCTCGACTTGCTTTTTTACCATTTGAGATTGCGTTGCTACATCGTGATCGATCTCAAGATCGAAGAATTCAAACCAGAATTCGCAGGGAAGATGAATTTTTATCTGTCCGCGGTGGATGATCTGTTGCGGAGATCTGAAGACCAACCCAGTCTGGGCCTCATTCTTTGCAAAGAACGCAACAAGCTAGTAGTAGAGTACGCGTTGCGCGACATGAGCAAACCGATGGGAGTGGCGGAGTACCGCCTGACGCAAGCATTGCCGGAACGATTGAAGTCTGAACTCCCGACCAACGAGGATCTGGCAGCACAATTGCCGCTACTCGATTTGTTGACCTTGCGAATCCAACTCGAAAGAAGGCTGGCGGAGTTGGCCAAAGCACATGGCCTTGAATGGGAACGCGAGAGCATTGGGATGCTGGTGACAAATTTACACCTTAGTGAGCTGATCCCCACCGAGATGTTGCACAGCATCATGGTTCTTTCCGAAACTCTCAACCGCGCTGTGCATGGCGAAAAGATGACAACCGAAGAGGCACAGCGCAGCCTGGAAACAGGAAAAGTGGTTTTGAAGAAATTGGAACCTTGAGCCTCTGCAACTGCCCCGAAGTCGCCAGCGAGCAGGGCATAAAACCGCCCGCGTCATTCGTGTCTGCCTAGAAACCTAAGGGCATGGCTCCTAGCAGAAAAAGCGCTTGTGGAACGTCGCTGGAGACTTCGTGTTCGCGGAAGCGATCTAAGGCATCAAACTTGCCAGTAAAGAAAAGAGCGAGTAGTTACCTTGAGATTTTCGTGTGTCTTTTCACACGTGACATGCAAAACGCAAAGAAGGTATAAACAGTGTGGGGGCATCCGCTTTCGTAAGCGTTAAACCAGATACACGCAGGATGTCGTAGTGAAATCGCTACGAACACGATGGTGCGCCGACACTCGTGGGTGTCACACGGTAGTGTGGTCACGCTGCGTTTTGTTCTATGGTTCCGGTAGACAAGAATTGGAGTTCAGCTGGTGTTCGGGGGAGAAGGCTTCCAGCGACCTGGCAGTAGTTGGTGGATTTCGGTGATTTTAATCGAAGGCAGCCGGTTGAGGACATCGCTGAGATAGCTCTGCGGGTTGATGCCGCGGCGCCGGCAACTGAGCAACAGGGAATAAATTACCGCACTTCGCCACCCGGCCTGTGGATGACCGATGAACAACCAGCGACGCCGTCCCACCGCCGTGGGACGGATGGCATTCTCGATGAGATTGTTGTCGATTTCAAAATGACCATCCCGCAGGTAGCCCTCGAGTGCTTTGTATTCGTTTAGAAAATAGTTCACGGCCTTGCCCATGGTGCTCTGTGGCAACAGCTTCGGTCGTAGTTCCTCGGCGCGGGCTTGCAAGACAGCCCAGAGAGGAGGCGCTTGCACCTGCCGCAGAGCATGGCGTTCGGTGTGATCCAACGCACGGGCTGCATATTCGATGCGGTACAACTCACGAATCTTTCCGATGAACCAGACCGCTTCTCCGAGCGATTCCTGCAGTGCCTTGTAGAAGTACCTTCTGGCGTGCGCAAGGCACCCGATGCGCGCGATCTTCGGATTCTTCTTGACTACCGCTTCGTACACTTCATAGGCATCGGTCTGGATGGTGCCCTGGAATCCCTGGAGTCTTTTGTTGGGGGCGTCCTGGCCGCGACTGCTGCAAAACTCTAAAATCACGTCTTCCCGGGGCACCGCGTAAAACCACAGATAGCCGCGCGCGGTCTTACCGCACACATCGCGATCCAGCACCTTCACCGGCGTTTCATCGATCTGCAGATAGTTCCCCGCCTTCATTTCTTGCCACATGGCCTCGTAGATCGGCTTCAGCCAGCCGGCCATATGCTCGGTCCACTGCACCATCTGTTGACGTGGAATCTCCACACCGTGACGTTCCCGAAAAATATGCTCCAGACGATAGAACGAGAGATGATCATCAAAGCGTGTCAACAGAAGCTGCACCGCCAAGCCTAACCCCAGCTTGCTCTGCGGAAGCAACCGCGGCGGCATCGGGGCAATCACCACGGTGGATTCCTCGCACCGGCAGGGCCCACAGCGTGGGCAATGGGTGTTCTCTGGTTCCAGCGTTACGGTCTCGGTCTCCATGGTCGCCGGCAACGGATGGCGAGATGGCCGCTTCGATTTACGTCTCTCCTTTTTGGCCTGCTCTTCTTCTTCGAGCACCTCCAGGCTCGCCGGCGCAGGGCTTTTCGCTTGTTCCTGAGCATCGTCGGCCAACTGTTCCAGCTGCGCTTCTTGTTCGGCAGACAAGGGTTCGCCCTTGGAACCAAACAACTGTCGTTTCAGTTCCGCGATGTAGGCTTGGGCTTCGGCCAGCTGGACTTGCACGGCCATCAGTTCTTCCGCCAGTTGGCACTTCGCGCGCTGTTCTTGTTCCAACTGCTTCTGCACTTCGGCCAGTTGCGCTTTGGCTCGTTGTGCTTCCGCTAACGCGGCTTCCAGTTTCCGCGCCGACTCCGCTACCCCCGGCGGTTGTTCGCTGAACCGTTTCCGTATTTCCTCATGCAGGTTCATCGAGTAACACCTTGCGGAAGTTCTTCTGGAGCGCATACACGTAGATCTCTTTGATGGGGACCTGCAGCGAGTAATAGCGATCCTGCCGCGTGCGGCCTTGCGTCTCCCCGACCCTCTGCCAGTTGGCCGCCTGATACACCGTGCCGCGAAAGCGATCGCGTTCCACAAACGTTTCCACCAATACGATCGGGTGTCCGTACTTGCTCTGCCAGTCCGCCGCAAGCCGCCGCAACACGCTCCCCAAGATATAACTCCCCAAGTGCGAAATGCGCACCCAGGGCAGAATGAGAAATCTATGATTGTTGGTGATGCGGGACAGGTGGGCGCGCCGTTCTTTCTCGCCCCAGCCAATATATTGATCGCGCTCCCGGCACTTCCAGGCCGCCGAGCCAAACAGCAAGCCCGCCAGCAGCCGCCCCCGGTGCTCGCGAACGGTGTACTGCAAGTTCTCTCCTACCGTGCCGCCGGAGCCAAGATAGTGAAACTCGGCCAGCGCGGCGGCCAACTCCTCCCGCTCGGACTCCACACCGCTGACTTCCTGTATTTCAACCGGGCCCAGTTCTGCGAGAGTACCGCGGTAGGGTGTCTGATCCCACACGCGCGGGGCGAGCACGCGCGTGCGCATACGGTTGGTCGGTAGCTGACGCCGCGCGGGAAGGACAATCAAGCCCCGCTGATGCAATTTCAGCAACAGGGTCCGCGCCGCCATGTCCTTCCGCAGCCCAGCCCCATTGCACCAATTCCATTGCTCACACAGCGCCTCGGACAATCGCCGCCGGCTCCAGTCCGGATGAATCGCCAGCAACGCGCGGATCTCCTGCAGGTGGCTCTCCGTTACCTGTCGGCCTTGCACCAGCAAAGCGTCGCTCACAAGCGAAGTATGACGGAAGAAAAAACCGGAGTCCAGCGAAAAATTAGTGGAACTGTAGAGAGAGGTTTAGGCCCGATACCACTGGCGAGGCGTCCCTTCCCAGCCATGGATCAGCAGGTTCAGTTCTTCGGGACGCAAACAGCGGCTCGAACCTTCCCCGGTGGGCCAGCCGAAGGTCCCTTTCTCTAGTCGTTTGGTACACACCCACAGCCCCGAGCCGTCCCAGACCAGCAGCCGCAGTCGGGTACGACTACGATTCGTAAACACAAAGAAGTGACCGGAGAGCGGATCCTGCTGCAGCACACTTTGCACCCGAGCATACAGCCCGTTGAAGTTCTGGCGCATATCGACTGGTTCCAGAGCCACAAAGATGCGCGTCGCTATCGATAGACTCAGCATAACGGGCGCACCGTCTTCAGCAACGACGCGATCCATGAAGGCGTGGCCGCTACACCCAGCCGCACCACCACCCCGTCGGGTAACTGGACTTCCGCCACCCACGGGCCGGCGGCCGCTCCCGAAGGCAGAAGAAGTTCTTGAAAGCCAGAAGTTTCCCCGACGGGCGAACTCCCATGGCCTTCTTTCTGAATCCAGTTCCGCAGCGTTCCCAGCTTCAGGCCGTGCTGCTCGGCGAACTGCGCCGGGCGTAATCCGCTGGAGCGATACTGGGTAATCCACTCCGCGCGTTCGTTTCGGTTGCAATAGCGATGCTTTTCGATGCCAGTGGTTTCCATGCCGGTTAGCTTTGCACCGGCATTTACTATCCGCAAGGTGTACCCCGCTTACCGCTTACATTGTGTCGTGGCGTTGGAAGTTTACGGTTTGGAGACTCCCCCCACCCCCGGTTTTTCGTAAGTGTTGCATCTAAAGGGTTTAGCCGGGCCAAGCCGCTTGTTTACAACACTTGCGAGGAGATCCATAAGTGTTGCATCTACATGACTTAAAGCAAGAGTGGGAAGTAATCAGTTGGCAGTGGTCAGGCAGCGGACCGGGAGGAGGGTTTAGGTGGCGGCGGAATGTATCGAGAAGTGGGCGAGGCTTCATGGCGGCAACGACGGGTAAAGACCAGCACACTCTAATCAAGTTGTTGAGTGCTTTGTAGCGTAAGACAAGAATTCGGGGTCGAACGGCAGTAGGGCGGATTGAATGGCTGGGTGGAGGGGAAGACAAGCAAGAACAAGCAAAGTCAAAAGCCCCACACGTAAAAACCGACGTGCGGGCCACTCAAATTCCTATCAGGATTTACTTAGCGGGAATAAACGGGGCCGCCCGGAGGTTCAGTGGAGTCAAAGGGGACTTATCCACAGTAATCCGATGGTGCTAGAAGCGCGGACTTCAGCCGCAATTACTGTGGCTTCTTGTACTCGCCCTGGGAAACAAGCACGCGGGAATGCCGGGGTAGAGGTTGCTCCGATGGACCAGATCGAGGACGACCAGACTGCCAAATTGGTCCGATACGAGGGCTGGGACCGATTCAGGATATTGGATAAATTATCTTGACCGAGCCTGGAAGCTTGTCATATATGGACGTTATCCTTCTCGCCTTCTGGTGGGAACGCGCCTGCTAGGGTGGGATCTTCTGAGAGTGGTTGAATTAGTGGTGTGTGTGGGTCGCAGTGAGTGGCCGCGCGAGTGCTCCGGAATTGCCCTGTGCTTTGGGTGTAAGTACTCTGGTGTGCCTGAGCTCCTTTCTCTCCCGATTTCCTCGAATTTTCGAAAATGAAAAGGGGTGGATCCGTGAAAGAGATAAGCACAATTCTCCTTTTTGCCGGGATGTTCATGATTTCTTCGACCATTTCGCAACCTGTAAAAGCGCAAACGGCGACCACGGGGACGGTAGTTGGAACCGTCACCGACCCAAGTGGTGCCGCGGTTCTCGATGCGACGGTAGTATTGCGCAACAAAGCTACCAATAGTCAGGCAACGCAAAGTACTAACGCAGCTGGCCAATATACGTTTGCAAACGTGGCTCCCGGCGAGTATGAGGTGACGGTGAAAAAGGACGGGTTCCGGACGTTTGATGTCGCCGCACTCACTGTGGATGTGGCGAAGAGCTACACCTTGGACTTCAAGATGGAACTCGGCGCGATGGGCCAGCAAATTCAGGTAGAGGCGACAGCACAAGTGGAATTGCAAACCACCGACGCCCAGGTCGGGAGCGAGGTCACAAGTGACGCGATGACTAGATTGCCGACTCTGCGCCGAAACGCCGCAGCGCTGCTAACTCTGCAGCCGGGTGTAACACCGGGGAATGGCACTTTTCCAAGGGTCGGAATGCGCGTCGCTGGAGCGATCGATGACCAGAACACTTTCACGTTGGACGGGATTGACGTCACGGACAACATAGTCGGCGGGCTTGGCGCTGACATTTCGGTCATTCCACTGGGAGTGGAATCAGTCGAGGAATACCGCGTAGGAGTAAATAACCCGAATGCATCATTTGGGCGGGCGTCGGGCGGACAGATATCTGTCATCGGTAAGGCTGGCACGAATCACTACCATGGCTCAGCCTACTGGGTCCACCAGAATGACTTCCTCAACGCTAACGAGTGGGAGCTCAACCGAATCCAGCTGCCCAGGCCAGTCATCCGTGACAATCGGTTCGGTGGAGCAGTGGGCGGCCCGATTTGGAAGGACAAGACCTTTTTCTTTTTCAACTACGAGGGCAGGCGGTTCCCGCAGCAGTCTTCGTTTACTCGTCTGATGCCAAGCAGTTTGCTCAAGCAGGGCATTCTGCAATTCAAAGATGCTTCCGGCAACACGGTTCAGTACAATTTGGCGAGTTCCACGCTTTGCGGGGGTGGGACCACGGCGTGTGACCCCCGGGGACTTGGCATCAGTCCCTCAGTGGCAGCGCTTTGGGCACTGGATCCTGCTGGTACAGACCCGAGCGTAGCGGGTGCCGACGGCCTGAACACATTGGGTTTTCACGGTACCGCCTTAACGCCGCTTTCCACGAACTTTTACACGATGCGCTTTGACCACCAAATTAATTCGAAGTGGCGGTTCAACGGCAGTTACACATACTTCCAGACCAAACAGGTATCCGGCGGGCAAGCCGCGCAATACGACATTCGTGGCGGTACAGCAAAGGCCACCTCGACAGCGCCAACAGACCGGGATGCGATTATCGCGGGGCTGACGGGACAGGTCACTCCTCACCTGTTCAACGCTTTCCATTTCGGCTGGGTGAGGTCGCGCCAGTCGTTCAACCGTCTGGCGCCTTCGGCAGCCGCGGCGCTTGAGAATATTGTCGGAACTGGTTCGTCCGCGGGCCCGATTGCGCTGGCGCCGGGTCAGGCGGCGACAAACCTGGTGGACGCACCGATCGAAGTAGACACGCAGAGGGCGCGCTTCCAAAACAGTACTGGTCGGAACATCCAATACGTGGACGACGTGAGCTGGATTAAGTCAAAGCACACCGTGCAATTCGGCGCGAACTTCCGGCACATCCCGACGATTCACACACGGAATGACAAGGTGGTGGGTTCACTGGCATCACTTGAGGTCCTGTCGGATGCGGACGTAAGTACCTTCTTGTCGTCGATTCCTTCGTCGGAGCGCCCACCTACATGTTCCGGGGCACTAGCGACAAATTGTTTGCAAAGCGGAGACGTTCAACGGTGGGACCGTTTCTACGCGTCGACGTTAGGACTCGTGGACAACGTGGGCATCCTAACCACTCGGGATGGCAAGCTGAACCCCTTGCCTTTCGGAACCCCATTGGTCAACAACACTACGCTGAATGCCGTCGAGTTCTACAGCCAGGACGTATGGCGCATTACTCCTAACCTGACGATCACCTACGGCCTATCCTATGGCTGGCAGACAGCACCTAAGGAAAAGCTGAACCGGCAGACGTTGGTGGTGGACACGAGCAATAACAACCAGTCACTCACGGGGCCGGGATATATCGCGGCGAAACAGGCGGCGGCGCTGCAAGGGCAGACGTATAACCCGACGCTGGGTTTCGACCCCGTAAAGTCTGCGGGGCGCAACGTGTTTAATATTGATTGGGGCGACGTGGCTCCCCGTGCGTCAGTGGCTTGGACGCCAAGTTTCGATTCTGGATTCATGCACCGACTGACTGGAAATCGGAAAACGGTGATCCGCGGTGGATTTGGCATGGTCTACGACCGCATAAATACCGTACAGAGCGTGATCATTCCGATGTTGGGTGTGGGGTTTGCACAGACTATCAGTGTCGGCGCTCCGTTGTGTAATGCCTCCGGTGCGCCCGGACCTAGTTGCAATGCAGCAGCAGGGGCGGGCAGCCCGGGAGCCGCATCATTCCGCGTCGGCGTGGATGGAAACCTACCGGTTCCAACGGTCCCCTCAGTGAACATACCTGTTGTGCCAAGCGCGCCGTTTGGCGAACTGTTCAGTTTCCAGGACGATCCGAATACCAAGATCGGACGCAGCCGGGCAGGTGATTTAACGATCCAGCGAGAGATCCCGGGGAACATGATTGTGGAAATCGGCTGGACGGGACGATGGTCTGACAGGTTGCCGCAAGGAGTGAACTTCAACTCCGCCCCGTACTTCTTTGTCGACCAGGCATCGAAACAGTCGTTCGCGCAGGCGTACGACGCCGTGGCTGCGGCGCTTGCGACGGGACAAACTCCGGCTACCCAACCTTTCTTTGAAAACCAGCTGGCGGGCCTCATTGGTTCGGCTTGCGCCGGGAGCTCGACGGCCACAACCGCCACGCAATTCTTGACAAATGCAGCGGCTTCGACCTTCACTGGCGGGTTGGTGAGTTCGCTGTTCTCAGTGATGGATGGACGACGTACCTGCCTTGGACTGCCGACCTTCCAGAACCGGCAGCTCTTCGACCTGCATATGCGGACGTACATCGGCAAGTCGAACTACAACGGTTTGATCGCAACTTTGCGGAAGCGAACCTCGCACGGGCTGACGTTCGATGCTACTTACACTTTCTCCAAGACGCTGGACCAAAACATCTCGAACCAAAATCAGGCAGGAATCTACTCGAATAGCTATTTTCCCAATGTCGATTACGGGCCATCGCTGTTCGACCGCAAGCATATTTTTAATTTCAGTTACGTATACGACTTGCCTATGGGCAAAGGGCACCGGTTTAGCGGAGGATCCTTGGCTAATCGGCTCCTCAGTGGATGGTACACCACTGGGATCTTTTCAGCCTTCAGTGGCCTGCCGCTCTTCGTGACCGAAAGTAGCCAGGTGTGGGGGGGAGGCAGCATCTTCGGATTCGCAGTGGGCTTGATCCCGACCGTGAACCCGAACACCTTCGGCAACTCCGTGCACGGCGGCGTGGCCGGCTCGAAAGGGATCGGCACGTCCGGCAACCCCGCCAATAAGGGCAGTGGCCTTAACCTCTTCGCGGATCCGGCAGCGGTATTTGGCGACTTCCGCAACGTGCAAATCAGCAAAGACGGCCGCACCGGCCGCTCCAACCCGCTCCATGGGCTTCCGTTTTGGAACCTGGACTCATTTGCTGATCCGACCCTCAGCCTAACCCAGAAAGCCAGCTTCGGCGTCATTTCTACGCAGTTAGTGCCCACCAGCCGGGACAATACGCTTGCCGACGGCAGCCGCTGGGTCCAGTTCGGCCTCCGCTTCGAATTCTAGGGCGGACAACTTCAATCGTTTTTCCGGCGCCGGGAAGGCACAACATAACCATTCCCGGCGCCGTTTGACTTCATCGGCCCGATCCAACGGAAAGCTCAAGGCGGTCCAGCGGACGTCCCTGCGCGCTGCGCCCCTACAATCCAAACTGCGCAGTCTCTGACCAAACGCTACACCAGCGAGGCCGTACTCGCGCGCTACTCAGCGCTCGTCGCCGAAGCGCTTGATGTCTTCGGGGCCTTCCCTGAGGGGAGCGACGTTGCGGCCCTGGACCAGTTCGCGAATCTGCTCGACGATGTCGGGATTGGCAAGCGTGGTGATGTCGCCGGTGTCCATGTTGTTGGAAATGGCGGCGAGGACGCGGCGCATGATCTTGCCGGAGCGGGTCTTGGGCATGTCCGGAACAATGTGGATGGTCTTGGGGCGGGCGATTTTGCCGATCATGGTTTCGATGGTGGAGACGACTTTGTCCTGGATGGCTTTGGTAGTCGGAACGCCGGGCTTCAGTGAGATGTAGACGACAGGGACGCGGCCTTTGACTTCGTCCACGGCCGGGACGACGGCGGCTTCGGCGACTTCGGACACCGTGAGGCAGGCGGATTCGACTTCCTTGGTGCCGAGGCGGTGGCCGGCGACGTTGATGACGTCATCGACCCGGCCGAGGATGCGATAGTAACCGTCGGCGGGGAGCACGGCGCCGTCCGCCGCATAGTAAGGCCAGTCGCGCCAGTCCTTGCTCTTCGGATTCTTGTTGTACTTTTTGTAGTACTGAGTGACGAAGCGCTGGGAGTCGCCCCAAATGGTCTGCATGATGCCTGGCCAGGGATTCCGAATGCAGATGTTGCCGGCATTTCCCGAGCCCGCTTTCACTTCATTTCCTTCCTCGTCCCAAATGACCGGATAAATGCCGAGGACCGCAGGACCGGCGCTGCCAGGCTTCATGAGGTCGAGCGCAGGCTTGGTGCTGCAGAGGAATCCGCCTGTTTCCGTTTGCCACCAGGTGTCGACGATGACCGCTTCGCCCTTGCCAACGACTTTGTAATACCACTTCCAAACTTCCGGCTCGATCGGTTCGCCGACGGTGGTCATGTGCTTGAAGTGGTAGTTGTAATTTTTCGGCGCGTCGCCGCCGGCTTTGCGAAGCATGCGGATGGCCGTGGGGGAAGTGTGGAAAATGTTGACGTCGAGGCGTTCGGCGATGCGCCAGGGACGGCCGGCGTCGGGGAATTGCGGGACGCCTTCGTAGAGCACGCTTGTCGCGGCGAGAGCCATTGGGCCGTAAACGATATAAGAGTGGCCGGTGATCCAGCCGATGTCGGCCATGCACCAGTAGACGTCTTCGGGATGAATGTCCTGGTAATACTTGGCGGTGCCTGTAACGTAGGCGAGATAGCCTCCGGTGCGGTGCTGGCAGCCCTTGGGTTTGCCGGTGGTGCCGCTGGTGTACATCAGGAAGAGCGGAGCTTCGGCGTCCTGCGGGACGGGCTCGACGATCTGGCCGCGATATTGTTTTAGGATTTCGTCGACGAAGAAGTCGCGGCCCATGATCATGGGCGTTTCGGAAGTGTATTTTCCGGGATAGCGTTTCCACACGAGGACCTTGTCAATCTCCTGGCCTTCTTTCGTCGCGGTTCGCACGGCGATATCCGCGCTGGCCTTGTGATCCACCCACTTGCCGTTGCGGTGATAACCGTCGGCGTAGATGAGGACGCGGCTGCCAGAATCGGCGGCGCGCAGGCCGCAGGCTTCGCCGCTGAAGCCGCCGAAGACGACGGAGTGCACGACGCCGAGCCGCGCGCAGGCCAGCATGGTGATGGGCAACTCCGGAATCATGGCCATGTGGATGGTGACGCGATCGCCGGTTTTCAGTCCGGCGAAATCGCGAAGCATGGCGGCAACTTCGTTTACGCGCTTGTAGAGTTCCTGGTAGGTGATGACGGTAGCGGCTTCGCCTTCTGGCTCAGGGACGAAGATCAGCGCAGCTTTGTTCTTGTAGTTAGTGAGATGGCGGTCGACGCAGTTGTAGCAGGCGTTGAGTTTGCCGCCGGTGAACCATTTCCAGAAGGGAGGGTTGCTCGTGTCGAGGGTCTTGCGCCAGGGCTTGTCCCAATGGAGGAGGGAAGCGTAGTCGTCGAAACATTGCGGGAAATGCTTTTCGCTGAATTTTTTGACGAAGGCGGGATCGGCGAGATTGGCCTGAGCGATGAACTTTTTGGAAGGTCGAAAGTATTCTTCTTCTTTCCAGTGAACGGCAATTTGCGCTTCGGTGAGCTTTTGTTTGCCCTTCGATGCTTTCGTTTTCTGACGTGCTTTGGCCACGGCGGCAACTCCCCTTCGAAGAATGAGTTCGATTGTTATGCATTAACGAGGAACGACTTGATTCGGGCGAGCTCATTTCCAGCTTGGAATGAGTTTGCCCGACAAAAATGATGCTACCGCGCAGGCGCGCGAGTCAATCTGTGAAGACCCGCTACTTCATGCCGCCGACCTCGTCCCAGATGAGGGTGCCGTGGGTCTCCTTGAGCAGTAAGCCCCCGACGATGAAGGTCATGCTGGCCACGATCATCGGATAGTACAGCCCGGCCAAGATATTGCCTGTGGCTGCACAGATAGAGAGTCCAATCAACGGCACCATGCCCCCAAACACACCGTTTCCTATGTGATAGGGCAGGGAAAGCGACGTATACCGTATTCTTGCCGGGAACGCCTCGACAAGGTACGCAGCGATAGGACCGTACACCATGCAAACATAAACGACCTGAATGAGTACCAGAAGCACCAGCATTGGTACGTTAGGATTCGGGGCTTCCTTTGCCGGAACGAGCGTGCCCGAGGCATCGCGGCTCAATGGTGTTAGAGCGATGGCGCCAGTAACCTTGTTCTTCGTGGACTTGACAGTCTCCACGTTATTGCCCGCGTAAAACTCCATGGCCTTGTAAATCGGAATGTAAGTAAGTACAGCAATTAAACAACCAGCCATCATGATCTTCTTCCGTCCGATTTTGTCCGAAAGCCACCCGAACAGTGTGAACAGCGGCATCCCAATCAGAAGGGCAATGGCGATGATGATGTTGGCCGTGCGCGTATTTATCTTGAGAATTGTCTGCATGTAAAACAAAGCATAGAACTGCCCTGTGTACCAAACCACGCCCTGTCCCGCGGTGGCGCCAAGAAGTGAGATGAGTACGCGCTTGAGATTCTCCCATTTCCCAAAAGCATCCTTCAGCGGCTGCGCAGAAGTCATTCCCGCGCTCTTGATGGAAGCGAAGATCGGCGATTCCTTCATCTTCAGCCGGATATACAGCGAGATACTCACCAGGATAATTGAAAGCAGGAACGGTATTCGCCAACCCCATGCCGAGAAGGCCTCCTTGCTCATCCAAGACTGGGTTACGAGGATCACGATCAGGGAAACAAACAAGCCCAATGTTGCTGTGATTTGGATGAAGCTCGTGTAGAAGCCGCGCTTGCCGTCGGGGACGTGTTCCGCAACGTACACCGCCGCACCGCCGTATTCGCCGCCCAGCGCCAAGCCTTGCAAAACCCGGATGGCAAGCAATGTGATTGGCGCGAACCAGCCCGCCGTGGCGTACGTGGGGAGGAAACCAATCAGAGCAGTGGCTCCGCCCATGATGGTTAGCGTCACAAGAAAGGCGTACTTGCGACCGACAAGATCACCAATGCGGCCGAAGAACAATGCACCGAACGGGCGTACAAGAAAGCCCACTGCGAAGGTGGACAAGTATGCGATGAGAGCTATGGTATCGTTGCCGGCAGGGTAGAATTTCGGAGAAAGCACGGCCGCGAGGCTGCCGAAAATATAAAAGTCATACCACTCGATCATGGTGCCGACAGAAGAGGCTAGAATCACCCTCCAGATGCTGTATTCGGCGGTACTGCCCATCGGGATTGCGTCTGCTCGGCTGGCCATGCTTCCTCCTGTTCAACTTCAAGCTGGGTGTTGAGATACGCCTCCGCCGGAGCGTCTTCGGCGGCAAAGCTGCGGGACACAACTCTACGTTACGGGCTATACCTTCCTCTTTGAGTCCCCTGTTGACTCGCGATAACGGGTGCGAGCCAGGTCTTCAGTGGCGGAAGGGCTTTCGAACGCCCCGTTCATATACGCCTCTGCCTGCGTTGTCAAGAAATGACTTAACCGGATCGGGAGGGAAACAAGAATGGAATTTTTGCGAGGATTCCTTTGGGCGGGGATTTGTCCGGCTGGAGCAGGAGGTCGCAATCGTGATAAAACTCAAGCTTGAACCTTCACGACGCGATATTCCTGTTCTTTGCCGGGGCCCTCGGGGGAGGCATCAACGCCGTCGCGGGGGGAGGGAGTTTCGTTTCTTTTCCCGCCCTCCTGTTCACGGGAGTGCCGCCAGTGACGGCGAATGCGACCAACACGCTGGCGCTCTGGGTTGGCACGACGGCCAGCGGCGGCGCTTACCCTCAAAAACTGAACATCCCGAGGCGCATCATGATTCCACTTGTGATTACGAGCGTAATCGGCGGTTTGGCAGCAGCATTTCTGCTGATCAGGACGCCTGCTCAGACTTTTCTTCGCGTTCTTCCCTGGCTGCTGCTCGGTGCCACGCTGCTGTTCGCCTTCGGCAAGCATTTTACCGGGCGGATTTCCGCAGGCATCTCGCACGACGCGACGAATGCGGCAGTAACAGGCGCTTCGATCTTCGAGCTGCTGCTCGTGGCCGTTTACGGAGGCTACTTCGGTGGCGGGATTGGGATCATGAACTTGGCTATGCTCGCGGCTATGGGCATGACCGATATCCATGCGATGAACAAGCTCAAGGTGATTCTCGGCGGGGTCATCAACGGCGTCGCGACGTTCACGTTTATCGCCACGAGAGCGATCCTCTGGCCCCAGGGAATGGTGATGACCGCCGGCGCACTCCTGGGTGGCTATTCCAGCGCGCACTACGCGCAGAAGCTGCCGCAGGCCTGGATACGCGCTTTTGTCATTTTGGTGGGGGCCGCCATGACCATCTATTTTTTCATGCGAGGCTATCGCTAGACACCGCCGTGGGGCCTTTCCATCACATCGATTTTTCTTTTCCCCGCAGCCTCTTTTGATATAGTCCGCGCTATATGCCCACTGCTGGCATCCGTCTGGAAGCACAACTCGCCAAAGCGACGCCACTCACGCGAAATCAAGTCCGGGGATTCTGGGCCTCGTGGGGAGGGTGGACGCTCGACGGCATGGATTCGTTCATTTACGCCCTGGTGTTGGTGCCTTCCTTGCGCGAACTGCTACCGCGTTCCGGCATTGCGGCAACGAAAGGCAACATCGGCTATTACGGCGGATTGCTCTTTGCGCTGTTCCTCTGCGGATGGGGACTCGCGTTTCTCTGGGGTCCCGTCGGCGACAAGTTCGGTCGCGTTCGAACGCTGATGCTTACCATCGTCTGGTATTCGGTGTTCACTTTTCTCAGCGCGCTGGTGACGAGTGTCTGGCAGCTTGCGGTGTTGCGCCTGCTGGCGGGAATCGGCATCGGCGGCGAATGGGCGATGGGAGGCACCTTCGTCGCCGAGGAGTGGCCGGAAGACCGCCGGCGCGCCGGCGCCGGATACATGCACACGGGGTATTACGTGGGGATTTTTCTTGCCGCGTTGCTGAACTACTGGATTGGCAGCCGCTATGGATGGCGCGTTATGTTTTTTGTTGGGGGATTGCCCGCGCTT
>WNFC01007893.1_pt1 | contig 18845 bp, 15 predicted proteins | sample 5400541 | NCBI WGS metagenome assembly WNFC01 (sample SAMN13153342, study PRJNA577476) | soil metagenome | isolation source: 120 cm saprolite under Douglas fir tree site 2 hole 2 replicate 1 | place: USA:California | collected 2015-04-18 | reverse complement strand
TCGACCAGGGAGTTGAGACGGCGTTCGCCGGAGCCGGTGAAACCTGCTCCATGGAAGAAGGAGGCGAAGCCTATGCCGCGCTTGATGGTGCTGGTGGGGTTTTCGCGGTCGAACTGCTCGCGCTTGGCGTGGTAGTCGGATTCTTCGAGGGCTCGGTTTAGCATGTGCTGCAGGTCGACTGGGTCGCTGAGGAGTTGGCCGGTGGCGGTGCGGTCGCCGGTGGTGAGGAAGTTGCGGCGGCGGAGCTCTTCGGGGGTGAGACCGACGACTTTTGCGCGCCGAAGCCGCGGAAGGCCCCGTGCGGCGGGATGTTGGTGGCCATCGCTTTGGCGCGGACTGTGATGTAGGGCCAGTGGTAGGGGCCGGGGGCGTGGATGGTGCCGCGGGAGAGGACTACCGGAGAGAGGGTGGCGTAGGCTCCGCCGTCGATGGCGAAGTCGATCTCTCCGGCGAGGAGCTTGCCATCCTGTGATACGGCGGTGCGGTGGCGGGTTCGCGATGGGTGACGTTTAGTGGTGGCGGCCATGTCTTCGGCGCGATCATAGCAGAGCTTCACGGGATGGCCGGACTTCATGGCGAGGAGAGCGGCGTGGCTGCCGATGACGGAGGGGAAGTCCTCTTTGCCGCCGAAGGCTCCGCCGGTTTCGGTCTGGATGACGCGGCACTTTTCGGCGGGAAGGTTGAAGACGAGCTCGAGAGCGTGGACGAGGTAGAAGGGGCACTGCATGGAGCCGCGAACGGTTACGCCTTCAGTCGCGGAGTATTCGGCGATGACGCCGTTGTTCTCGATGTAGAGCTGCTCCTGGGCTCCGGTGCGGTACTCGCCTTCGACGATGAAGTCGGCGGTTTGCCAGATCTCTTCGGGGATGGGGGTTTGGTTCTTCTGCATCAGGTAGGTCTTGAAGGTGTTGGCTTGTTCGCCTTCGCCCCAGATGATCTGTTCTTTTTTTTCGGAGTCCTCGATGGTGTAGATGGCGGGGAGTTCTTCGTAGGTGATGTGGACGGCGGCTACGGCGGCGGGAAGCATACCGCGGTTGGGGTGAGCGAGGAGGAGGATGGGCTCTTCGGCGTGGTTGACGTGGGTGGATGCGAGGCAGGGTTGGTCTTTGGTGAGGTGGACGATGGCGTTTTCGCCGGGGATGTCGGCGGCGGAGACGATGGTGAACTCCTGCCAGGGGATGGAGGGGTCAAAATTGATCGACGTGATGCGGCCCCGTGGGATGGTGCTGCGGACGGTGGCGCCGAACCACATGCCGGGGAGGGTGATGTCGTCGACGTATTGGGCGCGGCCGAGGACCTTGGCTGCACCTTCTTTGCGCAGGGGAGATTGCCAGACGATTTGTGGGTGGGTGGCCATGGGGGTAGGGTCAAGAATAGAACGAAAGCGGCCCCTGCGCGAACCTTGATAGGTTGACGTTGGCCGATGGGATTTGGCGTGTCGTCATCTTTCGGGCTTTGCTCTTCCATTTTGTTCCTTCCGCCCAATCGCCTAGATCGTTTTGCTCCGTCCTCCTCTCTTATCAGGTACCCCCTCCCCCCGGGGGGTATTTTGGGAGTAAAATACTTTAATTCAATGGCTTGCAGAGGGTTGGTGTCTGCAAAATATTCATAACAAATGGGTTGTGCGCAAAATACTTGTTATCAATAAGTTAGCCCCGGGGGTGTCCGGGGGCTTGCTTGTTTTTTTGATCTATATCCAGTATAGCGGATTGAACCTAACTAAAATGCCACCCGGAGGTTGTTGGTTGGTAAGGGGTTAGATGGTTCCGGGGCTTGACATGCGATTTTTGGGCAGAAAACGGCAAAAGAAAAGTGACGGCGATAACAACGATAATAGAATCAGTCACTTCTGGCGATAGGTTGGGTTTTGCTTAGGACAGGCTTGGGGGCTATGCCTCTCCGTGATTGTGGGCTGTGGAAGGAGAGCATACCCCAGGGGCTGAAAGGCCCTTGTTTTTGGTGTGGACTTGAGAGACCCAAGGAGACCCAAGGCTAAAGCCCTGGGCTACCAGCCTTGGGCTACCCAGATGCAACGACAACGGCAAAAAGGCAACGGCAAAAGCAACGACAACGGCGGGGGTTCTTCGCTACGCTCAGAATGACAGCCTCACCGACAACGGAATCCAGTTCGCCGATCTGCCGAAGAACCGTGGAGGGCTTACGGCTTGTCGGTCACATACGCTTCTAAACCGCAATGGCCGGCGGAAGAATCGCAACGGTTCTTCCGCCACGCTCTTCTCGCGCACTCTTCGGAACGCGCGGAAAGTGTCTGTATACACTAAGTGCCACCTCGCTTTCAGGAGAATGATTCTGTGTATCAACCGCAGGCGTACACCGTAGTTCTTCTGTTCATGCTGGCCAGCATGCTGTGCTGGGGATCGTGGGCAAATACGCGCAAGCTTACCGCAGGGTATCCCTTCTCTCTGTTCTATTGGGACTATGTCGCTGGGATTGTTGTCGGCAGTTTGTTATGGGGATTTACCTTAGGAAGCTTAGGCACTGATTCAGCATCTTTTCTTGCGAATCTTCGTGCTGCGGATTCAGCACATCTTCTCTACGCGATTAGTGGGGGCGTGATCTTCAACGTCGCGAACCTGCTCTTGGTAGCCGCGATCGATCTTGCCGGCATGGCAGTCGCGTTCCCCGTCGGGATTGGTTTGGCGCTGATAGTGGGCGTGATGCTGAACTACGCAATCCATCCGGCAGGCAATCCATTATTCATCTTTGGCGGAGTGGCTTTAGTCGCAGTTGCGATCATGCTGGATGCTCTCGCTTATAAACGTCGTGAGTCTAGCAACCCTACGAGTACACGCGGCGTCGTCTTAAGTATCGTGAGCGGCGTGCTGATGGGCATCTTCTATCCGTTTGTCGCGAAGTCGACCCTTGGAGATCATGCACTTGGTCCCTACGCTGTGGGCTTCATTTTCGCCATTGGCGTGGCGTTATGCTCGCTGCCGCTGAACTCGTTTTTGATGGGGCACTCGCTTACAGGCGAGCCTTCCACGAGTTTCGCGCAATACCTGAAGACGAAAGGTTCATGGCATTTTTGGGCCTTGCTCGGCGGCATGATCTGGTGCACAGGTGCTGTCTCCAGCTTCGTCGCTTCCAAGGCTAACTTAGTAGGCCCTGCCGTTTCCTACGCCATCGGCCAAGGGGCCACAATGGTCTCGGCCGTTTGGGGTGTCTTCGTCTGGCGCGAGTTTGCGTCAGCCCCCAGGGCGGCCCGCAAGTTGATCCCGTGGATGTTCTTGCTTTTCTTGACTGGCTTGTGTGCGATTGCTATCGCTCCGCTCCTTGCTAAATAACTGATCGAAGATGAAGCCATGGCAAAAAAAATAGTTGTAGTTGGAAGTGTCAATCTCGATCTTGTTGCATCTGTTCCCCGCTTGCCTGCTGAAGGGGAAACGCTGATGGGCCACGACTTTGCGAGCTATGCCGGAGGCAAGGGAGCCAACCAGGCCGTAGGGGCGGCGCGTCTTGGCGCGCATGTCGCGATGGTGGGCCGATTGGGGAATGATCTCTTCGCGGAACGGCTTCGCGGCGAACTAGACGAAGCTGGAGTTGATACCGAAGCGGTCCGCAATGTTGATGGCCCATCAGGATCGGCAGTGATTCTAGTGACGCCGGGGGGAGGAAATTCAATCGTGGTTGTTCCAGGTGCCAACTCTTCGCTGCGGCCTGAACACCTTGATGAGCATCTCGACCTGTTTCGCGACGCTTCGGTCATTCTCTCTCAGCTTGAAATTCCCCTGGAAACAGTGGAGCATGTTGGCTCCGTGGCCACCTCCTTGGGCGTGCCGTTCGTGCTGGATCCCGCCCCTGCACAGGCTCTCTCACCTGAGATCCTCCGCAACGTAACGTGGCTGACCCCGAATGAAACCGAAACACGCGCCATCCTGAAGCATCTAGGCCATCCAATGAAGGACGACGCCTTTGATGGCAACGCTATCTCCGCCATGGCTGAACGCATTCTAGAGACAGGAGTCCGCAATCTCATTCTCAAGCTGGGGTCACGCGGCATTTACTTGGCGGGCAAAGATGTGCCGCCAACCTCTATTGCCCCCTACCGTGTTCGGGCTATCGATACGACTGCGGCAGGAGATGCTTTTAACGGAGGCTTCGCATATGGGCTTACCAAGGGCTTGGCGCCGATCGAGGCTGCACGCTTCGCCTGTGCGGTCGCTGCGGTTTCTGTGACACGCGTAGGTGCGCAGCGGTCGATGCCGACGCTCCCCGAAGTCGAAGCGCTGATGAATACGCCACTTGAGATTACTGAATCGCTTCTAGCGAACTGAAGATATTCACTGAAGATTTGTGTGTCGATTTTGGGTTTTACTATCTCACTCGCAGCGCAGTGCGATCATTGGATCCACCTTTATTGCCTTTCGGGCAGGCACATAGCAGGCCAGTAGCGCAACGGCAATCAGCAGGAGCGACACAGCGGCAAAGGTAGTTGGATCGGTAGGCTGGACCCCATACAGGAAGCGCGTCATCAGCCGAGTCGTCGTCAACGCTGTAATCAGGCCAATCGCAATTCCTGCGCAGGCAAGGCGGCAACCTTGCCCGAGGACCATGACAAGGATTTATGCCCGTCGCGCGAAGCCACGGAACTCCAGTATTGAAAGCGGAGTTGCTTGCCATTTGAGGCTCCAATAGCGCTCTTGGCCTCTTGAAGATCCCGGCGTGTCAAAGGATGATCCATCAAAGACATGCCGATGGCGCACTAATTTCCAGAGCTACTCGCCACCGTCGCATTGCAATCAGCGGGAGCATTGATCGGATTGCAACGAGCAACGGCCTTTCCGGGAAGCACAACGACGAAGTTGCCGGACCAGCGCGCAGGTTCGTTGGCCGGATAGTCCGTGCTAAGCAGTTGGGCGCCGCTCGCGATCATGGCGTCGCGAACCGTAGTGTCGTTGGTTCGCGCTTCCTTGGTGTCGGAGTCTGTGCGCGCCCGAATGAGATAGCCCTTGCGGACAAGCTCCGCGATCTCGGAGGCAGGCCCCTCGTTGCGCTCGATGAAAGCGGCATCGGGCTCTCCCGGCGTCGAGTTGGTGAAGAGGACGCGTCCACGCAACGACGGGTGACCTGCAAGGTAGACAGGACCCACGGAACGCTGGTCCATGAGGAAGACTAGCTTCCCCCGAGCACTGGCAAGACTCGGCCAGTTGCCTGCGAGCACAGCTTCGTTGAGCGTGCCATAGTGGCCGCGCACGTCATCGGGAGCAATGATCTCATTGGCCGGGAAGACGGAGCGGATCTCGGCATCAAGTGCATCGAAGGTGCTCGAGGTGAACGGCTCCGGTTCGGTCAGGTGGAGTTCGCCGCGCGGTTTACCCTGCTTCGTCTCGACCAGGATGAAGATGGGTACATGATTAGGATGGGCCCGAGACCATTGCCGCACCTCCTCCAGGCAAGCAGTGAAGGGCTGGCAGGTGCTTCGGTAGTCGACGTCCTGGACGTGCATCACCTTGAACCCGGGTTTGCTCATGACCCCATTGGGATCGAAGTCAGGATCCGGCGGAAGCTTCGCAGCAGCAACCATTGACGGCCCGGACGGATGTGCGTAGAGCCCGCCCTTGCTATCGGCGTAGACATCAAGCTCAATCTGGCGCACACCGCTATCGAACTGCTGCGGAAGCGGTTGATGCTGGTAGTCAAGACCTTTGTAAGCGTCTGCATACTTGGCCTGCCAGACCTTGCTTTCGTTGGGCGCGATACCGGCGTGATAGCTGTTATGCGTACCGATGACCTGAATTTGATTCAGCTTCAATGTGGCGTCGGCGGCCTGAGCCCGGATAGCGGGGGCGTTGCACGCCAGAACTGCGGTCAAGGCAATGCCGGAAGGGATGCGGAAGCAGCTCAAGTCCAAGTAGATATCCTTTAGTTCCGTAAATTTTCAAAGTTGTATAAGAGACGATTGCCTGTCAGTTGGCGACATACGCCTTGCTGTAGTGCGTCGACCATTCGACGAGGCTCTCGTTCATGAAGCGCCAGGTAACGTGCTTCGTATCGACCTCCATCAGCATGTAGGCGTTGGGGTCGTAGCGAGTCGCAGCCATGATGTAGTGTTGCGGACCGTAGTCGCGATGGTAGTCAACCCACTTGTGCTGGTGACCCGAGACCACAAGCTGAATGGTGTCCTGGTATTTGCGCAGGAGAGGATGCAGGCCGTAATCGGCGAACTCGGTTGGCTTGTCCTGAATGAGCGGATAGTGGATGAAGACGAAGGTAGGCTTGTGCTGCTGAAGCTGAGCCTCGAACCAGTGGAGCTGCTCTTCCCCAAGCGAACCAATGTTCGGATGAAAATCCGGCGAGGTGCGGTCCTGCGTGCTGCCAAGAAAATTATTAAGGTGAATGAATTTGTAACCCTTGTAGTCCAGGGCTGAATACGGCTTCGTATTGAACTTCGCGCCTCGAAGAGGCGATGGCTCATCTCGCGTGAAACCCTTTTGACGTCGTAGTCATGGTTGCCAAAACCCAGGTGCACCGGCATCTTGAAACCGTCAGTGATGATCTTGGCATTGTCAAGACGCGTCGTGTTCTTGAAATAGAAGTCGTAGTCAGCAGACGGATAGTTATGAAAGTAGTCGCCGATGAGGAACACCTGTTCAATGGCAGGATGAAGCGAGTTGATGAGATCGCGTGCCGAGATGAAACGAGGAGTGGTGAGCAGAATACTCTCGTTATCCTCCAGCGACGAGCGCAAAGTAGAACTTGTCCGGAGAAGCCGTCGCACGCGCCTGTTCGGCCCAGAGTCTCCGGGTGAGCAGGCTGCCGAGCGATGCGCCAGCGAGCGTGGAAAACTGTCTGCGGTCCATCATGTAACGATCTCCTCAGCTTGGTTAGAAAATAATCTTACCGGCGAACTGCAGGATGCGAGCCGGGAAGGTGGAACCAGCAGCAACAACGCCGAACGTGCTCGACCCGAAGCTGCTCTGCGGGAAAGCGTAGTTGGTCTGGTTCAGAAGATTGAAGGCTTCAACCCGGAAATCAAACGACGTTCCCTCCGGATAAAGCGGGAAGTTTTTGTGCAGCCCAAGATCGAGCTGGTAGAAGGGGTCGAATCGGACAGAGTTACGACCCGCACTGCCATAAGGATGGTTCGGATCCGGCAGGCTGAACAAGGCAGGGTTCAAAGCGACCAGGGTCTGGTTGCCTGACTGCCTGACACGCTGGCTCTTCGGAATAACGGCATTCCCGGGCAGTTGATTGGGACGCAGGCTGAGGATGGTGCTCACCTGCTGGGCGCCGTTGGGCGAGTAGGTAATGTTGACAGGAAGGCCGCTGCTGGCGCTGTTGATCGCAGTAATCTGCCAGCCTCCGAGAATCTCCTGCATGACGAAGGGAGCACTTGCGCCGAACATGCGGCCCCTGCCGTAAGGCAGGTCATACACGATCGACAGGACGTCGTTCAGTGGCTGGTTGTAACCCGACGGGCCGCGCTCCCCCAATGCGTTGGCAAGGTTGATGCGCGAGTTATCTCCATCGTTGGCATCGAGGTGGCCGCCTGCGTTGTCGAGCGCGCGAGACCAGGTAAAAGAGTTCAGCAGGTAGAGTCCGTGACCCGTGCGATGCTCGAACTTTGCCTGCAGCGAGTTGTACGAGAGAAATCCCTGCGGAAGGGTCTCCTCGATGGTGGTGAAAGTCTGAATAGGACGGCGCTGCGCCAGACTCAAACATCCTGAAGTGACAGAAGAGTTGCAGGTAGCGGTCACAGCATTAGCCGCCGACTGATTGAGATCAGCAAGAACCTGCAGCTTGACTCCGTGTTCGCCGACATACGAAACCTCAAAGGTGTTGGAGTTGCCGATCTGCCGCTGGACCGTAAGATGGTAACCCTGTACGTAGCCGGTGGGCAGGTTCTTGGGGATGTAGCGAGCCTGCGCCGTCAGGTTGCTCGCCGCGGTTACATTGGCGGGACTGGTGAAGCCGGAAGGGTATCCCTGCGACGTAGTCCGGTAGCACGGCGTAGGATTGCTGGAGCTGAACGGTGCATTTGCCTGCGCGGCCGTGCAGACTGGCAGCAGCTTCTGCGTTCCCGTAACAATGGGATTCGCGAAAGCCGGGGCCTGCACAATATTCGTATTGACGATGGCAGGCAAATTATAGACGAGCAGATTTTCGCCGCCCTCGCGATTGAACTGCGCGTAGTTCAGCCCATAACCCGCACGAACAACCGTCTTGGAATCGAGAGAGTATGCGAAACCCAGTCGCGGAGCAAAGTCGGTCTTCGGCATGTTCACGAGCGCACGATTATAGAGAGAGCCTGGCTTCGCCTGGATAAGAGATTGAGTTCCCGGATCGTAGTTCGAGAGCAGATTGTTCGACTCCCACTGCGGAGTAACGAGTTCATAGCGCAGACCGGCATTGACCGTAAGACGCGAGTTGACCCGGATATCGTCCTGAAAGTAGATGTAGTTCATCCGCTGATTGAGATGAACATTAACAAAGTTGTTGAGTTGGAAGGTATCGCGCGCACCGAAGAGAAAATCCGAAAGCGAGACTGCCTCCTTGGTGCCAGTATCAGAAGAGCTCAGCGTGTTGGTCTTGCCAGGAGGCACAAAGCTGAACCCGCCGTTATAGGTGTCCTGACCATAGGTTGGGTTGAAGTCATCGATTGTGGTGTAGATGGCTTGATATTCGTACCCCACCTTATAGGTGTTGCGTCCCCGAATCAGCGTGTAGTTGATCTTCGGGTTGAAGATGTAAGGATTCTGATACTGCGGATTGCTGCCCTGATTGCCGAACTGCGAGAAGCCCGAGACACTTTGGACGTTGAGGCTCCGGACGACTGCGGGATCGGTGGGCAGGCCGGGAATGCCCGCCATCAGACTGGGAAGGCTCGCGCCGTAAGGGCTCTTGCCCCCGTCGGTGCGGGTGAAGGCAAAGCGAGCGTCGAGGATCGAGTTCTGGTTGAACGTGTGAGTGACTCCGCCGGCAATCTGCTGATTGAAGATGTTGACATTACCGTTGCTGTTGCCACCGGCCGGCCCTTGAATGTTGGGCGGCGAAGCGATCTTGCCTTGATGCTGGCTGTAGCGGACAAACGCTGTAGTGCGCGCATTGAAGGTGTCATCAACGCGGATGTCGCCCTTGTCATCGTTGATGGTATCGGCCGGCAGTGAGGCGTAGTTGTTGCTGAAGGGGCTCCCCGGGACGTTTCCTTTGGGTAGGGCCGCGAGAACGCCCTTTGCAAAGGCCGAGACGGACGGATCGTTGAAAGGGATGACGCCGTTCGCGTAGCTCTGGCCAGTAGTGGGATTGACCAGCGGCACAGGACTGCCGGTCTCGGTGCTCTTGCCGGAGAGAAACGTATAGCCGCCGTTGGCGATCGCAAGCGCGCTGGTTCCATTCTGGTTGGCTGTCGGAACCGTTGCCTGGTTCACAGCGTGGACAACCTGCCGTGTGCCCTCATAATCGCCAAAGAAGAAGAGATGATCTTTCCAGATCGGTCCGCCGAACGTTCCGCCGAACTGATTGCGAATCAGGACGGGCTTCTGCGGCTTGCCAGTGAGGGGATTAGCGGGTGGAGTGAAGGGGCCAATTGCATTGAAGACCGTATTGCGCAGATAGTCATACGCCTTGCCGTGAAACTGATTCGTGCCGCTCCGAATACTGACGTTCACGACCGCACCCGCCGAGCGGCCATACTCTGCGCTGTAGTTGTCGGTCTCTACGCGAAACTCCGAGATGGCGTCGGGCGAAGGAGGAATCGCCTGGTTCGAGAAGCCCTGGTTCGAAGTGCCATAAGCATTGTTGTCCAGACCATCAAGCAGGAAGTTGTTGAACTCGCTCCGCTGACCGTTGACGTTGAACGAAGCATCGCGGCTGGAATCAGTCGAGTTCTCGAGAATGTTGCGGCGAACCCCCGGGACAAGCGCGGCGAGGTCGGCATAAGCGCGCCCATTAAGAGGAAGATTCTCGACCTCGCGAGTGCCGATCACCTGGCCACGTTCACTGCTGTCCGTCTCAAGCAGCGCCGCAGCAGCATCAACCGTCACCGTTTCTGTGTTAGAGCCGATCTTCAAGGCGACGTCGACGCGCTGATGAGCATTAACCGTGACCGTAAAAAGCTGCGTCGTGCTGGTGTCGAAGCCGTTGGCCTGCGTCGTAATCTGATACTGCCCAATCTTTACATCGGTAAACTGATAGGCGCCCTGAGCATCAGTCTGCGCGGTCACCTGGGTCTTGGTCTCCTGATTGACCAGCGAGACAGTTGCGCCAGAGACGACTGCGCCGGAACTATCGCGCACATAACCGAGAACGGAAGCGGTCTCGAACTGCGCAAGGATTGAAAGTGGACTCGCCAGGAAAAGACATACTGCCAGAATGACAAAAAAAATGCGTTTCACATGATCTCCAAAAAGTGGTATCGAACGAAGGCCGGAGCTTCTCTTACAGGCAGCTCAAAGTTAACGGTGACTTAGAGGAATTTACGAGGAGATTGTGTATATCACATATAACGATTGTTACTGCGCGAAGAAAATCTCGCAGCATAGCTTTTAGATCAGTGGAAAAACCTTCGCTCCCCAATGGGCCTCGAAGCTCTCCCTGGAGTGTTCTGCGCATCCGGGCCCCATCTCTGGCATAATTTGACGACTTCCTTCTCGCGTCTCAAGTCGCCGCCAACCAGCTGATTCAGGAACAACGCAGGAATCATGTTCGACTGAAATCGGAGGCCTATGAGCAACATCAACGGCAAAGTCTACGCGATGAACGTCATCACCCCCATGAAGCCATGGAAGACCTGGATCCTGCGCGGACTCTTCTTTGTGCTCGGGCACGTCAAGCCCTTGCAGAACGACCTGATCAATCTGTCCTTCATCGAATTCGCGCGTTGGGTCATCCTGCCCCGCAGACGGTTTCCCTTCCTCGCCAACGGCCAGGTCAAAGAAGATCTGAAATACGACTACCTTCTGTTCTTCAGCAACTTCAATGGAACCTGGAACCAGTACATCGACGCATTCTCAGCCGTGCTCAGCCGCGGATTGAATATGATCTGGCGATGGAGCGAAAAATTTCCCGGCTCCGTTCCCGTCACTCCATTCAAGGAGTACATCGCGCGCGTACAGTTCGACACCGACTACTACTACACCGCCTATCCCTACGCCACGGCCAACGATCTCAAGTCAGCCCACATCGTTCAGTCTGCACTGGACAGCCTCAATCAACGCACGCAAGCCTGCAGTCCAGAGCAGTTTGCCGAGGCTTATCTAAAATTTGTCCTTCGGGTGCAGGCTCACCTCGGTGAGACTGGCGAAGCCCCTGTCGTGTCCTAGAGAAAGCAGTCATGCCAAACAAAAACGGCAACGTCTATGGATTAACGATTCTCTCCCCCATCATCGACGATGAGAGCGCCACTCCCTCCCACGACCTTCAGATCCGCGAGTACCTCGCCACATTGCCAACAGGAGAAGAGAGCCCCTTTGCACTCTCTCCGGGAACTCATCTCTGCCGCCTCGTTGTCATGGACGACGTGATCTACGTAGGCGCGCCCGCCTGTGAAGAGCACCTCCACTCGAAGTACCTGGTCTTTGAATCCAACTGCGACTGCGATCTCGACAGCTATCTGCAAGGACTGGCCGCCAGCGTCCCCGAGCGCCTGGATGCCATTTGGAGTCACTGTGTCGGTTACCCCGGAGCAGCAAACCCGCAGGCGTTTATCGATTACATGAAAGCCTGCCAGATTGAAACCACCTTCTACTTCGCCGCAGTCAACGACAAATCAGTAACGGAGACGCTCTCCGCACTGCAGACGCAACGCGCGGTTACAGACTTTATCGCGTGCCACCAGCATACGAAACCGGAGCAACTCCAGAAGGAGTTCACGGAGTTCATGGCGGTGTTGAAAGCCGCACCTCTTCCCAGGTCGGGCGGCATGGCTCCCCGCAGAGACATCAAGACTGGCGGTCGAAATGAGTAAATTGAACGCGACAGATATTCAGGGCTTTGCTCTGCGAGGCTACAACATGCCCGTCGCCCGGTATCTCTTCCTGCACTTCGAAGACCCGACACGCGCCCGCAGCCTTGTAGGACGCCTGCTTCGCAAAGTAACGACCGGCCAGCGCTGGGACACCGGAAAGCCGGCGAACACCCTGAACATCGCATTCACTCACCTCGGACTCGTTGCCCTCGATCTGCCGGACGCAACCCTGCTCACCTTCCCGGTCGAGTTTCAACAGGGCATGAGAAAGCGAGCCGCCATCCTCGGAGACACCGGCCTGAACTCCCCCGAGCGTTGGGACGAGTGCTGGCGCACCGACCAGATCCACGCGTGGGTTGGCGTCAACGCCCAGTCCCCACAGGCGCTCGACGCCGGCTGCGCCGAGGTCATGGCGCTCCTCAAAGAGACCGGCGGAGCAACCAAAATCGCATCGCAGGATGCCGCCGCCGTTGTCGTCGATGGCAAGCCAACGACACGCGAACACTTTGGCTTCACCGATGGCTTTGGCAATCCAGACTATCTCGGCGTCGAGCGGAGTTCACAACCAGGCCAGGGCAAACTCATGCCAGACGGAAGCTGGGCTCCGCTCGCCACAGGAGAGCTACTACTAGGCTATGCCGACGAAGCGGGCGAGCTTCCGGTCGCGCCCGTGCCGCACCTACTCGCCATCAATGGAACCTTCATGGTCTATCGAAAGCTGCACCAGAACCTAGCGACATTCCGTGCCTACCTCGAAGAACACGCGGCACTCTATGGAGGTGGCAAGGAGAAACTCGCTGCAAAGTTTATCGGCCGCTGGAGAGACGGCACGCCCATGGAACTCTCCCCCGACCGACCCGATCCCGCGATCGCCCAGGACCCCAGCCGCAGCACAAACTTCACCTTCGGTGCCGATCCCGAAGGCACACGCTGCCCCATAGGCGCGCACGTTCGACGTGTCCATCCGCGAGATGCCTTTGGCTTCAACAGCAAGCTGATCGATCGTCGCCGCATCACCCGTCGGGGTCTTCCCTACGGACATTTCGCCGCTGACGGCGAAGCCGCCTCCGATCAGGAAGAGCGCGGCGTCATCTTCATGGCCCTCAACGCAAACATCTCCCGGCAGTTCGAGTTCGTGCAGCAGCAGTGGATCGAGTACGGAAACGATGCGCATCTCGGCAACCAGAAAGACATGCTGATGGGCAATCACGGCGGGCGGGGCAGATTCGTCGTTCAGGGTGATGCAAGCGCGACAAACCCTCCCTTCATCTGCGGCAACTTGCCGAACTTCGTTGAGCTGCGCGGAGGAAATTATTTCTTTCTCCCCAGCATCACCGCCCTCGGAATGATCGCCATGGGCCTCGTCGATCCCCGCTAAACCCCGCGCTAAGTCCGCGCCAGACACATCTCAATTCCGCAACGCAACCGGGCCCGCAGTCTCCGCACAGCGCTGCTATCCTTTACCATGCCCGCGAACCACTCCGTCATCGATGCCCATCATCACCTTTGGCGCTACTCCGCCATCGAATACGAGTGGATCGACGACCGTATGGCAGCACTGCGTCGCGATTTCCTACCCGCAGATTTTATCGACGAACTCGCCAGCGCCGGCATAGACGGTGCTGTGACCGTACAGGCGCGGCAGACGCTCGAAGAGACGCACTGGCTACTCGAATTGGCAGGAAGGCACAAAGAAATTCTCGGCGTCGTGGGATGGGTCCCCATAGCATCACCGGATTTTGCGGCCTCACTGGAAGCACTTGCCGCCAACCCAAAACTCGTAGGTCTACGTCATGTAGTGCAAGCCGAGCCGCAAGGCTTCCTCGATGGCACAGACTTCAACCGCGGCATCCGCGCCATGCGCGAAACCGACCTTGTGTACGATCTCCTCATCGCCGAGCATCAGCTTGCGGAAGCGATTCGTTTTGTCGACCGCCATCCACAACAGATCTTTGTGCTCGATCACATTGCGAAGCCAAAGATCGCAACCGGAGAGATCGAGCCTTGGCGCATCCGGATGCAGGAGTTGAGCAAGCGCAGCAACGTATGCTGCAAAATCTCAGGCATGGTAACGGAGGACTCCTGGTCACACTGGTCGATCGATTCATTGCGACCCTATCTGGACACAGTGGTGAACGCGTTTGGCCCTGATCGCCTGATGGCCGGCTCCGATTGGCCCGTGTGCCTGGTAGCCACCGGCTACGGACGATGGTGGCAAGTGCTCCGAAACTATTTCGCAGACTTCAGCAACAACGAACGCGCAGACATCTTTGGTGAGACAGCCGCCAGAATCTACAATCTTGAAACAGGGAGAACGGAATGAAGGCCGTAGTCGTACAAGAACCGGGCAAAGCGACTCTGACCGACATCCCCGAACCTTCCAACAGCGCGGGCGAAACCTTGCTGCAGATCAGAATGATCGGCCTATGCGGAACGGACCTCAACACTTTCCGCGGCAAGAATCCGCTCGTCACCTTTCCGCGAGTCCTCGGGCACGAGGTAGCCGCAACCATCCTCCACGCTGGCAGCGGGCTGTCGGACGATCTGCGTAAAGGGTCAGCAGTGACGCTGGCACCGTACACCGCCTGCGGTCAATGCGCCAGCTGTCTACGTGGCCGGCCCAACGCCTGCAGCTCCAATCAGACGCTAGGCGTACAACGCGACGGCGCACTCACCGAACGTATCGCAATTCCTGCTGAAAAACTCTACGGCGCACAACTCTCTCTCAAAGAGCTCTGCCTGGTGGAACCGCTAACGGTGGGGTTCCACGCCGCAACACGCGGACGCGTTACCAAACACGATACCGTCGCGGTCTTCGGCTGCGGCGGCGTAGGGCTTGGTGCAATCTCTGCGGCCGCATTTCACGGTGCTCGTGTCATCGCAATTGACATGGACGACGCTAAGCTCGAAATCGCTCACAAGGCAGGTGCCACTGAGTTCATCCATTCCGGCAAAGAAGATCTGCACAGTCGGCTGAGCAAACTCACCGACGGCCACGGCCCCGACTGCATCATTGAGGCCATCGGTCTGGCCCACACTTTTCGTGCCAGCGTCGAAGAGGTCGCCTTCACCGGCCGTGTCGTCTACATAGGCTACGCAAAAGAACCAGTGGCCTACGAGACCAGCCTCTTCGTACAGAAGGAGCTGGACATCCTCGGCTCGCGCAATGCCCTGCCGGCTGACTTCCGCGAAGTAATCCGCATGCTCGAAGAGCGCCGCTTCCCCGTTGACGACGTCATCTCAGCAATCGTACCGATCGAAGAAGCGCCCGAGATGCTGCGACAGTGGAGCAGCACTCCCGCAGCGTTTACGAAAATCATGGTGCAGGTAAGTTAGCAAGCGCCATCAGCCTCGCAGATTAATAAAGCCGCCATCCAACGGGTAGTCGACACCGGTCAAAAAGCTGGCCTCGTCCGAACAGAGATAGAGCGCCAGATTCGCCACCTCTTCAGGCTTAGCCATCCGCCCTATCGGCTGGGCCGCGGAGAGTCTTTCAAACATCTCCGCTTCCTTCCCTGGATAATTTTTCGCAAGGTATCCATCGACAAAGCCGGTATGCACCCGCGCCGGAGAGATAGCATTGCAACGAATATTTTTCTTGAGAAAATCCCGCGCAATCGAGTACGTCATCGCGAGCACGGCCCCCTTGCTCATCGAATAGGAGAAGCGTTCGTCAAGTCCGCTCGACGCAGCGATCGAAGCCATGTTGAGGATCACTCCGCCGCCGGCCGCAACCATCGGACCGATGCAGGCTCGCGTGCAGTGGTAGACGCTCTTAACATTAACCTCGAACACACGATCGAAATCCGCAGCGGCAGTAGTATCGACCCGTCCGATACCCGCAATACCCGCATTATTGACGAGGATGTCGATGCGCTGCCCCGCCAGCAACTCGCCGAAGACGTGGTCAACTTCGCCCTGATCCGCGACGTTGCAGCCGTGTCCCTTGGCTACTCCGCCGGCTTCAACAATCCGTTGTGCCGCCTGGTTCGCGCTGTCCAAAGTCAGATCGACGATGTGGACGATAGCACCCGCGCGGGCGAACTCCGAGGCAATGGCAAAACCGATTCCGCTCGCGCCTCCGGTAACAATAGCCGACCGGCCGTCGAGTCGAAACCTCCCCGATCTTTCTGGTACTGACTGCATGGAGCCCTCACGTAGTATGGTCACTTAGATATCCAATTGTAGAGGCTTCGACCGTGCAACAAAAAAATGAGACGCAGAGGTCAAGCAACGAAGAGCGCTATCGCCAGGCGGCAGAGGCATCCGCACCTCCACGTCCAAAGACGGCTCGACCGATCGTGGTTCTCGGCGCAGGCGGCATCGTTCGCGCAGCGCATCTGCCCGCCTATGCCAAGGCCGGCTTTCCGGTCATCGCCATCGCGGATAGCGCAAGCGGAAAAGCAGCCGAATTAGCTTCGGAGAAAAACATCCCCCACGCCTTCAACTCCATCGAGGAAGCTGTGCGTTTCGCGCCCGCCGACGCCATCTTTGACATAGCCGTTCCAGCCACGCAAATCATGAACATCCTGCCTCAGCTCCCCTCCGGCGCCGCAGTTCTGATCCAGAAGCCAATGGGAGAGACACTCGAAGAAGCCACGCTCATACGCGACCTGTGCCGCCAGCGCGGACTCGTAGCCGCAGTTAACTTTCAGCTGAGATATGCACCAAACAACCTCGCCGCCGTCGCGCTGCAGCAAGCCGGACTACTCGGCGAGCTGCACGACATGGAAGTACAGGTTCGCACCTACACCCCCTGGAAGCTGTGGACGTTTCTCGCAACCGCTCCCCGGCTGGAGATCCTCTACCACAGCATTCACTACCTCGATCTCATCCGCTCATGGTTCGGCAACCCCCTGGGCGTCTACGCAAAGACAGTGCGCAACCCACAGTCCGCAACTCTGGCAGCCACCAAATCCTCGATCCTGTTGGACTATGGCGAGTGGAAGCGCGTCTTCGTCGTCACCAATCACGGTCACGATTTTTCTTCAGAGACGCACCGCAGCTTCGTCCAGTGGGAAGGAACCGGAGGCGCAATCCGCATGGACATGGGCGTCAATCTCGACTACCCCAAGGGCGTGCCCGATACCCTCGCCTATGCAGAACGCGGCGTCTCCGGCGGCCAATGGAGGACCCTTCCAGTAAAGGGCAACTGGTTTCCAGATGCCTTTGTCGGCAGCATGGGGGCGCTGCAATCCTACGTCGAGGGATCGACCACAGAGTTGCCGATAGGATTCGAATCGGCCTACGAAACCATGGCTCTCGTCGAAGCAGCGTATCGCTCAAGCGCCCGTCAAGCCGAACCTCTGCCTCTCTGAAGAGACAATTATTTTTTGCGCGTCTCGACCAAAAAAATGGCCGCTGCGAACCTTTCCGCAGCGGCCCAAGGGACTTCTCGCGTTACTCGCCGCTCTGATTGCCACCGTCCGTATGCACGACCCGGTAGCTCGCGTTTCCCTGCGACCACACCAGCAGCAGCAGGTCCTTCCCCGCCGCATGCGCTTCATTGACAAACTGCTCAGCAGAAGTAACCGGCTTGCGGTCCACTTCGAGAATCACGTCCCCAGGAGTAAGCCCCGCATCCTCCGCCGGACTCGCTGGACGAACACTTTGCACAGCCACGCCATTTACCTGCGACGGAATATGCAACTGCTGCCGAACATCCGGAGTCAGCTCAGCCACAGCCAGCCCAAGCTTGCCCTTCTGCGGAGTGGCTGAACCGCCATCGCTCGCGACCTCAGCATTCTTCTTGTACTCGCCGACCTTTACATGGACCGTCTGTCGCGATCCATTGCGAATGATGCCCAGCACGATCTCCGTCCCCGGAGTATCTTCACTCACAGCGACCTGCAGCGCACTGCCGTTTACGATCTTGTGTCCGTCCAGCTCAGTGATCACGTCGCCATTCTTCAACCCCGCGCGGCTGGCCGGAGAATCAGGAGTCACCTGCGCCACAATCGCGCCCGTAGCCTCGTTCAGTTTGAAGAAGCTCGCATTCGCCGGCGTCACATCGTTCAAGCTGATGCCGAGATAGCCATGATGCACCGCTCCCGTCTTGATCAGCTGCTCCGCCGTCGCCCGCACAATCTGTGAAGGAATCGCAAACCCCGCACCGGCAAACGAACCGCCGTTCGAGATAATGAACGTATTGATGCCCACCAGCTCGCCGCGTGCATTCACCAGCGGCCCGCCGGAGTTGCCCGGATTGATCGCAGCATCGGTCTGGATATAACCACCCAGCTTCCGCGCATCTTCCTTGTAGGGGTTGTCCCGGTTTACCGCGCTCACAATGCCGCGCGTCACCGAAAATTGGAAGTAGCCAAACGGACTGCCGAACGCCAGCACCGTCTGCCCCGGCTTCAGCTTGGTCGAATCACCCCACGCAATGCTCGGCAGATCGTGCGCGTCAACCTTGATGGTCATTCAGCGTCACGCGCATATTCACAGCACCATCGACCACGTGATTGTTCGTCACGATATAGCCATCCGGCGAAATAATGATTCCGCTGCCGATGCCGTGCTCAATCTGCGGCTGTTGCGGCCTCATCATCCCACGGGGCAGTTGACCGAAGAACTGCGAAAATCCCGGAGGCAGTCCCTGCATCTGGCCCTGACCGAAGCCCTGACCCTGCCCCTGGCCCTGACCGTCCTGGTCCTCCTGGTCCTGGTCCGCGCCGCCCATCTCATGCATCGAAGACCCGCGCGACGTCACGGCAACATTGACGACCGCAGGCGTCACTCGCGCCGCGACCGCCTCCACCGCGTTGTCCAATGCAACCAGCGAAGACACACTGTTGTCATCCATCGGCGGAGGCGACGAGATCATCGCCGCATGAACGCCGCTGTGATGAAAGGAAAGCGTAGCTGCCAGCACCAGCGCAACGGCAGCCCCTGCGAGAGCGCCAAATCGTCCCGCCTT
>WNFC01022178.1_pt1 | contig 18847 bp, 27 predicted proteins | sample 5400541 | NCBI WGS metagenome assembly WNFC01 (sample SAMN13153342, study PRJNA577476) | soil metagenome | isolation source: 120 cm saprolite under Douglas fir tree site 2 hole 2 replicate 1 | place: USA:California | collected 2015-04-18 | reverse complement strand
GAGAAAGACAAGGGCTGTTCTAAAGGGACACGGACTGTTCTAGGCGCCGCGCGGCAAGGTTAGGGGGAGGGGGAGGCACCCTATGAAAGCGGTCGTAGCCGTCCGTCCGTGCAGAGTACGTTGATAGCTTGGTTGCGCTTGGCCGTACCTTGGGTAATGCCCTACCCTGCCACGGATCTGCCTCGCCCTGCCATCTTTACCGCCAAAGGTAAGGGCCGTAGCCCTTTTACAGCTACGGCCCTTAAATCGCCTTGTAAGCGCTTTGCGCCTACGCCTCAACAAGCTTGCCGTCTTTAAGACTAATGGCGTTGAAGCCTAGAAGATATGCCAGCGGACGTTGTTCTTTACCCTCCTTAATTTCGTGGACAGCGAGTAATTCGTTTGATAGACGAATGATGATTTTATCGTCTTGGTAGATTATGTGGTAATTTGCCCATTCCATGGACGTCCCTTGCTAGTTGATTTGGCTCAACTAGCAAAGCCATAGCGACTTGTGCTATTCGTCCATTCCCTCTCCCATTTCCGATTCAACACTCTTTTGCGGAGTGCTTTGCCGTACGCGTTGACCGGCAATTGGCCGTTCGACCTGTAGCTCGTCGTAAAGCTCTTCTGCCTTTGCCCGCATACGGACTTGCATATGCTTTTGGTTTGCCAACGTAATAGCCGCTTCCAGCATTAGCTTGTGAAAAACTTCCTTGCTGACCGGCGATCCCTTTGCGTCGACCATAACCTTGTAGGTCTTGGACTGCCTTACCCCGTCGTGTATGTGAAACTGAGTCTTTCCCTGTACGTACGTTTGCTCAGTAAACACTAACACCGTGGCGGCGTCGAACTTTTCTAATTCCGCTAAATAATCCTCGACCGACTGGCCTTCCTGCATGACCAACACTACCCGCCGTTGCCAATACCTGAACCCGTTTGGGTTCGCGGGAGTCGATCTGAGGAACTGGCCGTTTTCGTTGGTGGGCTGGAGAACATCCCTACCAATTACAACGGGAGGGCGTTTGCCGCTGGTTTGCAGCTTGAGAGATCCAAGGTGAGATTCAACATATTCCCACCTACCTTGCTCACAAACATACTCCGTCGCGATTCCGTTGCCCTCGTTACCCATGCGCTCGTCCCTGTGTTTTGCCATTGCCTTTACTCGTTGATTTGTGCTGAAAATGATTTGCCATCGTCAGTTAGTGAGTAATCATCTCACTAAGACAGCGCCCTTGCGCTGTTTCGGCAAAAGTCAAGACGTGCCAACAAGATGCGCGTACATATCAACACGTTCATGCTCGTAAATTCTACTTGCTGCGGAAAGGGACATGATTGTGTATTTCATGTCAAGCTGATTTGCCAGCTTGCGCGCTTGATCGACTAACGTGCCGAGCTCAATAGTTTTTTCGTGTTGCTCTTTATCTGTCATGAAATTTCTCCTGCTAAGGGCTTTGGACCTAATGGCTCTTTGAGCCATGCCGCATTACACGTGCATTGTATGCACGTGCTATCTGCGATGTCAAGCAACTGAAAAAAATAATTCCTCTGCCCCGTCGACCGCGTTTGCCCCGCAATAGTTGCAGACGTAATCACGTGCGTCTGGCTCGCAACCTTCGCTTTTCGTCTTACCACACGCTTTGCAAATGCCTTTGTTTTCACATTTACGTTCGTTTGAACTGACAAGCCTTGCTACCCTGGAAGCTGTAATTGATTTGTGCATAAGCCTACTGTTAACCTCTGGTTTCGTTTTTTCCGTGCCTCTCACACTAGGCGGATCCTGAGTACCAACGAGGCTGACCCTTGTTGCCCCGTACTGTAACCGCACTTTTGTTGTGTTCGCCATGTACACACTGTACGCCCGCGCACGTGTGGCGTCAAGTGTGTGCAGCGCGCAAATACGTGGTATTAGTTTTATTCATAGAAGGGCTATTAGCGGCGCTTATGTAGCCCAGCTTATACGAGCCCTTGCCCCACCGCTATGCTTACTTGCACCTATGCTCTAGAGCAGCCTCGCTATGTCGCTACCTAGCTAACTCTAGAACTAGCTACTCAGCTAACGAGCACCACCGCGGCGGTGGGTCCCACGCACCCCGCCCGGGGCCGTAGCGAAGCGAAGGGTACTTTCAGATAGAAAAATTTCCTGGGGTTCAGTTGTTCTAGTAACATCGTGAGTTAGAGCGTAATTAAAGGTTTACAAAGTAAACGTTTACACGCTTGCGCGTGTACTAAGCCAGCCTTGCAGATACTGGGCAAGGTAACTTGGCCCGACCTCTTGCTGCCGCAAGGCGGTCTGTTACAATGTTGTGTAGGTAAAACCGTGCAAGCCACAGTTTCAGCGAACGTCGTGAAAAGACTAAAGCCCGCGCATCTTCTGATGATTAGGCTCTTCTGGGCCGGGCACACCTACGTCGAAATCGCTGACAAAACTGGCTACACCAATCAACAGGTTATGAACGTCCTTCGAAGTGAAGAGTCGCAGGAGATTCTTTCTCAGCTTCAGGGAAACGCCCTCGACACGGCGGACGAAGTCCAGTCCGAGCTCGCTTTAGTGGCCCCGGCTGTGTTGGATAAAAAGATCAGACTCGCGTTGAGCTCGCCAGATGACCGCGTGGCGAACTCAGCCTGTACTGACTTGCTCCACATGGCCGGACATTCTCCGATTAAGCGAGTTACTATCGACCGGGCCAGCGAAGTACAGAAGAAATATGACGGCTTGTCGGAGGAACAGCTTCGCGAGAGGTTACTTGAATCATTCTCCCCGAAGGGGGCAGGTGAAGGGCACAGCCCGGACGGTCGAGGCCCAGACGGAAATCCATTACAATAAGGAGCGATAGAAATGGCTTTTGGAGATAAGTTGCTAAACGAACCTAATCAAGGAATGATGCAACAGACGGCGCAGCCGAGGCAAGTAACTCTCGCAGAACGTTGTTTGCAACACGAACAACGAATTCAAGATTTAGAGCTAAAACTTATGGAGTTAACTACGGACTGCAAGAATCTCTGTAAGTTGCTCACGGAGCAAGTCGGGTTAAATATCTAATGTTTTATGACGAAGTCCGGGTTACAGCAATTTCCGTCGATGTTGCCAACAGGTTATGTTGCGAAAACTTTGGCTCGGCTATTGCCAAATGAAGACGTTATTCGCGAACTGCCCGGCCCGAAGTTACTGGAGCTTCTTAAGCTCAAAGATGAATACACTCAACTTATTGAAGAAGACCCCATTCGCTTCTTCCAACCCTCACCCGGCGGCCAGTACGATTTTCTCACGTGTACTGACAAAAATGTTCAATGTTTGTATTTCTTTGCCGGTAACAAAGCTGGTAAGACTACAGGTGCGGCTATTCTTGTCAGCGAAAACGCCTCTGGACTCCCTTTATGGTCCAGGGATGCTCGACACTTGTCCGATTTGCTACTCAGTGGTAGAACGCCACTCCGTATTTGTATCTTCTGCGAAGACTTCGCGACGCACGAAGAGACAATCGTTCCTACAATTTTGTCTTGGACTCCTCGTCCCCTATTGGCCACTCGGCCTCTTGAGCGCGGTCCTTCTGGCAATCTTATTAAGGTTTTATTTAAGTCAGGTACAGTAATTTACCTCCGCACCTATGATCAAGGATACGCCAAAGCCGAAGGTAAGGATTACGATCTGGTGTGGTGTGACGAACCGCCTCCTCGGGATATTTACACTGCAATCTTTCGAGGATTGGTTGCGAAGAAAGGAACTTTTATTATCGCAGCCACTCTTCTCTCCGAGACGTGGCTGTATGACGAACTCGACCAGCCCTTTGTTAAATCGTTCGAAGCTACAATGTACGACAACCAGTGGCTTGACGCTGAAGGGCGAGCTAATCTCGAAGCCACCCTCAGTGACGAAGAACGGTCGATACGAATTTACGGAAAACCCACAAACCTCAGTGGTTTGATTTACACGTCGTTCAAGGACGCCTCGCCTTATGTTATTCCTCAATCAGATCGTATCTGGAATGCGTACAAAGAGGAGCCTTACCCTGTCATACTTGGTATTGATCCTCACGAACGTAAGCCTATGTATTGTGAATGGGGTTGGCTTACTCCGAATAATTGTGTGGTGTGGTTCGATTACGAGCTTATTCCTGCTGGTTCTCTCAGTGATGTATTTGCGCGACTTGCGTCTCGAGAGAAGGAACATCTCACACCGACTCGACTCGTCGTTATGGACCCAAACAGGGGAAGGGCAAAGCAAATAGACAACCGGAGTTGGGAAGAGGAATTTCAGGAACGTGGATACGACGTCTTACTCGGCATCGATGATCTTAATTTTGGCCACTCGGAACTCCGTGAAATGCTTGCGACTACCTCTCCCCAAATGGTTTGGATGGAAACTTGCCGGGGCAAGGGTGGCCCAATTTATCAGATGTTACGCTATACTTGGGACGACTATTCGCGTGGTGTTCGGTTCGAACGAGATCCTAAAGAGAGGCCTCGACAAAGACATAAAGATTTCCCCGATATCCATCGTTATGTGGCCGCGGCTCACTTAGATTTTCGTGTGTTAACAAATAAGAGTTCACTAGTGCTCGACATTTTCCGTCGCCCCGATGGCAAAGAAGAACGAAATAGAAACCCTTACTTCGCCCGCTAACGCGGATAACGAAGTTACCGATCCCGCCAGCCCCGCGCAGGGAAGGAACGGTAAGGCGCTAGTTATGCCCCTTTCTGGCGAGTCTGCCGTTCCTTCTATTCAGAACGAAGAATCCCTCTTTAAAGCCCTTGTCTCTCGCTCTAAAAAACGGCCCGCCGAAATTGTCCTAAACGACGCTGAACGCGAAGTACTCGTTAACCACGTCATTCGCGACTTCCAAGACGCTGACGCCGGCAACTCTCAATACAAACAGAACATGACCGAAATGCTCGCGAATTGGCGAGGTTCGGTAAACGAGAAGTCCTTTCCATTTGACGGTTGTGCTAACGTCGTCGTCCCGTTGACAAGTGTACTTGTCGAGACAATGAAGTCTCGAATTAAAAAGGCAATCTTTGGCGGCGAGTACGTAGCGAAAATTTCGTTAATTGACAAAGAAGTCGACACGTCCGACCTGGACGAAATGAACAAATGGTTCAAGTGGGAGGTAGAAAAAGTTGTTGAACTCGATAAGTGGTTTAGTGACGCCCTCCACAATATTCTTGTGTATGGCCTTGATATTTCTATTCCTTGCTATCACCACGAGACTCGTTACCTACATTCTTACAAAGAATGGGAACTAAACCAAGAACAACCTCTTTCTCAGCTACTTACGGCAGGGTTACAAGAAATTCTCAACGAGCCCTCAACGTGGGGAGATGAATCACTTCTCTCTGTAACTGGACAACCTAGACCGGGCGAATACTCTCTAAACGATGATGGACGAATCGTCTTCTCGCTTGATGTCGACAAAAACGAACTTCGGGCCGATACTTGGCGTCGCGAGACTATTTTCGACGGTGTACGTTCGAACCAAGTACAGTTGGAAGATTTGGTCGTTGCAAACACGCATCCTGACATTGAAAAGCTGCCTTTTTTTGGTGTTCGTCTTTGGTACACTGTTGCGGAGTATCGACAAGGAATCGAGGACAAATTCTTCATCGACTACGGCCCGGAAGAAAACGAGGAAATAATCGCTTCGCTTAACTACACTAAAGTTGGCGAGGAAGTCGATCAGCCGATGACTCGCCTTCTCGACTCCGAGACAGGTACAGATTCACGTGACCAGTCTTCCTCAAACAGCACCCATCGATATATGGAAGTTTACCGATGGGAAGGTTGGTGGGTTTGGGATAAATCGGGCGGCGACTATTCTGTGGACAAACTTCTTCAGCCCGCAACGCAAGTCGCGGTTTGGGTCGGTTATCGCTCGAAGAAAATTCTCAAGATCGAACGCCTCGAAGACCTCAACAAAGATGGCAAACGCTCTGGCGTTAAATCGGGCTTTATTGAAGAGCCGAATCGTTTCTATCCGATGGGACTCGCGGAGTGGGTTCGCCATTCTCAAGCGGAGTTGGACGCCGTACATAATCAACGTCTCGATGCTGGACTTTTGTATAATATTCCCTTTGGCTTCTACAAACCCACAAGCGGTTTGGGTAAAGATGCGCAGCCGTTGAAGATGGAACCGGGCAAGTTCTACCCTGTGGCAGACCCACAAGGAGTGAACATGCCCCGGTCGAATTGGCAACCTACGGTTTCGTTTGCAGAGGAGAATTTAATTGTTCGCTACGCGAATCTTCAAGTTGGTCTCACCGACCCTGCCCTCGGGCAAGCTCCTTCTAAACGTCAGTCAGCTAGCGAATACGTAGGTAACGCAAATGCCATTGACACTCGCAGTGAAGATGTGGTCAAGGGTATCGTCCGTGCCCTTGCTTATCTCATCTTACGAATCTTGGGCTTATACGAACAATTTGGCCCAAAGACGAGAATTTTCCGAGTCGGTGGGGAAGGAGGGGTCAAACTCACAAAGCGTTTCGAACGAGACAGACTCCACGGCAAAATCGACCTCGAAATGATGGCGTCTCTTCAGCAACTTAATCAAGAATTACAGAAGAAAGTCGCCCTCGACATGCTTCAGTTACTCTTGAATCAGTTGCTGATTCAGTCTGGAATCACGGGGCCGGACACCCTCGTTTGTCGAATTATAATGATGTCACTATTCACAAACCTGACATCCCGCCAATGTCAGACCCGCCTGACGTAGAAGAACATCAAATGTTCGCAGGCCAGAAACCGGTAGGTCCGACGTTGTCGGAGAATATAAACGAGCATATGCATCATCACTCGATGACAGCCGCGGACAGTGAGCTAATGAATAAATGGTCTCCGCAGGCGAGGCAACTACTTCAGGAACATATACAAGCTACGTTAAAAGCCGAACAAGCGAAACAGTTACAAAACCAACAACGTGCCTTAATGGCAACGCAAATGGCTCAGGAAATGGAGGCGAAAGGAATTCGCCCTGGTAAGTCAGGACAACAAGGACCGAGCGAAAATACTGGCCCCGGTACACAGGCTGAAGGAGTTCGTGGGGCAGGTAACGCACAGGGAACTGGGCCAACCCCTGTACTACAGTAATGGACTTAAAGGTAGGCAAATGGTACAAAGGGACGGCGGATATTTTAAAGTCTATTATCTTTAAAATAACCACAATTAACGACAACGGCTCTGTCGACATCATAACTTCTAAACCTTTCGAGCACAGAATGAGTTTTGGGTTAGTAGATTTAAAAGATACCATGAAGATAATCGAGTTGAGTTAATGTCTGATTTAGTTGAAACAATCAAAAGCGTAGGTTTTCCTATCGCTATTACAATTTATTTAATAATAAGACTTGACGGTCTAATGGGTGCAATACGAGACAATCTCACAGTACAGACAGAAATTCTACGTGACATGAAGTCGCAGTTGAGAATGAACGGCAACGTAAAATAGGTTAGATCCGTGAAACCGACGCGAGTTTTGTTTTTACTTAAGAAGCGTGGCGAGTACTACAACCCGCATCATCCGCCCCATCCTCCGCACCCTCCGCATCCAAACCAAGTAATGGTGCAACACGCAACGCAGGGCTGGCCGTTCACAAACTGGACTGGGCTACGCAACAGCGTCGCTTATGTTGTGGACTTACTTCAGACGCTCGGCATCGAAGCGGCCTTTGAACGCCTAGACGACGACAATTCGATAGACCGAGCAGTGACGCAGTTCCAGCCCACGCACGCGATTATCGAAGCACTTTGGGTGCGACCCGAGAAACTTAAGCTCTTAACGCGTTTGCACCCGCAAATCCGATGGAATGTCAGAATGCATAGCGAGGTGCCCTTCCTTTCAAATGAGGGGATCGCTATTGAATGGATATTTGCTTATTTGCAATCGCTCCACGTAACAATCTCGGCAAATTCACTGCGAGCGGAAGACGACTTCGAGGCTATTTTCAAGCAGAAAATCTCCTACACGCCGAATTTCTATCCATTGTTCCCTCTAGAACCGCGCAAGGGGTTACCCTCTGACAACGTGATTGACATCGGCTGTTTCGGGGCAATTCGCCCTATGAAGAATCAATTGATGCAAGCAGTTGCAGCAATAGACTGGGCGAATGGCCACCAGCGGCAAATTCGGTTCCATATCAATTCAGACCGAATCGAGATGGGTGGCGCGCAGGTACTCAAAAATATCCGGGCACTATTTAGGAACGTCAAACCATCCCACACCCTAGTCGAGCATCCTTGGATGGACCGTGCCGATTTCATGAAACTAGTCCGATTGATGGACCTTGGAATGCAGGTTAGTTACAGCGAGACATTCAATATCGTCTCAGCGGATTTTGCAGTCGCAAACGTACCTCTAGTGGTCTCGCCTGAGGTATCGTGGGTAGCAAAGATGTTCCAAGCTGATCCGAACAGTCGGATCGACATCGTACATAAGCTAAATATTGCGTGGGCTGGGCGACATGAAGACTTGCAAAAATTGAACTATGCGGGGCTACAAGCCTACGATGCAGCCTCTGAGGTGACATGGCCGCAAGCATTGATGGAGATGCGATAAAATGATTTACCTTAGGAGTCCCTGGGTAAGTGTCATAGTAGCCAGCGCGGCCTGCGTTATAGCTTTACTAGTCGGGAACTATGTAGCAGCGGCATACGCGGCGGGAGGCGCTTGTCTCGCCTACGGTCAGATTGAACTTATGAAAGCCGGTAAGCACTAATGGAGATGCGATGAAATATCGTTGGCTTAAACTTCTAGCTAGCACGGTCATCGTGGGCTTCTTTTTCTGGCTCTATAGCTCGACTACGGGACTCTTCCCAGAAGGGCCATTCGCCAACTATCCTGATTGTCAGACTGTGCGTGCTTGGGTGGCAGCAATACCAACGCCTTCGCCAACGCCAGGAGCGACTATCACAGCCGTATCCCCGGGATGTTACTATATGAACACGGGAGGAAATTGAGCGCCGTTGCCTAAAGGATACATATCACCATGCCCACATTTACGACCCATCAGCACTTGTCCGCAATGCGCCCGCAAATGGGAGAGCAACCGAAAACGCATATGGCATAGTAATCTTTCGGTATATCGGCGATCGATTAGATCAGAGCGTCAACGTCTCAAAGATCAGTGCCTGTTCCGTTGGGAATGATTAACCGTGAATCTAGAAGAAGTGACAGTTGAGGAAGAGACGACAGAACTTGCTGGTTTGAAAGCAATAGGTATCGACCCTCCTACTTGTTGGGGCGACGGTGGCACCTGCGAGAAACCTGCGCCGTTTGTCTTTAACTTCGCGTTCGAGGGTGTATGGTGCGCCGAGCATTTTAACCAACTGCTACGAAGTATCAACTAACGTTTCGTTAGGAAGACTCCTATGCCATCCCACGCTCTACAACATCCCGAAGTCATAAAGCGCATTGCCGGTGCTCCGCAGTGGCCGAGTTACACGGGAGTCTCCCAGTTAGTCGGCACGACTGCTGATGGACGATGCACGGTCTATGTGGACCCGTCGTTCGGTCCTCCTGGGAATCCTGGGGCGGTGAATGCACAGGACTTACTCGCCGACGCTGACCGCGTGATGAAGTTCAATGACGCGACGTTCGGCGTGGTTGGCGGACACGTCGACGTGATTGTCTTCGCCCTCGGCGGAATGACAGACGGCACTGGCGGGGCAGACCACATGGGTTGTTCATTCACCGATGGTGCGCAGATCGAAGTGTGCGCTTCGTTCGGGAACTCGTTGCGCTGCTCGGCGCTCTTCGAGGCCGAGTTGTCAGAGTGCTCGATGAACGGGCAGCTTTGCGGGCTGAGTACAGGGGAAGCGCTTAGCCGCTGGTGCGCGATGGTAGTTAGTAACAATGCGCTGTCTGACTTCGCCTCAGGGCCGACGTGGTTCGCAGACGGGATGCCGAATTTTGTTGATAGTGTAGACTCTACCGACACAAATTACGACAGCATCGGTTGTGGGATGGCGTTTCTAAGTTGGATTATGGCCGGGTTCAACGGAAAGTTCAGGTTGTCCGAAGTAGCGCAAGCAATGGTTGCGGCCGGTGATACCGGAACATTGTCACAACTCTATGGGGCTCCTGCGTTGGCGTGGGCCGACTTCCAAGCAGCTATCGCAGCGTTCCCTGGCAGCGTGACGAGCGATGATCCGTTCAACGCGCTCGTGCCTGTGCCCGGTCCTACACCTCCTCCACCGCCGCCGCCTACACCAAGTCCTGGGACTTCAACTACTCAGTTAAGCTTCCTGATATTGGCACGTTGTATGAGCGCTATTGCTCGGGGCGACGACGAGCCGACGCTCAAAGCGAAACTTCAGTCGATTTTAGACGCAAACTGAAATATTTATGAAACACGATTTTCTAAAATCACTTGACTGGCAAAAAATAGCTAGCACGATCTCAGAACAAATCACTATCAAAAGTGTTGCTGGCGTTACTGAGGCTAAAACGTTTGACGAACTTCGCTATACTGCCGGTTACGTTGCGGCGTTGCAAGACGTACTTCGTTTGCCCGATCTGATTCTTACAGACGATGACGAAGACAAAGTGATAAGTAAAGAGGAAAGAGACGTTCTTCGCTTAAACGGCTCTCCCCACGAACCATCTAATAGAGCACTCACTAACTTTCGAGGTTGATTATGCCCGAACCAACTAAAACAGAACCTATTGAACTCAAGGACGACGACTCTTTGGGAGGAGATTCCCTAAACGATTTACTAAACCCTCCTTCTCTCGTCGAGGAATCTACTTCCGCCGACGGGAAACCCAAAGAAGGCGACAGATCGAGCGGCTTTACTGCCGAAGATGTAAAAAAGCTCATAAGTGAAGCACGAGAGAAAGACGAAGAGCGATTTGGCGAGCTTGAGCAAACGGTTACTTATTTCAAAGGTAGGCTTGCAGAGAGAGAAGAGACTCGTCGTGAGGAGCCGAAGAAGGAAGATGAAATTGGTGAGTTCACTTACGACGAGACGAAGCTTGCCGAAGGCATGGCGGAGAATGCTCCTCGTACACTCGCGCAGTTAGTCAAAGACCTTGGGGCACACGTAGAGAAAAAACTGCGTAAAGAACTTAGCCAAGACGTGAATGGACGTCTTACGCAAGACTCGCGACAGCGCGCTCTTAGCGCTGCATACCAATCAGATGTTGCCGGAGTCGAAAAAGAATTTGCGGAATTTGTTACTGACAAGAAGTTCCTAGAAGAATGCGACCAAGAACTTGCTACGACTCTTCGCAAACGTAATCCATCTGCTAAGTCAATAGAAGCGTTGATGGCTCATTATTTGCCCGACGATCTTAGCTCGACGGCTTCACGAGTTGCGTTACGCTGGACGAAGGCAGGTAAAGCGAAGACGTCGGCGGAGAACGGCGGCGTAGGGAGTGGTAGTGGGGGAGAGACGTCTCTACGTGAGATAGTTCGCCGCGTTCCATTAAGCGATTCGATAGGAAACGGTAACGGCCGGGCGACGTCCGGTACGCCGAAAACAATTGATCAGCTTTTCAGCGATGAAAGAGATCGAAAAATTGCAAAGAAAGTAATTGTGAAGCAGGGTGTTAGCGAAGAGGCTTACGTGCGTCAATATTTACGCGCGAAAGAGGAGGACCAAGACTTTGACCGAGCACACTAAATTGAAAGCAACGGAACTGCCGATTGACCCTGAAGAGGAGCCGAGTGGAGAAGAAGAAGACGCTCCTCCTTCAGACGACCCTGACGTTTCTCAGCAACAGGAAGCTAAAGGCGTCTATGACGAAGACCCTCGCTTTTCCTATCAAGCCGTGTGCGTGAAAGGCCCGGGCGGAGACGAATCAGGCGACTACGAATCTCGAGGATGGGTTAAAGTCACTCGTCGCGAATTAGGTTTTCCTGATAACGTTCGTCTTCCTAGTGAGCCGCAATCGCCGCTTGATACATATTACCTAATCAACGGCGAACAGGTAATGATGAAAATTCCTGTTCAGTATGCTGACGCTCGTTATGCTTCGCAAAAGAAAATGTGCGACCTTGCAGTCGAAGCGACTGCAAAAGAGGTATTGGAATTACCAGATGCTGTAGTAAAGAACGAAGGCCGTGCCAAATTCAATCGAGACCCTCTTGCTGAAACAGAATCTGATCGCCGTGTGTTTAACAAAAACGGCTTTCGAGAGATATAGGAGATTTAGAAGAAAATGGGTTACGCAAACGTTTCACGTCCAATGGGTTTTAAACTGCTTCGTCAACAAGGTAAAGCAAACGCTGCCCCGATTCCGCGTCCATTACCCGCTGTGCGAACGCCGTCGGGCGGTGGTAACGCGTCCCGAGATTTAGCAATTGGAGATGCGTATGCTATTGACGTTAATGGCAACGCATTTCGTGCAGGGCCAAACGACACGGTGCGCGGAATCGTTATTGGATTTCGCTTCGTTGCTGTTTCAACAATTATGAGCGGCGCTGGTCCGGTGTCGGAAGATTACTCCGCTAACGGTGCCGTTGACACGATAATCGGAATCGAAAGCGGGATCGAATTTTTCGAGGTTCAAGCTGATACCTTCGCGGCGTCGAACATTGGTGGAAAATTCAACCTCGCAGACGCTGCGCCAGACTCAACTTTGTCTCAATCGAGACAAACAATAAACGTCAGCGGCGGAGCAGGTACACAGTTTCAAGCCGAAGATATTTTACCTTCTCTCGCTGATAATGCTTACGGAACAAACGCGCGCATTTACGTTCGCTTGCTCCAGACTTTTGGGAGTCTATAGAAATGGCAATCACTCGCTCACAATTTCAGCGTTTTTTCTTTCCTGGCCTCAACGAGGTCATCGGTATGAAATACCGAGAGAAAGAAATGCAGTTCGAGAAAATCTATAACATGCATACGTCGGATAGTGCATTTGAAGAAGATATCCGAATGGCAGGGTTAGGGCTACTTCAAAGAATGGATGAGGAACAGGAATTCCCCGCGGATAAATGGTTTCGTGGTCAGTCGATTCGATACGATATGGTCAAGTGGGGATTGAAGATTGGATTTTCGCAGGAGTTCCTTGCAGACTCGAAGGTAGACGCGCAGAAGGATCGGGCCGGTGACTTGGGTAAATCGGCCCGGCAGACAATCGAAGTACTTGTTGCAGACGATTTCAACAATGGATTCGCCGCCGCGGGTAACGCTGGTTATGGGCAAGCAAGCAACTTCGACAACGTGTCGTTGTTTAACGCCTCCCATCCAGTTATTCGAGGAGGAGGTTCCGGCGGGCAGTTACAGTCGAACGTTTTAGCAACTGCCGCAACATTAAGCGTCGCTTCTTATCGTGACATGCTCACGCTGTCGAGATTATTCTTCGATGAGACGGGTGTAAAACGTATTCAACTAACAATGCGCGACCTTGTGATTCCTCCACAGCTTGAGTTTGTTGGGAAGGAAATAGTCAAGTCGGCTGGTCGTCCCGACACTGCGAATCGCGCGGACAATGTTACGAAGGACGCAACTGGAATCGTAATTTGGGATTATTTGCTCAATCCTAAGTTCTGGTTTATGGTTTCCGAAAAGAGTGAACACAAACTCAAGTTTTTTTGGCGCGATAAGTTCGGTACTCGCACATGGATGGAGGAGAACACCGAAACTCAGTGGATTCGTGGGCGTTTGCGGATGGCTCACGGATATAGCGATTGGATAGGGACGTTGGGAACGAATCCAACATAAGGAAGGAGCTGATGGACGTAACAAATATATTAGATTTACTCGTAGAAATAGCGCAGGTTGTGTCAGCGTTGTCCCCAAACGAAACTCCAGCGTTAGATACCGCAGTTGAAAAGGCAAAAGCTGCCAAGGAGGCCGACGATGCCAAGAGACCTTCTCATTAACGCTGGAGCGACGAAAGTTGGGCAATGGTGTCGCGTTGAACCGCCCGGTCATAAGACGTGGCCGTTTCGAGTGTCGTTTGATACAGATACGGGTCAGGTTGCGTGGTCAGCGGGTAACGTAATTCTGGAAGAATTACTCGGTGGATTGCCAACTTCGCCGGGGCCGGTGTCGGGAAATCCGGGTTTATTAACGCCAAATTCTCAGACCGGTGTCGTGAATCAATTAGGTGTGTTTCCAGCCGGCTCGCCCGATTTCGACATCGACATGCCCGTTGAGTTTATTCGCGCGAAGACGGACGGTGCAATTGTAGGAGCAGTCTCTGTACGACTGTTGGAGGCTGAGTAAATGAAGATACCATATCGACCAGAAGGTGAAATAATACCAGAAGGTATTTCCTATAACGGAACAGAAAAAGCTCTTTATTTTCATTTCCGTAAAGGAGATCAAATTATTAACGTCCGAGTACCACAGGGCGAGGAGCCCATCGAGGTGATCTCGCATGGCAATCACTAAACCCGTTCCGGGGTCAATAAATGCTCCGTTAGGGTCGCAACAGGAAAGCGGTGTTAACGCTTTTGCTGGAGAGAATATCCTCAAGATTTCTGGTTTGTCGTCAGACATTGTCGTCGCTGCAACGAGTATTGCAACAGTGACGGGCGGCGATATCGAAATTGAGCAAATGTTATTCGATACTGACGCTACAGGACTCGCTGGTGGTACAAATCTCCAGATACTAACTGACGACACTGGACAAGCGAACATGATGGTTGAAACCGTTGCGAATCTCGGAGCGAACAAGTCTATCGACTTGTTTACTGCGTCTGTAACGAAGCAACGGAGAGTGATTCGTTCAGGGAAACATTTACAGATTAACTCAACAGTAGCCGCGTGCACAGGCGCGGGCGTGTGGACTCTATATGTTCACTACCGCCCTTGTGTTCAAACGGCATTGCTTCAGTAGGAGAATTAAGTTGAAAAAGTTTCTTAAAATGGGTTTTCTAGCTGCTCTATTTATTGCAATTGGCGCGTTTGAAAGCACTTCTTGGAAAGGGCTTGTACCGTTCGTAATCGAAAGCGAAGCGCAGGCAGCCCCGAATATCGGTTCTGGGCCAAATTCGTTGCTTACTGCGCCGATCAATACTGTTGGCGGTATTCAAAGCGTTGGTTCTATTACAGTCGTAGCAATAGGAACTCCGTCTGCTGGTTCGGTTGTCAACATCGGTACAGCGGGCTCGACTACGTATACCTACGCTTGCGTTGCCCAAGATATAAATGGGCTTGAAACGATTCCGTCCGCGACGTTTACAACCACGACTGGTAATGCGACGCTGTCAGCCACGAACTTCAATCGAGTGTTCTGTGGTGGGCAAGCTGGTGCGGTTGCATATCGTATTCTGAAAGCGGATACTGCACACAAAATAGGTGTCTGTTTCACCCAACCAAATCAAGCGTGTTCGTTTGATGACAATTCAACGAGCGCTGGTACTTCGTATACTGCCTTGACTGTTGACCAAACTGGCTCGATTACTAGTGGGGCCATTACGACTGGAAACTCAGCTCTGCAGGAAAATACTCTTGGCACGTCGATAACTACTGTAACATGCCAGAGCCAAACTGCATTTACAGTTACAGGTGCAACGACCAATATGGGTTGTGTTTGTTCCTGGAACGGTGGTGTCCCGGCGTCGAACCCAACAGCAGCCATTTTGGAGTGTTTCACGTCAGCGAATACGTTAACACCTGTATTATGTAACCCTACAGCAGCTTCAGTAACTCCAACGGCAACTTCAATTAATTGTCGAATCGTGCCGTAATGCCCTCGCCGTTGGTACGGAGGGACGTCACTGTTAGTTCGATTCTAACCGAGGGCATATGATACATCACGGAATACCTTACACAGGCGGTCATATAAAACACGAAATCAGTAAAGGAAGCGCCAACGGTCGAGTCGCACACGGAGTACACGGAAGCGGATCTGTTTCGACGCACGCTGGAATGCCTCCGCGAATCGTAGACTCGGGTGCGAAGGAACATAGCGACAACGCGAATCATCGTGCGAAACATCATCCTAGCAGACACGAGGTACATATAAAAGGTAAAGGATTCTCTGGTCGCGTAAAACACGGTAGGTAAAGGTTTATTTTGTAAACCTTTAAAGGTGTATGCGTGCCAACTGTCGATACAGCAACAATCCTCGGAGTAGGATACCAGATAATCGGGGACTGGATTTTAGGAGATGATAGGCAAATATCTGGCGATGCTCAATTATCAGCTAATCCTCCTCCGGTAGGTGATTTAGGTTTAAGCGACGCGTACTTTACTCTTAAAAGGAATTACTCAGACAGCGACGCAAACGCGGTAATACAGAAACATATAACGACGGTACTCGCCGCAAGCGGGCAGATAACCGCTGGTTTAGGCGGGTCGCTTTCGCAGCTTCTCTTTAAAATCTCGTCCGGCGACTATCAAGCGCTCGTACTTGCCGGCCCAGTTTACTATTGGGACATCCGTATTATAACAACTTCGGGCGGAGTTACTCAAACAATTGCTCGAGGTACTGTTGTATTCCTCGCTAACGTCGCTCTTGTAGACAAGGCGGGTACTCCCGCAGCGTTCCCTAACTCCGGCGTTCCACAATTTCGTGGATTTTTCCCATCTAATCCACAATTTATCTCTTCGTTAAATACTTTATTTAACCAAGGAGATTTCGGTTTTAACTCTATTCCAACGATGACTTCGCCCGTTGGGTGGAGAAACATCGTTGGAGGTGCGCCAGGAACTTGGGCTGCATTTGGAAGCGGGGTGGGCGCGCTTAGTTTGGCGTTTCTTCAATCTGCTACAGTAACGTTGCCTAGCGCAGCGACGTCTAACGTAGTTTTTATCTCGCCTGCTCCGGACGCACTTTACAGAGTGTCTATTTCGCCAAACTGGCTAACTTCGTATCGAGTTACGTCTAAAACAGTAAATGGATTCACCGTTGATTTTGGCGTTGGGTCACCAGCGGGAGGTAAATTCGATTGGATCGTCTTAGAATAACGTCGTTAGCTGCGTTGATTTGGTTATTTACTGCGTCTGTAGCGCTCTGCGCCTCTGGCGAAGGCGTTTGGGTAGCGTTTCCAAACGGAACTACTTGCACTAACTATGTTTCTGCCCCGATTAACGATCAAACGCTTTGCTACGATTCGATAAACGGTTGGCAATCTTTCCACAGCGGCTCATTTATGAGCCCATCGCTCGGCGGTATACCGTGTACGCAAATGCCAGCGCTGACGGGCGACACAACTACGACCATCGGTACCTGTGCGACAACGACAGTCGCAACGCATTTATCTTCGCCTCTGCCGATAGCGCAAGGCGGTACGGGTGTCACGACAGGAGCAGTCGTTACAGTAACGACTCCTAAATTTACGGCGACCGGTACATACACTCCTCATGCAGGAATCCTATTTGCCATCGTTGAGTGCGTAGGTAATGGAGGTGGCGGAGGAGGCGCTGCTGCTAGCGGTGCGGGTACCTCAGGTGGTGGAGGAGGTGGTTCAGGAAGTTACTCTCGTGTTCGGTTAACGGCAGCGCAAATTGGAGGCTCGCAAGCTGTTACTGTTGGCGCTACTGGTACAGGTGGTACAGTAGGTAATAATACTGGCACCGCTGGTGGAGATGTTTCGCTTGGTGCATTGTGCGTCGGCAAGGGAGGCGCAGGCGGAGTTGGCGCGGCGGCGAATAGCGCGGGAGCAGGAGGTGCCGGTGGTGTCGCTGGAACTGGAGACATCACGGCGGTAGGTAATCAAGGTACTGGTGGTTACGGGGCAGGCAACGGAAATCAAGTGCTGTCTTCTGGAGGCAGTGGCCCTAGCGTCTTCGGCGGTGGTGTTACGACGTTCGGCAGTGGTTCGGGAGTCTTTACAGGCACGGCTGGCGGTAATTACGGTGCTGGTGGTAGTGGAGGGTTCGTTATTGTAAACGGGACTGGCGCGGCTGGTGGTACAGGTGCAACGGGAATTGTTATTGTAACGGAGTTTAGTGATCAATGAAAAAAATATTCATTTTTCTATTTGGTTTATTGTTGCTTACTGTCTCCGCAAGGGCGACAGCTCCGTGGCAAGGTTTAACCACGACAAACGGTGTCGCGGCAGGGTCGCAGGTTCTTCCGCATAGACAACTGCTTACCACAGCGATAACGTGGAACGCCGCGACTACGGCTCGTTACTTAATGGTGTTTGACGGAGTAGCGTTGCCCAGTAACGGCGCGACTACAACTTGTACGGTGAGTCATGTAACAGGTTGTTTGCTTTGGTGCGGGTTTTTGCCTAATTCTACCTCTGCCCCGAATCTTCAGACGCTAGATTGGACAGTTCATCCGTTGTCAGCTAATTTTGGGCTCGTACTCGCCTTGTCAACTGGAGCAGGTTGTGGCACATTAACAGTAGACGGCGCTAACGATTTCTTTACTTCACAGGCGCAGTAATGAAGAAATACTTAATTGCTATATTTGCTTTGTTGTGTCTGTGCGCTCCTACTAACGCACAGCTAGTCGGCCCGACTAGCCCTCCGTTTACATCTAGCTCTCCAGGCCCTATCGGTGGGACGACCTCTTCAACGGGGCAGTTCACACAAGCTTGTACTGGCCCGTCGCCTTGTACGTTACCGAGTAACGCGAACGGCTTCGCGGCGGACATTCTCGGCAATTCTTCAACTGCTGCAGTTCTCGGTTCGCACATCGCCACTATTGTCGGTTTGTACTTTCCTGCTGCTCCCGGTACGGCCTTGTCTTCGACCACTGGAGGTTACTACGGTTCAACCTCACAGAACATCATCGAGGCCGTTACCTCAACGGCGCTCAACATAAATGGCAATCAAGTTGTTTTAGCGAACGCGACCTCGTTATCAGCCAACGCGGGCAACACCATTCAGTCTACGGGCGGGACCGCGCCTACGATGACTTGCAGCGGAGGTTCGGCTGGTGTTGTGGTATCAGCCGGGCCTTCTAGTTGTACGGGTAGTACTGCTCCTTTTCCATGTTGCACGGGCGCTGGTACTGGCCCTAAT
>WNFC01012691.1_pt1 | contig 18850 bp, 16 predicted proteins | sample 5400541 | NCBI WGS metagenome assembly WNFC01 (sample SAMN13153342, study PRJNA577476) | soil metagenome | isolation source: 120 cm saprolite under Douglas fir tree site 2 hole 2 replicate 1 | place: USA:California | collected 2015-04-18 | reverse complement strand
ACCTTGGTTCTGCGTCGCGGCGTTGCAGTTCTGATTGTCGCAATGGCACCTGGTTGGCGCTTCTAGATCGGCCCTAACTCTCGCTGTCTGAGAGGTGACATATGGTAACCAATGACCGCTCCGTGCAGTTTGCCGGGGGTGTGCTCCGCCGGCACCGTCACATCTGCGCTTTCTTCAACAGCACCGACGAGGAGCACAGGGTGCTTCGCTCGTTCATCAAAGATGGCTTCGAGCGGGGGGATAAGGCTTTCCATCTCGTCAACCCCGAGCTACGGGAAGACCATCTCAAGCGACTCGCCGAAGCAGGTATCAATGTGCAAGAGGGGATGGACACCGGCCAATTGGAGGTGCGGCGTTGGCAGGACGCTTACCTGCGCGGGGACCACTTCGACCAGAATGCGATGTTGGCCTTGATCGAAGAGGTGCTCCAATCGGCCGACACCGCCGGGTACCCGCTCACCAGACTGTTGGCGCACATGGAATGGGCCCTGCTCGACAAACCCGGCGTCGATAACCTCGTGGAATACGAGACACGCCTCAACTACGTGCTTCCCAAGTACGACGATATAGTGATCTGCGCGTATGATCTGTCGAAATTCGGCGCGAGCGTCGTGATGGACGCCTTGCGGACGCATCCCGCCGTGATTATCGGCGGGTTACTGGAGGAGAACCCGTTCTTCGTTCCTCCAGACCAGTTCCTCCTCGAGATACGTGAGCGACGGTCGGTTGGCGAGAGCGCAAGGATGACGAGCTAAATGCCCATGGATCCGGACCCTGACATCGTCCGGCTCCGCACAGCGATCAGGGATCTCGTGGCACTGTCCACCGTGCCGGCGGCGTGGGTAGGGAGAGAACCGCCTGCCATCGCCGCCGGGCTAGCCGATGTGCTGGTCGGATCATTGTACCTGGATTTCGCCTTCGTGCGTCTGTGCGATCCCAAAGGGGGCGCTGCAGTCGAAGTGACGCGAGGGAACGCATGGAAATCATTTCCGGAATGGCTCCAAGGTTACCTCGCTGTCGTCAGCCAGGTTCCGCATAGGGAAGTCATTCCCGACGTTGGCGGGCGCGCGGAGCCTTGCCGCGGTGTTGTCATTCCCATCGGTGTCGGTGCCGAGGGCGGTCTGGTTGCTGCCGCGAGCGGTCACACCAACTTTCCCGACGAGATCGACCAATTGCTGCTGTCCGTGGCAGCAAATCACGCCGCGACAGCATTTCAGAGCGCCCGCCTCCTTCATGAGCGCCGCAGCGCAGAAGAAGCGTTGCGCGAGAGCGAGCACCGCTGGCGGAGTCTGACCGAGGCGCTGCCGCAGCTGGTCTGGGGCGCTACGCCGGACGGCGCGTGCGACTACTTCAGCACCCAATGGACGGAGTACACCGGCATCCCGGAGAGCGAGTTGTTCGGCTGGTGCTGGCTCGGTGTGCTGCACCCGGACGACCGGGAACCTACACGGCAATTCTGGAAGGATTCGGTGGCGGGGCGCCGCCCCTATGACGTGGAATACCGCGTTCGCCGGCGGGATGGAGTGTACGGCTGGTTCAAGACGCGCGGGGTGCCGATCCGAGACAGCGGAGGCAACATCGTCAAATGGTTCGGGAGTTGCACGGACATCAGCGACCTGAAACGCTTGGAATCGGAACGCCACAGGTTCGTTTCTCTCGTCGAGAACAGCACCGAGTTCGTCGGCATGTGCGATTTGTCAATGAAGCCGTTTTTTGTGAACAACGCAGGACGACGGCTGGTGGGACTGGACAGTCTGCAACAAGCGCTGGAGACCGATGTCAAAGACTATCTCTTTCCCGAAGATCGGGAGTTCGTCATTGAGCAGTTTCTCCCCCAAGCCCTCCGCGAAGGTCGTGGCGAAGTCGAGATCCGGTTCCGCCATTTTAAGACCGGCGCACCCATCTGGATGCTTTACAACGTATGCCCGCTTACGGATCCAGACGGCAGACACGTTGGCTTTGCAACTGTCAGCCGCGACATCAGCGAGCGCAAGCGGGCGGAAGAAGAACTTCGCCAGGCGCGCAATGAACTCGAGACGAAGGTGGCGGAACGAACTGCCGAACTGCGTCGGACCACCGCCGAAGCCGTAGCTGCGCAGCATCGCTTCCGGGACCTGGTCAATACGCTCGAGGGGATTGTGTGGGAAGCGGACGCTGAGACGTTCACGTTCTCGTTCGTCAGTAATCAGGCGGAGCACATCCTGGGATACCCGGTGGAATGCTGGTCGGAACCGACATTCTGGAGGGATCACCTCCACCCGGAAGATCGCGACTGGGCCGTGGAGTTCTGCGTAACGGCCACATCAGAGAACCGCAACCACGATTTTGAATACCGCATGATCGCGGCCGACGGACGTGCGGTGTGGCTGCGAGATCTGGTGACGGTGGTCGTGGAAGGAGATCGCGCCACCCGGCTGCGTGGCGTCATGGTTGACATCACGACGCGGAAACGGGGCGAAGAGGCCTTGCGTCAGGCGCAGGCGGATCTCGCGCACGTAAGCCGGGTGACCACGATGGGGGAGCTGACGGCTTCGCTGGCGCACGAGATCAGGCAGCCGATTGCCGCCGCAGCCACAAATGCCAGCACCTGCTTGCGATGGCTTACGCGCAATCGCCCCGATGTGAAAGAGGCGTGCGAGGCCGCGTCAAGACTTGTCAAAGACACAACGCGTGCGAGCGACATCATTGACCGGATCCGCCTGCTGTTCCAGAAGGGAGCGCCGCAACGCGAGTTGATTGATGTAAACGAAGTTATTCGAGAGATGAGCGTCCTGTTGCAACACGAGGCGACCCGGTACTCGATTTCGATCCGTGCTGAGCTTGCCGCGGATCTTCCCCAGGTCCTGGCAGACCGTGTGCAATTGCAGCAGGTTTTGATGAACCTCATGCTCAACGGCATCGAGGCCATGAAGGACATGAATCCGGCGGGTGAGCTTACGATCAAATCGCAGCAAGAGAACAATCACCTCGTGATCTCGGTCAGCGATACCGGCGTGGGACTAGCCCCCGAGCAGGCGGATCAGATCTTCAAGGCATTCTTTACCACCAAGCCCCAGGGTACGGGCATGGGGCTGCCAATCAGCCGGTCCATTATCGAGTCCCATGGCGGCCGCTTGTGGCCCACCGCCAACGCCGGGCGCGGCGCAACCTTTCACCTCACTCTGCCCAGTGAAGTCGAGATGAAGCAGCCGCCGGGCCAGAACAAGGCAACTGCTGCTCGCGCCACTACTCAAGCAGAATCGTTCTCCGGATAGATTTCGAAGCGCAGCGCCACGAGGCTTGCAGCCAGGATCTTGTGAGACACCGAAGGCAAAGGTGAAGGTCCGCGTGCGAATCCGCTAACCTAGGCGTAATGTATGCGCAGACTGGGGGCCGGAACGTCACGCGGGTCAGGAAGCGGAAGCAACTGCCGAGGGGGAGTTCGCTGAGCTGACCCCTAAACGCGAGTATAGGACTTCCCTTCCCTTTTGGTTATCCGTCCTTTCCTTTCGGCCAATATCACGGTCCCTCGCGTGCTGCTACGCTGTTGTTCTTCCCCCCGGCCGGTTTTCCTCCCTGTGCCGGCCTACCTCAGCCCCTCCGCTCCCGGAGGGGCTTTTTTGCGACGACGCCTAAACCAACGTGTGATCTACCTCATCCTCGGCGGTGTCGCGTTTCTTACGCACGTGCAATAGATCGAGCTGAGATACATCGCTAGCCTCAAGCAACTGCCTTCAACAGTTGCCTTGGCCGAAGTACCCATGATCTCGATCGTAGGACGCCACTGCCCAGCTGTGCCCAGTCCCGATACGGTGGTGCAACGCACCATGCAGCATCACGTACTCCTCCTCCTCAAGCTCATTGTTGTCGGACTTGTCACCATCATGGAGCTTTTCGCGGCCCAACTCGGCCATGCGCAGAGTTGGCTTGCGCCCGCTTATTCGACCGGTGCCATGCTCGGTCCAACCAAGGCCCACGGCGCGGTGATCTGGAGCCATGGCCGCTCCGCCGATGCGGAAGACTCTGAGGCGCCGACGCCTCCTTTCATGGCCGAGCTGAGGAATGGCGGATGGGATACCTTCCGCTTCAATCGCCTGAGCGCCAACGACACACTTGCCGAGAGCGCCATGGCACTTGTGCAAGACGTGCATCGGCTCAAACAGCAGGGCTATGGTCGCGTGGCGCTCGCGGGCCAGTCCTTCGGCGCATTTCTGTCGCTGATCGGTGCCGATGCCAGCGACAATGTCGACGCGGTGATCGCCACGGCTCCCGCCGCTTTTGGCACCTACTCCGACCACTATGACACCTGGCGCGCCAACGCGACCGAACTCTATCCGCTGCTCGCGCGCGTGCGCGGCGCGCGCGTGATGCTCTTCTATTTCCATGGCGATGAGTTCGATCCGGGCGGACGCGGCGAGCGCTCGCGCGACATCTTGGCCGAACGGCATCTCGAATACGTCGTCGTCGATCAGCCGCGGCAGTTGGCAACCCATTGGGCCGCTTCGACGCCGCTCTTCGCCCGGCTTTACGGTGACTGCATCCTCGCTTTTCTCGAGGCGAACCACTTCGAGCCTGACACGCAGTGCAAGGGCGGGACATATTGGGCAGCAGCCTCCACGCGGAGCCGGCTCGCCGGCCTCCACTAGGCCGTGGTCGCAATGCCGGACGAGCGTGGTGTCTCGGCACCCCGGGCGATCACGGCGCGATTTGAGCGGGCGCGGCAACGTTTGTTGAGCAATAAAGGACAAACAAGAGCAAGCGCGAAGAATGCGGCAGCATCCGATCGCCCCCATATGGACCTAATGTGACGGACGGTGCAGGCATCCAGAGGCCAGAACTATCAAAACGAGAGAAACGTCATGACAGACATCTCACGTCGCAGCGTGTTGGCGGCGACGGCAGCGGGCGGCTTGGCAATGGCGGCGACAGCGGTCCAAGCGCAAACCGGGCAAGCCATGCCTATGCCCAGCCGCCCTGGAGTCGGCGGAACTGATCCCGGTCCGCGCGACGCGTTGCGGGACCAGCAAAACCCTGATATTTACGCGCCCCCCGCGACCGATAGCGGCACTCTGCCAAATCTGCGCTTCTCATTTTCAGATGCCCACATGCGGCTCGAGCCGGGTGGTTGGACGCGTCAAGTGACCGTCCGCGAACTCGGCGTTTCAAAGAATATCGCGGGCGTGAATATGCGCCTGAATGCCGGAGGCGTGCGCGAACTGCACTGGCACAAAGCTGCGGAATGGTCCTACATGCTTTACGGCAATGCGCGCATCACGGCAATCGATGCGCAAGGTCGGAATTTCGTTGATGACGTGGGCGTCGGCGATTTGTGGTATTTCCCCGCCGGCATTCCCCATTCCATCCAGGGTCTCGGTCCGGACGGTTGTGAATTCCTTCTGGTATTCGACGACGGCGAATTCGACGAAGACAACACCTTCCTGATCACCGATTGGTTCAAGCACACGCCGACCGAAGTACTCGGCAAGAATTTCGGCGCTCCGGCCACGTTGTTCGGGCATACCCCCGACCCGAGTGAGCGGTACATCTTTCCGGCGCCGCTGCCGGGACCTCTCGCCTCCGACAAGATCGCCGGCGCAACCGCCGTGCCGCAGAGCTTCAGCCATCGAATGCTGGCGCAGCAGCCGATCAAGACGAAGAGCGGAACGGTGCGGATCACGGATTCCAGCGTTTTCCCGGTGTCCACCACGATTGCTGCCGCCCTGGTTGAGATTGAGCCGGGAGGCTTGCGGGAACTGCACTGGCACCCGAACGCCGACGAATGGCAGTATTACATTGAAGGCACGGCCCGGATGGGTGTTTTCGCCGGGGCGGGCCAAGCCCGCACCTTCAACTTCCAGGCCGGTGACGTCGGCTATGTGCCCTTCGCCATGGGTCACTACATCGAAAATATTGGCGACACACCGGTGCGTTTCCTCGAAATGTTCAAGAGCAGCTACTACGCCGACGTGTCGCTGGATCAGTGGATGGCGCTCACGCCGCCGGAACTCGTGAATGCGCATTTGAAGCTCGATCCGCAGGTGATGAACGCGCTGCGCACGAAGAAAGCGCCCGTCGTTCCAGCGTAACGGATCGTCACACAACCACCTGGAGCGGCGCGCCGGCCATGACCAAGCGACTCGCGTAGGCGTCGTGGAGGTGTGGAAGGAAACGGCCAGAGTGATGTTCTCGCCCTCGCACGCCATAAGCCACGGCCTCTGCTGCTGCGATTTTTCCAACGGCTTGCCATCCGGCCGCGTAACGGTCCGCTCGCCGGTGTCGCGGCCAGCCGTTAGCTGCTCGAACAACGCAATCCCGTCATCGGTCAGGGTGATATGCCGCGCCTTGCCACCCTTCGACTGTCGCACATGCGGCGCCACGGACGAAATCGGCGCCCGGTCGCGAGTGGCGGAAGGATGAAATGAGGAGGGTCGCGATGCCCGCCAAGCCAGACGGACCGCCTGATAACGAAAGACCTTCGCAGCGCCTTCGATGGACCAGCGCCCGGGCCGGGCGCTGCGCCGTCGTCATGGCGCCGGTCGTCCTGACGGCATGTCAGCCGGCCGTCCTCGACCCGCGAGGGGTCATCGGGATTGCCGAGAAGACGATCCTGATAGACTCGCTCGCTATCATGCTCGCCATCGTGGTCCCGACCATCGCCGCGACCCTTGGCTTCGCGTGGTGGTTTCGCGCCTCCAACACGACGGCGATCTACCTGCCGAATTTTGAGTACTCCGGCCGCATCGAGCTCATCGTCTGGTCCATCCCCCTCCTCACGGTCATCCTTCTGGGTGGCGTGGCCTGGATCGGATCCCATGACCTCGATCCCGCCAAGCCGTTGGCATCAGACACGCCACCGCTCGAGATCCAGGGCGTTTCGCTGGATTGGAAGTGGCTGTTCATCTACCCGAACCAGCGCGTCGCGAGCGTGAACCAGCTGGTGGTTCCCGCGGGCGTGCCGCTGCACTTCTCCCTGACCTCGGGGAGTGTGATGAACGCCTTCTTCATCCCGCAGCTCGGCAGCATGATCTACACGATGAACGGCATGAGGACGCAGATGAACCTGCGCGCCGACGCGCCAGGCACCTTCCGGGGCCTTTCGAGCCACTATAGCGGCGATGGTTTCTCGGACATGCATTTCGACGTGCGCGCGGTGCCGCCTGAGCAGTTCGCCGCCTGGATCGAGCGCACGCGCAACACCGGTCCAACCCTCGATGCCCGGAGCTACACGGCCCTGGCCAGGCCGAGCATGAACACAAGTCCGTTCACCTTCAGTGCAGCCGATCCCGAGCTGTTCCAGGAGATCGTCACACAGAAACTGCCGCCTGGACCTGGCCCACAGACCGGGCGACCCGACCCGAGCGTATCCCCGCGGACGGAGCACTAGCATGCTGGGCAAGCTGACTTGGGCTGCCATTCCGTTCGACCAGCCGATCCCGCTGATCGCAGCGGCCTTGGTCGGCGCGGCGATCATCGGCGTCCTCGGCTGGGTCACCCTGAAGGGATGGCTCCCCTACCTTTGGCGGGAATGGATCACAAGCGTCGACCACAAGCGCATCGGTATTCTTCGTCGCGATGCCGTTCGTGATCGGGCTGATGAACTTCGTCGTGCCGCTGCAGCTCGGCGTTCGCGACGTGGCGTTCCCCACGCTCAATTCGGTCGGCTTCTGGCTCACCGCCACGGGTGCGCTGCTCGTCAACATTTCCTTGGTTGTGGGCGAGTTCGCACGGACCGGCTGGCTGCCCTATCCCCCGCTGTCCGAGATCATTTACTCGCCTGGCGTGGGCGTCGACTACTACCTGTGGGCGATCGAGATTTCAGGTGTCGGCACCTTGCTGTCCGGCGTGAACCTCGTTACGACGGTCCTCAAAATGCACGCGCCCGGCATGACCTACATGCGGATGCCGATGTTCTGCTGGACGACGCTCGCCACCAACCTGTTGATCGTCGCCGCCTTCCCCGTCCTCACGGCGACGTTGGCCATGCTGCTGCTGGACCGTTACCTCGGCTTTCATTTCTTCAGCAACGAGGCCGGCGGCAACGTGATGATGTTCATGAACCTGATTTGGGCGTGGGGACATCCCGAAGTCTACATCCTTATTCTGCCCGCGTTCGGCATATTCTCGGAAGTGATTTCGACATTCTCGCGCAAGCCGTTGTTCGGCTACCGGTCGATGGTTGCCGCGACAATGATCATCTGCATCCTCTCATTCACGGTGTGGTTGCACCACTTCTTCACCATGGGCGCCGGCGCCGACGTCAACGCGATCTTCGGCATCGCTTCGATGATCATCGCGGTGCCCACGGGTGTGAAGGTCTTCAACTGGCTCTTCACGATGTATGGCGGCCGGGTCGTCTATTCCGCATCGATATTGTGGTCTATCGGCTTCATGGTCACCTTCGTGATCGGCGGCATGACCGGCGTCCTGCTGGCAGTACCCCCGGCGGACTTCGTGCTGCACAACAGCCTTTTCCTCGTGGCCCACTTCCATAACGTCATCATCGGCGGGGTGCTGTTCGGCGCGTTCGCCGGCTACACCTATTGGTTTCCTAAAGCGTTCGGCTTCCGGCTGCACGAAGGTCTCGGCAAGGCCGCGTTCTGGTGCTGGATCACCGGCTTCTACGTTGCCTTCATGCCGCTCTACGTTCTGGGCCTCATGGGAATGACCCGTCGCATGCAGCACTACGATGTCCCCGCCTGGCGTCCATGGTTGCTGATCGCGGCCGGCGGCGCAGTCATCATTCTGGCCGGAATAATCCTGCAGATCGCACAACTCGCCGTCAGCATTCGCAGGCGGGAGGCGCTGCGTGACCAGACCGGCGATCCCTGGGACGGGCGCTCGCTCGAATGGGCGACCCCCTCACCTCCACCAAGCTTCAACTTCGCGGTGCTCCCGCGCATCCAAGGCGAGGAGGCCTACTGGGCCATAAAGCAGCGCGCGCGCCAGCAGGCGAAGCTGCGCGAGGAGTCCGGCTATACGGAAATCGAGATGCCGAGGAATAGCCCAACTGGCTTCATTTGCGCCTTCTTCGCCACCTTGATGGGATTCGCGCTGATCTGGCATATCTGGTGGATCGTGGCCCTGGCCGCATTGGGTGCGTACGCGACCTTCGTTGTCTTCGCCTGGCGGGATAGGCACGAGTACATCATTCCGGCTGATGTGGTCGCGCGCGTCGACCGAGCCAACCGAAGTGCACGCAGCGAAGCGCTCGCCCAACTATGGACGGCGCCATGAGCGGCCTCGAGGTGACCGCCGGTCGCGGCGATCCGAATCGCGCCGGGTACCACCGGGAACTGCGGGATCGCCGGCACCCGGCAGGCCACGCGGCCGGTGCGCTGGTGTCGAAGCGCATCATCGTCGGTTACGGCTTCTGGATTTTCCTGCTCAGCGACATCATCATGTTCTCCGCCTTTTTCGCGACCTACGCGGTGCTGGTCGGGCAGACGGCGGGCGGGCCGAGCGGGCGGGAGTTGTTCGACCTGCGCAATACCGGGATCGAGACGGCCTGCCTACTCCTCTCGAGCTTCGCCTGCGGCCTCGCAAGCATCGGCGCCCAGACGCACCGCGGGTCCTGGTTCTATGGCGCCATGGCGGCGACCTTCATACTCGGAGCCGCGTTTATCGGCATCGAGGTCCGGGAGTTCGCGGGCTTGGTCGTTCGCGGGGCAGGCCCAACACGCAGCGCGTTCCTCTCGGCCTTCTTTACGCTGGTCGGCTGCCATGGCCTGCACGTGACCGCTGGCTTGCTCTGGCTGCTGACCATGGTGGCGCAGGTGTTCGCCAAAGGTTACCGGGCCGACATTCTCCGGCGTGTCCTCTGCTTCAGCCTGTTCTGGCATGCCCTGGACATCGTTTGGGTTGCGCTATTCACGATGGTGTACTTGATGGGAGCCGCGGCATGAGCCACTCCGAGCAGAAAAGAGACTCGAATCATGCGGACACGGCGCCGGGCGACGAGCGCCTCGACGGACACGAGGCTGCCGGGGGAATAGGAACCTACCTGATTGGGCTTGGGCTCGCGACGCTGCTCACCATCGTGTCTTTCTTTGTCGCGCGCACCACGCTCGTCTGGCAGCCGAGCATTCCCGTCGCACTGGCCGTTCTCGCGATTGCGCAGATGGGCGTTCACCTCGTCTTCTTCCTCCACATCACGACCGGCCCCGACAACGTCAACAACGTCATGGCGCTTGCCTTCGGCGTGCTGATTGTTTTGTTGGTCATCACCGGTTCGCTCTGGATCATGGCACACATGAACCACAACATGATGCCTATGGATCAGATCATGCAGATGCAGCGCTGAGCTGGGCTGAGACTCCCCGGAACGGCGGGTGGGACACCTTCCGCTCAATCGCATGCGTAAGCGCGCTTCCGCACGGGTCGCCTGCTCTCGCGGCCCAGCCACGGTATTCCGGACATGCCGCCGGGCGAAATCGCCTCGGCCCAGCGGGGCTCCGCTCAGAGCCGCATCAGAACGCCACCTGGGTGCGCATTGCGATCGCCTGGATCACGGCACCCGGTAACGTCGAGCCACCGACCGCGGTGGCGGTGGGGATCTTGTTCACGGTGGCGTAGATATAGTTGAGCATGAAGCGGATGTTGGTGATCGGATACCAGTTGACGCCCAAGGTGTAGATCGTCTGCCGTCCGCCAAAGACACCGCCGGTTGTCGTCGGCGCCACGCCCGGCGTCGCGTGGTTATTGAGATTGACATAGCTGTAGCGCGCCGCCAGCTCCAACGCCCCCCAACCGCCGGCGGTGAAGGAGAGCGGCCGGTCGGGTACGATGGCGCTGTAGGCGCCGGTCGTCGGGATGTATTTTCGGGACTCGCCCGTGACGGTGTAGCTCGCCTCGATGTAGCCCCCGTCGAAATTGAGCTGTGGCGTGGGCGCGCCCGCGGCCAAGCCCGCTTGATTGACGAAGTAGCGATAATACTCCCCCTGCGCGTAGAAGCTGCCGAATCCGCCCGCTGCTTCGACCCCATACGCACCGGCATTCTTTGCCGGGATCGGGCCGGTGTTGAGAAAGATGGTGGGATCGACGCGCAGCTCCGGGCGATCGCTCAACGTCATCGTGCTGGCGATCGACGTGGCTGAGCTGCCATTGGCCCGAGGCACGAAGACATACTCGCCGTCGACGCCGAGATGAAGCGAATAGTTACCGCCTTGAAGCGCTTGATAGGTCGCGCGCGCGAGCCCGCCCAGCTGCTGCTGGTTCGATCCCGTATGAGTCGCACCGCTGAGCGGCCCGGTGGCATAAACGCCGGCCCAGGCACGATCGGTGTTCCATCGCACGCCGGCGGCCGAGCGGAAATCCCCGGCCGCCAGCCCGGTCGCCACGACCTCTGGTGAAGCACGCTCGAGGAACATGATATCGTTCGTGCTCGTCGCGTCGTCGAGGGCCCAGGGAACGTCCATGTAACCAATCTCGAAGGCGAAGGGCCTCAGGCCCTGATAGCTGAGCGACGCAGTCTCGATATTCGATAGCTGCGGGCCGTCTGCGGAGCCACCGAAGTCGGCAACGAACGCATAGTTCCAATCGGCCATGAACTTGCCGAGCACGCCGATGCGCGCACGCCGGGCATTGACGCCGCTGGTGAGGCTGTGCAGCCCGGCGGGCGTCTGAGGATGGACGCTCAGATAGTCGGCGACATCGAAATGCAGGCGGCCGGTGAGATAGATGCAGTTCGCGTCATCGGCGCTGCAGATGCCCGGCCGGTTAGCCGGTGTCAGCACGGCCTTGACCCCGCTCGGTGGTGGCGCGACCGGCGCGGCGGCCGGCGCCTGGGCTCGTCTCGACTGCTCTTCGACCTGGTTCTGCAGATTTTGCAGTTGCCGCTGGAGCTCGCGGATCTGCTGCTGGAGCTGCTCATTAGTTTGCGCGACGCTGGGATCGACCGCCAGGAGCATCACACCCGCCAATGCGCTGCCAAAGAGACTGTACTTCAGTGTCATCGCTGGCCCCTTTTTCCGGAGCATCGGCAAATGAAACGGATGCCCCTCCTCGGCCGCTCGGCGGCTATACCGCTATGCTACCCACCTACCGGGCTCACCGCGGTGAAGTAGCGGGCCGCGACAGCGGCACAACCGGCGGTAAACAACAATAATTGGCGGCGGTTCCCACTGAATCTGCGCCCATGCCGCCTTCAACGCCTGCACCGTCCGTCCTGCCACCCGCCGTGCCCGACAGCGGCCGCGACGGACACTGTCGCACAGCTGCGGAGATGGTCTTCCAGATCGTGTCCGTAGATCTCAACCGTCAAATGCCTTGGTCCAGGTGCGATCAACGCAATAATGGGCACGTAACGGCAACGCAGGCAAGCATTGTAGCTGTTTCGCTCGATACTCATTGTCTAAACCCGCTTTCGCGCCAAGCTGAGACGGGAACCTGGGAGTCGCACATCACGACGGTTCGGCAATTCGGGCTCGGCGAAAGATGCCTTCCAGAGGCGTTTCTGCTTAAACTCGGCAGCAGGCATATCAGACGGCGCGGGATGCGTTCCACGGTGGCACGACCATAAGGATGATGACCATGCGCGTATTTCTCGTTTCATTGACGGCCGCCGTTATCATCGCGGTCGGTGCCGCTGCTGTGCTGTACCCATTTCAGAAGCCTGCCTCTGTCGCGTTCTCTACCTCTGCCGTACGCCTCTGAACGCGGCATCTGATCGGAATCGCTACGAGGACATCGCAAACGCTTTCGCCTCGATCGCCATAAATACCCTGCCGAGCGCTCCGATGCTGCGGTAGAACTCCGCGGTCTTAGCCAGTTCAAGATCCGCGAAGAATTTCTCCATCCAAGGGGCGAGATACGCCTCGAACAACGCGCGATCCGCTCCGCGTGGAGCCAATAATCGTCCGCCTACGAGCCCAGCCATGATCTCGCAGAGAATCGCGGCATGGTCTTCGGGCTCGGCGCGCCCGGGCGCTCGCTCGATGCCGAGCCGGGCCAGGTCGTAGCGCAGGCGCGCAAGTGGACGCTCGTGCAGAAACCCCGTGAGATAGTACGAGCCGTAAGGCAGAAGCTCGCCGCGACCGAGCCCAATGAAGAGATCGAAATGCTCGCGCTCGACGCCCTCCCGCGTTGCGCACCTGGCGGCTTCGGCAAGCGCGGCATGGGCAACGCCGAGTGGACTCGGGTCACCGCAAAGTTCGGCAAGCCGACGGAGTAGATCGGCGTCGGGCGCGCGCCCAAGCACGGTCGCTAGTAGCGCATATTCCTGCGCTCGCGCTATATCGACCGCGTCGATATCGTCGATCGTGAAGTGACGGTGGGAGTAAAGATCCATGGGAAATTCTCTGAATGAACGCAATTTACCGTACGAATTTTCACGCACAGACCGGTGACCAGAATCACTTTGGGAGGGCTTGTCCGTGTCTGCGCCGGCCAATTAGTGGCAGCTCAGGTTTCTCCCGCTGGTCAATAGTTGCGTTCGTTGCTCCGCGAAGCTGCGTCGCCCCGCGGCTGTCCGCATTATTCTGCGGCGACGTGAGGCTGTCATTGATCGGCTTTCGTGGGTCGGGTCGATCGGGAACCGATCCGCTCGATATTGGCTTGGCCTCCGTAATCTTCGAAACACGGGGGTTGCCTTCGGCCGCGCCCCGGCCGATCAAATCAGCCGCTTGTCGGCGAAGCGCGTCAGTCGGTTCCAACGACCCAAAGCCAGCCATGGAACCTGGTGCATTGAAGTCCCAGTCATAATCCGCGAGCCCAACGAAATCTCGGATCTTGAGGTCGGTGGTCCAGACGCGGCGTAGCGCGGCGCGCGTCAGCTCGGGCGGCACGAAAGGCGCGAGAAAATTGCGGATATCGGTCTCGGCGGTGATCGATTCGATCGAGGGCAGTTTCGCCAGATCGAACGCCGGTCCGGTCGGGTCGGCGGTGGTCTTCCGCGATATGGGAGCATCGCCAGACTGAGCGCGAGCTTTGCAGTCGCTCTGCTTCGGCCCATTTGCGCTTGCGGCGGTCTCGCGCTTGCGGCGCGACCAGCGGGCCAAAAAATCTTCACGCCGGCTCATTCGCGTCAGTCCCTGGCTTTTGGTCGGCGGCGCGCCAGCGCCTCTGGGTCCGCAGGATTGCGTTTGCGCTTGTGGAACGGCTGCTCGACGAGATGAGCAGCCACGAAGGCCTCGACGCTATCGCGCACGGCAGCCGGCATCGACACGGTAGCCACGAGGTCCCTACCCGTCTGAGTAAAAGATTCGCCCTCGGCCGGATCTGCCGTGACTGCTAGAAGGTCATAGGGCGGCTCGAGCCCGGTTGGCCTCAGTGCGATCCACAGCAAGGGTACGTCACAGGCGAGGTTGTCACGGTAATTGCGACCTTCGGTCCGGTACAGCGCGATTTCAGTTGAACCCACGTAGAAGGTTGCAATCCCGGCATCAATAGAAAGGACTGTCCACGGCGCCGCGTCCGGGCGTCCGGGCAGTGCCATGACGGGCTGCCAGGTGAAATCGATCCACGGACTCGTGGCCCTGCGCCGCTCGACGACGACGCCAACAGGGATCCGTGCAAGCGCGGGCACGACGCTCATCTAACGGTCTCCAGCTGCAAGAGCTTCACATGCGCAGCCGTCTCGTCGCCCTTCATGGTCGCGGCGGCCCGCCGCCGGGACGAGGTCATGTTTCGCCCTTTTGCGTCTGTTGTTCGCGCTCCCGCAGATAATCTTCGGTCGTGCGTATCTTCGGGCGGGCCGGCGCACCGGAGCGATCGAATTCCGCTTCGGCCACGGCTATCACGCGGCACTCGCCACACATCTTCAATGCGTCGATCCGCCGGTCCTTCCCCTGATACATCCAATGCTTGCCCGCGAGCTTGGCGGCGACCCGCTCAATCGAGCTCTTCGTACCGAATGGCGTACCGCAACGTATGCAGTGAAACGGCTCCTCTTGCTTGAGCACGCGTGCGGGTCCAAGGGTCGCGAGAATGTCGAGCTGCGGCTTGAGCGTGATGACCTTCTCGGGGCAGGTCGCCTTACACAATCCGCACTGCACGCAAGCGTCTTCCATGAAACGGAGCATGGGCCGCTCCGGATCGTCCAACAACGCGCCGGTCGGGCAAGCCGACACGCAAGCAAGGCATAAGGTGCATCCTTCCACATTGACTTCGACCGCGCCGAAAGGCGCTCCTTCAGGCAGCGCGATTACTTCGGCCGATGCCGGCGCCGCAGCACGCAACTCGCGCAGCGCCATCCGCAGCACGTCCCGCTTCCCTCCGATGGGCAGGAAGGTCGCGGGCCTGGGAGCGGGATCAGGTGCGGCAATCGCCCGCAGCATCTCTCCCAGCATGTCCGGATCGTCGGTATCGACTGTCGCCGCCCGACCCGGCCCGAACCCAAAGCCGACCAGGATGGGCTCCGCGAGCGCGAGCGTCGTCGCAAGGCTCGCGACGTCATGGCGTGGCTTTGCGCGCAGCAGGAGACGCAGCGCCGATGCGCCATAAGCGAAAGCTGCGGCGATTACTTCCAGACCTACCTGCGTGACCTCGTTGACCGCGAGCGGCAGCACGTTCGCCGGCAGCCCGTCACCGAAACGCGCGAGCGCATCTATCAAGGGCGTGCCATGCGCCTCGTCGTGCAGCAATACGATCGCGCGCTTGCCGCCCGCATCACGATAGGCGGTCAGCAATGCGCGCAATCGCCGCATCAGCGCGTCGGCCGGCGGCAGCGCATAGGAGGCGGCACCTGTCGGGCAGACGGAAGCGCATTGTCCGCATCCAGCGCAAATCTGCGCATCGATGGCTACGTGATCGCCCGCCGGCCTGATCGCGCCGGTGGGGCAGAGGTTGAGGCAGCGATTGCACCCGACGATCTGAGAGCGCGAGTGAGCACAGAGATCGTCGGCGAAAGTAATGTAACGCGGCTTTTCGAAACTGCCGACGAGGTCCCTTGCCCTGAGCACGGCCTTTACCACCGCGGCCGGACTGCCCGGATCCGCCCGCAAATAGCCATCGCGCAGATCGGCCGCCGGGAAGAGCGGCGCGCCGCCCGATAGGTCAAGCACGATGTCGCAACGTGACGTCGCCCCATCTTTGGTCGGACCGAAGGCCAGCACGCCGCGCGATGACGGCGAGGCTTGACCAAATTTGTCGACGGTAAGCTCGAAGGCGCCAAGATGGCCTTTGGCCGAGCGGATTTCCCCCTTCGCCACTGGAAAGTCGGTCACCGCTGGCGGCTGCAGAGCAGCGGGTGGCTTGATGAGCACCGTCACATCGAGATGCTGCTTGAGCAGATTGGCGGCTTCGATCGCTTGTTCGTCACGCCCATAAACGAGGGTCACGCCCTCGCTGTTGAATTTGACGACGGAAATTTCCGGCGCCGCTTCGGCTGCTGCTGCAATCAGCGCTGCCATCTTCGCGCTTGCCTTCGCTGCCTCCGCGGACCAACCCGCAGTCTCACGTATATTCGCGTAACGGATATCGGCACCGCTTTCGTGCCCTTCGGCAACCTCGGAAAAGAGAGGCGCTTCCTGCGTGCAGGCGACGATCAGAGGACCCCCGCCGGCCGCCGCGGCCCGGAATCGCTCGAGTTCAGTGCGGCAGAGCTGACGCGCCGTCGTCACCTGACTGCCCCGACAGCCGCGCCGCACCGCTTCGGCATCTAGCGGCATCGTGTCTTCGCACGAGCAAATCAAAATACGTTGCCGCTGATCCGTCATGCTGACTCCGGTGCGCGGGGTCTTCGGTCGATCGTTCACTCGGCCGGTGAAGTCGAGGCCTCTGGCGCCGGGGTGGGCCCCCGCCCTTTTGCGATTTCTTCTTCGAGCCAAATGCGATGATGCTCATCCCGAGAGTACCGATGTAGATGTGACCGAGGATGACCGCGATGAAGAAAACGGCAATCAAGCTGTGCACGATTTGGGCGAGTTGCATTCCGGCAATGTTCGTCACATAGAACGGGAACAGCAGCAGATATCCGGATAGCGCCACGGCTGCGCCGCCACCGGCAGCGAACCAGAAGACCAGTTTTTCTCCGGCGTTGAATCGGCCCGCTTGCGGGCGCTTCGAGCCGACAAAACCCCCGCCTTCCTTCAGCCAAACGATGTCGATTTTTCGTGGAATGTTGTCCTTAATCCAAAGTGCCACGATCAGGACAAGCCCGGCGACGAATGGAAAGCTGACGAAATTGTGCACGTATTTGGCTGCCTCCGAAACACGGCTGAAGGCATCCGGGCCGAGTAATGGCAGCAGCAACAGCTTTCCGAATGTGATGTTCAGCCCGGTCAGGGCTAGAACGACGAACGACGCGGCCGTGAGCCAGTGCGAAAAGCGCTCGAAGGCGTTGAAACGGCGCACCTTCCGTCCGGAACGTCCGGCTGAGATCCTGATCCGTCCGATGCTAAGATAGGCAATCGCCAGCAGGGCAATCGCACCGACGATCACGACGGTGCCGATCCAATGCAGGAGCACTTCATGGAAGAAGCGCCAGCCTCTGCCAGCCGGCTGTATCAGGACACGCTCACGCGGTTCGGGTATGACGATTGTCCCCTCGATCCGCGGCGATTCTCGCAGCAGGTTCTGTTCCTTCACCGCGCTCGCATCTGGATCGACCAAGGGCGCTTGCGCTGCTGATGGTGTCTGTGGCTGGGATTGAGGCTGCTGCGCGTTTACCGGAGCCGCGATCAGGGCAATACCGAGGAAGATGAAGGCACAAATCAAGGTGCACATGGCGAGCGGAGTGCGCATGCAATGGGTTGCCATGCCTTGTCCTTTCACTGTTTTCTCACTCAACGCCGACCGCCTGCTACCCTGTGGCGCTGTTGCGCTAAATGCCCGTGTCGGCACCGTAGGCGGTGGTCCAACCCCAGGCGCCAGAGCCGTAGCCGCGCGTTTCGACGCGCTCTTTGTAGATGCCAGCGACGGTTTCGCCGTCGCCCGCGAGGAGTGACTTGGTCGAGCACATCTCGGCGCATAACGGCAGCTTGCCTTCGGCGAGGCGGTTGGCGCCATATTTGGCGTATTCTTCGGGCGAGTTATGCACCTCCGGCCCGCCGGCGCAAAAAGTGCATTTATCCATCTTGCCGCGCGAGCCGAAATTGCTCACTTGGGGATATTGCGGCGCACCGAATGGGCACGCGTAGAAACAATAACCGCAGCCAATGCACTGATCCTTGGAATGCAGCACCACGCCATCCGCGGTCGTGTAAATGCACTCGACCGGACAAACCGCTTGGCAGGGCGCGTCGGTGCAGTGCATACAGGCCATGGACACCGAACGCTCGCCAGGCTTGCCGTCATTGATCGTGACAACGCGCCGGCGATTGAGCCCCCACGGCACCTCGTTTTCGTTCTTGCACGCGGTCGCGCAGGCGTTGCACTCGATGCAACGATCGGCGTCGCAAAGAAACTTCATCCTCGCCATGGCGCCGCTCCTTAAGCCACCGTAATCTGACAGAGGGTGACCTTGGGTTCCTGCATGTTGGTCACCGGATCGTATCCGTAGGTCGTCACCGTGTTGGCGCTTTCACCGAGCACAAACGGATCGGCGCCTTGCGGGTATTTGCGGCGCTGATCGACTCCTTGGAACCAGCCGGCGAAATGGTACGGCATCCATGCCACCCCCTTGCCGACGCGTTCAGTGACAAGCGCTTTCATGCGCGCTTTCGAAGCGTATTCCGCGCCGGTCACCCACACCCAAGCGCCATCCTTGATGCCGCGCTCGATGGCATCCGCCGGGCTGATCTCGATGTACATGTCCTGGCGCAACTCGGCGAGCCACCGGTTGGACCGGGTTTCCTCGCCGCCGCCTTCGTGATCGACGAGCCGCCCGGAGCTGAGAATGAGCGGGAATTGTTTCGCGACGCCCCGGTCGACAGCGCTCTTCTGAACCGTGAAGCCGATATTCGGCACGCGGAACTGCTTGGCATCCGGCAGCGTC
>WNFC01007973.1_pt1 | contig 18853 bp, 19 predicted proteins | sample 5400541 | NCBI WGS metagenome assembly WNFC01 (sample SAMN13153342, study PRJNA577476) | soil metagenome | isolation source: 120 cm saprolite under Douglas fir tree site 2 hole 2 replicate 1 | place: USA:California | collected 2015-04-18 | reverse complement strand
CCCCAGTGCCCGAGCAAGCGGGGCTTGATGTGCTTCAACTGTAGCGGTTCGTGCAACAAGGGATTGGCAAAAAGATAGATTTGCCCAACGGAAAGGTAATTCGCGGCGCGCCAATAAGCATGAACTTTGCGCAATTCTTGGGGTGAGAGAGGCTGCGTGGACTGCGCAGCTTTGGCCGCTCTGGTGGTGGAAGAAGGCATGATCGTAGCTCCTTCAGTGAAATTCTAGCCCAATCGAGGCTTTTGATTCAGGTCGAAAAACTATCGGCACTCTAACTGATGCACAAGAGTCTCTCAACGACATGGCTTTATGCTTTTCCGGAAGAAAAATGTGCGTGAAAATCTTAAAAACACTTGAGCGCAAGGAGGTGGCTCCCCAAGGCGACGATCTTAGAACTTTCCTCAGCGATTTTGTGGCAGCGTCGCCGCACATTGAGAGGATTGGTGAATTGAGCTTGTGATGTTCACTGTGAATGGGCTTAAACTTCCGAAACTCATTTCGCATCCGGGTGGCCGACCGTGCAAGATGTCAAAAATATTTCGAGCCGTGTGGAGCAAGAGCTTAAACAAATATCTGACAGCAAGCTTGTGAATGGGATTCGAGAACTGCTCGTGACACCGCGCCCGGTGGAGCGAGCGTGGGATTATGGGTCACGCGGTGAGCATTTTGTTTGCTGGACTGTTTTGCAGCACCACAGCTCGAACACGGGCATCGCATATTGTTTGCAGGGGTTCGGTCCTTCTTATCCATGGGGACTCGTCTCTTTGTCGGGCTCGCACATGAACATTGGAATGGACTCTTCCTGGTTCGCGTCTCTTGAGGAGGCGATGCGAAATGGCATGGCATGAGACGGGCCGAATCTGAGAGGGTTACGAGGTCCAGTGCGGCACAGCAAGCCCTTCGATCGCCGACCTAGGGACTTTCTCTTGGCACGTGCAAATCCGCGCTTGGCAGCACTCGAAAGGGTTTGTTCTTGCCCCAGCGATAGATTGCGAAATCCCGATCCAGCGTCAGAATATCCGCGGTCCCAAACTGGTCCGCCAAACGAATCAGGCAGGCATCTGCAAGATCAATCTTGCGGTCCTTGTATTTTCGCAGTAATTGTTTGACAGCAGCAGTTTCTCGGGAAAGCTGAAAAGGAACCTGGAAAATCCCAGCGGCGATGTTCTCGATCACCGCCTGCGACGCACCCGACAAGTTCCGCAACAAATAGCAACTCTCCGTAATGACGGCTTCGCAAGTAACCAACGGCGCCTGCACCTCTCGAATCGTTCGAGCGCACGTCTTGTGAAGACTCTCGCTGCGGTCCAGCAGCGCAACGATGAAACCTGTGTCCAGCAGAACCGGCTTCATCGCCCAAAATTCCGTAGATGTTTTTTGTTCGATCCCAGGTCCGGCACACCGGATTCGAACTTACCCAGACCGATGATGCCCGGCTTCTTGCGCCGCAAATAAGTCGCTTCGAGAACACGCAGCCCCTCGCGTACCACCCGCGAAGGAGTCCAGCCGAGTTCTCGTACCAGAACTGCGAGCCTCTTCCGCGATCGGTCGTCCAGCCTGGCTTGAATAGCGAATCGCATGCACTAATTGTACTACATTACCTTCAACAGGTCATTGAAATACGGCGCAAAAATGCAGAGTATCCTGAACTCGTTTCTTTCAAATCTTTCGCAAGCCGCGAAAGCACATTCGGCTGTCGACTTTCTAATGAACTGTTGTTTCTGCGCCGTCTAGCGCGATCTTGGCCGCCAAAAACGGGTCACCGCGATGCCACCAGCTCCGGAACGCTAGAAAGTTTTTGGTAGTCTTCCTCAGGTAAGCGCAGAGAAGCAGCCGCAACGTTTCGCTCAAGGTGCTCGATCGAGGAGGTTCCTGGTATTGGCAGCATAATGGGAGAGCGCCGCAGGAGCCAAGCGAGAGCTATCTGCGTGGGGCTTGCACCGTGCGCTTTTCCGATTCGATCAAGCGCTTCACCGGCCATTTTGCCAGCTCCCAGAGGAAACCACGGTATAAAAGCGATTTCGTTGCGCTCACAATAATCCACCACGTAGTCCCATTCACGATCGGCAAAGCTATAGCGGTTCTGTACAGAAACGATAGGCACAATTCTGCGAGCTCGCTCGATGTGCTCTTGCGTGACGTTGGACAACGCGACCAGACGAATCTTGCCTTGGTCTCGCAGCTGAGCCAGGGTTTCCACAGATGCCTCAAACGAGATTGCAGGATCTGGAATGTGCAGTTGATAGACGTCGATACGGTCCAGCCGCAGTCTTTTGAGGCTTCCCTCAACCGCGCTGCGAAGGTGCGAGGGACTTGCGTCATGGCTCCACTGATCCGGGCCGGGACGGTTCCAGCCTCCCTTGGTCGCGATTATAAGGTCGACCGGGTAAGGAAATAGCGCTTCTGCAATCAGTTCCTCGCTCACGTACGGGCCATAGGAATCCGCGGTATCGATGAAATTGATGCCAAGCTCCACGGCCCGGCGAAGGACCGCTAACGCCCCTTTGCGATCTTTTGGTGGTCCCCAGATGCCTTCGCCGGTAATACGCATCGCTCCGAAGCCGAGACGATACACAGAAATTTCGCCTCCGAGCGAAATTTCTCCAGCCGCACGTGCGGAAAGTTCTTTCTTGTTCTTGTTCATGGTTAACCTCCAGAATTTTTCAACGTTCTTCCTCTAACCTTTTTCCGCGCTGACGTCATCCGAGCCATAGTGGGTTGGCGTAGGTGCCGTCAAATTGGTGACTCGTTTTATATAACTCGAATTGGCCGACTGCCGCTGCTTTCACAGTTTTTGCCAGAAGAGACGCAACTTCGGACGAGTCGAGCGGCTTGAAACTGCGGGCCGCCTGCAGCGCCTGCTGAAGAATCGAAAGCGAATCGCAGCCCGTAATAACGACACTGGTCGGGAGATTCATCGCGTAATGAAGGCATTCCACAGGCGTGGCCGTTTTGCTTTCGAGAATAAAGTGGTCGCCCATAGGCTTCATACCGAGCACGCCGATGCCGTCCTTGAGCACAACAGGCAAAACTCTCTTTTCGAAACTATTGAAGTGCGCGTCCATTACGTTGAGCGGCATTTGAACCGCATCGAAGGTGAACTTGTGCTTGGAAGCAGTCGCCAACATTTTCAGATGAATGTCCGGACTCTTGTGGCCGGTGAAGCCGATAAAGCGGATCTTACCTGCTTTTTGTGCGTGAACGACGGCCTCCATCGCTCCACCATCCGCCAGAATGCGGTCCGGATCGTTTTCGCGGATTACTTCGTGGAACTGGAGAAGATCGATTCGGTCTGTCTGCAGGCGGCGTAGCGACTCGTCGATCTGGCTGGTAGCGGCGGCTTTGGTACGCCCGTCGATCTTGGACATGAGAAACGCTTTTTGCCGATAGCCGTTGCGCAGCGCGTTGCCCATGCGGATTTCGCTCTCGCCGCCGTTGTAGTCCCAGCAGTTGTCGAGAAAATTGATTCCCTCATCAAGCCCGGTGCGGATGATGCGAATGCTCTCTTGAGGATCCGCCTGTTTGCCAAGATGATAGCCACCGAGCCCAACGATTGAGACCTTCTCATTGCTGCGGCCCAGGGTTCGGTAAGGAATGCCATTCCTGGATTCCGGGCGCGACGTCTGTTGCTCAGTTCCCGCCAAGAAAACTGACACAGCTGCGAACCCGAGGAAGCCCCGCCGGGAAATGCTGGAGTCCGCGGAGCTCACTGCGAGATGCGGATCATTTACTTTTTCTTGTCTGGGTTTATTCTTCTGGTCATTCATAACCTACTCTCGATGCTGAAAGAATCGAGCCACATTGCCACCCGCTCCGGAGAGGCGCACACCGGGTCCGAATTACTTCCTTTGATGCAGCGAACGAATGTGCGTCACCAAGTCATGAATCTGGTCTTCGCTGAGCGAACCCTTGAAGGCAGGCATTCCGGCCTTGCCATTGGAAATGAGTTGAGCGAGTTCCGTGTCGGAAGACTTCTGGACTACCGGCGATCGAAGATCCGGAACGTTCATACTCTTTCCAAGGGCGGAGCCAGCTCCATCTTGACCGTGGCACATTGCACATTTCGTCCGGAACATTGCATTGGCGGCGGCGCTGTCAGGACCCGGATTGGCCCGCACAATCGGAAGCGAGGAAAACATTAGCGGGCCAACCGGCGCAGTCAGAATAGTAGCGGTGTAAATTAAAGATCGATATTTGTTGCGTAACATGCTTTTTCCTTCCCTGAACTTTTCCATCGAGTCCTTGTACGTTCCTTGCTCTGCGCCCAACAGGCATCAGCTTAGGCCGAGTTTTGAGATCGGCAGGTCCCTCACTCGCTTGCCTGTTGCGGCGAAAATTGCGTTGCAGAGTGCAGCAACAAATGGCGGCACTCCTGGCTCGCCGACGCCGGCTGGAGGAGCATCGTTCTCTACGATGTATACATTCGTTTGGTAAGGCGCCTCGTTAATCCGAGCTACCGGATAGTCCTGAAAATTCGATTGATTGATTGCGCCTTTCGTAGCCGTAATCTCGCCGCTTCGCACGACACTGGCGCCGAAAACCGCGGCTCCCTCGAACTGGGCCCGGGTCGCTTCTGGGTTCACCACCAGGCCCGCGTCCAGAGCCATATCAACGCGCGGAATTCGAACTTCACCCTGATCATTAACCTCGACTTCAACGACTGTAGCCACGTACGTGAGGAAGCTACGGTGCGCCGCAATTCCGACGCCAGTCCCCTTTCCGTGTTTGCGTTTTCCCCATCCGGATTTTTCTGCGACCATCTCCGTAACGCGACGTAGACGTCCGGTTTCCCAGGGATAGGCTTCCATCGAAGCTCCGTAATTTGGGTACTCCACGCCCTTGAAATCGATCGTGCGCGGGTTCCCGATCAGATCGAGTAAATAATCGAGCGGGTCGCGGCCTGCCGCATGCGCAAGTTCATCCGTAAAGCATTGAATGGCAAATGCGTGATAGATATTCGCCACAGAGCGTAACCAGCCAATACGCACGTGGGCTTTGGCCGGGCCGTTCTCAACGCGAAGGTTCGGCAGCTCGTAAGGAATGTCAGTCCAGCCCTGCTGCAGATGGCCGGGATCGCCGTAAACTGCATTCACATCAAAAATGGATGGAATCGGAGGGAAAACCGATCGTTGCAGCCACGCGGTTGGCTTTCCGTGCACGTCTAGAGATGCCTTCATGTACATGGAAGCGACTGCGTTGTAATAGTCGAACTTGATATCGTCCTCGCGCGTCCAGACCACTTTCACCGGACGGCCGGTCTTTTTGGACAACACCGCAGCTTCAGCTACGTAATCGGGCTTTGACTTGCGCCCAAATCCTCCACCGAGCAGAGTTACATTGCAGATTACGTCTTCTTTCGGTATTCCTAACTCTTTCGAGACGATGTCCTGCGCAGCTTGAGGGTTCTGCGTCGGAGCCCACAACATTGCTTTGCCGTCTTTAAATTCCGCAAGGGCTACCAGCGGCTCCATCGCAGCGTGCGCCAAAAGAGGAACGTAGTAGTCCGCCTCGTGTACCCTTGCTCCGCCCTTGGCGAAAACCGCATCTGCGTCGCCGACGTTGCGCACCACTTTGCACGGACTGTGCGAAGTCGCTCGCAACTCGTTCTTGTATTGGTCCGAGTTGTATGTTTCGTTTGCTCCGTTGTCCCAGGAAATATTCAGCTTCTTGCGGCCTTGAAACGCGGCCCAGGTGTTATCTGCAACTACCGCGATACCCCCAAGGGGTTGAAACGCTGGCGCAGCCTGGAATGGATCAATCGGAACAATCTGACGCACGCCTGCGACTTTCAAGGCTTCCTTGTCGTCGTACGACTTCACCTTGCCGCCGAGAACCGGCGGGCGCTCCAGCGACGCGTACACCATGCCATCCGCTCGAGCATCCATCCCATAAATAGCTTTCCCGGTCACCAGCGCTTTGAGGTCGTAGCTAACTTCCCCTTTTCCGATATACCGCCAGGCGCTCTTCGCTTTGAGCTGCAAATCTTCTTTTTTGGGAACCGCTAGTTTTGTTGCTGCCCTTGCGAGTTCGCCATAACCCGCTCTCCGGTTGGTCGATCGGTGGACAACAGCGTGTAAATCGGTTTCACAGTCCGCTGCTGGAACTCCCCACTCCTGCGCCGCAGCTTGAATCAGCATGAATCGCGCCGTTGCTCCTGCTTCGCGCATTGCGTCGTAGTACGAACGGATCGAGTGCGATCCATCCGTATTTTGGTCACCATATCGTTTGTCGCCGATGGCCTGCTCGATTTTTACGCGCTTCCAATCCGCGTCCAGTTCATCCGCGACAACCAGAGGTAAAGTGGTGCGGCTTGTCGTGCCCATCTCCGAGCGGCTGGCGACGATCCACACCGTGCCGTCTGGATTGATTCCGAGGTAAACGCTGGGGTGTAATATGGCGCGATCCGCGTTGGTGTCGTGTGGGAGTTTGTCGCCGGCCGACAGCTTGGGGTAATAATGGACCCCGAGCACAAGCGCGCCTGTTGCGATGGCGCCTCCTGCTAAAAATCTGCGGCGGCTGACATTTTCAATCGCACTCATGCCATTTCCTCCGCCGCCGCTTTGATTGCCGCGCGAATGCGCTGATAAGTTCCGCAACGGCAGATATTGCCGGACATCGCGTCATCGATTTCGCGATCGGTTGGTTTCTTCTTGCTGGCCAGAAAAGCTGACGCCTGCATGATCTGCCCGACCTGGCAATAGCCACATTGCGTTTCCGGCCGTGTCGCGCATGAGTGTTACACAGGATCGCGTCGCTTTTCCGTTCACGTGGACTGTACATGCGCCGCAGAGCCCAACGCCGCAACCAAACTTCGATGCCGTCAGCCCCAAAACGTCGCGCAGATACCAGAGCAGGGGCATTTCTGGTTTTCCGTTGAAGGACTGTTCCGCTCCATTCACTTTCAGTTGAATCATTTTCGTTCCTCAGCTCGAGCACATCTGTGGAGATGGAATTCCCGCAGCTAGCGCAACTTTTCCATTCCCAGATGTGCTTGCTTTTCCATTTGCAGAATTACTGCTGAGAAGTCTTGCTCTTGTCCTTGCTCCGATTGCCTTGCATTTACCTCAAATGCGGCTTCAGTTGCAGGCATTCGCGCCCCTACAGCTGCAGCGAGATAAAAAATCAGCCCGAAGTCCTTGTTCATCAGCCTTAGCGGAAATTGCGGGCTGTAGTCGCCATGCATCGCCCGCTGCAGTTTTCCCAGATGCGCCGGAGCGACCACCGCAGTCTCCGACAGAACATCGAGCAAACGATGGCGATCGAGGCCGGCTTTTTCTCCCAGTGCAACCGCCTCAGCAATGGCCTGCATTCCGGTTCCCAACAGGGTATTCACGACCAACTTCATCGTCGCTCCGGACCCACTCGGCCCAAGGTAAAAGTATTTTCGGGCGAGCACACGAAAGATCGACTCGGCGGCGTTAAAGCATTCCTGGTCTCCACCCCCGAATAAGGTCAAAGATCCCTGCTCCGCAGCGGGAACACTTCCGGATATCGTTACATCGAGCACTTCAATTCCCCGCTCAGAACCCAGTCTCGATAGTTCCCGCGAGGTTTCTGGGTACACGGTGCTCATGTCGATGATCACGGAACCGGGACTCATGTTGGCGCATGCGCCGTCTGGTCCTTTATAAATATCGAGGACTGCTTCATCACTCGGTAGGCAGGAGAGAATGACGCTGCTACTGGAGGCCAGGTCCGAAACGCTTTTCGCGACGCTACCGCCATATCGAATCAGTTCCTCCGCTTTGCCGCAGTCCCGGTCATAGGCGCTCAGTTGCAAGCCGGATTCAAGCAACCTCCGCGCAATCGGCCGGCCCATATATCCGATACCGACAAAGCCAAGCTTGCCTTTTTCCGGAGTGATTGGTTTCATGATGCATCGCCCTTCCGCTAAAGTTTCGATTTCAACTTCCAAATTGGCCGTGAGCACTCGTTGGGTTGTTATAAGCTTCGACCGGACCGGACGTATAGACTTCCCACATGAGCCTAGGACTCACGCTGGCGCGTAGCTTCCGGCGTCCTTGAAAGAGTCGTGATTTAACGACGCCAACAGAAGCACCTAGAATCTGAGCCGTTTCTTCGATCGAGCGTTCTTCGATGTGGCGGAGCAAAATCGTGCTGCGAATTTTTGGACCTAAGCGATTGATCGCTTCGGTCAATATTTCCTTGCGTTCGCGCAGGCAGCATGACTCTTCGGGGCTAGGCTGCAAGTCGACGAATTTCGTCGAAAAAGATTCAGCACCGTCATCCAGCCCCTGGGGCATGATTTCGGGAATACCTCGTCTTCGCCGCAACAACATGAAGGCTTCGTTCATGGCGATGCGCGTCACCCAAGTGGAGAACCGCGATTTTTCTTGAAAATTGTTGAGATGAAGGAAGGCCTTGTGAAAACTCTCCTGCACAACGTCTTCGGCATCCTCGCGGTTCTTGGTTATCCGTTTCGCCACGGCAAATATTCTGGGTTTGTAGCGCAGAACTAATCTCTCGAAGGCGAGAGTATCACCGCACCTTGTGGCGGTCACCAGCACTGCATCAGAGTCTTTATCCAGGCCGCTTGCACGAAACGTTTCCATGATTTGACTTTTCTCCCGTCATTTGCTCAAACCGCAGACAACACTGAATAAAGCAATAGCTGTGCCAGAAGCTGACGTGACGAAACCGCTTGGAAGTGGCTGGTAGAGCAGAGGTTCGAGTCGATTCACGCGCTATAGTCGATGTGCATGGCACGTGAACCTGTCGAACTGTTGGCAGGCCGTCCAATCAACGGGATGCGGCAGGACTACCAGTCTCTATCTCTAAAGGAGGCTGATGCCGGGCCTTACCGATGAGACGGTCGGAAGCATCTATTGCTTGGGGAGAAGCATGTCCAGATCCAATCCTCTTCTGTGGCCCAAGCCGCCTTTGATTTGGGCCTATGGAATTGCTGTGCTGTCGGTTATCGGAGCACTAATCATTTCGCGGTCGCAGGCGCTTCATTTGGAATCTGCTCCCGTGTCACTGTTTCTTTGCGCGGTGATGCTGAGTTCATGGTTCGGAGGAGCCGGGCCGGGATTGCTCGCGACCACGCTCTCCAGTTTCGCTTTCTATTATTACTTCCTGCACCCTACGCATTCGCTCGCCGCAAAGCCCGAGGAGATACCACGCTTTGTCGCTTTTACCGTGTCAACCCTATTTGTCGGCTCGCTGAGCGCTGCGCAAAGGAGTGCCACAGAATCGCTCAGGCGGGCGCGTGATGACCTAAAAGGAACAGTTCAAGAACTCCAGAAAACCAACAACGCATTGGATGCCGAAAGCCATGAGCGCAAGCAGGCTGAAGAAGCGATGCGTCAGGCGCAGGCGGAGCTCACGCGCGTCAGCCGCGCGACTACCATGGGAGAGTTGACTGCCTCGCTGGCGCACGAAGTAAATCAACCGATTGCGGCAGCAGTCACAGATGCCAATACCTGCTTGCGCTGGCTTACGCGCGAGCACCCCGACGTGGAAGAGGCGCGCGAGGCTGCCTTGAGAGTCGTTAAAGACACAACCCGCGCGGCAGAAATCATCAGCCGGATCCGGCTGTTCTTCAAGAAGAGCACTTCGCGACGAGAGCTAGTTGACGTAAATGACCTCGTTCGAGAGATGATCGTCTTCCTGCATAGTGAGGCAACGCGATACAACATAGTAGTGGGAGCGGATCTGTCGACGGATCTTCCCCGGGTCACGGGAGATCGCGTGCAATTGCAGCAGGTGCTGATGAACCTCATGACGAATGGCATTGAGGCGATGAAAAATATAGACGGTACGCGGAGACTCATGCTCAGGTCGCTAGCGGAAAAGGAGCAGGTCTTGCTGTCAGTCAGCGATACCGGCGTGGGTCTTCCCGCGCAGCAGGCGGACCAGATCTTTGACGCCTTCTTTACCACCAAGCTCGACGGCACCGGCATGGGACTTCGCATCAGCCGTTCCATTGTTGAATCGCATGGTGGCCGCCTGTGGGCTGAAAACAACTCTCCGCGTGGTGCAAGCTTTCATTTCACGCTCTCCAGCAAAGTCGAGGCACATGAATGACGGCCGCAGGCGCTGCCACGGTATTCATCATTGATGATGATGCCGGTATGCGAGCGGCGATCCAAGGTCTGCTTAAATCGGTGGGCTTGCGATCCGAGTCTTTTGGGAAGCCGCAAGATTTCCTGCGCAGCGGGCGTCCAGACGGACCAAGCTGCCTGGTGCTGGACGTGAGACTTCCAGGAATCAACGGCTTGGAATTTCAACAAGAGTTGGCTCACGCGGGCGTTTTAATTCCCATCATTTTCATTACCGGCCATGGAGATATTCCGATGACCGTGAAGGCCATGAAATCTGGTGCCGTAGAGTTCTTGACGAAGCCTTTCCGCGATGAGGAGTTGCTGGATGCGGTTCACCAGGCTCTGGATCGGGACCGGTCGATGCGCCAACGATACGGTGAACTTGCCGAGTTGCGAAAGCGCTACGCGGCGCTGACCCCACGCGAGCGCGAGGTCATGGGCCTTGTGGTGTCGGGCAGGCTCAACAAGCAGATAGCTTCTGAACTTGGGACCAGCGAAATCACCATTAAGATTCATCGGGGCCACGTGATGCGGAAAATGGAGGCCGAATCATTGGCGGAATTGGTCAGAATGGCCGCAGATCTGGAGCTCCTGCCAGGCAAGAAGTAGCTTCCGGGATCCTATACCAAGGTATAATTGCGCCACTTTTGACGACGCTGCAAAATTGCCGTCATGGTCACCCAGATAAAGCCCAGACTAGTCGCCATCCTTGATGATGATGAGCTGATGCGCGGCGCATTGCAGGGCCTGCTGAAAGCGGTTGGCTTGCCAGCACAAGCTTTTCGATCAGCCGAGGAATTCCTGAAATCCGAGCAACGGCACCAGATTGCCTGTCTGATCGCGGACATCCGTATGCCAGGGATGTCAGGCCTTGAGCTACAGGCCAAGTTGAAAAATGAGCGTTGCAGAATTCCCATCATCTTCGTCACGGCACATGGCGACGAAAAAATGCGGATGCAAGCCTTGCGAGCAGGCGCAGTGGAGTTTTTGGCAAAGCCATTCGACGACGAGGTACTGCTCGAGAGTGTTCGCGCGGCTCTTGAGAATTGAGGCCGACAGCGCAAGATGCATCCGGGTACGCTAGGAGGTACTTCGTGGGAGCTGTTGCAACACTCGGGCCCGTCGAACTGGACCGTAATTCTCGCAGATTCGAGCAGATCATAGGCAACAGCCCTGCTCTGGAATCAGTACTCGAACAAGTCGAGCAGGTCGCGCCTACGGATTCGACCGTTCTAATACAGGGAGAAACTGGCACCGGCAAAGAATTGATCGCGCGCGCGGTTCACAATCTGAGCGCGCGTTGCGGACGTCCATTCATAAAGTTGAATTGCGCTGCCATTCCATTCGATCTACTGGAGAGTGAGCTTTTTGGCCACGAGAGGGGCGCCTTTACTGGGGCCATCGCGCAAAAGGTCGGTCGATTCGAACTGGCCGACAAGGGAACGCTGTTTCTGGACGAGGTGGGAGATATTCCCCCCGGACTCCAGCCCAAGCTGCTGCGCGTCCTGCAAGAACAGGAATTCGAGCGCTTGGGCAGCACTCGGACTCACCAAGTGGACGTTCGGCTCGTAGCCGCAACCAACCGCAATTTGGTTGACATGGTGAAGCGCAACGAATTTCGCAGCGATCTCTATTACCGTCTGAACGTGTTTCCCGTCTCGCTGCCACCGTTGCGGGAGCGCCGCGAAGACATTCCAGCGCTGGTGGAACATTTCGTCGAGATCTTGAGCCGCAGAATGGGTAAGCAAATCGAAAATGTTCCCCCAGACACAATGTCTGCGCTCACCTCGTACGAGTGGCCGGGGAATATTCGAGAACTGCAGAATTTCATCGAGCGCAGCGTAATCCTGAGTACTGGAGATGTTCTGCGTCCTCCTCTCGCGGAACTAAAGCGTGGCCCGGAAGTCCAATCGGTGGGAGCTATCACGTTAGAAGAAGCCGAGCGAGCTCATATCCGTAAAACTCTTGAGCACACTCGCTGGGTTGTCGCTGGGCCTAATGGTGCGGCTGCCCGTCTCGGAATCAAGCGGTCTACGCTCTACTTCCGCATGCAAAAACTCGGCATCTCGCGCGCCGATAAGCATACCGTTTCGGCATAACTAAGAAGGTTAGCGCACGTGGCAATGGATCCTGGTACCTCCACAGACTTTTCCGTGCGCCCAAGAACATATCCCAAAGGCCCATTTGGTTCGACGCGACGACCCGGAGCCGCCAGATTCTTTCCTTTATGAGTGAAAATCAGGCAAAGCTGATCTTGATCCTGATCGATGCAGACCCTGTCCCCGGCAAGCACTTGGTCCGTTGCGAATAAATCGGCAAGAGGAAAAACAATGTGGCGCTCAATCGCCAGCTTGAGATACCACACGCCACAGCGCGGTTCTAAACCGTTCAGGAGTAAGAATTCCTTGGCCGAACCAGTCACGTCAAAGAAAAATTCCCCTTTACCAGTCTCCAATATTCGCTGTTGCAGTTGATCAAGTTCGTTCTGCAAAACTTTATCCAACTCATTCCGAGTTGAGGGATCCGATTGCTGCCAAATCGCCGCGGTTCTCATTTGCATCTCCTTGCATCTTGCTTTCTAAGTCGACATGCAACGTCTAGCGGTGCAATAGCGATGCCAAACCTTTTTGCGGCGAAAGACGAATTGAAAAAGGCGCAAACCCGGTTGGTATGACCGACTACATCGGCAAAAAGGTCGGCTGGCTTCAGCGCATGCTGTCAGCATTGGGACATCGTGTTAGCGGATTGGCATCCCGCGCCGTGCGCCACTTATGGTCGGCTTCTGTTTTCCGTCACTTACAAACACAACTCTTTGGCAGCCATGTTGCCTATCCCAGCTGTGTCCCTCAAGAACATTCGCGCTTCTTGGTGAGGACATAAAAGGAGAAATTATGAAAGTGCAAAGAGTCGTTTTCGCTTTGACGGCAATGATGTTTTTGTTCGCCGGAAAGTCGCCCGCGCAACAGGTGAAGACCGATTACGATCGCAGTGCAGACTTCTCGCAATACAAGACCTACTCGTGGGAACAGGTTAAGACGCAAGATCCGCTGTATGTAGATCGGATCAAAAGTTCGGTCAACGCAGCTCTGGCGGCGCGGGGTTGGACTCAGCTGGATTCTGGCGGTGACGTTTCGATCGTAGCTATGGAAATCACGCGCACTCAGCAGACCTTGAACACTTTCTACGATGGGTTCGGAGGAGGCTGGGGTTGGAGACGCTTTGGAGGCGGAGGCCTCGGAGAAGCAACCACCACGACCGAGACCTATAAGGTAGGCACACTGGTCGTCGATCTGTTCGAAACCAAGACGAAAAAGCTCGTCTGGAGAGGCACTTCAAGCGACACGCTTTCCAATAACTCCGACAAGAACATCAAGAATCTGGACAAGGGCGTTGAGAAATTGTTTAAGCAGTTTCCTCCAGGATCTTCAAAGAAGTAATGGCGAAGCCGGCATTTGAAATCCTTGGGCAGCGCGTGAACGAAACTCGACGCTCGGGATGACTCGGCCCGCCGCAGTGACATTCCGTCGGGCACTCGGCGCGGCGAGCGAGGTTCCTGAAGCGCTGTTGAGCAGAGTTCACGAAGTTTTCACTGCGGCTTTGGCAACGGGATGATCTCAATCTTGGTACTGGAGAATATGTCATGAAGTTGTCCAAGCAAGTTCTAATCGTTTTTCTCTGTTGCTTGTTTGTTCAATTCACTGCGCAAGCCGAGTCTTATGATCCCATGGGCCAATCGAACGAACAGTCGCCAACTCCGCCCGCACAACAGTCACCTCAAGAGTTGCAGCAACTGGTCGCTCCGATCGCCTTGTACCCGGATGCCTTGGTCGCACAGATCCTCGCAGCCTCGACCTATCCAACGGAGATTGTTGAGGCGGACCGCTGGATGCAAAGTCATTCCAACCTCAAGGGCCAAGAGCTGGCAAACGAAATCGACAGACAGCCCTGGGACCCGAGCGTAAAGGCTCTCGCACAATTTCCCTCAGTCCTTGAAAATATGGACAAGAACCTATCCTGGACTTCATCTCTGGGCGAGGCCTATGCCAACCAGCCGCAGAATGTCACCGATGAGGTCCAGACAATGCGCCAGCAGGCTCGCAAGGCCGGGAACCTAAACAGCAACGAGCAGGAGGATGTAAGCGATCAAGACGGAACGATCGCCATCGAACCGGCCAATCCTGATGTTGTCTACGTGCCTGCCTACGATCCTTGGCTCGTGTACGGACCGCCGATCATCGCGTATCCAGGCTGGTATCCCGTGCCGGGAATCTTTTTTGGTGGTGCGGGGATTGGATTTGGAATCGGGTTCGGTGTGGGCTTCTTCGGAGGATTTGCGTGGGGCTGGCATCACTGGGGATACGACTGGCATGGCCGAAGAGCAATTTACAACCACAACACTTATATCTCGCATAGCCGAACGATCGTAAATCGCAACAACTTCAATCGCGGCAACTTTAGTCACGGCACCTTTGACCATGGTAACGCGTTCCATGGTGGAGGCGGAGGCGCCGGGTTCCGCGGATCTTCAGCTCCTCACTTTCAGCCGGGAACACGTTCCAGCGCCTTCAGCGGCTTTGATCACGGCGGAAATGCCAGAGGCTTCTCCTCCCGGGGCCGATCAAGCTTCGCTGGTGGCTCCCATGGAGGCTTCCATGGCGGTGGCGGACGCCATTAGGCATTTGCCTGTAGCCACTTGGAATCTGTCGAGAAATCTAAAAACGGAGAAAAAAATCATGCTGCAGTGGATTTCAATTTTTGTTCAACTTGAACGAAAAAATTTTCATCGAATTGTTGCGTCCCTTCTGTTCGCGCTCCACTTGGGGTGTTTGTCTACGCCAATGTTGGCCCAAGAGCCGGAACAGCAGACCTTCGCCTCCGCCGAAGATGCCGGTCGCGCTTTCTTTGCCGCGATGCAGGCACCGGGCGACCAAGCTCCGTTGCGCATTCTCGGGCCAGCAGGAAAGGATGTCCTTTCGTCGGGCGATCGAGCGGAAGATGCGGATGCTCGCATCGGCTTCGTCGTCAAATATCAGGAGATGCATCGGTTCGTGACCGAATCGAATGGAACGGTAACCCTGGTTATCGGAGCCGAAAACTGGCCGTTTCCGATTCCTTTGGTAAACAATCACGGTTCGTGGTATTTCGACACCGCCGCAGGCAACGACGAAATCGTATTCCGGCGCATAGGCAAGAATGAACTTGCCGCCATGGATGCGTGCCACGACCTGGTCGAAGCACAAAAGCAATATTTTTCGCGTCCGCCGGCCGACATCCCCAAACAATTTGCGCAGAAGCTAGTAAGCGATGAGGGTCGGCATAATGGTTTGTATTGGCAGGGTGCTGGCGACGACTTCGATAGTCCGCTCAATCCGCTGATAGCTTACGCGCGCCAAAATCTTCCGACAGATCAAGTTGGCGAGCATGTTCCGTTCAATGGCTATATGTTCCGGATTCTTACTCGCCAAGGACCACATGCACGCGGCGGAGCCAAGAACTATATTGTGGATGGAAAGATGAGCGGAGGATTTGCCTTCGTAGCTTTCCCGGTTGAGCACCGCTCATCAGGTGTGATGACTTTTATTGTCGACGCATCGGGAAACATTTACGAAAAGGATCTCGGCCCCAACACCACAAAGCTTGCACAAGCCATGACCGCTTATGACCCGGATTCCACCTGGCATCAGCCGGAATAAGCGATGGCCGGGAAGTTCTCAATGTCTTGCCCTTTTTCCTTTCAACGAGTCGCTGCCGCCGCCATGGCTATCATGGCGGTCGCAGCTTTCTATTTACTCGAACTCGCGGCAAGTCCCTCGGGCAGGCTTTCGAACCCTCCGGAACTTCGCGCGCAAGACCATATGCTTTCACTGACTCTGCGCGCTGGCATCGCCAGTGATGGAAAGAACTCCTTTTTCTTCAATGGCAAACGAAACGCTCCAACGCTGCGGTTGTCACCAGGAGATCAACTCCAGATCACCTATATCAACGATCTTCCTTTCAAAACCAGCGAAAGTTGCGCGATCACGCCGTGCATGGACATGACGAATTTGCACTTTCACGGCCTGACCGTTTCTCCCAATGCTCCGCAGGATGACGTCCTCGATATGATGGCCGCGCCTGGACAAACCCTCCACTACACAGTTCGGATTCCGAAAGACCACCCGCCCGGTCTGTATTGGTATCACACGCATCCTCACGGCGAGAGCCACCGACAAGCGCTGGACGGAATGTCCGGTGCGCTCGTGATCGAAGGAATTCAGTCCTATTTCCCCGCACTCGCCGGCCTTCCAGAGCGCTTGCTGGTAGTGCGCGGGCGCTCCATTGAGAATGATCCGCACTCTCATGATTTAGAGCGGCGCGTTGACCTTAGTTCGGAGGCGTGCGGCGGAGAACAAGAAGCGCCGGAGGAAATCTTCACAGTAAACGGATCCGTGCGACCACAAATCGAAATCGCGCCCGGCGAGCGCCAGTTCTGGCGTCTTGTGAATGCTTCCGCGGATCGCTACTTGGATCTGCAACTTGAGGGTCAATCGTTTGAAATCGTGGCCATGGACGGCATGCCCATCGCCAAGCACGACCCTAGTCATCCAACGCGTATCGCCGATCATGTCTTGTTGCCTCCGGCAGGAAGAATGGAAGCCATCGTTAGCGGTCCAGTAGCCGCCACGCCAAGCCACCTTGTCTCCCATTGTGTGGATACTGGGCTGCAGGGCGATCCGAATCCAGCGATGATCTTGGCCGATATCGTTCCGAAGTCTGCGTCGCGAGCAACACCCAGGATTAGAGAAAGTTCCCTCAAACCTGGCGTGAAATCGCTGGATCTCACAGCGGAGGAAAAGGCACCGCCTCGATTCACGGTCATATTCACGGAAGATAAGAACGGCTTTTACATTAACGGGGAAAAGTTCGCCCCCAATGCGACTCCGATGGTGCACGCAAAAGTTGGAACGTTTCAGCACTGGAAGATTGTGAATGCTAGCGGGGAACTGCATCCCATGCACATCCATCAAGTTCATTTTCTTCCGTACGCCGAAAACGATAAGCCTATCGCCGACCCGTTGTGGATGGACACAGTGAATGTCCCGTATGGCGGCTCTGTCGACGTCATTATGGACTTCACCGACCCCGTCATCAGGGGGGTATCCGTTTTTCACTGTCATCTTCTGAATCACGAAGACAAAGGGATGATGGCGAAGGTTCTATTCGAATGACTGCCACGGAGGTGCAACCGATTCCCGCCAAGTTGCGCGACAAGCGCAAAACGGTAGGGTTGTCACCCGTCCTGCGAACGGACGTGGCCTCGAATGGACCGGCGTGGCTGCCTCTTGTTCTGGTCTTGAGCTCGTTTGCCGCGGTCGCTTATGCAGACCATCTCGTTGTCTCGATTTCGCTCGTCTACCTGTACGTTCTCCCTCTCGCCGTCGGAGCGATTTTCCTGCGCAAGCAAATCAGTTATGCCCTCATCGCGGCCTGCATCTTGTTCCATGATTATTATTCTCCGCGGGCTCTGAACCCGGGACTTCGGATCTTCCACAATCTTTCCGCAGCGTTGTGCTTCGCATTCATTGTTTACATCATCCAGCGCTATATCGAGCAGCGCGAAGCGCTTGTTAAAACGGTCCAGAAGCAGCGTGACGACCTCATTCACGATGTGGAACTGGCCGCACAAGTCCAGCGCCTGTTTCTTCCAGTGGACAAACCAGTTATCGACGGACTTGAGATTGCAGGCATGATGCGGCCAGCGAGAGGCGTTGGTGGCGATTACTACGACTTCATTCCCATCAACGCGCACACCATTCAGTTCGTGATAGCCGATGTTGCCGGAAAAGGCGTTCCCGCCGCCCTATTGATGTCCGCAACGGCGGCAACCATGCAGCTTGAGGCAAATCGCGATCGAAACATGTTGGATATAGTGGAACGGTTGAACACTGGAATCCACTCGGTGTCCGACGATGGCGAACGTTTCGTGACTTTGCTGCTCGCCGAACTCGACGTACAAAAACGCACGGTTCAATATGTCAACTGCGGCCACAACCCCGCGCTGCTATTCCGGGCACAGACCGGAACAGTCACGCGTTTGAATTCGTCCTGTGCGCCGATCGGCATATTGGCCGAAGATCCTTGCCAACTAGCGTCCGCAGACCTGTGTGCCGGCGATGTGCTGGTTTTTCGACGGTGTCACCGAGGCAGAGAACGAGCTTGAAGAAGAATTCGGTACAGATCGCCTGTCCGCCATCGTACAACGTAGTTCTTCATTGTCCGCGGAAGGCCTAAAAGCCGATATTTTCGACAGCGTGTCCAGTTTCTGCAGCGGCGTTGGTTTCAAGGATGATGTCACCTTGCTCGTGGTCAAATGCAATTTCGACGGCTTCTCGACCGCCAGTTCGTAACTCTGGTCACGCCCTCAGCTGAAAGTCGATTCTCACCTCTCAAGACTCTCACAAAAGGTGTCAGCGCGTTGACAGCCATTCAATTCGTCGGACTGATCGACTTCATCGCTCGCGTCTCAATTTCTTTCTCCTGACTTTAGCTTCCGTCTTTTCAACTGCTTCCTAAGAGCTCGACTCGAGCTTCGAGATGGCATCCCGGCTGCAATATGTCCACTGACGCAAGAAAAACTTCCGGAGGGAATCCATCATGCGAAAGTTGTTGCCCTGTCTGTGGAGCATTCTGTTTGCGGCCGCACCAATTCTTACCGAAGCTCGAAGCGCTTCGGATGAAAGCAAGGACGATGACCGTCTACGAAATTGTGGCACCGTCTTGAAAGAGATTCTCGATGTTCCGGATAACAT
>WNFC01002921.1_pt1 | contig 18856 bp, 12 predicted proteins | sample 5400541 | NCBI WGS metagenome assembly WNFC01 (sample SAMN13153342, study PRJNA577476) | soil metagenome | isolation source: 120 cm saprolite under Douglas fir tree site 2 hole 2 replicate 1 | place: USA:California | collected 2015-04-18 | reverse complement strand
CTCCAACAAGGGCGCACCGGGGGTAGACGGTCAGGACTTCGCGGACATCGAGGCGTATGGCGTCGGGCGGTGGCTTGGCGAACTGGCGCTTGCGCTCCGGGAGGAGAGCTACCAACCGGATCCTATCAGGAGAGTGTTCATCCCGAAGGCCAACGGCAAGCTCAGGCCGCTGGGCATCTCGACCGTGCGGGATCGGGTCTGTATGACAGCAGCGATGCTGGTGCTGGAACCGATCTTCGAAGCCGACCTTCCACCCGAACAGTACGCGTACCGTCCTGGGCGCAATGCCCAACAGGCGGTGGTCAAGGTGGAAGAGCTGCTGTTCCGTGGCCACCCGGAAGTCGTTGACGCCGACCTCGCGGACTACTTCGGAAGCATCCCCCATGCCGAGCTAGTATAGTCGGTAGCGCGCCGGATCGTTGATCGGCGCGTGCTGCACGTGCTGCAACCAAGGCAGTGACGGCGGGTCAAGGTCGACTTTGCCAATCAAGACTGATCAAGGTGCTCGGCGGTCTGGTTCACAGGGATATGACAACTCACCACGGTCTCTCCTCCAATTCTTTCAAAGGTGAATGTTCCACCCAAGGCACGCACGCGTTCGCGCATTCCAGTCAAGCCTCGACCGAGTGCGGTGCTATCGGAAAAGCCGACGCCGTCATCAACAACTGACATGACGATTTTGGACTGCTGGAATCCTACACTGACCCGGACCATGGTGGCGGATGCGTGTTTGAGAATGTTGGTCAGGGATTCCTGAACCGATCGATAGATCGTATTGGCAACGACGTCGTCAAGCGCCACAAGCCCGATATTGAACTCAAGCTCGAACCGAGTGTCGGGAGCCCGAGTTTCCGCATCCTTGACCAGGTCTGTCACGCTCCTCTCCAATCCCAACTCTTGTATGTGCATTGGACGCAGGCGATCCAGAATCCGGCGATTGGTGTGCTGGAGCGCCTCGACAGCCTGCTGAAGCTTGGCAGCAGGAGAATTATCTCTGTTGGAATATTCGAACCCTTCCAACAGCGCGTCGCTGTTGGCCCGAATCGCAAAGAGCAAGGGACCAAGCTCGTCATGAAGTTCGCGCGAAAGATCCCGTCTTTCCTGCTCTTCGAGGATTACCAGCCGCCGAAGAAGCCTGATATTCTCGGAGCTAAGCTCCGACAGGGTTGATGCGAGGTCGTTCAATTCCCGGCAACTCTTTCGGATTTCCGGAGGGCCTTCGCAACGCAAATGAACATCATAGTCACCGGCACGCAGCTGCGTTAGTCCCGTTTCGATTCCGTGCAGGGGCCTTAGCGTAGCACCAACTGTAAAATAGGAGATAAATGAACTGATGATTGCGAGTATGACTGCTGAGGTCAGAATGCCGATGAAAGTCAGCCATCTTTCTGAAAGGTCGGCCGACATGTTAGCTTTGAATACAAGATCGCCGGCGCGCTGACCCGCTACATAGATTGGAAATCTGTCCGATATATTTGGCGCGATAAGCAATCGGACAAACCATGCGGGAACACCGTCAACGTTGGACGCTGATGAGTTGTCCGAGGCAACGCCTGCCGCCTCGTCTGCCGTAGTTTCGAACGTGACTGTACCCTCGTTATTGTCGAGGCCCAGATCGAACCCGCGCAAGACCCCATCCGGGTCGGTCGTATTCGCAAGCGCCTGGTTGAACGCCTTCGCAACCTGACCGGCTACGCGCGAGCCGGGCTCGTGTTCCACCGGTAATTGGGCCCGGGAATAAATTACGAGCAGGACCATACTGGCCATCAGGGCCACAAGAATCATGGCGCACAATAAAAGCCATAACCGCACGAAGAGCGAATAGTTGGTCCACATGATGTAATTTTGGTCCGGTGGAGAGGTCGGTATCTACCCAAGCTGACAAATGCGACTATGTTTGAAGATGACCGGATTCGGAATCAATGATGACAACGGCGAGTTCCAAGACTTTGGATGTACTCATTGTAGACGATCATCCCCTCTTGATCTCGGGGTGCCGTTCTTTGTTCGCTAGCGACCCCCACATCAGGTTGTCGGAAGCTTCAGACGAAAGGTCAGGACATCAAGCATATCTCGAAATACGACCTGATATATCCATAATCGATATTAATCTGCCCGGTCTGTCAGGCTTGGAATTGTTGCGGCGGATACGGGACGAGGACCCGGCAGCGAAGGTCATCATATTCAGCATGAACGACGAGCCAGCCTTCGTCGTTCGGGCTATCGAGCTTGGAGCGAACGGGTACGTCTCGAAAGGCGATGACCCTCAGCATTTGCTGTCTGCCGTTAGAAGTGTTGCGAATGGACAGAATTTTGTAGCGCCTCATCTGGCCCACGCCGTGACATTCGCAACGGCATCGGTCCGCGCCAATCCGGCTTCGCAACTTTCGTCGAGAGAGCTTGAAATTCTGCGGCTGCTTTCCCGAGGCAAGAGCATCGGGGAAGTGGCTGAGGCCCTCAGCATATCCTACAAGACAGTCGCGAACAGTACGTCGCGGCTGAAACAAAAGCTGGGCGCGAACAGTCATTCCGATTTGATCAGATTTGCCGTTGAACTGAACCTTACCTAATAAGCCCGATGAGGAGTTTGCATTGGCAGTTGCTATGGTCCACCGAAATGATGGATTGAGGCGCTGCTCAAGGTTTGACCGACGCGTTGGGACGCACTTTCGATGCCGGCTAATCAGTCGAATGTCGCCAGGACATGTTCTGAATGCACGGCCTGTTGCGACGGCTGGCTGAAGATCAATGTCCGCGGTCGCGACGTTTTTCCGGGCAACCCTTGTCCGTTCAGTGTTGCGCACAAGTGCAGCATTTATGAAGAACGCCCTGTGGATCCATGCCAGCAATTCGTCTGTGGGTGGCTTGCCGACAAAAGCCCTCTTCCAGAATGGATGCGGCCAGACAAGGCGAATTTGATTTTACTGCCGGCCAACTTTCAATGGCGCGGAATTCCAGTCCACGTTGCGGTTGCCGTCGGCGCGCGGCCGAAAGACAAAGCGATCAACTGGCTGAAAGACTTTTGTCTAAAGAGCCATCGCCCGTTGATTTTTCAAATGCATGACGAATGGATTGCCTATGGGCCACCGCAGTTTCAGACCGAAATGGCGGAGCGTCTGTCGAACGGCAAGCATCCGTGGTCTGGCGAGGATGGGTGATCCGGATGCGAGTGTGATCCCCGCAGCGCGGGATTTTCGCGAAGGGCATCATGCGGTCGCGAGACTTTCGGAGCATCTTTGGCGTGGTCGCGACGTTGCATTCGAGCCGAAGCCGGTTCTTTCAGCAGAAAGAGTACGGTCGGGAAAACTATGCAATTGGGGGCCGAGATACGATGGCGAGCTTCCGGTTTCTCTCTCAAATTGGCGTTTTGTATGCAAGGACTGCCCTTGTGGGTTGCGGTGCAACTATAACTTGTCAATCTTACTGACGTTTTTGAGGCGATAAAATATCATTAATATCAGTTAGATATTTGAACCAAAAGCAATAGGGGGCCGGAAGCGCGGGAAATTTCGCTGCATTGCAAACTACGATTGTACCTATATTGCCACTATTTGCATTATTGCGACCGCCCCTCTTGTGAGCCGGTGTATTTGGCATCTGGTATACCCTAGCATCGCCCCGTTTAGAGGAGTCCCGGCTTGCTGTCGGGATAACTTGGCAAATGGGGAAACATCATGAGGAATAAGCTTCTTTCCGGGACGGCTTGTGCTGCTCTTTGCCTGGTCTCGTTCAGCGGTGCGGCGCGATCTGCAACACTCGATGACGTGATGGCGCGACTCGACAAGATCGAAAAAGAAAACGCCGAGTTGCGACAGAAAGTCCGAGAAATGTCTGCGGCGAAGCCGGGAGCTGCCGCGCCGGCCGCTTCTGATCCGAGCAAATTCAAGGGCAATCCGGTTCTGCACGCCGCCGTCGCGGCTTCGCCAGCTCCACCGCATGGTCCGACAATTGGCGGCATTCCGGTAAAAGCGGGACCTCTCGGACCGTTGATCGATAACACTACGGTTACGCTTTACGGATCGATCGATGTATCCGGGGACATCTTTAATCCGTCAGTTTTCGATCAGGGAACGAAATTCGGAATCGCGAGCAATATTTCGAGTTTCGGTGTTCGTGTCAGGCATAACCTCGCGCCCTATGGCTGGGACGGCATGGCGGTAGTGGCCCAATTGGAATCTCAAGTCGATATAGCGGCAGCCCCGCACGAGCGCGCAGCATTTGGGACGCGCGACAGCTTTTTAGGGGTCGAGGGGCCGTGGGGCGCCGTCAAAGCCGGCAAGAGCGATACGCCTTACAAGAAAAGCACAGCCGCGATGGATCCGTTCTCGCGAACCCTCGGCGATTATAATTCGATCATGGGCAATACCGGCGGCGACAACCGGGCCGAGTTCGATTGGCGCATGAACCACGCGATTTGGTATGAGTCGCCGATCTTCAATGGCTTCCAGTTCAGCGCGCTGGCCTCACCAGGTCAGAACTATGCCAAGGATAACAGCGACTATTCATACGGAGACGCATTTCAATGCAACGGCGCGGCGGCCCGCGGCAGCGGCAGCAACTTCCCGGGCACCGGCGGCGCGGCTAACGGCAACATCGGCGGCCACGGTTGCACCGACGGTTCTTTCGGCAATGCTTATAGCGCTGGGTTGACCTACAAGAACGGTCCTTTTAATGCGATCGCCGCCTTTGAGCTCCACGAGCAGACCAATCGTCGCGGCGACGACAATACTCAGTTTGACGCGTCGAATTTTGTTCCAGGACCCGTCCTCCTGGCGGATGGTTCTACGGTCATTACGGGTGTTCACAACGAATGGGCCGCGAAGGTTGGCGCCGGCTATCGCTTCAACGATGGCCTCGGCGATCTTCAGCTAAATGCCTTCTACGAATGGATACGGCGGGAAGTAACCGCCGCCGAACAGCCCTTCAACGAGCGGTCACGCGATGCCGTGTTCGCCAGCGCCACGCAGTATGTCGGGAAGTGGGCAATCAGCGGATCCTACGCCCACGCCTTCAAGAGTCCGGGCAACCCGGCCATGCTGAGCGTCAACGATCCGGTCCTTGCAGGTACGCCAACGATACAAGGAAACCTGTTCTCGAATGATGCCAGCCAGTATGCGATCGGCGCCCGTTACTTCTTCAACGACTGGGCCAGCTGGTACGTTGTCGGCTCCCAGATCAATCAAGGTCCGGGCGCGCACTACTGTCTTGGTGCGAGCGGCCATGGCTACCAGGTCTGCTCTCGCGATGCTGCCAACGACACGATCGGCGGCGCGACAATCAGAGCTGCGACCACAGGGATGACGTTTAACTTCTGAGTGGCTAACGAATATTCGATGAAGGGGGACTCGATGACGAGTCCCCCTTTTTCTCGTCTTTAAACAGTTTGTTTCGATTGCGGCCCAAAGTTCCAATCGCCATCGGTTGCCGAATGGCGGCCGCAAAATGCCCTAAAAAATTGATTTACCAGCACCTCGCCAAGATAGAACTTGGTAGAGTTGCAAGTATTACAGGGAAGCAAACAATGGATATGCAACCGCCGCCAGCCTTTGTGCAAATGGCGCAGGCCGAAGTCCCGCCCGACGAGCCAGTTGATCCGGTACCGATCAAGGTCGATGTGTCGAAATACATTCCTGAATCAGCAACGGCGGTGACTATGATTGTAACGCTGACGCCGCCGACGGGTCAGGCCGTCGTCTATGCCGCCGGCCGTGAGAATGACGGGACTTTGTTCAAGGGGCCACGCTCGATAGACGAAGTTAAGCTCTCCGGTCCAATTATCTATGTGAAGCTTTATGGAGCAACGAGTTTCGATATCCAATACACGAACTATCGGCAGCGCGAGTGATGCTGCGAGTTTCCGCTTGAGAACGAACGACGCTGTGGGACATTCGACACCGCAACAGCTGTTGGAGGATGCCCTGGCAGCACACCGCAGGGGCTCGATCGGAGATGCGAAGCGTCTTTATGCTTCGGTCCTAAGGATTGATCCCACCAACGCTGCCGCCTATGGCAACCTTGCCATCATTGCGGTTCAACAGGGCGATCTCGCCGGTGCCGAACGGCTGTTTCGTCAGGAGATTAAACTGCGGCCGGATGATCCGGCGGGCTATAACAATCTTGGCTCGGTGTTGCAGCAGCAGGCCAGGTTGGACGACGCGATTGCCGCTCACCGGCAGGCCATAAAACTCAAGCCGAATTATGCCGAAGCGTTTTTGGCTCTCGGCAACGCCCTCAGGCAGCAAGGCAATCTCGAAGAGGGAATGGCGTCCTATCGCTCTGCCATTGCGGTGAAACGTGATTACGCCGAAGCTTACAACAATGTCGGTGTGCTGCTTCAGATGCAAGGCAGCCTCGACCAGGCGGCAACAGCGTATGGCGAGGCGGTCGCGCTGAGGCCGACATACGCGGAGGCCCAATTTAATCTCGGCATTGTCCTGCACCAGAAGCATGAACTGGATGCCGCCGAGGCTGCGTATCGACGGGTAATTTCACTCAATCCCGGCATAGCGGTCGTCCATAATAATCTGGGAGCCGTCTTGAAGGACCAGGGTCTTCTCGACAACGCATTGGCGGCCTTTGAAAATGCGATCAAGCTGAAGGCGGACCACGCGGAGGCGTTCTACAATCGCGGTACAGTGCTGCAGCAGCAGGCAAAACTGGAAGACGCGTTGGCGGCTTATGCTCGTGCCGTCGCGCTTCGGAAGGATTACACTGACGCGCTCAACAATGCCGGTATTGTGCTTCAGGAACTCGGACGCGCTGGTGAAGCGGTCGATCTTTACGGCCGGCTAATTGAACTGATGCCGGCTCACGCCGATGCCTACAACAATATGGGAACGGCGTTACTGGCGGAACGGCGTGCTGACGAAGCGCGGGCGGCGTTCGAGCAGGCGCTGGTAGAGAGGCCGGATTTTCCCGAAGCATTTTACAATCTGGGAAACGCTCGGCGAGAACTCGGCAATCTCACAGGCGCGATCGCCGCCTATCGTGATGCATTGCGTCTGCGGCCCGATTACACAGACGCGTTCAGCCAACTCATTTATCATCGCGCGCAAGCGTGCGAGTGGGACGATTACGAAGCGGATCAAGCAAAACTTGTCGACATGGTACGGCACGGAGCGCGGGCTCCGCCATTTTACCTGCTGTCAACTTCAGCGTCCGCGGCAGATCAACTGATCTGTGCGCAGCAATGGATTGAGCCGATCAAACCCCCGCCCGAAGCCGTCTTTCATTACGGGGCCTCCATCGAAAGGAGACGCATTCGTCTCGGCTATCTATCTGGAGATCTTCACCAACACGCCACAGCGCAGTTGATGGCCGAATTATTCGAGTACCACGATCGCGAACGCTTCGAGGTGTTCGCATATTCCTACGGTCCCGATGACAATAGCCCGATGCGCGCGAGGCTTTGCTCCGCGTTCGACCGTTTTGTTGACATTCGTGCCCTGTCTCACCGCGAGGCAGCACGGCTCATTCATGCGGACAAGGTCGACATCCTGGTTGATCTCAAGGGCTATACCCATCACGCACGGCCGGCGATATCGGCCTATCGGCCGGCGCCGGTGCAGGTGAGCTATCTCGGATATCCCGCCACCCTAGGGGCGGATTTTATCGACTACATCATCGTCGACCCGTTTGTCGTCCCCGGCAGCCAGCAGCCTTTCTTTTCGGAAAGGCTGGTTCATCTTCCGGGCAGCTATCAGGTGAACGACAGAAGGCGCGAGGTGGCGAAGGCTCGCACGTCGCGACAGGACCATGGACTGCCAACCGAGGGGCTGGTGCTTTGTAGTTTCAACAACAGTTACAAGATCTCGCCGGTATTTTTCGATATCTGGATGCGTCTGGTTCGGTCGATTCCCGGCAGCGTTTTGTGGCTGCTCGAGGCGAACGAACTGGTCCAAGGCAATCTGCGTTCCGAAGCCGAAAAACGCGGTGTCGATCCCGGCCGGCTGATCTTTGCGCCGCTCGTTCCATCAGCCGAACACCTCGGACGTCACCGACATGCCGACCTGTTTCTCGACACCTTGCCCTGCAACGCCCACACCACAGCCAGCGATGCGCTGTGGGCCGGATTGCCGGTCCTCACCTGCAGCGGAGACACATTTGCGGGCCGTGTCGCGAGCAGCCTTCTGATGGCGATCGGCATGCCAGAACTGGTCACGGGATCGCCGGAAGAATATGAGCAGACGGCGCTGGCCCTGGCGTATACCCCGCAACGCTTGACCGCGCTGCGGCAAAAACTGGCGAACAATCGCAACGCAAGTGCATTGTTCAATTTACCGAAATGCACCGAAAATATCGAGGCGGCCTACGCGCGGATGTGGCAAGCTTGGCTTTCCGGACAGAAGCCAGCCGCTTTTTCTATCGAAAGCGCTTAAGAGGATAAAGGACAGATGCCATGCTGATGCGAACCATCGTCGCGCTTGCGGCCGTTCTGGCACTCGGCACCAGCAATGGATGGGCCGACGCCTATAAATCACGAACGCATCATCACCGCGCTTACATTGTTCAGGGTGAGGGGCCGATTGTTTACCGCGCGCCATATGGCGGCGGCCGGCTCGTCCTGCATCCCGCCTCAAACATTGCATGTAACACGGTGTATCGGTCGACGCGCGCGCTGCCCTGCGATCAACCGGTCTGGGTCTACGGAAGCCCCTGCGAGATTGATCTGGGTCTTGGAAGATATCGGTCTTGCGACTGACGTCAGACCAGCATCGCCATGAAGGCCGGGGGCCGTTCCGAACAGACGCTCGCAGCTGCGATCGCGCATCATCGCGCCGGTCGTCTCACCGACGCTGAACGCCTCTACCGGCTTGTCTGCGATACGGATAAAAAAAACGCACGTGCGTTCCATCTTTTGGGAGTGGTCGCACATCAGCTAAGACGCCCGGATGCAGCGTCGTATGTCGGTCGGGCCGTGATGCTCGATCCGGATTTTGCCGAGGCGCACAACGACAGGGGCGTGATTCTCGCCGCAGGCGGATTGTTTGCTGATGCATTATCCTGCTTTGAAAAGGCAGTGGCGCTTAACCCCGGGTATAACGAGGCTCTCAATAATCTCGGACGGGGACTCCGGTCGCTCGGGCGCCTCGATGAAGCGGTGAAACAGTTTGAACTGGTCCTGCAAAGAACGCCAGATTCTCCTGTTGCGCATTTTAATCTGGCCTCGGTGTTCGAACTGGCCGGTCAAAATCCGAGCGCCGAGAAGCATTACCGGTGTGCCATCTCGCTGCACCCTGACTTTGTCGATGCTCACATCCATCTTGCCTCCTTGCTTCAAGATACGGATCGGCTGCCGGAAGCGCTCGCCCATGCGCAACGTGCGGTCACGCTGCGTCCGGACAGCTCCGGCGCGCGCAACAATCTCGGCAATATTCTGCGGGCCCTGGGCCGCCGCGACGATGCGATCGCACAATACGAGACGGCGCTCAGGATCGAGCCGAACTCTTTCATGGCTCATTACAACTGTGGCGTAGCGCTCCGCGGTGAAACAAGGATTACGGAAGCAAGGGCGCATTTCGCCCGGGCGTTTGCGCTCAAGCCGGATTTTCTGGAAGCTGAGCTCGCTTTGTGTATGGCTGAGCTTCTGGCACTTTACGAAAACGCATCTGACATCGCGGAGCGGCGCGACGCATATGCGAGCCGGCTGGCCAGGCTGTCCGTAAATGCAGAAAGCGTCAGCGCACCCGCTGTTCTCGCGGAGGCGATCGGCTCCCACCAACCGTTTTATCTCCCTTATCAAGGCTGTAACGATCGAGAGCTTCAAACCTTGTATGGGTCGCTCGCTTGCAAAATTCTCGCTGCGAAATACCCGACGCCGGTTTTGCCAAACCCTCCAGGTCCGAACGAGCCGATCAGGTTGGGCATCGTCAGCGGGTTTTTCAGGCAGCACTCGAATTGGAAAATCCCGGTCAAGGGATGGCTCAAGAAGCTCGACCGGGATCGATTTCATGTATCAGGCTATTACACGAGCGGCGAACGGGATGGCGAGACCGACGCGGCGGCAGCATTGTGCGAACGTTTCGTACAGGGCCCGCTATCGCTCGATGCCTGGCGGCGCGCGATACTGGACCACGCGCCTCATGTTCTGATTTTCCCCGAAATCGGCATGGACAAGGTGTCGGCGCAACTCGCGGCCCAACGGCTCGCAGCTGTCCAATGCTGTTCCTGGGGACATCCTGTCACGAGTGGATTTCCAACGATCGATTACTTCATCAGCAGCGATCTGATGGAACCCGCAGGCGCTGCGGCTCACTATTCCGAACAGCTGATACGGCTACCGAATCTTTCGACCTATTACGAACCTGCCGACGTTTCGCCTGTTGGGATTGACCGGGCACAGCTAGGTCTGCGCTCAGGTGCCGTCGTCTATTGGTGCGGTCAGTCCTTGCCAAAATATCTGCCGCAATTCGACGAAGTTTTCGCACGCATTGCAGCCGAGGTTCCCGACTGTCAGTTTGCTTTTATCGAGTTCGGAGGGGGCAGGAGCGTCACCGAGATGTTTCGAACCCGACTCGAACGTGCGTTCAAGGAGGTCGGTCTCAACGCCAGAGATCACTGCGTCTTCCTGCCACGTCTTGCACCGGATCGTTTCGTCGCTGCGATCGGTCAGTGTGACGTCGTGCTGGACAGCATCGGCTGGTCAGGTTGCAACTCGATCCTGGAGAGTCTGGTTCACAATGTTCCGATCGTGACCTTCGCCGGGGAGATGATGCGTGGCCGCCATACGGCGGCTATCCTGGATATGATGAATATTCGCGACACGACGGCGCGAACTATTGACGAGTACGTTTCGATTGCGGTTTCTCTCCGCAACGGAACGAGGCGTAGTGAATTGTCTGCCCGGATTGCGGAGAAAAAGCATCGCGTCTATCGCGATTGCGACTGCATCGTAGCCTTAGAGGCATTTTTGGACAGAGCCGTCCGAAAGAATGGCTTGCACCTCTGCGAGGTGTAAGCGGCTATACTAGTAGCGGGCGCCGAACTTTCGATATTTCAATTGTGGGCGCCGGAGATCGCAACACTTTCACCAAAACCCTGATAAGAAATTGAACAGCCGCGCTCGGTCAAAGTCAGAACGCATTCTTGTATCGCGCGAGCACGCCGCGGCTACCAAAAATCCACATGGGCTCGCCGCACTGGCTTGGGCCGTGGTCGGTCATGCAGGCAGCGCTCCAGGGTGGAGCGGCCACCTCGCGCGCGCCCATCTCGTATGTCTGCGGCGGTGCAATGGTTTTGCTCGTTCGCGCCTGAGCCATAGCTGACATTGCGAGTGAGGGTGCGAGCAGCAGCGCTGCCACAAAGAATTTCATCTTCATCGTTTAGCTCCTTGTCTGCGGACCTCACGGCCACTTGATCCATACGAACGTATTTGCCCGCGTGGCTGACCGTTACCCATCAGCGCGCGGATCCGCCGATAGCAAGACTCACATTCGGGTCCCGATATTCCCGATCCCGCGGATCTTAAACCGCGCTCTGAACGCCGATGCTTAGATGCCGCACCCCGTACAACGTAGGTCCAAAATTGTCCCGCACCACTAAATTAGATTTTGGAAAACTAAATTCCGATTTAGTTGAGAAGATCGCGTTTGATTGTGAGTTCGATCCGCATTGTCGCTGGACCCCCTCCGCCGCGCGAACTGATCGAGTATCACAGGAGTTTGCTGCGGTGCATGAGTCCGTTTGTGTGCAAAGCGGACATTCGCCGAAATGCTGACGTCTGCTACCAACATCGGAGGTGCGGCGCTTATTTGATCGCCGTAGGATTTTCGAGATTGTTCGGTGCACTTCGCACACAGCGTGATCCCCTCTTCGAACCCAATCAGGCGCGCTTATTTGGAAAGCAAGTCTTGCGTCACCTTGTTGACGACATCGCGCAGCCACGCATGCGCGGGTTGGTTGTCAAGCCGTCGCGGCCAGATCATGGCAGCTTCGATCGGTTTGGGCGAACGCGACAGCCGATGGAAAGCGAGGTGGTGAGACTTGATCATACTTTTGGCGACGTTGAGCGGAAGTACCGACACCAGGCCCGATGTCGCCAGAATCTGCGCAGCTGACAAGAACGGCGCGCGCATCGCCGGTCTTGCGGCAGGCTTTGGTCGTCCAAGGCCGGGGTCAACGAAATCGGGCCCAAATTGAGCAGACGAGATTTCCAGTTGCGGGAGAGTTGCCAGCTTCTCGGTCGAGAATTCTCGCGCTTGCGCTGCCGGATGTCCCTTGCGGTGCACCACGACGAATTGATCTTGCAGCAGCCGCTTGAGAGAAAACCGCTCGCCTTGGGCGCCAAACCGGCCAAGCGCCGAATCCAGTTCGCTTCGATCAAGCAGCTGGAGAACGTCGAGGGTGCCGCTCGGCCGAAAATCCAACGTTACCCCGGGAGCAATCTTGGCGATACGCGCTGCGATCGGAGCGACGAGAACGATCGCCGCATAGTTGTCGACGGCAATATGGAAGGTTCTTGTCGCCTCTGACGGCTCGAACTGAACCGGTTCCAGCGATTGTTGCAGCCCTTCGAGCGCAATCCTGATGGGCGTGGCCAGTTCCTCGGCCCGCGGCGTCGGCATCATCCCGGTTGGGCTGCGGACGAACAGTTCGTCCTTCAACATGTGACGCAATCGAGTCAGAGCATGGCTCATCGCGGGCTGACTGAGACCCAGCCGGTTCCCGGCCCGTGTGACGGATCTGTCCCTCATGATGGCGTCGAACACCACCAGCAGGTTCAGGTCGATCGCACCTAACTTGGGGGCTGTCTTGTTCAAGCCGCTCCAGCTCATTCAAACCAAGCATGTTCGAATGAAGAGAATGCATTTTCCGAATGGGAAACTCAACCCTAGATTCCAGGTTGTCGCCTGGAACAGCGGGGCATCCGCTTTCTGCACCCACGGCATTTAGCCATTGGGCGTGCCAACGGAAGTGGTGCGCCAAGGCGGCCCTAATGATCGACGGCCAGAGCGACGGGAATCCGGTTCACGTGGGAGAACGCTATGATTGGAATCGTTCGGCTTGCGCTCCGCCGGCCATATACCTTCATCGTGATGGCGGTGCTGATCCTGATTTTTGGAACAGCGTCATCCTTGCGCACGCCGACCGATATCTTTCCAAACATCAACATCCCCGTCATCAGCGTGGTTTTCAGCTTCACGGGCCTGCCTGCCGACGACATGGCCGGCCGGGTCGTCACGTTTTATGAGCGGTCGTTGCCCAACAGCGTCAACGACATCGAGCATATTGAATCCCAATCGATCGCCAATTACGGGATCATCAAGATCTTTTTTCAGCCAACCGTGAACATCAACGCCGCGCTGGCTCAGGTCAACGGCATGTCGCAGACCGTGCTGAAGCAGATGCCGCCAAGCATCACCCCGCCATTGATCTTGAGCTTCAATGCCTCGAGCGTGCCGATTCTGCAGCTCGCCCTTTCGAGCGACCGGCTGTCCGAAACCCAGATCTTCGATGACGCGCTGAATTTCATCCGACCGGCATTGGCACCGGTTCCGGGGGCTGCCCTGCCGCTGCCGTTCGGCGGCAAGGTGCGCCAGGTCCAGGCCGATCTCAATCAGCAGGCTTTGCATCAATACGGCGTTTCGGCGAACGACGTCATCAACGCACTCTCGCTGCAGAATCTGATCACGCCGGTTGGAACCCAGAAGATCGGAACTTACGAATATACCGTCAACCTGAACGACTCGCCGGCCGCGGTCGATGCCTTCAACAATCTTCCGGTGAAAACGGTCAACGGTACCGTCGTCTACATGCGCGACGTCGCCTACGTGCATGATGGCAGCCCGCCGCAGATCAACGCCGTTCACGTCAACGGCGCCAGCGCCGTATTGCTCACCATCGTGAAGGCGGGCGCCAGTTCGACGCTGGACATCATCAACGGCGTCAAAAGCCTGCTGCCGTCGGTGTCGCAGACGCTTCCGAGCAGCCTGAAGCTGACAGCGGTGGGTGATCAATCCGTTTTCGTGACCGACGCGGTGTCCAGCGTGGTCAGGGAAGGTGTGATCGCGGCAGCGCTGACCGGGATGATGATCCTGCTGTTCCTTGGCAGCTGGCGCTCGACCCTCATCATCACGCTCTCGATTCCGCTCGCGATCCTGGCTGCGCTGACCGGCCTTTCGCTGCTGGGCGAGACGATCAATGTCATGACGCTCGGCGGTCTGGCACTCGCCGTTGGCATCCTGGTCGACGACGCGACCGTGACCATCGAGAATATCAACTGGCATCTCGAGCAGGGCAAACAGATCGAGCCCGCCATTCTCGATGGCGCGCGGCAGATCGTGGTGCCGGCGACGGTCTCGCTGCTCTGCATTTGCATCGCTTTCGTGCCGATGTTCGGGCTCGGCGGCGTCGCCGGTTACCTTTTCCGGCCGCTCGCCGAGGCGGTGATGCTCGCGCTGGCCGCGTCCTATGTGCTGTCGCGGACGCTGGTGCCGACGCTGGCGAACTACCTCCTGCGCAACCAGCACGCACACGGCTCGTCCGACGGCGCCGATCACGCCCCGGCGAAAGCCAGCCGCAATCCGCTCGCACGCTTCCAGCGCGGCTTCGAGCATTATTTCGAACGTGTCCGCGGCGGCTATCTGGGCTTGATGCAGCTCTGTCTGCGGAACCGGATCAAGGTGATTGCCGGATTCCTATGCTTCAGCGTTCTGTCGTTCGGGCTTGCGCCTTACCTCGGCCAGGACTTCTTCCCAACCGTGGACGGCGGCCAGATCAAGCTTCATATCCGCGCCCCGACCGGAACGCGGATCGAAGAAACGACAAGTCTCGCCGACCGGATCGGAACGGCCATTCACGGCATCGTCCCGTCGAATGAACTCGACGGCATCGTCAGCAATATCGGGCTGACCGTCAGCGGCATCAACATGGCCTACAACAACTCCGGCACCATCGGCGTTGCAGACGCCGACATCCTGATCAGCCTCAAGCCCAATCATGCACCGACCGACAACTACATCAAGGTCATGCGGGAAAAGCTGCCGCAGCAGTTCCCGGGCACCTCGTTCGCCTTCCTTCCAGCTGACATCGTCAGCCAGGTCCTGAACTTCGGCGTGCCCGCGCCGATCGACCTGCAGGTTGCCGGCCGGGACCTTGTCGCAAACCGGAAGTATGCAAATGAGTTGCTGGCAAAGGTCAGGGCGATCCCGGGCATCGCCGATGCGCGTATCCAGCAGGCATTTCAGCAGCCGACGCTTAACGTCAATGTCGACCGTTCGCTCACCTCGCTTGCGGGTCTCACCGAAAAAGACGTCGCCACCGCGATGCTGACGACGCTGTCGGGAAGCTCGCAGTCCGCCCCGACCTATTGGCTGAATCCAACCAACGGCGTCTCCTATGCCGTCTCGGTCCAGACGCCTCAGCGCGACATCAACACCCTGACCGGGCTGAAGAATATCCCGGTGACGTCCTCTAGCGGCGCTAATCCACAACTGCTTGGCGGCTTGGCGAATGTCGAGCGGGCCAAAAGCAACGCCGTCGTTTCCCACTACAATGTTCAGCCGGTGATCGACATTTTTGCAACCCCTCAGGGTCGCGATCTCGGTGCGCTCGCCTCGGACATTCAGAAGGTTATTCACGCGACGGCACCGGACCTCCCAAAAGGCGCGAGCGTCGCGTTACGTGGTCAAGTCAGCACCATGACCAGCGCCTATCAGCAGCTTTTCGTCGGCCTCGCGGCGGCGATCGTGCTGATCTACCTGCTGATTGTCATCAACTTCCAGTCCTGGGTCGATCCCTTCGTCATCGTCATGGCGCTGCCGACGGCGTTGGCCGGCATCGTCTGGATCCTGTTCGGGACCGGGACCACACTTTCCGTGCCCGCGCTCACCGGCGCGATCATGTGCATGGGTGTCGCGACCGCCAACAGCATCCTGGTGATCAGCTTTGCCCGCGAACGGATGGCGGCGGGCGTAAATGCCATGACCGCTGCATTCGAGGCCGGCGGCTCGCGGTTTCGCCCGGTCCTGATGACGGCACTCGCCATGGTCATCGGCATGCTGCCGATGGCGATCGAGCCCGGACAGAACGCGCCACTCGGACGCGCCGTGATCGGCGGGCTGATCTTTGCCACCTGCGCCACGCTATTTCTTGTGCCTACCGTCTTCAGCCTGGTGCACGACCGGCAGCGTGACGATGCAAATCAGGGCCGACGCTGCAACCGCATCGTCGCATTAGGCGGAGAATAAAATGTTATCGGAAGACATCAAAGCACCAGGCCGACGGAGCCTCCTGATAGCCGCCGCAGCCGCGATTCTGCTTGCGAGTGTCGTGGTCGGCAATGGCTTCGTTGACCGTGCTCAGAGCAAGCAGGAAGTCGTGCAGTGGACCAATACACAGGCCATTCCGACCGTTGCACTGGCTCAACTCACCCCCGCCAGCCCGCATCAAACGCTGACATTGCCAGGGAATATCCAGCCCTTCAACCGAGCGGCGATCTTCGCGCGGGTGAACGGTTACGTGAAAAGTTGGGACCACGACATTGGATCGCCCGTCAAGTCCGGACAAGCGCTGGCCACCATCGATGCCCCCGATCTCGATCAGCAGCTCAGTCAAGCCAAGGCGACGTTGGCGAGCGTAAAGGCCAATGAGCAGATTGCAACACTGACCGCCAACCGCAACAACATCCTGCTGCAAAAGCAGATCGTTGCCCAGCAGCTTGCGGACCAGACCACGGCGGACGCCACGGCGAAAGAAGCCGTGGTCGACGCCAACGAGGCCAACGTCCGGCAGCTCGAGGCGATGCAATCCTTCAAGACGCTCGCCGCGCCCTTTGATGGCGTCGTGACCGCCCGCAACGTGGAGATCGGGCAGCTGATCAACTCGGGAGGTTCCGGTCAGGCACTTTTCGAGGTGTCGGACCTGCATCGCGTTCGCATTTTCGTGCAGGTGCCGCAGTCGTTCTCGGCCGGGCTTGCCCCCGGGATGAAAGCGACTTTCGAAATGCCGCAATATCCGGGCGTACAATTCGACGCCACGCTGTCTCATATCTCCCAGTCCATCAATGCAACTTCCCACAGCATGCAGGTCGAGCTTCAGGCTGACAATGCAGCCGGCAAGTTTTTCGGCGGGAGCTACTGCAACGTGCACTTCGAAGTTCCGACTCCTGCAAATTTGGTAACAATTCCATCCACTGCGCTGGTGACCGGGAATCAGGACACGCAAGTCGCCGCTCTCGACGGCAACAACAAGGTCGTCCTCAAAAGCGTGCAACTCGGCCGCGACCTCGGCGACAGCGTCGAGATTATTGCTGGCCTGACGCCATCCGATCGGATCATCAATAATCCGCCGGAAACATTGGTAGCGGGCGACGCGGTTCGCGTAGCAGCAACGCCGCAGGTCGCCGCGTCAGCATCTTCTCCGAAACCGCAGGCCGCCGCCGCACCCGCATCCCCTTCGAAAACGTCGCAGCAATAAGGCGCGTCCATGCGGGTCTGCGCAACACTTCCTCCCCGAGGGCGAGACCTCAGACTGGACTTGTTTCGCGGTTTGGCGAATTGGGCGATCTTTCTCGACCACATTCCGCACGAGGTGATGAACGCGATCACGACCAGGAATTACGGATTCAGCGACGCGGCTGATTTATTCGTTTTCATATCCGGTTACACGGCCGCATGCGTGTTCGGAAGAATAATGATTGAGCAGGGTTACGTTGCGGCTGCATCGAGATTGGTAAAGCGTACTTTTAAGCTGTACGCCGCCCACATCATTGTGCTCGCCATCTATATCGTCACCGTCGGATACGTTTCGCGAGGACTTCATGATCCGGATGATTTGAGTCAGTTCAACGTCGCCGTTTTCATGAGCAAGCCGTCCTGGGAGTTTATCAAAGCCCTGATTTTGAGATACAAGCCCGTCAATCTGGACGTACTTCCGCTCTATATTCTGTTGTTGGGAACGTTTGCTCCAGCCTTGTGGCTGATGGTGCGCAAACCGACACTGACATTGGCTGGTTCGATGGCTGTGTATCTTGCTGCAAGGCATTTTGGGTGGAATCTTCCGGGCTCTCCATCGGGCCTTTGGTACTTCAATCCGTTCGCCTGGCAGTTCTTGTTTGTCCAGGGCGCCTGGATAGCCGTTGGCGGCGCTCAAGCGATTCAATCGGTCATTCGAACGAGGACTGTGTTCTGCCTCGCGATCGCCTACATTATCTTTGCGTTCGTGGTGACGATGGCAACTCACGGTCCCGCCCTTGGCAATCTTCTTCCGCATTGGATTTTGCAGCCGTTCGATCCGAACGACAAGAATCTCGCGCCCTACCGAGTGGTGCATCTCATGGCTCTCGCTGTAGTGGTCACGCGGTTTCTGGCAGCGGATTCGCCAATTCTGCAATGGCGTGCACTGGCGCCGCTGATCAAGTGCGGTCAGAATTCGCTTCAGGTGTTCTGCATCGGCATCGTGCTTTCGTTTTGTGCCCACGCTGCAATCGAACGAAGCCTGAATTCTCTTTGGGTTCAAATCTTCGTTGGCGTCGCCGGTATACTCTTCATGACCGCAAGCGCATACATGTGGTCCAAACGGCAACATCGCGTACCTCTTTCGCGAACCCGAATACGTCCTATGTATCGCGACATGAAGTCGGCCGAGGAAAAACCAATGCGTGTTGAAACCGATTGGCACAACAAACCAGGCCAAGCCTTGCCTGGCCGGATTTTCCGCGGAGGCATCGCGTGATGGATAATTTGGCGCACATTGGGCCGGCAATGACGACCGCGTTCCTGGCCTCGTTGGTCGAGGCGGTCGAAGCGCTGACGATCGTACTGGCCGTCGCCACCGTTCGCGGCTGGCGTCCAGCCGGACTTGGCGCATTCGCCGGTCTTCTGGTGCTGGCCCTCATCGTGGTGGCGCTTGGTCCGTT
>WNFC01004923.1_pt1 | contig 18864 bp, 15 predicted proteins | sample 5400541 | NCBI WGS metagenome assembly WNFC01 (sample SAMN13153342, study PRJNA577476) | soil metagenome | isolation source: 120 cm saprolite under Douglas fir tree site 2 hole 2 replicate 1 | place: USA:California | collected 2015-04-18 | reverse complement strand
AACAACCGTTTCTTGAGGAGCGGCGTTCTTTTGCCGTCGAAGACATTCGTGTGGACACGCAGCTACTCGACCAGGCCAAGGCAGCAGGGTATTCGACGAAGGTTCTCTTTATTTCTACGGAAGACGCAAATTTGAATGTGGGCCGGGTGTTGGTGCGCATGAGTCGAGGTGGACAAGCCGTGCCCACGTCCAGCGTGATTGACTCCTATCGGGAGTCAACCAAGAATCTCTCCGGAGTCCCCAAACACACAGATGAATTGCTCGTGTACGACAACACAGCTCATCGCCGCGGCTTCCGCGTAGTGGCGCATTTCGTCGGAGGTAAATTAAGTAAAACTGCTCAGACGATACCGGACTGGGCAGCTAAAGTGTTTGGCAAAGAGCTACACGCGGCAAAACAACACGAGAAGCCTGGGCGTGGACGCTAGCTCTGTCTCCTTTTAATTCATTGTGTGCTCTGGGCCCCGACTCTTTTCCCTGCTTCAGGGCCAGGCGCCGTCCTGTACGAAACTAGGAGAGAAGCACTCCACGACCTTGCTGAGCGTACTCCTTGCTTGGACCATGCACCGTGCGACTGAGGAAAAAGGGGCGAGATAGTGGATCTCCTGGTTTTTCATGCGGTTAGCACGGCAGGATTGACTATTGCCTTGTGCCAGGGCATGGCGCATAATCCCCCAATAAAGTAAGGGGATTGTGCTATGGCGAGACCGTACAAAGAAGCCGCAAGACGGCTCTACGAAATAGCGCAATCTCAACAGGGGTTCTTCACCACAAAGCAAGCCACGCGAGCAGGATTCGCCGAAAAGACCCATGCTTACCACGTGAAAGTCAGAAACTGGATCCGGGAGCATCGTGGTATTTATCGGCTGGCCGATTTTCCTACGGCGGAGCGCCCTGATCTGATGCGTTGGTATCTGTGGTCACAGAATCGTAAAGAAGTTCCGGAAGGCACATACAGTCACGACACGGCTCTCAGTCTTCACGAACTCTCCGATATCATGCCCTCGAAGCTGCACATGACAGTCCCAATGCATTTTCGACGCAACAGCCGAATCCCGGAAATCCTGATTCTTCACCGAGATGATCTCAGCGAAAGCGATATCGAACAAATGCAGGGTGTGCGAGTTACACGCCCACTGCACACGGTTCTGGATCTTCTTCAGACCGGCCATGTAGACCGAAATCTCATCCGGCAAGCTATCGACGAGGCAATGCGGCGCGGGCTCATCACCGGGAAACAGATTGACTCCCTGCCACACGACAGACTCCGAGACTCCTTTCGAGAGCTTGCCGGACAACACCGCTAATGGATGAAGTAAAACAATACAAAACGGCTGGCGCATTTCGCACGGCTCTAGAAACCAGGCTGCAGGTGCGGGCGCAGGTGGAACGGACGGACTTGCAGCGCCTGCGCAGGCAAGTCGCCTTTGATCGCTTTCTGGCGAGATTGTTTCCGAAGGGGCCAAAGGGAACGTATCCGTGGATCCTGAAGGGAGGTTATGCGATGGAGCTGCGGATTCGTTCGGCACGAACGACGAAAGACATTGATCTGACGCTTCACGACGGAACTCGCCTAGCCAAAGACCCCGACGAGCGGCGGAAGCAAGTACGGGCGATGCTACAAGACTCCGCCGCGATCCAACTCAACGATTACTTTGAGTTTCTTGTGGGAGAACCGCGCCAAGAGTTGGACGGAGCGCCCGAGGGTGGAAGTCGCTACCCTGTCGATGCGCGCATGGACGGTCGAGGGTTCGCGCGCTTTCACGTGGATATTGGGATCGGCGACGAAGTGATGGAGCCTGTTGAGGTGGTCGAGGGACGGGATTGGCTCGGGTTTGGCGGAATTGCTCCGCCTTCGTTTCCTATCATTTCGCGGGAGCAGCAGTTTGCAGAGAAAGTCCACGCGTACTCACTACCTCGCGGGGATCGCGTGAATACCAGAACGAAAGATCTGATCGATATGCTGCTTCTAATCCAGCACGGAAAACTCGACAATCCGAGACTTGCGGTCGCAATAAAAGCGACATTCGCGAAAAGGGCGACGCACCCCATGCCTCGAAAGCTTGAGCTGCCACCCTCCGAGTGGGAACCGGTGTTCCAAGCGCTAGCTCGGGAGTGTGATCTCGATGTAGGGCTGTCGGCAGGGTTCGAAATCGTGCAAGGATTTGTCGGCACGATATTGGGAAGGCAAACGGGTTAAGCCAATTAGAACGCGAGCCGCTTCGAGAAGTGGACAAGCACCCCACTGCCCCTAACAGCGTTCTCCAGCCGGACGGAGACTTGTAACCTTCCGCCAGGCAAAAAGATGAAGAGAAGAGCAAGGTCCCGGCCCTAAGATCGATTTAAGTACGCTTTTCGTGGATGATGTGGAGTAAATTCGCGGCACTAGTCGTGACAGGGCAGCTTTCTAACCAACTGAACTACGTCCCCAGCCGTGGAATCAACAACTTAGCGTAAAACCTTGCAGATAAGGGCTTTGCAAGATTTGCATATAGCGCACCCTTCGCCTTGTGCGCCCCTTAGTGAAAGCGTTCCTCCTGTAAATCTCCTGTAAAAATCAGTGCGCTCATGCGGGACTCATAGTAATACAGATACCTGCGAGACGCGAACGAGTACTCACAAGGGCATCGAAGCAGCCGATTCGTGAGCTGTACCAATGGCCCTGCGGACAAACGATATAGCTATATGTTAAGTGGAATAGGTCGAGGCTACAGTTCGCCCGCTGACGTTCGCGTCATTAGAGCATAGCTATGTTTCAATGGCCACTCCTGGAACGGACGCCCTCGACGCCGTAGGCGGCGCGCTTAGGCCGAAGTGGAGGGAGTGGCCATCGCGGGCTAATAGGCGGGTCCTATCCGAGCGGGTGACCTTTGGCATGCTGCCGGCCATGCGCTAACGGAACTTGGCTTCAAGATACAGCGAGAGCATCTGGGTGAATTCCGCCGTCACGGGCGCGCGTCGGTTTGGAGGAGCAGCGGCGATCACCGACAGAAAACCCTTTATCGTTTCCACGACGACGTTGGCAATGAGAAGCGCTTCCTCGTGTGAAAGCGTCGGTTTTTTTGCCTGAAAGGCTTGCACGAAAGCCTCTCGCAGAGTTTTTCGGGCCGCGGCGCTACGGGAAACTTTGATCGGGGCATCGCGGACGATGAAATAGGCTGGCCGTCGCTGAGAGAATTCCCTTGTCCGGTCGATCAGCGACTCGGCGAACTTGGCGGTGGTTAGGGTATGCGCGGCCTCGATGAGCGGCGCCCAGTGTTGCTCAATCTCGAAGGTGTACCTGGCGAGCAGCGCCGCAGCCACTGCTGTTTTGTCGGGGAACCAACGATATAACGCTCCGATGGAAGTCCCCGCCCGTTCGGCTACGGCCGTCATAGTCATGGCATCGTAGCCGACTTCGACAAACAGCCGTTCCGCGGTATCCAAAAACAACTGATGCGTTCGTGCGGCCCGCTCCTGTTGGGGGGTCGGTCGATTTGGGTTTGACAAACGCGAGGGCATCCTCGTATTCTATACTAAGAAAAGCGAGGCTATCCTCGCTTTTGGAGAAGCTTATGGACAAAATAAAACTCGACCCCGAAACGTCCGCCCTGATTCTCATCGATCTGCAGCACGGCATTGTGGCACTAAAAACGAGCCCTCATCCGGCATCCTCGGTCGTCGCAAAAGCAGCATCGCTTGCGGCGGCATTTAGAAAGCACAGTTCGCCGGTCATCTATGTTCGCGTGGACCTAGCCAACATGCTGCGGGTTCCCACCGATCGCTCTCACGATGATCCCAAGAATCCGCCGCCCGCAATCGCTTCGGAGTTGGTTCCCGCTTCGGGAGTACAGGCGGGCGACCTTGTGGTGACCAAGCGGCACTGGAGCGCTTTTTCTGGTACCGATCTCGAAGAGAGACTCAAACGAGCGGGCGTGAAGACGGTTGTGATTGGAGGGATAACGACCAATTACGGAGTCGAGTCAACCGCCCGTGCCGCTGCGGGCTTGGGCTTTGGCATCGTGTTCGTTGAAGACGCGACGACCAGCATTAGCCCAGAGGCGCATCGGTTCGCGTTCGAGAAGATATTTCCCATGCTGGGACGCGTTCGAAAGACTTCCGAGGTCATAGAAGCCCTTGTCTGAGGTACTAACGAGAGCGACTCGACCAGCGTCGAGGGCTGAAGAATGGTCATCGTCGCGACGGTTGGGCCGATCCGGTCGGACGAGCCAGCCACTCTGCGGCAGCATGAGCGGACTCTTAGAATTGCGGGAGGAAGTATGAGCGTACCAATCGAAACGGCAGTTGGGGAGACTCCGTCAGCCAAGGGATCGTTCGGATTCCGTTTCATGGCGCCTCTCTGCCTGGGATCGATGCTGAATCCAGTGAACTCAACGATGATCTCGACCGCGTTGGTGGCAATTGCGAGGGACTTTCAGGCCACTGTTGCCGAGACTGGGCTGCTTATCGGAGGGCTCTATATTACGAGCGCCATCGCGCAGCCAACGATGGGGCGCCTGGCTGACCGCCTCGGTGCGCGCCGTGTGTTCCTCGCGGGTCTCTATCTCGTTGCCCTGGCTGGCGTGGCGGGAACATTTGCGCCCAGTCTTCGCGCATTGATTTGGGTACGTGTTCTCTTGGGAATCGGCACATCCGCGGCCTATCCAACGGCGATGAGAATTCTGCGCAACCGGGCGCCACAGACTGGATCTGTCGAACCGCGCATGGCGCTCGGCATTCTCTCGATGAGCACTCTCCACGGTGGCGGTCGGAGCGGCGCTCGGCGGAATACTCACAGGCCTCGGTGGCTGGAGGATGGTCTTCACGGTGAACCTTCCTCTGGCGGTCCTCGGAATCCTACTCGTATTTCTCTGGATTCCCGAAGATGAAGCAAAACCGGCTGGACTTAGAAAACTAGCCCAGGAAGTTGATGTTCTGGGAATCGTGCTCTTCGCGGGGTTGCTTCTCACCGGGATGTTCTTCCTGATGAGTCTTGGCCATCCAAACTGGCTGATGCTCGCGGTGTCGGTGCTGATTGGATTTGTGCTTACGCGTCATTCACTTCGCACGAAACAACCGTTTCTCAACATTCGGATGCTCGGGAGCAACATTCCCCTGAGCGTAACGTATCTGCGCTACGGTGCGACGAATTTGATGATGTACTGCATGCTGTACGGCTTTTCGCAATGGCTGCAGACGGGCCCGGGTTTCAGCAGCACGAAAGCCGGCCTCATCACACTGCCCATGTCCGCCCTTGCTGCTCTCTCCGCTCTCGCCGGCGGACGGATGAAAAGCATACGTAATCCTCTGATCTTCGGAACCCTCGGTTTTCTTTTCGCCGCTGGCTGCATTGTACTGATTACGAGCGGTACCGCTGCATCGCTCCTCGTCCTTTTGGTTCTGCCTTTCGGCCTTCCCCAAGGAATCTGCTCTAACGCGAATCAGGCGGCGGTCTATGTGCAAGCGCCTCACGAGGAGGTGGGAACCGCCGCCGGACTGCTGCGCACTTCTCAATACGTTGGCGCCATTGTCGCTTCCAGTTTGTTGGGCCTGCTGTTCGGGAAACACCCGACCGATCACGGAATGCACACGCTGGCCTGGGTCATGGTCGCCCTGAGTGCCGCTCTCGTCATTGCGACCGTCGCAGATCGTACGTTGCCATCCGCGGCCGTACCAGAGGTGGCGAGTTAAGCTGATAGAGGATGACTGCATGATCATCAGCTTCATACCCAGGACTTTCGAAAGCATTCATTGTCAACAGTCCTGGCTCTGACGATGCGCGCTGACTCTGTTGTGTGCTCGGAATGCCTTTCAAGCGTGTCGATAGATGGAAATCGCCGGTGTATGATGGCGACTATGCCCTCGCCGGGACACGAATCCGAATCGAAACAGCTGCTTGAGGCACAGTTGCGAGTCACCCTCGACGTGATTCCGGCGCACACCTGGTACGCTTCTCCGTCCGGTGCCCTAACGTTCTTGAACGAACGGTGTGCAGACTACCTTGGCCTTCCCAAAAATCATCCTCTCCGGTTCGGTATTGACACCGGCGCTAGCTGGGATTCCCATATCCCCCTTCTGCATCCGAACGATCACGAAGAGACGCGTAGGATGTGGTCGACCTGTCTAAGCACGGGCTGCGCCGGCGAGGCAAGCTTTCGAGTTCGTAACGCGGAAGGAGGGTACCGCTGGTTCCTCAGTCGCGCAGAACCTCGCCGGAGGAGCGATGGAACTCTGTTGTATTGGATCGGGGTTAACCTCGAGATTGAAGAACGCAAACAAGCGGAGTTCTACCTCGCAGAGGGAGAGCGCCTTGCGCACATGGGTAGCTGGGTTTTGGACCCTACAGGTCTTTTCCCTTACTGGTCGCACGAACTTTTCCACATTTATGGTCTTGATCCGGCGAAAGAGGGACCCAGCCTCGAGGAATACCTGGCAATCATCCATCCTCAGGATCGCGAGTTCATGCGCTCCCTAATCAACCGAATGTTTGCAGAAGCCTCGGGATGTGATGTCACCAAGCGGATTTTGCGAACCGGAGGCGAAGTTCGGTACGTACGATGCGTTGCTGTTCCTATTGTCGAGAACGGGGTCTTGAAAAGGATTGTCGGCACCGCAATGGATGTAACTGAGCACGAGCAATTGGCCCAGGAGTTGCAGCGACGGCAGGCGTATCTCGCCGAGGCGCAAAAGCTCAGTCATACCGGCAGCTTCGGTTGGAAAGTTTCGAGCGGAGAGATCTTCTGGTCCGACGAGACTTTCCGAATCTTTCAATGCAGTCCAATGACGAACCCGACGGTTGAATTTGTCCTCTCACGAGTTCATCCGGATGACCGTGGCTTGGTGCAACAGCAAATCGATCAAGCGTCGCGCGACGGCAAGGGTTTTGATTTTGAACATCGCCTACAATTGCCCGACGGTTCCATTAAGCATGTGCGTGTGACCGCTCACCCTTCGTGGGATAGCTTGGGCAACCTCGAGTTTGTTGGGGCGGTAACTGACGTCACCGAAGCCAAGCAGACGGAAGATAGAATTCGCCGAATTATCAACACTGTCCCGGGACTCCACTGGAGCGCGCGACCCGACGGCTGGGTCGACTTTATCAACCAACGCTGGTTGGATTACACGGGAATGACGTTGGAACAAGCATTGGGGTGGGGTTGGGCAACAGCATATCATCCCGACGAAATTGAGGAAGTACAAGTCAAGTGGCGAACCGCTGTGGCGGAGGGTAAGCCCCTCGAGATGGAAACACGTCTCAGGAGGTTCGACGGAGAATACCGCTGGTTCCTCGAGCGCGTCTTCCCCTTGTTTGACCACGCCGGACAGATTGTCGGTTGGTACGGAAGCGACATCGATATCCACGACAGGAAGCAGGCGGAAGATAAAATTCGGCAGCAGGAAATCGAGGTCCGACAGATCGTGGATCTCGCGCCCCAACTTGTTTCGGTATTCGGCCCCGGCCGCGAACGTCTTTACGCCAATCGCATGATGCTCGATTACCTCGGCATTGGCCTTGATGAGTGGCTGCAGAGGAGCCCTGGCACTCACACTCACCCTGATGACTTGGAACGGGTAAAGACTTGTTGGCTTCGTGCTTCGGGAAGCGGCTCTGCTTACGACGTGGAGATGCGGGTGCGCAAACATGATGGAAGCTATCGTTGGCATCTGGCTCGCTACAATCCGGTGCACGACGACAAGGGACAGATCATGCGCTGGTATGTTGCGGGTGCCGATATCGAAGACCGCAAGCGGGCTGAGGTGAAACTGCAGCAAGAAAACGTCGCTCTGAAGCGTGCCGAACAAAAAATCCGGGAACAGGAAGCAGAGCTTCGGCAGATGCTGGACTTCACGCCGCTGTACCTCGGTGTAAATGGGGCAGACGGAAGCCCACTCTATGCCAATCAAGCCTCGCTCGATTACCTTGGAATGAGCCTTGATGAGTGGCGGCAGAAACGTATGGACACTCACGTTCATCCTGATGACGTGGAGCTGCTCAACCGTGCTTCATCCGGTGGCTCTGCTTGTGAATTGGAGGTGCGGGTGCGCAACGGTGAGGGCAAGTTTCGTTGGATTCTAGCTCGTTTCAACCCACTGCGCGACGAAAACGGACAGATCACGCGTTGGTATACCGCGAGTACTGATATTGACGACCGCAAGCGTGCTGAGGAGAAACTGCAACAAGAAAACGTCGCTCTTCGAGAAGAAATCGATAAGGCCTCGATGTTCGAAGAGATTGTTGGGACCTCTCCTGCTTTGAAAGCTGTACTGTCGCGCATCTCCAAAGTCGCGCCAAGCGATTCTACGGTCCTCATCACGGGCGAAACGGGAACGGGCAAGGAGCTTGTTGCGCGCGCCATCCACCGACGATCAAATCGCAGCTCGCGCACATTCGTTAGCGTGAACTGCGCTGCTATCCCGCGTGAACTGATCGCCTCGGAGTTGTTCGGGCACGAGAAGGGTGCGTTCACCGGCGCGACTCAGCAGCGCTTGGGTAGGTTTGAATTAGCAAACGGCGGTACGCTCTTCCTGGACGAAGTCGGAGATCTTCCAGCCGAGACCCAAATTGCCCTCCTGCGTGTTTTGCAGGAGTATGAGTTTGAACGTGTCGGCGGGACGCGTCCAATACACGCTGACGTCCGGGTGATCGCTGCCACGAACCGTGATTTGCAGGCCGCCATCAGCGACGGGTCTTTCCGTAGCGATTTGTTTTATCGCCTGCATGTCTTCCCGATTGAGATTCCTCCGCTTCGAGAACGAAGAGAGGACATTCCCTTGCTGGTCGAATACTTTATCGATCGTTACGCGCGGAAAGCTGGTAAGAGAATTACGACCGTCGACAAGAAGACTCTCCGATTACTTGAGTCATACCCTTGGCCCGGAAACATACGCGAATTACAGAACGTCATCGAACGGTCCGTAATCGTATGTGAAACAGCCAATTTCTCGGTGGATGAAAGCTGGTTGTCTCAACAGCCTGTTGAGAAGAAAGCTGGGAGCCAGCTTTATCTCTCGGAGAAGGTAGCGGCTCAAGAAAAAGAACTAATCGAAGCAGCTCTGCGAGAATGCCAAGGACGGGTGTTCGGACCGTTGGGCGCAGCCGCCAAACTGGGAATGGCACGGTCCACGCTGGAATCGAAAATTCGGTCCCTCAAGATAAACAAGAATCTGTTTAAGACTGCGGATCCCATTCAGAACAGCTAGCCGTTTCAAATTCTTTCTCAATCTACCCCAGAAAGCCCTGCGCAGCGATTAAGCTTTGGCTCTCGTCAGACTCGCTCTGAGCGGCGAAGAGGTTTTTGTCACCATCACGCGTGTGTAGCGACAGGGGATCGGCTCTGTAGTTGGATCCCCTTTAAATGCCTTTTCCACTTGGAGCGTTGCGCAACCGAAGCCTTAGTCCCGTACCCGATCCCGAGGATTTTCGCAAATCTGGCGAAGGCTTGCCCCCTCGGTGCGGAGCCGCCGTACCTTCCGGCCCGGACGCCCTGTCCCGCTTCATCGGCGCTTCCAAGACGGCGACGTGCGTGAACTCGAAGTGGGCCGATCCGCTCTCTGGATCTTCGTTCTCTCCGATGTTCCTGAGCTTGGACATTCTTTTCTTTCTCTTCCCTATTTTGTCTGGGCTCACCGTTCGGGTAATTCCGCTAGGACAGGGACTCCCATTCCCGGAGCCTAGAGCGACGCTTGGACAACATCTGATCTTTTTCGTATTCCGCTGTGGCTGCCCGGATGCTCTCGACCCTCACACCGCGCCGACCTTCCTGATTCAGTAGGCAGCCTTTTTCTGCTGTTCATTTATCCATTATTGTCGGATCCTGTGATAAAAAAGAAAACGCAAGAGGTGTGGGACGTTAACGTGTCTTGCCTCTTGCCCGCAGCCGTCGCTTCACGCACAGTCTGGGCAGCGTTTCCATCGCAGTCGGGACCTCTACCTCAGGAGGTCCTTCGCATATTTGACGGGAACAGCAAGGTTCGAGCCGCCAAAATCTCTGAGTACTGCAAAATTTATGCCAATCACTTTTCCCTCGCGGTTGAAGAGCGGTCCGCCCGAACCTCCGGAGGTTGTGGCGGCGTCGTAGACAATCTTGTCCTCAAGCACGTCGCCGATATGGCCCTGCGTGGTCGTGGGGCGGATGAGGCGCTGTGAAGCGAGCTGCGACATGATTCGATTGACGTCCTGATTGCCGCCGGCGATTTTCTGCGTTACATCCGCGCCTGCCCTAGCGAGAATGCCTTCAATTCCAGTGGGATAGCCAATCAGCACAACGGGATCTCCCGTCACTGTGGCCTCAGTGCGATCGTCGAGTTCGAGGACTGCGGAGTTGGGAGGAGGCGGAGATTCGAGCTGGAGAGTGGCCACGTCCGCCTTCGAGGAAATGCGGTCCAGTTTGGCGCGCAGACCCTCCACTTTTCCTGGGAAGTAAACCTCGTAGAACAAAACGTAAGCGATGGCGCCCTGATCGAGGAGTTGCTTTAGATCCTGGTCTTTCCACAGAGGTTCGACTACATGGTGATTGGTGATGATTTTTCCGTCGCGCTTCACGAGAAAGCCGGTACCGAAGCCGTCAATCTGGAGATGGGGTCCTGCGCCGCCGTCGGCGAGTTGCACCATGCCTTTGTCGTCGACCAGCGGCTTGCCGCCAGCATCGACGGCGACCTGAATGGGATGGCCGGATTGCTTGTCAAGGAACTCGACAACAACGTGGAGCAAGCAGACGCTGGGGCCGAAATCGCGGACGACGGTTTCAGCAATCTTGCCTTCGCTTTCGAGCAGTTTCAGGCGATGCTGCGTGTCTGCGAGTTGGCGCTTCAGGGAATCAGCGTCCGCGCCGCCCACCGAAGCTACTTTCTTACGGAGATCCTCAGACTGCTTTTTCAGAGAATCACGTGTGGTAGATGCAGATTGCGACTGCACCTCAAGCGATCCGCGCGTGAACTCCGCGCGATGCAGGAGCTCACCTTGCAGGCCCAGACCGCTGCTCAGACGCGCGATTTCCGCTCGCAACTGACGAGTTTCCTTGCGCGTACGGCGGCTGGAAATGCCCAGATCGATCGCCGCGAGCACAGCGGCCGCGCTGAGAACAAAAATAGCAGGGATCAGCCAGAACCGGCGTTTGCCAAGAGGGCCGCTGAGCAATTGGAGGAGGATATCCGCGAAATGCTCTCGCTGCACGGCGTACTTGAGCATGGTCTTGAGCTCTTCTTGCGGCTTGCGTTCCCGGAATTGCGCCCGGATCCTGGCGGCAAATTCCACCGCTTCGAAGGGAAACGAAATCACGTCATCGGCGCCGAGGTCCAAGGCGCGAGCACGCTCCACGGCGCCGCCTTGAACGACCATCACGATCTTGAGTGACGACTCCGTCTCCGGGCGGGCCTTGAGCTGGGCGATCAGTCCACAGCAGCTCAGGTCCGAAGGCGTTGCTTCGGTGACCAGCACTTCGGGCGACAGCGTCTGGATCTGGTCGACGGCCAAGCCGCGATGTGCAGCGACGTTATACCCTTGGCTACCCAACGACTGGTTGGCAGCCTGCAGGGAATCAACGCCGAGATTGAGCAGTAAAACTCGCATCTAGTTTTCGATGCAGCGCGGAATACGAGAGGTGCGGTCCCCGTCTCGAGGCGTGAAGAATCGCGATAACCGCACATTTGGTTCACCGGTAAACCGTTGGCGGCGGATTGGCACGAGTGTCAAAAAGTAGTCAGGGATTAGCAGAAAAAAGCGACGCGACAAAGATACTCCGTTTGCTTTCAACTATTTAGCACCCGGCTTTTTTGGGCTTACGCGTGCTTCCCATGTTAGCGATGCAACTGAGGAATTTTAAGGACGGAAAGGGGAAGGGCGGACATGACATTTGAATCTGAGGAGTTCCATCCGGAAGCAGCAAAGCGCCTATTTCTGGCGGTGGTCAATCAGGCCATTTCTGATGTCCTGGAGAATAAGAAGGAAGCGAAAGCAGCTGAACAATGGCTGCTTAGCGAAGAGTTTGACAATTATGCAGAACTGGTCAGCTGGGAAGGGGAAGCATTTCGTCAAGGTCAACAGCAGTCCGTCGCGTGAATTCAGGAGTTGACTGGCTCTTGCCTTTCCACCAGAATTTTCCGGGAATAAAGAAATGGTCGTCAATACAGAATACGCGGACATCTCTCTGCCGGGTTCCCCGATGCGAACCTTCGTCGCTGCGCCCAGGGCCGAAGGTCAGTATCCAGGCATATGGTGCTACTCGGATATTTTTCAGCTCACACCTCCACTGTTACGCACTTGCGTGCGGCTGGCTGGGTACGGATTTGTTGCTGCTGCGCCGGAAATATACAGGCGCATCGAGCCGCCGGGAACGGTGATCCCCTTCGATGACGCCGGCCGCACCCGGGGCCAGCAAGATGCCGCGAAGACTCCGGTGGCGCATTTCGACGCCGATTGCCGCGCCGGCCTGGACTGGCTTTCCAAACATCCGAAAGTCGCGCGAGGAAAAATCGGTGTCGTGGGTTTCTGCATCGGCGGCCACCTCGCGTTCCGTGCGGCTTTCCAGCCCGATGTGCGCGCAACGGCCTGCTACTACGGCACGGGAATCCATGATGGGAAGCTCGGTCAGGACGCCGATGCCGGATCGTTGGCCCGCGCAAAAGAAATCCGTGGTGAACTTCTGATGATCTTCGGGACCAAGGACCCGCACGTGCCCGACGCGGGACGGGAGACGATTGACCGGGCGCTGAAGAGGTCGGGCGTCCGGTATGACACGTTGCTATATCCAGCCGAGCATGCCTTTACGCGCGATGAAGGGCCGCGTTTCGATCCAGAGGCGACGGACCTGGCGTTCGCGGAGACGATTCGTTTATTCCGCAAAGTTTTCCCGGCTTGAAGAGGTACGCGCGGCCAGTCTTGCAGGCGGGCAGCCAAGTTAACCATAACCGGCACCCCCTCCCCCGGTTTTTCGTAAGTGTTGCATACACAGGACTTAGATATCCTGTAAGTTCTTTAGATGCAACACTTATAGACCCTCTCGTAAGTGTTGCATTTAAATAGATTAGCGGCGGACGATGTCTGCGAGTCGGAGAAAGATCGCGCCGACTTAACAGCGTCATTATAACGTATTGGTACAGTTTGTCAATGATTATTTTAAGTGGTTTGGATTGTGAGGGATAGGAGATGGCAAGAGTACGGCCAAGAGGGGGTGTGCTACCGGAGAAGCACGCGCTTGCTGACGGTCGCGCTACTGTAAACGGCCGGGGCAAGCTGGGGCGCAGGCAGGGCAAAGGCAAGAGCACAGTTAGGAGCAGAGGCAAGAGGGCAGCCAAGAGTGGCGTGCTCCCGACGGCAAAGGCAGACAGGCAAGAATGCCTGTCCTACTAGAATTGGAGCTTGAGGGCGAGCTGGATGGAGCGGGGGCCGCCGATTTGGTAGAGGGGGTTGAAACCGCCATTGGCGCCGCCGGAGCCCAGGCTGTTCGCTAGCGTTTGCGTGGAGTGGCCAAACAAAGGGCTGGTCAGGCTGTTATTGGGATTTCCAAAGTTCGGATGGTTGAAAATGTTGAAGAACTCGGATCGGAAACGCAGCCCCAATTTCTCGGTAAGGTGAAACTGCCGCTGCAGCGCAATGTCTGCTTGTGTTGCCCCGAACCCGCGTAGCACGTTGCGCCCGAAACTTCCCTGCTGACCTGGCGGCACCGCCGTGAAAGCTGCCTTGTTGAAAATCTTCCCGCCCGGGTATTGCGAGCCAAAGAGCTCAAGCGGCACTCCCGGTACGACGTTCGGCCGGGGATAGAGCGCCGTGCCTGCGGCAAAATAAATTGCACCAACGACGTCAACGGGCGGCGCTGACCTCGCGAGGACAAACGTGTCCACGGACCACCCGCCGAATGCTGCACGAAGCGCCTTCTGCGCTCCCGGCGTGGGCAGATCATAGGTCACGCCGACAGTGAAAGAATGCCGGATGTCGAAGTCCGAATCACCCCGGTCGGCGTTCTGATAAGTGCCTCCGCCCGGGGTGTTGAGGTAGTTGGCAACCGCATCCGTCGAGGCAATATCAATCGAATGCGCGAACGTATACGACGCAAGAGCTTGCAATCCTCGCGACAAGCTTCGCTGAAACTTTATTTGTAGCGCATCGTAATAAGAGGACGCCGTGTTGGTGGTCACTGTAACGAATTGAAAATTTTGATTTGGGTTGAACAAATTCGTTGCCCGGAGCAAGTCGCGCCCGTCCGCGCCGATGTACGTCAAGGATATGCTTTGGCTCTTTCCCAGCGACTGCTCGACGGCCACATTCCATTGATAGCTTCGTGGGAGCTTCAAATGCAGGTCGGCAATAAGCATGCTGTTGACCGGTGGATTGGTCGTAAGAGCCGGAGGAGCCGCTTGTTGAGCGGTCAGCGGAAAGGGTGTAGCGAAAAAGTTGTTCCTGATGTTGTACGGAAAGAAGCTGGAAACACCTCCCAACGAACCGGAGCCCAGATCGTAAAATATCCCGAAGCCTCCGCGTAGCACCGTTGCCCAGTCATCGTAGAAGGATTGTTGAGACCCACAACAGTGAAGGGATCGTTGGCGGAGTTCTTGCCCGTAAGGGGCGGATTGATATCCCAGCGCAACCCATAAGTGAGCGTCAACCGAGGAGTGATCTTCCAAGTGTCCTGGCTGTAGAACGAAAAGTTCCGTGACAAGAGTGCATTGGATTCAGCAGCAGTTGATTGGGCAAACGAAGCGGTTCCCGATAAGGCACCTCCAGGCGTAGCCGTCACTCCGGAGAAGAATATGAATTGCTGGTACGAGAACGGACTGCTGAAAGGGGCTAGCCAGCGGTAATCTGCACCTAGCTTCAATTGATGACTGCCCTTCGTCACCGCCAGATTGTCGACCACATTGACTTGGCGTTGTTCGTCCGTCGCTAACTTGCCGTGACCGTACTCGCCGGCACCTGTAATGAACATCAAGAACACGCCATTCGTGGATGAGAACCCCGCCGGAAATAAGAGCGAATCGGATGGAGGCACGGCCCCACCGAAATCATCCAGAGCGACCATCGAGCCAAGTCGCTGGTTGCTGTAATTCGCCCGAACTTCGTTGCTGATTCCCGATTTGATTACTTGTGTGAGTCCGACGGTAAATGTGTGTACTGAGGAATCTAGAAAATCTGTTGTGTTGAGGGCCGTTACGGTAAAGGGTGCACCGCGTTGTTTCAGGCTCGACGGAGAATAGTTATAACGACCAAAGAGGCTGAACTTCGAGTTAATGATGTGGTCCAGGCGGATGCTGTAAGCGTCCAGCGAGGACGGATTGGAATAGCTGGCATTGAATTGTGCGAGTCCCGGACCGACGGAAGCGCCGTTCGCAACGGGATAAGCGTTCAAGAAAGGCTGCATAGTCGCAGGAGCCTGCTGCCGCGATGCAGCGTCTGGGACGGCGGTCGTCTGGGTCACCGGCTGCCGGAGTCGCAGCCCTTCATAAGAGAAAAAGAAGAACGTCTTGTCCTTGAGGATCGGTCCGCCGAATACACCGCCGAAGTCATTCTGGCGCTCGGCAGGCTTCGGCAGATGATTGAAATTCGCGAACCAATCCTTGGCGTCAAGCACGTCGTTGCGGAAATAATTGAAAAGCGTGCCATGAAAACTATTGCTGCCCGACCGCGTCACAATGGAGATCTGTCCGCCGGGCGTGCGTCCAAACTCCGGCGCAAACGAAGAGGTTTGGACGCGGAACTCCTGCAACGCATCGACAGAAACTAGACTATTGGTGCCGCCCCAAGCCGTTAGGGCCGGCAAAGCTCCGCCGCCACTCTGGAGTAATGGAAAGTAGCCGGTGACGCCGAAATTGGCGCTGACTCCATCCACCGTGAAGTAGTTGGCATCGGCACGCTGGCCATTGACGCTGAATTGCCCCTGGTCATCGAAAGCTGTAGCCGTCACTACCACGCCCGGCGTGAGCATAATTAATGTCTGGAAGCTCCGGCCATCGAGAGGAAGACTCTCGACGAAGGTACGGTCAATCACTGTGCTGACCGTCCCAGACTCGGTGTCCAACAAGCGCGCGCCAGATTCGACAGTGATGCTCTCCGTTGTGGAACCAAGCGTCAACTCGAAGTCGATTGCAAGAGCATCCTGAACGTGAAGGCTCACATCCGGCTTGATTAACTTCTTGAAGCCGGGCTTTTCGATTTCGAGGCGATAGGTGCCGGGGGGAAGATTGGTTAGGTAGAACTCGCCGGAGGTGTTGGTCGTCGTTTCATAACGGACATTTGTGGCGGTGCTAATGGCCGCGACTTTCGCATCGGCGATCACGCCTTTGGAGGGATCAGTGACGCGGCCGGTGAGGGAGGCATTGGTGGATTGGGCGCGAAGAGCAGACGAGGAGAAAACGAGTAACAGGCACGCGGCGAGGGCGGGAACACGCATAATTTCACGTCAAGGAAACGCGGAAGCCGTGAGCGTACTCTCCGCCTGCTAATTAGGTCAACACCCAAAGGGGTCGCTCAGTGACTCTCGAAGGGGTTGCCTACCTACACCTCAAAAGAGGGATGCAAGTGGCCCCTCCGCTGGGATAAATGAGAGTAACATTTGGGTCCTATGGGAAAACCCCACGGACAAGGACGATACGCGGCGCTGCGCCTTGCGGTAGCTGGTTTGCGCACAGTCCAGCTAAGCATTTTGCTGGCGGGCGCACTGCTGGCGTGGGGGCCGGGGGCTTACGGGTTGGACCCGGCGCTGGACGTGAGCCAGTACGCGCACACGGCGTGGAAGATTCGCGATGGCTTTTTGAAGAGCACGATCACCGCAATTGCGCAGACGCCCGACGGCTATCTCTGGCTGGGCACGGAATACGGCTTGCTCCGCTTCGATGGCGTCCGCGCTGTTCCGTGGCAACCGCCAGCGGGTGAGCAACTCCCCAGCACAATCATCCGCGGCCTGCTCGTCTCCCGAGATGGGACGCTCTGGATTGGCACGACGAAAGGGCTCGCGAGTTGGACGGACGGCAAGCTTACCAGTTATCCAGAGCTTACCGGCCAAGGTATTGCTTCGCTTCTGGAGGACGCGGAACGCACGGTTTGGGCCGGGGAATGGGTATGGCCTCGCGGTGGGAAGCTCTGCGCGATTCACAATGGGAGCGTCCAGTGCTCTGGTAATGACGGGAGTCTTGGACCTGGAGTGCTGAGTCTGTATGAAGACCGGAAGGGCAATCTTTGGGCAGGGGGGCTGGGCGGGTTTTGGCGCTGGAAACCTGGAGCTCCGGAATTCTATCCCCTCCCTGGGCAACCTCACGAGACCACCAATAGTTTCGCCGAAGACGACGATGGCGCGTTCTTAATTGGCAAGCACGGCGGAATCTCACGCCTCGTGGACGGGAAAATCGAGAAATATGCGCCGTCAACGGCCATCCGAGGGTTGCATGTCTCCAAGATGCTCCGGGATCGCGATGGCGGTCTGTGGATCGGAATTGTGAGCGGCGGCCTCGCGCATGCTCATCCGAGCAGGACGGATACGTTCGGCCAGTTGGACGGTCTCTCTGGTGACGGCGTTTCTGCCATTTTTCAGGACCGGGAAGGCAACGTTTGGGTGGCCACAAACAATGGCCTGGACCGATTTCGCGAGTACGCGATCCCGACCCTTTCTGTGGAGCAAGGTCTATCGACTTTTCCGGGGGCCGGCGTTTTGGTGGCTCGAGATGGAAGTGTTTTGTTTGGGTCGATGTTGTGAAGGGCTTGGCTCGACTACACCACAGCAGGATAGCTGTTTATGGCAAGCAGAAAGCGCCAGTTAGCAATCATCAGGGGAAAGCGATACGCGAAATCACTTACATTGGACGGCCTGACCCGCTGTTCGCGCTATTGGAGGACGGTCGCGGGCGAATCTGGGTCTCCTCGCATGAGAGGTTCGGCTACCTGGACAATGGCCATTTTCATTCAATAAGCGCTGTACCAGGTCGTGTGGTGATTGGTGTGGCTGAGGATATGGCGGGAGATCTGTGGGTGCCCCAACAGGACCTCGGTCTTTTTCAATTACGGCAAGAGAATGTGGTCCAACAGATACCTTGGGCGAGACTAGGACACAAAGACCCTCCGAGTGCTCTCATTGCCGATCCATTGCGGGATGGCCTATGGCTTGGATTCCTTAACGGTGGAGTCGCCTACTACAATGATGGTAAGGTCCGCGCATCATACGCAGTCGCCGACGGACTTGGCGAAGGCAGGGTCAAGGACCTACGGTTGGATCCGGACGGGACGCTCTGGGCTGCCACCGAGGGTGGGCTCAGCCGCTTGAAAAACGGGCGAATTGCAACGTTGACCAGGAAGAACGGATTGCCCTGCGAAACCGTTCATTGGGTCATGAAAGACGACGAGCATTCGTTCTGGTTGTATATGGCTTGCGGTTTGGTGCGCATTTCCCAGTCGGAGATGGAAGCATGGGCTGCCGATCCGAAGCGGATAATCCAAGCGACGGTTTTCGACAATTCCGACGGGGTGAGGAGTGAGGCATTCATCGCCGGCTTTGGCCCGCAAGTCGGGAAGTCCCCGGATGGAAGGTTATGGTTTTCCGGAATGGATGGCCTGAGCGTCATTGATCCGCGGCATCTTCCGTACAACAAGCTGCCGCCGCCGCTTCACATCGAACAAATCACCGCGGACCGCAACGTTTCCTGGCAAAACTCGTGGGGCGATGCGTCTTCGAACCTGCGCTTGCCCGCGTTGACACGCGATCTGGAGATCGACTATACCGCGCTTAGCCTGGTCGCGCTGGAAAAGGTACGTTTTCGCTATAAGCTGGAAGGCTGGGACCGCGATTGGCAGGACGCGGGCAATCGGCGGCAAGCGTTCTATACCAATCTTTCGCCACGCAAATACCGCTTTCGTGTTACCGCATGCAATAACAGCGGCGTGTGGAACGAGGCGGGCGCATTCCT
>WNFC01008109.1_pt1 | contig 18866 bp, 18 predicted proteins | sample 5400541 | NCBI WGS metagenome assembly WNFC01 (sample SAMN13153342, study PRJNA577476) | soil metagenome | isolation source: 120 cm saprolite under Douglas fir tree site 2 hole 2 replicate 1 | place: USA:California | collected 2015-04-18 | reverse complement strand
CTCCGCTTGTGGCGTGATACTAACCACAATGGCATCACTGACCCTGGTGAGCTGATCTCCCTACAAGATGCAGGCGTGACAAGTATCGGATTGGATTATAAGGACGCGGCCCGAAGAGATCCGTATGGAAACGTATTCAGATACCGTGCGCGAGTGACGATCGTGGACAGGACCGGCAGTCATACTCGGTGGTCGTACGATGTGTTTCTCGTGGGAATGTAGGTTGCTCCATCTTCAAGCCGATGCTATGTGCCACGTCAAAAGCACTGATGTCCAGTGGAGCCACAATGATGAACAGTCGTATTTCGACCACGAGTCGCATACCAAGAACGCTATTTGCGATCGCTAGCTCACTTGTCGTTGTAGCAACGTGGACAAGCAGCGCTGTAGCACAGGATGCGCCAGATCGCGTGCTCGCCGACATTAAGGCACACGAAGAGGCAATTCAGAAGCAGCTCACTGAGCTCAAGGGCCTTGTCCAGACGCTACTCTTGCAGACCGCGAAGACGTCACCGCCGGAGCGGTTATCGCTCGCCGGCGGCACTGGAATGAATGAACTCAGTATCGCTGATCTCCCGGCAAAGGGTTCCGATACGGCGACGATCGGAATTGTCGAATTCTCAGATTATCAATGCCCATTCTGCGGGAGGTATTACCGAGAAACATTGTCGAGCATCCAAAGGGAATACGTCGATACGGGTCGGGTTAGGTACTTTTTCAAGAATCTGCCACTCTCAACCATTCACCGCAGCTCGGTTGATGCGGCCATCGCAGCCGAATGCGCGGGACATCAGGCCCGATACTGGCAGATGCATGATCAGCTGTTTCTGAATCAACGGGCATTAGCCCATGATGACGTGCAGGGGTATGCGTCGGCGATCGGTCTGGACATCGCGACATTCAACGATTGCTTACGAGATTTGCGCGTTTTGGACAAGATTCGGCATGAGATGGCAGACGCAGCGTCTCTGGAGATCCAGTCCACGCCGACGTTCCTGGTCGGGCCGATATCCGCGGACGGACGGCTGAAGATCGTACGTCGCATCAATGGTGCGCAGGCGTATCCGGTTTTTGCGAGCGTGCTTCAGGCGCTGGTCGGAGAAACGTCGCGATAGACGGCGATCTGACCGTGCTGTGATCGGTCCGGATCGCGCGGCTGCAAGACGACCTGTGGCCATCTCTCCCTGGAAGCTGAGACGGCCAGAGATGACTGCCACGGATTGTGCTGGGTTGCTGAGATGCTCGGGCAGCCTTCGCCTGGACACTGACTGGATAGAGTGGTTCGCGCGCCCGCTCTCTGCTGACCTGCCCCCGATCTGTGGTCCAGTCGCTACTTAAGTCCGACCGGAGTTAACGGGGTTTGATCTTCCGGTCTCTGGTCGTCTTCCTGGCCAGCGCGAGTCGGCGAAGCCGGCGAGCGCCCCTCCGTGAACCTGGCAAACTCCTCCGGCGTGCGACCGCCGAGCGCACTGTGCGGCCGGCGCGTATTGTAGTCCTCGCGCCAGGCCGCAATGATCCGGCGCGCGTCCGCGAGATCCAGAAACCAGTGTTGATTCAGGCACTCGTCACGCATCCGCCCGTTGAAGCTTTCGATAATCGCGTTCTGCACCGGGCGACCGGGATCGATGAACCGGACCCGAACGCCGTGCTGATACGCCCGCTGATCGAGCGTGCGCCCGGTGAATTCGGGGCCGTTGTCGCACACGATTTCGTCAGGATACCCATGGACGGCGGCGGCCGCGTCCAACGCGCGCACGACCCGGGCTCCGGGGAGCGAGTGATCCACCTCGATGGTGCGATTCTCGCGCGACAGGTCATCGATGACATTGAAGGTGCGAAAGGTGCGGCCACTGGCGAACGTGTCTCGCATGAAATCCATCGACCACCGTTGATTTAGCCGGGTCGGGACGACGATCGGCTCGCGCGGCTCCCGCGTCCGCTTCTTCTTGGCGCGGCGCCGGAGCGCCAGGCCCTCGAGACGATACAGCCGATGCACGCGTTTGTGATTCACCACGAATCCTTCTCGGCGGACGCACCGCCCGAGCCGACGGATCTCTGTACGCGGTTGCGCGCCTTGGCGGCCGAGCGGCCGCGGGCCGGGTACCGGACGCGCGTCTTTCACATCAGTCCTCCAGGGCGGAGGACTTACATCATGGCTGGATCGGTTTTCGAGGGGCAGGTCACATCCGTGCCAACCGCCGAGCGGAATTGTCCCGCTACAATTCCGCTACAGTCGACCGATCCGCTATCGAACAGCAGCCCGCAACTTCTTGAAACTATTGGTCGGGGCGGAGGGATTCGAACCCCCGACCCTCTGGTCCCAAACCAGATGCGCTACCAGGCTGCGCTACGCCCCGACGCGTTTTTGATTATCCCATAGCCCGGCTCCGAGGCGACTCCGCCACGCCGAACGGATCGACGGTCCGAACGGTGAACCATCCGGCCGGGAGGGCCGTATTGACCCGAGAGGAGATACCGCGATGACGCGAAGAATGTTTGCCGTGGCGTGTTGCCTGCTCTTCACCGTGACGTCGATCCTGGCTCAGGCGGGCGCCGGCCAGGCGGATCCGCTGACCGGGACGTGGACAGGAGAGTTCGTTCCACCGAACGCGAGCGGCGGGATTGCCGTGACGATGCAGCTGAAGTTCGACGGCAAGACCGCGGTTTCAGGGACGTTGACGGGCCTTCCGAGTCCGGGCGACGTGAAGACCGGCACTTTCGATCCCAAGACAGGCGCCCTGAAGCTTCAGCTGGGCAAGCAGGATGACAGTACGGTCCTCCTTGTTCTCGAGGGCACGGTCGTCAACGGCACGGCCAAGGGGCGCGTCACCGGTGAAGACGGTGTCGGCGAGTTCAAGATCACGAAAAAAGAGTGAGGTCGTCTGGCCGCGGACCGAGCGGTACCCCGGTTGCGGTGTCCGCGGGCGAATGAGTATGCTCTCGGGCGATGAGAAAGACTCTGCTCGCATGCACCGGCGCGCTCGTCCTCTGCCTCGCGCCCGTGCGCGCGCAAACCGGATACCAGCCCACCGCTGAAAACCTCGCCGCCCGCGAGTGGTTCCAGGACGCGCGTCTGGGTATGTTCGTGCACTGGGGCGTCTACAGCCTGCTCGCCGACGGCGAGTGGGTCATGAACAACAAGAAGATTCCCGTCGCCGACTACGAGAAGCTCCCGGCGATGTTCAACCCGATCGAGTTCAACGCCGCCGAGTGGGTCTCGCTCGCGAAAGCGGCGGGCATGAAGTACATCACCATCACCAGCAAGCACCACGACGGCTTCGCGATGTTCGACTCGAAAACGTCGGACTACAACATCGTCGCGCGGACTCCTTATAAGAAGGACGTCCTGAAGGCGCTGGCCGAGGAGTGCCGCCGCCAGGGTCTGAAGCTGTTCTTCTACTATTCGCAGCTCGACTGGCACCATCCCGATTACTTCCCGCGCGGGCGGACCGGCCAGGACACCGGACGCTCCAATCAGGGCGACTGGCCGCGATACCTCGACTACATGGACGCGCAGCTGCGCGAGCTCCTCACGAACTACGGCGACGTCGCCGGCATCTGGTTCGACGGCTGGTGGGACCGGCCGGACGCCGACTGGCGGCTCGATCGCACCTACTCGATGATCCACCAGCTGCAGCCTCGTGCCCTGATTGGCTCGAACCATCACCGGCGTCCGAATCCCGGCGAGGACTTCCAGATGTTCGAGAAGGATCTGCCGGGCGGGCGCACGTCCGGGTTCAACCAGGACTCCGAGGTCGGCGAGCTGCCGCTCGAGACGTGCGAAACGATGAACGGCGCCTGGGGATTCAACCTCACGGACCGTCGCTACAAGTCCACGCGCGACCTGGTCCGGTATATCGTGCGCGCCGCCGGCGCGAACGCGAACTTCCTGATGAACGTCGGCCCGATGCCGAATGGCCGCATCCAGCCGGAATTCGTCACGCGCCTGCAGGAAGTCGGCGCGTGGATGGCCAAGAACGGCGAGGCCATCTACGGGACGCGCGGCGGCCCGATCGCGCCGCACGCGTGGGGCGCGACCACAAAGAAAGGCAATCGCGTGTACGTCCACGTCCTCGACTGGCCGGATACGTCGCTGCTGCTCACGCCGCTGCCGTCCGCCGTCCGGTCGGCGAGGCTCCTCGCCGGCGGCCGGCCCGTGGAGTTCAAGTCTGGAGACTTCGGCGTCGTGCTCACTCTGCCCAAGGACGCCGTCGATCCGATCGACACGATCGTCGTGCTCGAGCTCGACGCGAAGAGCGCACGCTAATGTGGCGGCTCGCCGTTCTGGGGCTGCTGACGCTGCTTCTTCCCAGGGAAGGCGGCGGCGACAAGATCCAACAGAACTCGGATCTGCGCCTCTGGTACCGCCAGCCGGCGGCCAATTGGAACCAGGCGCTCCCGATCGGAAACGGTCGCCTCGGCGCCATGGTCTTCGGCGGCATCGCCAACGAGCGGCTGCAGCTCAACGAAGATACGGTCTGGGCCGGGGAGAAGCGGGATCGCCTGAACCCCGCGGGTCCCGCCGCCGTGACGGAAGTGCGGCGGCTCCTCCTGGCGGGGAAGGCGGTGGAAGCCGAAGCGCTCGCGGACAAGGCGATCATCGCCACGCCGCGGCGGATGCCGCCGTACCAGACGCTCGGCGATCTCGCCCTGGGCTTTACCACGACGGGCTCCGCCACCGAATATCAGCGCGAGCTCGATCTCGGCACCGCGATCGCACGCGTCACCTTTGCGGTTGACGGAACGACCTACACACGCGAGGCGTTCGCCTCTGCGGTCGATCAGGCGATCGTCGTCCGAATCACAAAGAGCGGACGGGGAAAGGTCGGCTTCACGGCGAAGCTGTCGCGGGAAGCGAGCGCCGTGGTGCGTGCGGCCGGGCCGGATCGGATCATCATGGAAGGGCAGGCGCTCCCGGATGCCAAGAACCCGCGCCAGACCGACGAGCGGCAGGCCGGAGTGCGCTTCGCCGCGGCCCTGCAGGCGGTTTCCGAGGGCGGCCGCGTACGCACCGACGGGGACGCGCTCGTGGTCGAGGATGCCGAAGCGGTCACGCTGCTGCTGACCGCGGCGACCGAGATCAAGACGCAGGGCCCGCTGGTTGCGGCGGCGGAGAAGGCGGTCGCGGCGGCGGCCTCCCGCCCCTACGCGAAGGTGCGTGCCGACCATGTCGCCGATTATCAGCGCCTGTTCAACCGCGTGACGCTGTCGTTCGACGCCGACTCTGGCTCAGGAGGGGCGTCGTCTCGTCGAAGCGCGTCGCGCGAAGGCGGTCCGATCCCTACCGACGAGCGCCTCAAGGCGGTCGCCGGCGGCGCCGCGGACCCGCAGCTCGTCGCGCTGTACTTCCAGTTCGGACGCTATCTCCTCATCTCGAGCAGCCGGCCCGGGACGATGGCGGCCAACCTGCAGGGGATATGGAACGATTCGCTGTCGCCGCCGTGGGACAGCAAGTACACGATCAATATCAACACCGAGATGAACTACTGGCCCGCGGAGGTCACGAACCTCTCGGAGCTGCACGAACCGCTGTTCGATCTGATCGACAACGCCAAGCCGGAGGGACGGCACGTCGCGAAGGCGCTCTATGGCGCCGGCGGCTTCGTGCTGCATCACAACACCGATCTCTGGGGAGACGCAGTGCCGATCGACGGCGCCGCCTATGGCGTGTGGCCGATGGGGGCGGCGTGGCTGAGCCTCCACCTGTGGGAGCACTACGACTTCACTCGCGACAAGGCGTTTCTCCGCGACCGCGCCTATCCGACGATGAAGGAAGCCGCGACGTTCCTGCTCGACTATATGGTCACCGACGCGCAGGGGCATCTCGTCACCGGGCCGTCCCTGTCTCCAGAGAATGCGTACCTGGTGCCCGCCGGCGGCACGGCGCGCGTGTGCATGGGTCCGACGATGGATACGGAGATCGCGCACGCGCTCTTCTCCCGTCTCATCACGGCCAGCGAGATCCTCGGCATCGAGCCGGCCTTCCGCCGGCGGCTCGTTGCCGCCCGCGACAAGCTCACGCCGTTGAAGATCGGCAAGCACGGGCAGATTCAGGAGTGGCTCGAGGACTACGACGAGCAGGATCCCGGCCACCGGCACATGTCGCAGCTCTTCGCGCTGAGCCCGGGCAACCAGATTACCGTGCGCGGGACGCCCGAGCTCGCCAAAGCCGCCCAGACCACGCTCGAGCGGCGCCTGGCCCACGGCGGCGGGCACACCGGCTGGAGCCGCGCGTGGATCATCAACTTCTGGGCGCGCCTGGAGAACGGGGAGAAGGTCTACGAGAACATCATCGCTCTCCTGGCGAAGTCGACGCTCCCGAACCTGTTCGATAACCATCCGCCGTTCCAGATCGACGGCAATCTCGGCGGGACCGCGGGGATCGCCGAGATGCTGCTTCAGAGTCACGCGGGGGAGATCGCTATCCTGCCGGCGCTGCCGTCAGCCTTGCCGAACGGCAGCGTGACGGGCCTGCAGGCCCGCGGCGCCGTGAGCGTGGACATCACCTGGCAGGACGGGCAGGCCACGCACGTCGTGCTCCATCCGCGTGTGGACGGCGAGCAGACGATCCGGCCGCCTCGCGGCCAGCGAGTCTCGGAATTCACCGAGTCGGCGGATGGAACCATCAAGGCGCAGTTGAAGGCCGGACGTGACCTGACGCTGAGGTTCACCGACGAACGCCCCAACATCGTCTATATCATGTCGGACGACCACGCTGCGCACGCGATCGGCGCCTACGGGTCGCGCGTGAATCAGACGCCGAACCTGGATCGCCTGGCGCGGGAGGGCGCCCTCCTCACGAGCGTCTTCGCCACCAACTCGATCTGCACGCCGAGCCGCGCCACCATCCTGACCGGCCAGTACTCGCACATCAACGGTGTGACGATGTTCAACCGGTTCGACAGCTCGCGGATGACCGTCGCGCGACTCCTGCAGGCTGCCGGCTATTACACCGGCATGATCGGGAAGTGGCATCTCGGCAGCGATCCCGTTGGCTTCGATCACTGGGACATTCTGCCCGGGCAGGGCGTCTACGTGAACCCGGTCTTCTACACCGCCGCCGACGAGAAGACGTATACGGGACGCTACGTGACCGACGTCATCACGGATCTCGGCATCGATTTCATCAGGAACCGCCCCAAGAGCAAGCCGTTCTTCCTGATGCTCCATCACAAGGCGCCGCATCGCCCGTGGGAACCCGACGCGTCGCACGGCGCGCATTTCAGGGGCCGGCAGATTCCCGAGCCTGAGACCTTGTGGGACACCTACGACACGCGGAGCGTCTGAAACTGCCGCCGCCGCCGGGTCTCGACCCGGCGGCGCTCAGGGCGTGGCTGGCGGTCAAACCGGAGTCCGTCACGACGGAGATCGCCGGCGAGACCGTGACGCTCACCGGCGAGCCGCTCGCGCGCTGGAAGTATCAGCGCTACATGCAGGACTATCTGGCGACCGTGCAGTCGGTCGACGACGGGGTCGGCCGCGTGCTCGATTTCCTCGATCGCAGCGGTCTCCGCAGGAACACCATCGTCATCTACACGAGCGACCAGGGATTCTTCCTCGGCGACCACGGGCTGTTCGACAAGCGCTTCATGTATGAGGAGTCGCTGCGGATGCCGTTTCTCGTGCGCTGGCCCGCCGCGATCAAGCCGGGGAGTCGAATCACCGCCATGGCGCTCAATGTGGACTTCGCCCCGACGTTGCTCGACGCCGCCGGGCTGCCGGTGCCGGCCGAGATGCAGGGGCGGAGCCTGCTGCCGGTCCTGCGCGGCCGGACCCCCGCGGACTGGCGTACGTCGATGTACTACCGCTATTACCACGATCCCGGCGACCACAACACGCGCGCGCACTACGGCGTCCGCACGCTGACGCACAAGCTGATCTACTTCTGGAAGAAGGATCAGTGGGAGCTGTTCGATCTCATGAAGGACCCGCACGAGCTGCACAATCTCTACGGGCAGCCCGGGCAGGAGACACTCACGGCAACGTTGAAGGTGGAGCTGGCGAAGCTCAAGAAGGCCGTGCGAGACGACGACCAGCTCGCGAACGAGCAATTGCCGAACGGCGTCGACGGACCTCTCGCGAAGCTACGGGGAAAATAAAGTCAGGTTGGTCAGGCTGACGCCTTCCTGAAGCTGATCCCTCTGGCTTCGGGTCCCCGCCACACGACGAGGATGACGCCGAGGAAGACGGCCACCATCAATCCGCCCATCGCCTGCTTGTAGGTGAAGACCTCGCCCAATGTCGACTCCACGTAGGGAATGGACGCTGCGAACATGACGCCGAGCTGGTAGGCGAACCCCGGGAAGAACCCGCGGGCCGTGGCCGGCGACAGCTCGTTGAGATGCGCTGGGATGATCCCCCACGCCCCCTGCACGAAGAACTGCATCAGGAACACGCCGGCGATCGTCGTGATCGGACTGAACCCCGCGATCCACATCGGGAGCACGACCAGGCCGCAGCTCGCCGCGGTGATCATCGCGCGGCGGCGGCCCGATTGGTCCGAGTAATAGCCGAAGACGAGCCCGCCAAGAACGGCGCCGACCATCGACAGCATCGTGATATCGGCGATGCGCGCCTGGTTGTAGCCGAACGTCCGCAGCAGCGTCGGGTACATGTCCTGCGTCCCGTGCGACATGAAGTTCATCATCGTCATCAGCAGGACGAGGTAGAAGAAGCGGCGCGAGTTCTGGAGCACCACGCGCTTGTAGCCCGCCCAGTCGGTGCGGTGCTCGTGCCAGGCGGCGGATTCCTTCACGCGCATGCGGATGAACAGCGACAGCAGTGCCGGCAGGCCGCCGATGAAGAACATCACGCGCCACGCGTCGGCCCCCCAGTGGCCCTGGGCCCAGGGATACACGGTCCGAAAGGCCAGCGCCGCGAGCAGGTTGCCGATCGCGTAACCCTCCTGCAGGAAGCCCGAGAGCAGCCCGCGGATCCTCGGTGAGGCGGACTCGAGCGCGAGCGACGCGCCGACGCCCCATTCGCCGCCCATGCCGATCCCGAACAACATCCGCAGCGCGATGAACTGCCAGTAGCTCTGCGCGAAGCCGCACAGCACCGAGATCGTCGCGTAGAACACGACGTTCAGCATCAGCGGGAGCCGCCGGCCATAGCGATCGGCCATCAGCCCGAACACGACGGCGCCGATCGGCCGCATCGCGAGAGTCACGGTGATCGCAAGGGCGATGCGCGGCCGCGAGTCCACCAGCGGCGAGCCAGGGAAGAAGGCGTGCGCGAGGTCCTCGATGACCAGCGTGAGGATGAAGAAGTCGAACGCGTCGAGCGTCCAGCCCAGGAAGCCGGCGAGGACGGCGTTGCGCTGGTTGGCGGCGCCGGTCGCATCCGGGGTGGCGACGGTCATGCGGGCGGAAGGATATCAGAGAGGTGCTATCATGCGCCTCGTCCCAATCAGAAGGAGCTCTCCGTGACTCGTACGACCCGCCGCTGCAGCCTCGTCGCCCTGGTGCTGATCGTCCTTGCCGGTGCCGCCGCCGCGCAATCCCGGCGCATGAATCTCGACGACCTCGGGCGTGTGGTGCGCGTCTCCGACCCCCAGATCGCGCCGGACGGGAAGACGGTCCTCGTCGTCGTGTCGCGCGCGAACTACGACGACAATCGCCACGACGCAGACCTCGTGATGGTGGATGTCGCAGGCGGCGCGCAGCGCGTGCTGACGCGCGATCGCCGAGGGGTCAGCCAACCGCGGCTTTCGGCGAAAGGCGATCGGATCGCCTTTCTCGCCAGCGTGCCTACCGGCGCGACCCAGCAGCCGCGGTCGCAGATCTTCGTGATGCCGCTGGACGGCGGCGACGCCTATCGGGTGACCACCGCCGCGAAGGGTATTCAACAGTACGCGTGGTCGCCGGACGGCCGGTCGTTCGCCTTCGTCACCGAGGACGAGCCCGAACAGAAGAAAGGACCGGAGCGCTTCAACGATTCGTTCGAGGTCGAGAACGACAATTTCCTCGTGCAGTCCGCTGCCCTGCCGAGCCATCTCTGGACGATCCCGGCCGCAGGCGGCGACGCCCAGCGGCTGACCTCGGGTGCATGGAGCCTTCCGGTGAGCTGGCCCCCTGGATCGCCGGCTTCGCCAGTGAGCTGGTCGCCGGACGGGTCGTCGATCATTTTCGTGCGCGTCGTCTCGCCGCACTCCGGCGACGCGAACCTGGCGGCGGTGCAGGTGATCGACGTCGCCTCGAAACAGATGCGCGCGGTGACCGGGAACAATCGCGCGGAGGGGTATCCGACCTTCTCGCCCGATGGCGGCAGCATCGCCTACTGGCAGCCGCGCGATCTCGACCCCGGGAACGTCAATGAGATTCACCTCGCGCCCGTCCGAGGGGGCGCGGGGCACAGCATCACGCGCGCCCTCGACCGCAACATCGCGCGCTCGATCTGGATGCCCGACGGCAAGACACTGTTGGTCGGCGCCAACGACGGAACGCGCGTGTCGCTGTGGATCCAGCCGCTCGACGGCGCCGCGCGCAAGCTGACGCTCGGCGCCGTGAGCCCCGCCTCGGCGTTCTGGGTCGACGTCGCGGTCGCCAGGAGCGGCGCGATCGCCTTTACCGGCTCCGACACGACGCGCCCCGCGGAGCTGTACTACATGGCGTCCGCCGACGCCCCTCCGAAGCGGCTGACCGACTTCAACAGCGAGGTGACCGGCCGCACGCTGGGGCGCACCGAGGTCGTCACGTGGCAGTTGGACGGCTTCACCCATAACGGCACGCTGACGTATCCGCCCGATTTCAACGCGGCGCAGAGATACCCGCTGGTGCTCGTCATCCACGGCGGACCGCGCGCGGCGTCGCTCGAGACCTTCAGCCCGCAGGCGCAGATCATGGCGGCGAAGGGCTGGGTCGTGTTCCAGCCGAACTACCGCGGCAGCGATCAGAGCGGCAACGCGTACCAGCGCGCCATCGTCAACGACGCGGGGGCAGGCCCTGGACGCGACGTGATGGCCGGTGTCGAGCTCGTGAAACAGCGCGGCTTCGTCGACACGTCCCGGGTTGCCGTGTCCGGCTGGTCCTACGGTGGCTTCATGACGACGTGGCTGCTGGGGAATTACCCCGGGTGGCGCACTGCGGTTGCCGGCGCCGCCGTGACGGACTGGATGGATCAGTACAACCTCGGCGACGCCAACGTGCGCCGCGGCTCGACGTTCGGAGGCTCGCCGTGGACCGACGCGAAGCGGATGCAGGCCTACATCGATCAGTCCCCGATCACCTACGCGCCGAAGATCCGCACGCCGACGCTGGTGATGACCGATACCCAGGACTACCGAGTGCCGCCAACGCAGTCCTACATGCTCTATCACGCGCTCCGCGACAACGGCGTGGCGACGAAGTTCGTCGCGTATCCCGTCTACGGCCACAGCCCGACCGACCCGGTGCGCCAGCGCGACGTCCAGCGCCGCTGGATCGGGTGGATCGAGCAGCACTTCCAGGAGTCCGCGAACGCCACCGCCGGCTCTGAGGGGCGCTAGAGGTCTTGACCCTCAGAACTTGCACCATGTGAGTCAAGTTTGTTGGGTCAAGGCCGTCCGCGCGTCAGCGCGGCGTAATCAAGCTTGTCGCCTAGCGAGGCGCAGCCTCGATGGTCTGGGGCGGAGCCTCGCTAGAAGGTAAATCCCGTTCCGAAGTGGAACCGCGTGCTGCGGCCGTCGATGGAGCGCGAGAGGTCGAAGTTGAGCTGGATCACCTTCGCGATCAGAAAGAGCCCGGCCCCCGCGCTCTTGTGCTGCGGCTGATTCCGGATCCGGGCGCCGTAGGGCGCCGCGGCGCCGCCGTCCATGAACACGTTGAAGCCCACGCGCCCGATGCTGAGCGGCGAAGAGACCGGCACGCGCAGCTCGGCCGACCACAGGATGCGCGTATCGCCGGCGTAAGTCCCCGACCGCACGCCGCGCAGACTCGATCCGCCGAGCAGCCATTGCTCGTACTGCGGCAGCGGGGCCGATGCGCTGTCGTAATCCGCCCGGACCGCGAGCACGTTCTGCCCGAACAGCCGCTTGAAGCCGCGGGCGTCGACACGGCAGCGATCGATCGCGCCGGCGCCGAACGACGTCTGTCCGATCGGGTGCAGGCGGCTCCACGCGACGCTGGCTAGGACGGCGTCGGAAGGAAATGACGGATCCCGGCGCGTGTCGAGGGTCGCATCCGCGCCGGTGGTCCAGAAACTGTCGCGCACGGGTTGGAAGTTCACGCGGGTGCGCCCCAGCTCGGCGCCGAGCGTCACCTGATCGAACACGCGGCGTTCCGCCCGCGCGTTGATGTCCATCCGCCGATCGTCGATCTGAAACCGCGGGTTCTCGCGCTGCGAGATGCCGAACGTGCCCGTCAGGCGCGTCAACGGTCCTGTCTTGAAGGTGCGGTCGGCTTCGACCGCCGCGCGTTTGGTGGCGCCCCAAGACAGCGGGACCGACAAGCGCGTGCCCTTGCCCAGCGCGTTGACGACCGCGGTCTGTCCGCCATACGTCCACCCATACCCATCGTCATAACGAATGATGGGGAAGAACATCAGCCGGTTGCGGATCCGGCGGACCACGCTGGGGGGTTGGCCCGCGGGGGTTATGCCCGGCCGCTCGTGCACCAGCAGGACGAGCGCGATCTGGTCCATCGCCAGCGTGCGGTAGCGCTTCCGGACCTGCACCTCGTCAAAGCGGCCGCTCTGGCGCAGGCGCTTCTCGACCGCATCGGTCCCTCCCGCGTCCAGCGCGGATCCGACCGCCACGCCCGCCAACGCGATCACCGCCTCGTCGCTGAGCGTGGCGTTGCCATGGACGCGGACCTCGGCGATCGTCTCAGGCGGCGCTTGCGCGATCGTCGTCGTCGTTATCCAGACGAGGACGAGCGCGGCAATCACCTCGGCACCTTGATCTTCGAGGACACGTCCGCCTTGCGATAATTCGCGAATTCGCGCTTGTATGAGAACTCCATCGGCCCCAGCGCGAGCGACACGCCGCCGTGCATGGACAGATTATGGGGAAGCCACACGCCAGGGAAGGGCTGTCCCATCTCCATCGACGCGCGCAGGTCGTCGACCTTCACGATCCATCCCCCCGGCAGGAAGTCCATCCAAACGTTGTCGAAGGTGTACTTGACGATCTGATGAGTCACCGGGTCCACCCACAGGGTCACCTGCGACGTCTTGTCCATCTTCCGGCCGACCGCTTCCTCGGCCGCGTCTTCCTTGGATGTCTTGCGGTCTTTGTTCGCCGGCAGCGGTCGATCCTCGTGGTCGTCCTGGAACAGCTTCGCCGGCAGGTAGTCGATCTTCAGGACGTCGTGGCCGTCGATCGACTCATGGCCGGCCAGATAGTAGTTGCCGGGCTCGAACTTGAAGTCCATGAAGTAGGACTCGGAAATGAAGCGCGGCTCGTTGATGGAGGGGACGCTCACCGCCGGCGGCTTGCCTGACTGCGCGCGCTTTTCGGCGCGCTCGGTCCGGAACTTGCGCCGTCCCTCTTCGCTCTTGATCCAGCGCTCCTCGTAGGCGCGGCGCTCCGGCTCTGGTATGGGCACACCGTCGAACTTCAGCGGGCTGCGGACATGGATCCCGTCGCGGACGTACCACGTGTACTCACGCCGCATCCGGGCGACAGGCACCCGCCCCGGGCCCAACACTTCGAATAACTCCGCTTCGTCCAGCACGTAATCGCTCAGTGTCTTGCGATCGATATCGCGCCGCTGGAGGGCGGTGGCCATGAACCGGTCGAGATCGGTGGACGGGGCCGGGGACTGCCCCTGCATGACGGACGGGCAGATCACGACCCCGGCAAGAACGCAGAGCACGAGAATACGGCGCACGGGGCCTCCGAGGGCGGGCTGGCTGCAAAAGGGAGGACGGAGCTGACCGGCGAATAGTTCCGTTTCGACAGGGTACACTGGATCACCAAATGCAGAACAACCCCTACGCCACTGATTTGGGATCAACAGATCCGCTGAAGGCCCTCGCCCTGACGCCTCGCAAGATCCGGTCGATTCTGGGCAAATGGACCGCCAGGCAGTGGGAGCGGACATACGCGCCCGGCAAGTGGAGCGCGCGGCGCATCGTCATTCATCTGGCGCAGACGGAGCTCGCGCTGACCACGCGGGCGCGATTCGCGGCCAGCCAGGACGGCTATGTTGCGCAGCCGTTCGATCAGGACACCTGGCTGGTTCTCGACGATCACGCCGACGGTCCGACCGCCCTCGACGCCTACACCGCCCTGCGCCGGCTGAATCTCGCGATGTTCAAGGGGCTGACGCCGGCGCAGCGCCGGCGCACGTTCACGCACCCGGAATTCGGCGAGCTCACACCCGGTTGGGTGGTCTCGCAGCTCGCGGGCCACGACATTCATCATCTGAAGCAGCTCAAGCAAATCAAGTAGTTCGGTATTTACACAAAAACCATCGACTGGCGCGTCCTTATCTCTGAGGAGATGGGAGATGCCGCGGACGACGACCGGCGGCGCTTCGTCGCCGGGGTCTACGCCGAATCAGGCCCACGGCTGTACCGCTACGCCCTGATGATTCTGGCGGACCGCCGGGACGCCGAGGATGTGCTGCAGCAGGTGTTTGCCGCAGTGCTGTCCAAGCGCACGATCCCGGCGCTCGACGATGCCGGCGCCTACTTCCGGACGGCGGTCCGCAACGCGGCCTATTCGCTGTTGCGGCAGCGGCGTACCGCGCGCGCAGCGGAGGAGATGATCCTCGAGCCGGTCGCGGCGGGTTGCTCGCCGGCGGAACAGGCCGCCCTCGAGCAGGCGCTGAGGGCGCTGCCGCCCGAGCAGCGCGAGCTCGTGCACCTCCACGTCTACGAAGGGATGACGTTCCAGGAAGTGGCGAACGCCACTTGCGAATCGATCAACACGGTGTCGGCGCGCTACCGGTACGCGCTCGACAAGCTCAGGAAGATGCTCCAGTGAAGGACGAACAGATCGAAGCGCTGCTGAAGCGGTACCGTCCGATTGCTCGATTGCCCCTCGACGGCGGTCGTAGCATCCCCGAGTACCCAATTCAGCGACTCCCTCTGACGTGGCCGTGGGCCGTGGCGGCCGCGGCGCTGCTCGCGATCACCGTAGGGCTTCACGGGGCTATCGTGCCGTCACCGGACACGTCGTCCCTCGTGGACCCGGCTTCCGTTCAGGCGATTGCAGACGAACTGGGGGGCAGCCCTGGGAGCCGGCTCATGGCCGAGTGGATTGCTCGACGCGAAGCGGTGCTGGCGCGGGAGCGTATGGCGCGGGCCTCGGCGCCTGAACCGGACCGCCAATGACGAGCCGTCGGGTCCTGATCGCTCTTGTCATTCTCTTGATCCCCGCCGCTGTCCACGCGATTTGGGACCAGGTGGAGTCGACGCTCTTCGCGCGCGAAGTCGCGCGGATCGCCGCGCGCCACGAACCAGTCAGCACCGTGTTCCGGCGCTTCCCACTCCCGACGGCGGAGCAACGTCGGGCGGCGCGAATCTATGCGGCGGCGGCTAATCTCGCGTCCTGGCGGTACCAGGACGAGCGGCGGCCGAGGAGCCGTGACGACCAGGTGGATGCGGCCTTTGCGTCGGGCCACGCCGCGGTCGCGCTCGAGGACCTACGGCGGGAGTACGTGGAAGGGGAGCCGGCGCTGGATCTGTTGAACCTCGCCTCTCGTCTCGACTTCGCTGGCTTCGGATCGATCGCGCCGGAGCTCTATGAGAATGCCTCCTCCCTCTACGAGTTGAACGACGTGAATTGCCTGCGCGCCGATATCCTGACCGCACGCGGTGACGCAAAGAGTGCCGCCGGCGCGCTGATCCAGTCGGTGCGGCTTCAGCGGACGATCTCGCGCGAGTTCTATCGCGGTATTGCGGCGCGCCGGTTGTTCGGCAGCCTGCGTCTGGTCCTGCGGTACGCCCCGCCGGATCCAGATACTCTCCTGACGCTGCAGCGCGGTTTCGAGAAGCTGCCGGACGAGGACGATGTAGCCGAGCAGCTCGAGGTGGAGCGCGCCCGACTGCTCGGGGACTTCTGGCCGTATCCACCAGACCGGCCGACCTGGGCGTTTCGGCCGCTGATGTCCGCCCGCGGCGTGGCCGATACGGTGGGCTTCGTCGCGTTGCGTCCGCTGCTCACCCATGCGGCGCGAGGTCAGTTCAAGCCATTCGAAGATGCCATAGCTGCCGCGCGAGAGCCATGGCCCCAGAAACTCGACAGCCGATTGGCACTGATGTCCCAGTACCGGTTGAATCCCGATGGGTCGAGGACGCGAACGCTTCTTCTGGACAGAGCGGTTGCCTTCATGCCGCCCGCACTCGCTATTCTGGGCCTTAACTACTCTCTGCCGACCGCCGGTATGAACCTTGCCATTCGGCGCACGTCCATTGCGGCGCTGGCCGCTGAACGGTATCGCCGCGCCCACGACGGCGATGCGCCGCGATCGCTTGACGCTCTCGTGCCCGATTATCTCGCGGCCGTTCCGCAGGATCCCTTCTCCGGGCAGCCGCTACGGTACCGCCGCACCGCCGATAGCTACGTTGTCTACAGCGTCGACGTGAACCGCGTCGACGACGGGGGAGTCCTATATGGCTTCGGGTCCGGTTCAACTGCGCGCATGCGCCGGGCGGACGATCCGTCACCACGCGACATCGGCATCCGAGTGCCCCTGGCCTCTGTCACTAACGACAAGACGCAACACTAACCTCAAGGAGACATCCATGATTGTCGCCGTCTTCGTGACCGCCCTCCTCGCGGCCCCGCCCTCGTCTCGCGTCATGCTCCAGGGGCCCGACTCCGCCTGCCTTCACGCGGCTGGAAAGGAAACGGCGGAGCAGCGTGCCCGCAGTGTCGCTGCGCTCGGGGCGGCGCGCGCGATAAACACGGCCCAAGCCGCGCACGCCGGCAAGAACAAGAGTTACGCCACACGTGAAGAGCTCGCGGGCTACGTCGATGGCGCCCGATACAACCTCGCCCAGAACGCCGAGATCGTACCCGGCTTCACGCTGACGCTCGACACGACACCGAAAGGCTATTGGTTCGAGATCGCGGACAAGACCGACGGCTGCGGATTCCGCTACATCAGCAACGACACTGGCGTGATTTTTGTGGCGCAGCCGATTCGTTGACGCATGTTTGTCTTCTTCTCCAACCGCCTCGGATGTGCCGGCTCGATAGCCATTTCCGTGGTGGGCACCATCCTGCTGATCCTGTTGATTCGTAGCTGCTCGGGCTATTCGACCTTCTGAGGCGCGATGCCACCGGCGCGCCAACGGACCTTTCTGGGATCCGGAGACCTTCCGCCTGAAGGCAGAAGCGACGAGACGATTGTTCCGCTACAGGGCGAGCTGTCCCGATTCCAGCCAGTCGCGAAGCTGGCGAAAGGCCTTTCCCCGGTGGCTGACCGCGGCCTTTTGAGCGCCGTCGATTTCCGCAAGGGTGCAGCCGTACGGCGGGTAGAAAAAGATGGGGTCGTAGCCGAATCCATGGGACCCCTTCGGCTCGGGCGCGATCTCTCCCTGAATGATGCCGGTCGCTTCGTAGAGGATGTTGCCGTCGTGCGCGAGCGCGATGTGCGCCACGAAACGCGCCGCGCTCGTCTCGAGCCCGCGCGCCGCCAGCTCGCGGTAGATCGCGGCGAACTTGGTCGGATAGTCCGTGCCCTGCCACCGCGCCGACTGAACGCCAGGCGCGTTGCCCAGCGCCTCGATCTCGATCCCCGAGTCGTCCGCCACGGCCGGGAGCCCGGTCTGCTCCGAGTAATACATCGCCTTCAGCCGTGCGTTCGCCGCGAAGGTCTCGCCGACTTCCTCTGGCTCAGGGATGCCGGCGAACCGGTCGAGCGTCACCAGCTCGATCGGGATCCAGTTCAGGATGCCCTGGATCTCGCGGATCTTGCCGGAATTGGTCGTGGCGACTAGAAGGGGCACCGTTACTTTTTCAGAAAATCCCCAACCACGCCCCGCTGCATGGTGATCAGCTCCTTGATTCCATTGTCGGCGAGCTCCATCAGGGCGTCGAGCGCGCGGCGATCGAACGGCTGTCCTTCAGCCGTGCCCTGCAGCTCGATGAACCGGCCGTCACCGGTCTTCACGAAGTTCATGTCGACCTCCGCCTTCGAGTCTTCCTCGTACGCGAGGTCGAGCAGGGCCGTGCCGTCGACGATGCCGACGCTGGTGGCGGCGACGTAATCGGTGAGAGGGACGTCCTTGATGAGGGCCAGGTCCTTCATCTTCTTCATCGCGAGCGCCATCGCGATGAAGCCGCCGGTGATCGACGCCGTACGCGTCCCGCCGTCGGCCTGGATGACGTCGCAGTCGATCCAGATCGTCCGTTCGCCCAACTCGTTGAGCTTCGCCACCGAGCGCAGCGATCGGCCGATCAGCCGTTGAATCTCCTGTGTCCGCCCGCCGACCTTGCCGGCGCTGGCCTCCCGCTGCGTGCGCGTGGACGTTGCCCGGGGGAGCATGCCGTATTCCGCGGTGACCCAGCCCTTGCCGCTGTTGCGCAGGAACGGCGGCACGCGATCCTCCACGCTGGCGGTGCAGATGACTTTGGTGCGGCCAACTTCGATCAGCACGGAACCCTCGGCATGCGCCAGAAATCCGGGAGTAATGGAGGTCGGGCGGAGCTGCGAGGGTGAACGTCCGTCAATGCGTGTCATGAACTACCCATTCTAAATTCTTCGAGAGGGGATGCCGCAGATCGACGTGACCTGCGAGTGTGTCGACTTCCTTGCCGTCTACCAGGATCTGCACGTGGGTCACGGCCGGCAGGTTCACCGTGAGCGCGTTGACGAGCGTGTAGACCGTGAAAATCTCGCTGAGAGAGCCTCCGGGATGCTTCGCGGTGACGTCGCCCGACAGATCGATGAAGGCGTCGCCCCGCTCGGTGATGAACACGTCGCGCAGCTTCG
>WNFC01006126.1_pt1 | contig 18870 bp, 15 predicted proteins | sample 5400541 | NCBI WGS metagenome assembly WNFC01 (sample SAMN13153342, study PRJNA577476) | soil metagenome | isolation source: 120 cm saprolite under Douglas fir tree site 2 hole 2 replicate 1 | place: USA:California | collected 2015-04-18 | reverse complement strand
TCCCAGTTCATGGGCCTACCCTTGCCAGGGTCGGCGGTGTGGGTCTTGTTCACTTGTGGGTCCTCTGTAAGACAGCAGGACGTCCAGCAAAGTGGACACTTTGGCGGTGTTCATGGCGTGGTTCTTACTGACACCCCAATTACCGCCGTCGCGGCCTTCCGGGTCGTGCTTGCCGTAGCCGAAGTGGTCGTCCAGCTCGCCTTCCAGGGCGCCCTCGATGACCATCTTGGTCAGCCTGCCGAGCAGGCCGCCCTCGCCGGTCAGCCGCAGCCCGCCCGTCCGGGCCCGCTCGGTAAGCTGGCGTAGCACCTGCTCATCTGCCGCCGACAGCTCCGCCTCGGCCTGGCCCCGGTTCTCTGTCACGTCAGTCACCTGGTGTCTCCTCTTTCTCTGGAGTTACACCGTTAAAATTACAGTCCCTCCTCGTCACAGGCCATGGTGGTGCGCGGGTCAGAGCAGCGGGGGCGATGGCTTGTCAACCACGAAGGGTCGGCAGATCGGCGAGTGGCATGAGGTAGTGGTCGAGAAGGCTCATGTGTGGCCTGGTGAGTAGGCGGAACATAGTATACTTTGAGTGACGTGTGCGGACAGGTCGCTCAGCCGGGCAGGCGACGGAGCTCGAGCAGTTCCAGTCCGAGCGCTTCGATCTGGTGCAGCACGCCGTACAACGCGGCCTGGTCGGGGAGGTCAGCGCTCAGCAGCGTGTCCCCGTCGCGCACCTGGGCTGCCAGGGCCGGGAACGCGCGCAGCATCGTGGGCCCCAGGTGGCCGCGGACACGGATCTCGTAGTTGTGCCGCTGCGGATCGCGCTGCTGGCGGGTCATCGGGTCACCGGCGGTACGTCCGGGCTGGCCGGAGCGCGGGTGCAGTTCCGGTGACGACGCTCAGGGGGCCGGTGGATCGCAAGCTTCACGCCGGCTCGCCCTTTCCGGTGAGCTCGATGGGCGCACTCAGGATCGCCGCGCCGTGGGTGAACGGTCATCACATAGTTTGGGTGAGCTGCGGGCAGCCTCGGCAGCGCGCGGTGTGCCCGGCTGGTGGCCGCGGTTAGGGATCGGCATGTCGGTGGGTGATCAGCAGGCGGGCGGGCCCGGCGGGAACGTCTCAGCAGCGGGGGGTGCCGGGGGAGCGGAGACCGCCGGCGCTCCGGTCGCTCCTGCTGTGCGGGGAGGGATTGTTTCCCGGCGCGTGCTGTTCGGCCGGCTGACCGGGGCGGGTCGGGTGACGGTGTTGTCGGCGCCGGCGGGGAGCGGGAAGACGGTCCTGTTGCGGTCCTGGATCGGGGATGCGGGCCTGGCGGGGCGGGCCGCGTGGGTTGCGGTGCCGGGCGGGGAGCGTGATCCGCAGCGGTTCTGGGTCTCAGTGGCTGATGCGCTGCGGGGCACCGCGCCCGGGTCGGCGCTGGTGCGGGGGCTGACGGCGGCGCCCGATCTCGACGGGTGGGCGGTGGTCGAGCGGCTGCTGAAGGACCTGGCCTCGCTGGAGGACCGGGTCTGGCTGGTGATCGATGACCTGCACGAGCTGCGCGCGGCTGAGGCGCTGCGGCAGCTGGAGCTGCTGGTGATGCGCGCGCCGCCGGAGCTGCGGTTCGTGCTCGCGGCCCGGCACGATCTGCGGCTGGGCCTGCACCGGCTGCGGCTGGAAGGGGAGCTGACCGAGATCCGCGCGGCCGATCTGCGGTTCACCGCCGGGGAGGCGCGGGCGCTGCTGGAGGCGGCCGGGGTGGCGCTGCCGGAGGCGGCGCTGGCGCTGTTGCTCGAGCGGACGGAGGGCTGGGCGGCGGGGCTGCGGCTGGCGGCGCTGTCGCTGGCCGGGCATCCGGACCCGGAGCGGTTCGCCGCCGGGTTCTCCGGCGGTGAGCGGACGGTGGCCGAGTACCTGCTGGCCGAGGTGCTGGATCGCCAGCCGCGGCGGGTGCGGCGGTTTTTGCTGCGGACCTCGGTGCTGGAGCGGGTCAATGGCGAGCTCGCCGGCGCGCTGACCGGGCGCCCGGGCGGGGAGCGGATCTTGCAGGAGCTGGAGGAGGCCAACGCCTTCGTGGTCGCGGTGGACGAGCGGCGGTCCTGGTTCCGCTACCACCGCCTGTTCGCCGACCTGCTGCAGCTTGAGCTGCGGGGGACCGCGCCGGGCGAGGTCGCCGGGCTGCACGGCGCGGCGGCCGGCTGGTATGCCGGGCATGGGTTCGGTGTCGAGGCGGTCCGGCACGCCCAGGCGGCGCAGGACTGGGGCCTGGCCGCCCGCCTGCTGTCGGATCACTGGCTGGGCCTTTTTCTCGACGGGCGGGTGGCCACCGCGCATGAGCTGCTGGCCGGGTTTCCGGGCGGCGCCGCCGGGACGGACGCGGAGCTCGCCGCGGTAGCTGCGGTCGACAAGGTGATGCTGGGATCGCTGGAGGAGGCCGAACGCAGTCTCCAGCTCGCCACGGACAGATCCGCGTCGGTGCCCGCGGACCGGCGCGGGCACGTGCAGGTCATGATCGCCGTCCTGCGGCTTTACCTGGCCCGGCTGCGCGGCGACCTCCCGGCGGTGACCGAGGAGGTGCGGCGGCTGCTGGAGCCAGCCGGGGCCCCAGCGGCAGCGCAGCTGGGAGCCGGCGAGGAGCTGCGCGCGGTGGCGCTGATGAGCCTGGGCATGACCGAGTTCGTCACCGCCCGGTTCGACGACGCAGAGCGGCACCTCGAGCAGGCCCGCGCGCTGGGGCAGCGGATCGGGCGGCCGTTTCTAGAGTTCCGCGGCCTCGCGCAGTGGGCGATGGTCGCGAGCGTCCGGTCGTTCGCGGCCGCGGCCGACCGCGGCCTGCAGGCGGTCGAGCTGGCCCGGCGGCACGGCTGGGCCGACCAGCCGGTCGCCGCTGTCGCCCACCTGGCGCTGGGCGCCGCGCTGGTCTGGCAGGGACGGCTCGAGGAGGCAGAGCCGTGGCTCCAGCGCGCCGAGCGCACAATAAGAGTCGAGGCCGAGCCGGCGGCCGGGCTGCTCCTCCTCCACGTCCGCGCGGAACTCGAGGTCGCGCGCGGGCGTGACCAGGAGGCGCTGGCCGCGTTGCGGGCGGCCGAGCGGCTGTCCGGGCTCCTGGTCGCACCGCGCTGGCTCGCGACGCGGACGCGGGCGTTGCGGCTGCACACCCTGGTGCGGATGGGCGAGACGGAGCGCGCCGAAGCCGCCCTCGCCGGCCAGGGCAAGCAGGACCGCGAAACCGGGGAGATGCGCACCGCCCTTGCCGCGCTGCGGCTCACCCGGGACGACCCGCACGCGGCGACCGTCGCGCTCGCACCCGTCCTCGACGGCTCCGCCCCCGTAACGCTGCGGGTCTCGGCGATTCAGGCCCTCGTGCTGGAGGCGGCCGCACGCGACGCGCTCGGCGACCCCGACGCCGCCGGGCGGGCCCTGGAGCGCGCGCTGGATCTGGCCGAGCCCGACGGCGCGGTCTTGCCGTTCCTCCTCCACCCCGCGCCCGGGCTGCTCGAGCGCCACTCCCGGCATCGCACATCGCACGCATCCCTGGTCTCTGAGATCCTGGGCCTGCTCGCCGGGGCGGGCAGGCCCGCGCCGGCGCCCGGCCAGCCACAGCCGCTGCGCGAACCGCTCACCGCCAGCGAAACCCGCATCCTGCGCTACCTGCCCACCGACCTGTCAGCGCGAGAGATCGCCGATGAGCTCTACCTGTCGTGGAATACCGTCCGCACGCACATGCGCCATCTGTACGCCAAGCTCGGCGCGCACCGCCGCCATGAGGCCGTGGAGCGGGCCCGCGCGCTCGGCCTGCTCGCACCCTCCTGGCGCACGCGGCAAGCTGAGACGCCGGCACGCTAGCCCCCGGGCTGCGACGCGAGTCAGCTAGCGGCTGATCACCCGATTCTCACGCGGGCGAGGTTGGCGGGGGTCCATTACCGGTCCCTGGCTCTTGACGGCCCGTAGTCGTGCCGCTGCGGGTCGCGCTGCTGGCGGGTGGCGATCTCCCGGATCTGGCCGGCCAGGTCAACTCCGGTCGGCTCGGCACTGACCAGCGCGAACATAAGCCAGCGCTGCCGGTCCTCGGCACTAGCCGGGGTCTCCGCCACATCTCGAACGCGCCGCGGATGCGCCTGCCGATCGTGAGCGCGTCCGCGATCGTCTTCATGCCAAGCGCCAACCGTGCGTACCCCTCGGGCCCGAAGTACGACTGCTGCGCGCTGGCCTCAGGCCCCCCGGAGGGTGAGGGGCTGCGTGTGTGCGCCGGCCAGGCGGCGCTCCACGGCGCGCTTGCCGGTCTCGCCGCGCCCGGCTTCGGGCTGCCCGGCTGCCGTGCACGCGCTGGTCAGCCGCCAGCGATATCACGCAACTTATGCGACGACGGCTCACCCAGTTCGCCGCGATCGTGGGAGCAAGCTCACCGAGACCGGAGCGATGTTCCCCTAAGCGAACGGAGCTGTGATGCCTCAGATCAGTCTTGCCGAGTGGGTTCAGGCCGTGGATGATGCCGGGCTGCTGCGCCGCTACACCGATGAGAAGCGTGTCGATGAGCTGCCGCAGCTCATGGAGGACAACCCGGACAAGGCTATTCTGGTCGAGCGGGTCAAGGACTGCACCTTCCCATTCTTCGCCAACGGAATGGAGAGCCCGGAAATATGCGCGCTGGCCCTTGGCTGCGACCCCAGAGAGGTTAGTACCGAGGTCGGCCGGAGAAGCGCAGTCCACTACCCGGCGCAGCTCGTCGACACCGCGCCTTGCAAAGATGTCGTTGTCAAGGGCGATGACGTCGACCTGACGATCTTCCCGCTGTTCCTGTACCACACTTTCGACGGGCAGGCGTACATCAACGACGGCCGTATCATTACCAGGGATCCCGAGACCAGCGATATCAATGATGGAATCCAACGACTCATGTACCGCTCGAAGGATTTGCTGAGCATCGACATGCGCGCTCCATTCCACAAGGGCGCAATTAATGGCGAGGCGTATCACGCACTGAAGAAGGACATGCCGGTCGCTGTGTGCGTCGGCGGCCCGACGCTCGACCAGATCTCCTCGATGACGCGAGTGCCGGGAGCCCGCATCGACGGGTGGGACAAGCTTGGCGGCTTTCTCGGCGGACCGGCCGAGGTCGTGAAGTGCGAAACCGTCGACCTGACGGTGCCCGCAAACGCGGAGATCGTGCTCGAAGGTCACGTCATCACCAGCGAGGACTTTATCCACGATGAAGGCCCTTACGGGGAGGCTACCGGCACGTACGGCCCTGAGTGGCTGGGGCACAACTGGAATGTCAAAGTCGATTGCGTGACCTACCGGAGGAAGGCGATCTATCAATACGCGTCGATTAGCGGGATGCATCCGGGACGCACGGATATGTATGTCTGGCTGCCGGCCATCGAGGGTGACCTCTTCAACACGCTGCAGCGCGCCGGAGTGCACGTCCTTGATGTTCACCTGCCTCCCGGATCCTGTGAGAACATCGCTTACGCCCGGATCAGGCCGGTCAGCGGCGGCGACGCGAAGCAGGCACTCGGCGTGATGCTGACCGGGAGCCATCATCAGTTCCCGAAAATCGCCTATGTCTTCGACGAGGACATCGACATCTACGATGACGAGCAGGTGAAGTGGGCGCAGGCGTGGCGTTACAACCCGGGTACCGGAACAGTGGTGATCCCGGGCCAGAATATAAATGCGCTCGACCCGACCGTTGACATCAAAGGGAACGCGGTGAGCATCACCAAGATTGGCTTCGATTGCACGATGCCGCTCGGGCAGGACAACGCCAAGTTCGCCCGGGCCGTGATCACGCCGCCCATCGCCCAGCCCGTCGGCGTGGAGCCGCTCAGTGAAGATGAGATCGCAGATAAGCTGCGCGAGCTGATTGCGCAGTCGCCGAGAAGCTGGCGCGAGATCGTGACGTACTTCGCCGGCCAGCCTTACCCGCACGTATACCGGGCATTCGGGCGGCTGCGTCCCCAGCTCGGCCGCATAGCGGATCAGCACCCCGACTACCCCTACACGATCGCCGGCACGGAATTTGTCCACGGCACCGGGAACGGCTGACGGCGGCAGCCGTGGACCGCAGGCTGAAACTCGGCGCCTTCCTCATGCCGTCGCATCCGCCCGAGCGGCCGGTTCTCGAGGGCCATCGCTGGGACCTGGAGGAACTCCAGCGCCTGGACCGTCTCGGCTACGCCGAGGCCTGGATAGGAGAGCATTTCACGGCCGCGTGGGAACCGGGCCCGGCGCCCGACCTGCTCATCGCCCAGGCGCTGCCGCTCACCCAGGACATCCGGCTCGGGCCGCTCGGGCATCTGCTGCCCTGCCACCATCCGGTCTCACTCGCCCACCGGGTCGCCTACCTGGACCACCTCAGCGAGGGCCGCTATCAGCTCGGGGTAGGGGTCAGCGCCCTGCCCAGCGACCACGAGCTCTTCGCCATCGCGCAGGCAGGACGCGTCAACCGCCGGATGACGTTTGAGTCGCTGGAACTCATGACACGCCTGTGGGCCGACGGGCCCGCGGACTTCGACGGTGAGTTCTGGCAGATGGGCCAGGTGCACTACACCCGGCACCGGCTGGGCTATCACCTGCGGCCGATGCAGCGTCCTTTCCCGCCGATCGCGATCGCCGGGATGACCGCAGGGTCGGAGAACCATAAGCTCGCGGGCGAGAAGGGCTACCTGCCGGTCTCGCTGAGCGTCAGCCCGGATGACGCGGTCACCGCGCAGCACTGGGACGCCGTCCTTGAGGGCGCCGCGCGCTCGCACCGCAACCCGGACCGCGGCACCTGGCGCATCATCCGCGACATCTATGTCGCCCCGACCGACGAGGAGGCGCGCGCGCTGGCCCTGGGCGGCGCGATGGGCCGCTGCTGGCGCGAGTTCCTGCTGCCCCTCTACCTTGACCTGGGCCTCGGGCCGTTGCTCAAGCACGACCCGTCGCTGCCCGACGCGGCGGTCGACCTGGAGTACGTCGCCGACCATCTGTGGCTCACCGGCTCGCCGGGCACAGTCGCCGAACGCATCCGCGGCCTGCAGGAACAGACCGGGGGCTTCGGGTACCTCCTGGCCGTCTGTTACGACGCGGCCGGCGAGCGCACGGCCTGGGAACGGCACCTGGACCTGCTCATCCATGAGGTCCTGCCCGCCTGTTCCGCGCCCGCCGTTACGGAGCTAAGCCGATGAGCTACGCAACATTGGCCACTGACCGGTTCGATGAGGTCGCAGACTTCTACGGCGAGACGCTCGGCTTCCCGGTGGTCGCCACGTGGGACCGGCCCCGCGGCCGCGGCCGGCGGTTCGATCTGGGCGGGATGCGCCTGGAGGTGCTGGACAATCAACGGAAGCCGCACCCGCTGGGCCTCGGCGAGCCGGCGGACCGGTTCCACCTCGTCGTCGAGGTCGCCGACATCAACGCCGCGCGCGCGCGTCTCCCTCTCCCGGCGCCCGCCCCGCAGACGGCCACGTGGGGAGCCCGGCTGTTCGCGGTCCGCGACCCGGACGGCGTACCGGTGACGTTCCTGCAGTGGACCGGCGCCGGGGGTGATCACCGGTGAAGCGCCTGATCGTCGGCATTTCCGGGGCCAGCGGGGCGACCTACGGCATCCGGCTGCTGGAGGTGCTGCGCGACGTGGACGACGTCGAGACCCACCTCGTCCTCACCCCGGCCGCCCGGCGGACGGTGCCACTGGAGACCGACCTGTCAGTCCGCTCTGTCGAAGCGCTCGCCGACTACTGCTACCGGCCCGGAGATATCGCCGCGGCCATCTCATCGGGGTCCTTCCGCACGGAGGGGATGGTCGTCGCCCCGTGCTCTATGAAGACCGTCTCGGGCATCGCCACGTCCTACTCCGACGACCTTCTGCTGCGAGCCGCGGACGTGACCCTCAAGGAGCGGCGCCGGCTGGTCCTGCTGGTCCGCGAAACGCCACTGCACCTCGGTCATCTCCGGCTGCTGGTCCAGGTCGCCGAGCTGGGCGCCATGGTCGTGCCGCCGGTGCCGGCCTTCTATCACCGGCCCGCGACGCTGCAGCAGGTGATCGACCAGACCGTCAACCGCACCTGCGACCTGCTCGGCATCGAGCTCAGCAAGGACCTGTTCCCGCGCTGGCAAGGGCCGGCGGCTCACCTGCCCGGCCATACCGGGCAGTGCAATGGTCAGGCTCCCCCGGTGGATGACCGGGCGATCCACCCGGTCGCATGACTTCCGGATCAACGCAACCGAAAGGAGACTTCCCCCATGGCGACCATCTCTCACGCGATCCGCATCCGGGCCCCGCGCGCACGCGTCTACCAGGCGCTGTCAACCCGCGACGGGCTCCAAGGCTGGAACACACCTGACCTGGAGGGCGATGTCGCTCAGGGCCGGGAGTTCACGCTCCGCTACGGTGACGGCGTGTCATTCCGGTGGAAGGTCAGCAAACTCGACAGCGGGTCGGCTGTCAGCTGGGAATGCACCGCAGGACCCGGAGCCGCCGCCGGCTCCACGGTCACCTATGAGCTATCCGACACCGGGGACGGACGCACCGCAGTCGAGCTCGCCCACACCGGCTGGCCCGACCAGCACCAGGCCCTCGCCACCTGCACCACGCTATGGGGCATCCTCCTTGGCCGGCTCAGAACGTACGCCGAAACCTCCCAGCCCCAGGACGCCCTCGCCTAGATCACCGGCGCTGACCGCACCGGCGGCATCCCAAGCCTGCCTGCCGAGCGTTAAGGGCAAGCTAAGTCCCCAAAAAATCGACATTTGAAAATAACCATCCGGTATCGCCTTCGCGGAAGGAGCGTGACCCCCATGTCTCGCACCAGTACCACAACCGTCCCGACCTTCGTGCACGTGCCGGCCGACCAGGCGGCGCACCCGAGCGCCGCCCAAGACTGGTGGTACGCCGTGGGTCACCTCGTGTCCGGCGGGCACGAGTACGGCTACGAGGTGCAACTCGTCGCCTCCGGAATATCCCAGCTGTCCATCACCGACATCACGGCGGGCAAGTACTACACGCAGTCCGTCACGTACAAGGCCGGCCAGTTCAGCGTGTCCGCCGCGGAACTCGACGTGCGCATGCCGGACGCGACGCTGTCGGGCCCGGTGAACGACATGCACCTGACCGCGACCCTTCCGCAAGGCAGCCTCGACCTCCAACTGAACGCCGAGGGTCCCGTCTTGTACAACAACGGCACCGGGCTGTTCCCCTTCCTCAACGGCTCTTCCTACTACTACTCGGTGCCCAACGTGCAGACCTCCGGGACCCTGACCCTGGGCGGCACGACCAGCGAGGTCACCGGCACGTCCTGGTTCGACCGCCAGTGGGGCAGCTGGGACTGGACCCAGCTGGACCGGTGGACCTGGATGGGCATCCACCTCGACAACGGAGAGTCGCTCAACCTCTGGGATCTGTTCACCAAGCAGGGCGAGGAGCGCTGGGCCACCGTGCTGCACCGCGACGGGTCGGAGAGCATCGTGTCCGTCTCCCCGCTGGCCAAGGACGCGACCGACTTCGCGACCAGCCCCACCACCGGGCAGCGGTACGCCGGCCAGTGGACCGTCGAGATCCCCGGCCTGGACACCAGGCTCACCGTGACGGCCACGCCCACGCTGCAGGAGATCCAGGCTCATGACCCCTTCAGTCCGGGCATCAACGAGGCCGCCTCCACCGTGACGGGCAGCTACCAGGGCCAGCCCATCACCGGACAGGCCTACGTCGAGCAGATGGGCAACTGGAAGTAGAAAGGCAAGGCAATGGGGAAGATCACCGTAGGCCGGGAAAACAGCGACGACATTGAGATCTACTACGAAGACCACGGTGCGGGGCAGCCGGTGGTGCTGATCCACGGCTACCCGCTGAACGGGCATTCGTGGGAGAAGCAGGAACGGGTCCTGCTGCAGGCCGGGTACCGGGTCGTCACTTATGACCGGCGCGGGTTCGGCCAGTCCAGCCAGCCCACCATCGGGTACGACTACGACACGTTCACGGCCGACCTCCACGCCCTGGTCTCCTACTTGGACCTGGCCGACCTGGTGCTGTGCGGGTTCTCCATGGGCACCGGCGAGGTCACCCGCTACCTCGGTACCTACGGCTCGTCCCGGGTGGCCAAGGCGGTCCTGATGGGCGCCATCCCGCCGTTCCTGCTGAAGACCGCCGACAACCCCGATGGTGTCGACCAGGCGGTGTTCGACGGCATCAAGGCCGCCGTGGTAGCCGACCGGCCGGCCTACTTCAAGGACTTCCTGGACAACTTCTACAACGTCGACGTGCTGCGCCCGGCCCGGATCAGCGACCAGGCCTGGCAGGACAGCTTCAACGTCGCCGTGACCGCCTCCGCGGCCGCCGCGTACGCGTGTGTGGACACCTGGCTCACCGACTTCCGCGCCGACCTGCCCAAGATCGACGTCCCGGTGCTGCTCGTACACGGCGACGCCGACCGGATCCTGCCCTACCCAGCCACCGCCGCGCGGCTGCCTGGGCTGATCAAGGACCTGGAGTTCGTCACCGTCCAGGGCGGCCCGCACAACATCGCCTGGACCCATCCCGAGGTGGTCAACCCCGCCCTGCTCGACTTCCTTGCCAGATAAGCAACGGCGCATTGGGCAACTTCGACTATTCGCAATCCGGCATGACGAAAGCGCTGGTCGGGCGTAGCGGCGAGCTCGCGTTGATCGGCGCGTTTCTCGATCGGGCCGGGACCCACGGAGAGGCGCTGATGCTGTCCGGGGAGCCCGGTGTGGGCAAGACGGCGCTCCTGAATGCTGCGGCTGACGTGGCCTCGGAGACGGGCACCTGGGTTCTGCGCGCGGCCGGCGTGGAATTCGAGGCCGGTATGATGTTTTCCGGCCTCCATCAGGCCCTGCTCCCCGTTTATGAGGAGTTCCCGCAGCTCAGTGCCGCGCACCGCGATGCGCTGAACGTCGCGCTGGGGTTCGGAGACGGCCCGGCGCCGGACCGGCTGCTGGTGTCCAGCGCGGCGCTCACGGTTCTCCGCCGGGTGGCAGCTGCCCGCCCCGTGCTTCTGGTCGTCGATGACCTGCCGTGGCTCGACCGGGCGAGCGCGGTGGTGCTGGGTTTCGTGGCCCGCCGTCTGGCCGGCAGCCGCGTCGGTTTCCTCGCCGCTTCGCGGTCAGAACAGGAGAGCTTCTTCGAGCGCGCCGGGCTGCCTGAGCACGAACTGGCGCCGCTTGATGAGGAGGCGGCGGCCGGGCTGGTCAGTGCGCGCTTCCCGGCGCTGGCCCGGCGTGTTCGCCAGCGCGTGCTGGCGGAGGCGAGGGGTAACCCGCTCGCCCTCCTGGAGCTGTCGGCGGCGTTGAGCGGCTCGCAGCCAGGGCCGCGAGCAGGGTTGCCGGCCGTGCTGCCGTTGAGCCGGCGGCTGCAGGCGATGTTCGCCGCGCGGATCACCGGGCTTCCGGCCCGGACCCGGTGGCTGCTGCTGCTTATGGCGCTGGACGGCACTGGCCACCTGCGGGTCCTGGAGGCGGCTGGAGCCCGCCGGCAAGGGCTCGACGATCTCGCCGCGGCGGAGCAGGCGCGGCTGGCGTATGTCGATCAGAAAGTCCACCGGCTGGCGTTTCGCCACCCGCTGATCCGCTCGGCGGTGGTGGAGCTCTCGGCAGACGACGAGCGTCGCCGGGCCCACGGCGAGCTGGCCGGGCTGCTGACCGATCAGCCCGACCGCCGGGCGTGGCATCTCGCCGAGGCGACTGTCGGGCCGGACGAGCACGTCGCCGCCCTGCTCGAGCAGGCCGCGCACCGGATCCTGCGGCGAGGTGACGCCGTGGGTGCTGTGGCCGCGCTGACCCGGGCCGCTGAGCTGAGCCCGCCAGGCGCCGACCGGAGCCGCCGACTGGCCGAGGCCGCCTTCATGGGCGCCGACGTGACCGGGGAGCTGCGCACCGCGTCGCAACTGGTCACAGACGCCCGGCTGGCCGACCCGGACCTCTCGGGCTCGCTGGAAGCCGCGATGACAGCCGCCTACGTGCTGATCAACGGTGAGGGTGATTTCGACACCGCCCACCGTCTCCTCGCGGGCGCCATCGGCAATGCGGTCGGCCGCGCCGAGGTCAGCGACGACGTGCTCGGGGAAGCGCTCTACACGCTGATGACGCTGTGCGTTTTCGGCGGCCGCGCCGAACTGTGGGCACCGTTCAGCGGCGCTCTCGCCCGCCTCACACGTGACGTCCACGCGGACCTGTACCTGATCTACAAGATCATCGCCGATCCGGCGCGCACTGCCGCTGCAGCGCTCGAGCCGCTTGACGCCGCGATCGAGAGCCTCGCCGACGACGCGGACCCGACCCGGATCGTGCGGATCGCTGGCGCGGCCGGTGTCCTCGACCGGCTGGCGGGCTGCCGGGAGGCCTTGTGGCGGGTAGTCCGCGACGGTCGTGAAGGCGGCGCGGTCGCGTCGGGTATCAACGCGCTCATGATGCTGGGCCGCGACGGCTTCCGGACCGGCCAGTGGGACCAGGCCCAGCAGTTCGCCGACGAAGGCGTCGAGCTGTGCGAAGCCTACGGCTACCGCCTCTTGACGTGGGTGGGGTGCCACGTTAAGGCTCTCCTGGCTGCCGGACGGGGTGACTATGACACGACGCGGGCATTGGCCGACGAGATGATCCAATGGGCAGCACCACGGCGGGCCAGGGCCGTGCAGGCGTACGCCTGGGAGGCACGGGGGCTCGCAGCGCTCGGTCGCGGTGATTTCGAGGATGCCTATCAGCAGGCGGCTGCGATCAGCCCCGCTGGTACCTTCCCCTCGCACCTACTGCATGCCCTCTACGTCCCCTTGGATCTCGTTGAGGCGGCCGTTCGCACTGGCCGCCACGGCGAGGCGGCCGCCCATGTGGCCGCGACGCGCGACGCCGGCATCGCCGCGCTGTCCCCGCGGCTCGCCCTGCTGGCGGGCGGGTCGGCGGCGATTGCCGCGCCGGACGACAGCGCCCCCGGGCTGTTCGAGGAAGCGCTCGCCATTCCCGGCGCTAGGCGCTGGCCGTTCGACCTGGCGCGGGTTCAGCTCGCCTATGGTGAGCGGCTGCGGCGCGCTCAGGCCACCACCGGATCGCGGCTGCAGCTGGTGGCCGCGCTCGAGACATTCGAACGCCTCGGCGCCCGCCCGTGGGCCGACCGGGCCGCCAGCGAGCTCCGGGCGACCGGCCTGGCCAAACCCCGCGCCGGTGAACGAGATCGCGTTTCGCTCACGCCGCAGGAACGACAGATCGCGATGCTCGCCGCCGCCGGCCTGAGCAATAAGCTGATCGGGCAGCGGCTGTTCCTGTCACCCCGGACCGTTGGCGGCCACCTGCACCGGATCTTCCCGAAGCTTGGCATCACGTCCCGGGCGGCCCTGCACGCTGCCCTCGCCTCCCTGCCCCTACCGACAGACCGCGAACGGGGCAGCTAGCCCGCTGTTGTGGCCCCCCGTCGCACCCGGGGTTACGCCCGCCAGCTGGCGCCGGATTCGCCGGTCCGGGCCCCAGCGACCCGTAGCGAGCCTCGTCCGCCAGTTCGGGTCATTTGACACAAGACAGGCCATTCACTGGCCAGGGTGAGGCGTGACCAGCCAGCATGCCCAGGGCTGCCATAGCCCAGGACGGCATTGGTTCGCGCCCCGGCTGGCCAACGGCCAGATGTCCACGGCCGAGCGAAGCGCCCACGGCCTTTCTGGGACGGCGGAAGTACCACGATGGGCGCGCACGACGAGGAGGACAGCTATGAGCGATGAACGGCCGGTCACCACAACCGATGCAGGCATTCCCGCGGCGAGCGATGAGTTCTCGCTGACGGTGTGCCCAGGCAGGCCGACCGTGCTGCACGACGCCTATGTCAAGGACGGGCCCTTGGCCTACCGGCACGCCGGGTCGCAGCCGACCTACGCGCCGAACTCCTACGGCGGCCCCCAAGCCGACCCGGACCGGGCGCGTGACCTCGGCTGGTGGGTCGAGGCGGCGGAGATCGGGCGCTACGCCTACGAGGAGCATGCCGAGGACGACGACTTCGTCCAGCCGCGCGCGCTGTACCGCGACGTGATGACCGACACCGACCAGGAGCACCTGATCACCAACATCGTCAGCCACGTCAAGGCCGGCGTGAAACCTCACGTGGTGCCGCGGGTGATCGAGTACTAGCGGAGCGTTCACCCTGACCTGGGTGGGCAGGTAGCAAAGCAGCTGAATGGAGGCTGACGGCACACTAAGTGGTCGGCGCTGGAAGTTCGTCGGGGGCTGATCACGCGGCTTGCAGGGTAGCCGCGGGTGCGGCCTGCCCGATGATGCCGGCGGGGCGGATGGTATCGAGGCGGGCGAGGTGCCGCTGGAGGTCGGCGGCGGTGTATTTCCAGTTGAATGGCGTTGCGGTGGTGTTGTAGCGTGCGATGAACGCCTGCAGGGTGGCCGCGAGCTGGACGGTGCCGGCGAAGTCGTTGGGCGAGATGACCTTTTTCTGCACGATTGAGAAGAAAATTTCTACCTGGTTCAACCACGAGGCGTGTACCGGCGTGTGGATCATGACGCAGTTCGGGTAGGCCTGGCGTAGCCGCCGTGCCGCTTTCTTGCCGCGGTGATCGGATCCGTTGTCCACGATGACGAACACGCGGGGAGCATTCTTGCAGGGCTCCTGGTCCATGATCTGGCCCATCAGCGCCATGAACGGGGCGATCCCGGTGGTCTTCGGGGTGGAGGCCAGCACCGTGCCGGTGTGCACGTCCAGGCCGGCCAGCAGCGCCAGGGCGCCCTTGCGCTGGTATTCGTGCTCCACCCGCATCGGCCGGCCCGGCGCGGGCGGGGCAGGCCGGTGGCAGCGGGCGCGGGCCTGGATGGAGGGCTTGGCGTCGACGGAGACGATGCGGTCGCCCGGCCCGAGCGGCTCCCCTCGGTAGAAGCCCTGGTAAAGGTCGAGGATCACGGTCGCCTTGGCGGCGAAGTCCGGGTCGCGGGGGAAGAGCCAGGACTGGTACTGCCAGGGCTTGACCGGGTGCTCGGCCAGGATCCGGCGCACGCTGGACGGCGAGATGCCGCTGACCAGGCCGCGGCTGGCCAGCTCGGCGGCCAGTTCCGGGCAGCTCCAGCGGGCCAGCGGCACGCCGGCCGCGGCCGGCAGCTGGCAGGCCATGGCGCAGACCTCGGCCCGCTCCAGCGCGGTGATCCGCCGCGGCCGCCCGGACCGGGGCAGGTCCGCCAGCCCGGGAAGCCCGCCCCCGGCGAACCTGCCCCGCCATTTGCGGACCATGTCCTGGCTGACGCCCATCCGCGCGGCGATCCTCGCGTTCGGATGCCCGCGCGCCGCCGCCAGCACGATCAGCGCCCGCTGCCGGTCCCGGTGCGCGGTCTTGTGCCCGCGCGCCCGTTTCTTTAAGGTCTTGCGCTCGCCGGCGGTCAGCTGGACAGGCACGGCACGCAGCGTCGGCATCGGCGCCTCCCAGGGACAATCACAGTCCCGTGACTCACCCCGCAGCCGGTGATCCTAGCGGGCCGCGCGGCCGGTGCGGCACACTGGGGCAGGCCATGCCCGCCATCCCCGCCTCCACCAAGAACTCGGTCACGCTGCGGCTGCTCGCCCACGCCGGGCAGAACTGGCCCCAGCTCAAGCGGGTCGAAGTCACCTACCGCGGTGCCTTCGCCTACGTCACCGGCGTGCTGCGCGACGGCGAGCAGATCCCGTTGTGCCGACTGCGCTACGGCGGCTCGGCCCACTCCTTCGGCTTCGCGATCTACTCCGCCGCTCACGACCGCTACCAGGAGGCCGCCCTGCTCACCGGGCTGCCGGCCGGCACCCCGCAAGAGGCCCTCGACACCGCCTGCACCGTCCACCTCGCCGGACTCGGCCACGGACCAGACCCATAACCCTGAACCCAACCCCCGACGAACTTCCAGACCCACCCACCCACTAAGCCCGGGACCGGGACTGCCCGGCGCGCATCCGCAGGCGGCGCCGCCAGGCAATGTCCAGCGCCTTCACATGAGCGGCGGTGTTGCTGTCCGCGTTTCCGGGCGCTCCAGCCCGGCCAGCCGGCCCGAACAGGGCCTGGCGGTCCCCCCGCACCTCGATCCCGGTCACCGTCCCCAGCCGCACGATCAGGCCAGCGGCGTTCCTCTAGACGCCTTTTTGTGCGGCGCCTCGCGGTCCCCGACCGCTCCGACATCGAGTCATTTGACCCAAGACAGAACGTGGCCTGCGGCGCAGAATCGACAGGTAAGCCGTGCTGCCACTCGGTTACACAGGTCGTGACCGGGTGCATGCCGGTCCCGCGCGCGGGAGCGCGCCGCTTCCCGGGCCCGGGCCGGGCATCGCGCGCCGGGTATCGGGTTTGCCCAGGACTAGCCCGATAGGGATGTGAGGGCCGTACCCGGCGAGCAGCGTAGGACGGCGCGGTGGCGCTGCGCTCGGGCCGCCGGGCGGGCAGCCGCGCCACGCGGCCGCATTTCCCGACGAACGGAGGAGGCTGACCATGCACCGAACAGTGCGCATCCCGGTAGCAGCAGGAGCCGCAGTGCTTGCTCTCGCGCTACCAGCGGCAGTAGCAGTAGCTGCCGCACCAGCGGCGGTAGTTGCCGCGCCGTCAAGCTCGCTCGTGCCGCCCCCCGGATGCACGGGCGATTGGAATACGACCCAGTCGGCCACCTTCAACCATGCGCCTGGCACCGCTCCCGGCTGCGCCGTGGCAGAGAGCCACGTGTAGGGAGGATCGCGAGGCGGCTGGCCACCTAGGCGTCGACCGCACGACGAGGCGGCGCTCCGCGGCGCCCCGGAGGGCAGGGTGCACGGCGTCGAAGCGTTACGCGGCGCGGACGCGTCGATCCTGCCCGGTATTCCGTTGGTCCCGGCTACCGGGATGACGATCATTGGTGACCGAGGGCAGCGCGGCAGAACTGTCCCGGGTGAGCGTCCGGTCCCGGGATTCCAACGAGGTGAAACAAGAGCATAGGGAGAGTTGAAGATGACGACATCTCGCCGCAATTTCCTGATCGGCGGCGCTGGCGTTGCCGCTGCCGCTGCCGCAAGCGTCCCGGCAATGGCCGCAACAGCCGAGCAGGCGAGCGCTTCGACCTCGGCTAGCCCGGTCAAAAAAAGGCACAGCACGGTCACGACCAAAGACGGCACCGTGATTTACTACGACGATTGGGGCAGCGGGCCGCCCGTGTTCTTCAGCCACGGCTGGCCGCTCTCCGTGGATGCCTGGGAAGACCAGATGTTCTTTCTGGCTTCCATCCGCTGCATCGGTCATGACCGCCGCTGCCACGGCCGGTCGAGCCAGCCCTTCAACGGCCAGGACATGGACACCTACGCCGCCGACCTGCACGAGCTTGTCACCAGCCTCGACCTGGGGCCCGCCATCCACGTCGGCCACTCCACCGGCGGCGGCGAAGTCGCCCGCTATATCCGCAACTACGGCACGAAGCGCGTGGCCAAGGCCGTGCTGGTCGCGGCCGTGCCGCCGCTGATGCTGAAGACGCCAGCTAACCCGGGCGGCCTGCCGATCTCGGTGTTCGACGGGCTGCGGGCCAGCGTGCATGCCGACCGCTCGCTATTCTGGCTGAATCTCGCCCTGCCGTTCTATGGCTATAACCGGCCGGGCGCGAAGGTCTCGCAGGGCGTTATCCAGTCATTCTGGCTGCAGGGCCAGATGGTTGGCTTCCCCGGCGCCTACTTCTGCATCAAGGCGTTCTCCGAGACCGATCAGACCGAGGACCTGAAGCTGTTCGACATACCGACGCTCATCATTCAGGGCACCGACGACCAGATCGTGCCGTACACCGACGCCAGCCTGCGCCAGCACGAGCTCATCAAGGGCTCGATCCTGAAGCTCTACCAGGGCGCCCCGCACGGCCTGCCCACGACGCTCAAGGACCGCCTCAACCAGGACCTGCTCGAGTTCTGCAAAGCCTAGGCATGACCGGCTGCGCAACGCCTCCCGCAGACGCACGCAATTTGACTTCCGTGACCAATGTGCGTTACCGCTGACAGGCCAGATCCCCCAAAAAGAGGAATGGGTTACCTCTTTTCATGTCCATATGAGAGAAATGAAAGGAAGAACGCGATGACTGAGCAGCCGGACACCAGCCAGGGCTGGTGCTGTGATGGCCGGACATGGTCCGAGCACATCCACGAGGGCGGCGAATGCTGCCAACCACAGGGAACAAGCATCGAGGACCTGCCGCCCGAGGGTCAGCGGGCGGCCCGCGAGCGCCTAGGCCAGGGCAGCGGGCCGCATCCCAGCCCTTCATAGCCTAATGAGAGTTACCGGGTCGCCATAGGGCAGACTCGGTGCCTAATGAGAGTTACCGGGTCGCCATAGGGCAGACTCGGTGCCTGGTAGCCGCTGGCAGGTGAGCACTTTTGCCGCCTGGGCCATGAGCCCCCATGAGCCCTGCTGACAGACCGTGCCCCTGCCGGCTGGCCGGGAGAGTTGATCGCTGCTGGGATGTCGTGCCCGCCCGCTGAGGGCGGGAGCACTGTTTCATTAGGGCGCTGATTGTTCTCCCGCAGGCTGCTGGCCAGATCCGGAACTTTGGACGGGAGAACATATGCGGTTGTTCGTCGGGGATGACTGGGCCGAGGACCATCACGACGTGGAGCTGATGGACGCGATGGGCCAGGTGCTGGCCCGCAAGCGGCTGCCGGAAGGCGTGGCCGGGATTGCCCGGCTGCACGAGCTGATCGGCCAGCAGCTGGGCGACGCTGAGGATGCGGAGGTGGTGATCGGGATCGAGACCGACCGCGGCCCGTGGGCGGCCGCGCTGGTCGCGGCCGGGTACGTGGTGTACGCGGCCAACCCGCTGCAGGCATCGCGGTACCGGGAACGCCACGGCGTATCGAGAGCCAAGAGCGACACCGGCGACGCGCACATGCTGACCGATATGGTGCGGACCGATTCCCATCAGCTCCGCTCCGTGGCGGGCGACAGCCCGGACGCCGGCGCGGTGAAGGTGGTGGCG
>WNFC01004988.1_pt1 | contig 18871 bp, 18 predicted proteins | sample 5400541 | NCBI WGS metagenome assembly WNFC01 (sample SAMN13153342, study PRJNA577476) | soil metagenome | isolation source: 120 cm saprolite under Douglas fir tree site 2 hole 2 replicate 1 | place: USA:California | collected 2015-04-18 | reverse complement strand
GGCGCAATGCCGCCGGATCGCCGAAGACACGGCCCGCCAGCGCCGCCCGATCGATGCCGCCGCCGCGGTCCATCGTACCGGGAAATTCAGCGGCGACGCGCGCAATCGCGGCGCCGCCGCGCGCCAGCAGGCGATGCACACTGGCGTCGGAATCGTAGACCTTGACGCCGAGCCGGCGGAGCATGGCGGCGGCGGTGCTCTTGCCCATACCGATCGAACCGGTGAGACCGAGAACGATCATCGCCGCCGCCACGGTCTTGCTACCCCATCGTCGCGAGGACGGCAGCACGCAATTCCGGCGTCACCGCCGGCGTGACGCCGAACCAGGCGGCGAAACCCGGCTGTGCCTGATAGAGCAGCATACCGAGCCCATCGACGACACGATTGCCGCGAGCCCGCGCGGCGGCGAGAAGCGGCGTCTCGAGGGGCGCGTAGACAAGATCGGTGACGAGCGCCTGCTGCGACAGGCGATCGAGTGCGAGCTCGAGCGCCGGCTCGCCGCTCATCCCCAGGCTGGTGGTGTTGACGAGCAGCGCCGCCTCGCCGAGCGTGTCGTGGCGCCTTCTCCAGTCGGTCGGCTTGACGAGGTGGCCGAACTCGGCGGCCAGCGTCGCGGAACGCTCGTCCGTGCGATTGGTCACGCGGATCTCCGGCACACCCTCGTCGAGCAGGGCGACGATGACGGCGCGGGCCGCGCCGCCGGCGCCGATCACCACGGCCGGGCCGCGCCGCGCCGACCAATCCGGCTGTGCCGCACGCAGGCTGGCAACGAAACCGTAGCCGTCGGTATTGCGCCCCTCGAGCGTGCCGTCGGCGCCGACCACGATCGTGTTGACGGCGCCGATGCGAGCGGCGACCTCATCGCGGCGCGCGACCAGCGTCAGCGCCGGCTCCTTGTGCGGGATGGTGAGATTGCACCCGGCGAAGCCGAGAATCGGCAGCGCGCGCAGCGCCGCGGCGAGATTCTCGGGTCGCACCGCCATTGGCACATAGACGCCGTCGATCCCGTGTCGCGCCAGCCACCAGCCATGCAGCGCCGGCGAGAGCGAATGGCCGATCGGCCAGCCCATGACGCCGGCCTTGCGCGCTTTGCCGGTGAGGCTCATCGGCGCGAGCTCGCCGCTATCGCGCTGACTGTCGCCACGCTCATTGCGCGACCACCCCGTGACCGCGGAGGAAATCGAGAAGCGGCAGAAGCGGAAGGCCGAGGATAGCGAAATATTCGCCCTCGATGCGCGAGAAAAGTTGAATGCCGATGGCTTCAAGGCGATAGGCGCCGACGGCGCCGAGGACGTCGTCTCCGGCCGTGGCGAGATAGTCTTCGAGAAATTCGTCGCTGAACGGGCGCATGGTGAGGGTAGAGCGGCCGACGAAATGCCAGAGACGCTCACTGCCGCGCACGATGCACACGGCAGAGAGAAGCTCGTGCGACTTGCCGCGCAAGCTCCGGAGCTGCGCACGCGCCGCCGCGCGATCGGCCGGCTTGTCGAACCACGCACCCTCGCAGACGAGCAGCTGATCGGCGCCGATGACCAAGCTGTCGAGATGGCGGCGGGCGACGCGCACCGCCTTTGCCTCGGCGAGCGCGTTGGCACATTCCGCGGCGGCCAGACGCTCGGCACGGAAGGTCGCCTTGATCTCCGCCTCGTCGATCGCTGCCGGCATAACGGCAAACGAGAGGCCGGCGCGGCGCAGCAGCTCCGCACGCGCCGAGCTGGCCGACGCCAGGACGAGCGGCGGCGGGCGCTCGCCGGCTCTCTCGTGAGGTGGCGGCAGGGTCACGCTTCCTCGCCGTGCCGGCGGGCCAGCAGCTTGAGGATCGCCGCCGCGGTTTCCTCGATCGAGCGGCGCGATACGTCGATCACGGGCCAATGGTTCTGCGCGAAGAGTCGGCGCGCTTGCGTCACCTCGCTGCGCACCGCCTCGATATCGGTATAATCCGTGGACTCGTCCTGATGCAACATCGAGAGGCGATTACGGCGCACCTGAATGAGCCGCTCGGGATCATTGGTCAGGCCTACGATCAGCGGCCGCGTCGCGGCAGCCAGCTCGGGCGGCAAGGCGACGCCCGGCACGATCGGAATGTTCGCCGCCTTGATGCCGCGATTGGCGAGATAGATGCAGGTCGGCGTCTTTGAGGTGCGCGAGACGCCGACCAATACGACGTCGGCGTCGTTGATGCCCCAGCTCGATTGCCCGTCATCATGATTGAGCGCGAAGGTCATCGCATCGATGCGGGCGAAATATTCGTTGTCGAGGAGATGCTGCTGGCCAGGCAGACCACGACTCTGGCGTCCGAGATGATTGGCGAGTGCGGCGATCACCGGATCGAGGACGGGAATCACCAGAACGCCGAGGCGGCGGCAGCCGTCCTGTAGCGCGGTGCGCAGGCTTTCATTGACCAGGGTGAAGAGGACAACGCCGGGATTGGCCTCGACACCGGTGATGACGCGCTCGATCTGCGACTTCGTGCGCACCAGCGACCAGATATGCTCGATCGCCTCGGCGTCCTCGAACTGAACGAGACAGGCGCGGGCGACCGAGTGCACGGTGTCACCGGTCGAATCGGAGACGAGATGAAGATGAAAACGCGTCAATCCACAATCCCCTGTGCGCCACTGTGTCCGAACGACGGGATAAGTTCGGCGCTCCCCGGTGGTAGCGAAAACCGTCCCCGCTCACGCGCTCTATCAGCCTTTGCGGGGCGCGCCGTGACAACCCTATACAGGACTGGGTGTAACTGGGACACTCTCACTGCGCCGTCGTCTTATCCCCGGTTTTCCTTCTGTGTATCTGGCTCGTGCAGATCAGATACTGGCTTGCCATTTCGCTCTTCACCCTAAGCCTGCCCACAGCGTGGTGCAATTCACCGTGCACGAGGCCGCAAGCCGGGATAAGTTTCACGCCAGCGGGGATCCTCGTGTTTCACCGCACCCACTACAATCTCTACCTAATCTTATTATAAAGGGAAGAAAGTAGAAGCGATGGCGGGGATGGACGCTCGACGGTGCCGCCGACGGTGAGCGCGGCGAAACCGCTATTGCGCAGCCTGGCGGGCGAGATCGCGGCGCGGCCGCCGGTCTGGCTGATGCGGCAGGCGGGACGATACCTTCCCGAATATCGCAAGGTGCGAGCGCAGGTCGCCGGTTTTCTCGACCTCTGCTACACGACCGAGCTTGCCGTCGAGGTCACGCTGCAGCCGATCCGCCGCTACGCTCTCGATGCGGCGATCCTCTTCTCCGACATCCTTGTCGTTCCCGACGCGCTCGGCCAGAGCGTGACGTTTCGCGAAGGCGAAGGTCCGGTCCTCGAGCCGATCCGAAGCGCTGCCGCGGTCGCGCAATTGCGGCCGGCGGGGTTGCACGAGCGGCTGGCGCCGGTCTACGAGACGGTGCGTCGTCTCGCCGCGACGCTGCCGCCGGAGGTCGCTCTCATCGGTTTTGCCGGCGCGCCGTGGACGGTCGCAACCTACATGGTGGAGGGCGGCACCAGCCGGACCTTTCACAACGTCCAGCTCTGGGCCTATCGCGATCCCGAGGGCTTTGCCGGGCTGATCGATTGTCTGGTCGCGGCGACGATCGAATATCTCGCCGCGCAGATCGTTGCCGGGGTCGAGGTCGTGCAGCTTTTCGATTCTTGGGCCGGCGTTCTGCCGGAGCCGGCCTTCCAGCGCTGGGTTATCGAGCCGACGGCGCGGATCGTCGCAGCGCTGCGGCAACGCCACCCTGACGTGCCGATCATTGGTTTCCCGCGCGGCGCCGGTCTGCTCTATCCGGCATATTTCTCCGCCACCGGCGTCAGCGCGATCGGTCTCGACACGACCGTACCGCTCTCGCTCGCACGGGGCAATTTGCAGAAGATCGGTGCTGTGCAAGGCAATCTCGATCCGCTGCTCGTCGTCACCGGGGGCGCGGCGATGGCGGCGGCGACGCGGGCGATTCTTGCGGCGCTCTCGCAGGGGCCCTTCGTCTTCAATCTCGGCCATGGCATCGTGCCGGAAACGCCGCCGGAGCATGTTGCCGAACTCGTCGCCCTGCTGCGCAGCTTTTAGCGGCGAGCCATGAGTCGAACCGCGATCGTGTTGTTCAATCTCGGCGGTCCCGACCGTCCGCAAGCGGTTCGCCGCTTTCTCTTCAATCTCTTCAACGATCGCGCCATCATCGCACTGCCGCAGCCGCTCCGCTGGCTGATCGCCGCCTTGATCGCCGGTCGCCGCGCCGGCGTTGCGCGGGCGATCTACGACAAGATCGGCGGCTGCTCGCCGCTGCTCGCGAATACCGAGGCGCAGGCGCACGCCCTTGAAGCGGCGCTCGGCGCCGACTATCGCTGCTTTGTCGCGATGCGCTATTGGCACCCGTTGAGCGACGTTGCGGCGCGCGCAGTCAAAGCATGGCGGGCCGACCGCGTCGTACTGCTGCCGCTCTATCCGCAATTCTCGGCGACAACGACGGCCTCTTCGTTTGTCGCCTGGCGGCGCGCCGCCAAGCGCTATGGGCTGAGGGCGCCGACGGCGGCGCTGTGCTGCTATCCGCGCGAGCCCGGCTTCATTGCCGCTGCTGCCGCCGGCATTCGCCGGACGTTGTCACAACTTGGGGCCGGCACGCCATATCGGCTGCTGTTCTCGGCGCATGGGCTGCCGCGGAAAAATGTTCGTGCCGGCGATCCCTACCAGTTTCAGGTCGAGGCGACGGTGGCGGCGCTGCGCGCTGCGCTCGCGATCGAGGGGCTCGACAGCGTGATCTGCTACCAGAGCCGGGTCGGGCCGCTGGAATGGATCGGCCCGACAACCGATGCGGAGATCACGCGCGCCGGCGCGGCGGGGTTGGCGGTCGTCGTCGTGCCGGTTTCCTTCGTCTCGGAACATTCCGAGACGCTGGTCGAACTCGACATCGAATATCGCCATGTCGCGGAGCGGAGCGGCGTTCCCGCCTATTTCCGGGCGGCGACTGTCGGGCTCGATGTGGCTTTCATCGCCGGGCTCGCCCGGCTGGTCGGCGGCGCCACCGGCGAGGGGGTGCGCTGCGCCGAGGGGAAGCGAATCTGTCCCGCCGAATTCACCAAATGCCCGCTCGCGAAACCGCTCTCCGCGGCGGCGGCAGGAGCCGGGTAGTGGATCTTCTTACCGCCGCCTATCCCTGGATCAGGGCGTTTCACATCGTCAGCGTCATCGCCTGGATGGCCGGGCTGCTCTATCTGCCGCGCCTCTTCGTCTATCACGCCGCCGAGCCGATCGGTTCGCCGACCGCCGCTACCCTCAAGCTGATGGAGCGCCGGCTGCTGCGCGGCATCATGAACCCAGCGATGATTGCGGTATTCGTCTTCGGCGGGTTGCTCTTGGTGACCCCAGGGGTGGTCGATTGGACGCGCGGCTGGATATACACAAAGCTGGTGCTGGTTGCCCTCCTTGCTGCGCTGCACCATGCGTTCGCCGCGTGGCACAAGGCGTTCGCCGCCGACCGCAATACACGGTCTGCGGGCTTCTTCCGCATGATCAACGAGGCGCCGACTTTGGTGATGATCGCCATCGTCGTCCTCGTCGTCGTCAGACCGTTCTGACCAGTGCCGGCCGAGTTGAACCGCCTGCGCGACGCCGAATCTCGTTTGACAGCGATATCGGTTTTGGCTTAAGGGTGATGTCGCCGCGAGTGCCGGCGTTCCGTACGGCTTCATAGACATTCGACAGAGCGCGTCTTCGCTTGGCCCCGGGCCGGCGGTCGCTCATTCCCCATCCAGCCCGCCGCCGGCGCGGGCATATCCCCTCGGACTCCGACGCGACATTGCAATGAACCTCCAGGAATTGAAGCGTAAGACCCCTGCCGAACTGCTCGCCTTTGCCGAGGAGTTGCAGATCGAGAACGCGTCCTCGCTGCGCAAGCAGGACATGATGTTTGCGATCCTGAAGCAGCTCGCGGAGAACGATATCGCGATTTTCGGCGACGGCGTGCTCGAGATCCTGTCCGACGGATTCGGCTTCCTGCGCTCGCCCGAGGCGAACTACCTGCCGGGCCCGGACGATATCTATGTCAGCCCGAGCCAGGTCCGCCGCTTCAGCCTGAGAACCGGTGACACCGTCGAGGGGCAGATCCGCTCGCCGAAGGACGGCGAGCGCTATTTCGCCATGCTCAAGGTCAACCAGATCAATTTCGACGAGCCGGAGAAGCTCCGTCACCGCATCAATTTCGACAATCTGACGCCGCTCTATCCCGACGAGAAGATCAATCTCGAGATCGGCGACGAGCCGTCATCCCTCAAGAACGAGGTAACGGCGGTCGGTGTCGGCAAGTCGGCAAGGGTGAAGGAGGACAAGCGGGAGACTGCGCGCAAGGATCTGACCACCCGCGTCATCGACCTCATCACTCCGCTCGGCAAAGGCCAGCGCGCCCTCATCGTCTCGCCGCCGCGCACCGGCAAGACGGTGATGCTGCAGAACATCGCGCATGCGATTGCGGCCAACCATCCCGAGATCTATCTCATCGTCCTCCTGATCGACGAGCGTCCGGAAGAGGTCACCGACATGGCGCGCTCGGTCAAGGGCGAGGTCATCTCCTCGACCTTCGACGAGCCGGCGGTGCGCCACGTCCAGGTCGCCGAGATGGTCATCGAGAAGGCGAAGCGCCTGGTCGAGCACAAGCGCGACGTCGTCATCCTACTGGACTCGATCACCCGCCTCGCGCGCGCCTACAATACCGTTGTGCCGTCCTCCGGCAAGGTGTTGACCGGTGGTGTCGACGCCAATGCGCTGCAGCGCCCGAAGCGTTTCTTCGGCGCCGCGCGCAACATCGAGGAGGGCGGCTCGCTCACCATCATCTCGACTGCGCTCATCGATACCGGCTCGCGCATGGACGAGGTCATCTTCGAGGAGTTCAAGGGCACCGGCAATTCCGAGATCATCCTCGACCGCAAGGTGGCCGACAAGCGCACCTTCCCGGCGATCGATATCACCAAATCCGGCACCCGCAAGGAAGAGCTGCTGGTCGAGAAGGGCGTCCTCGCCAAGATGTGGGTGCTGCGCCGCGTCCTCATGCCGATGGGCACCAACGACGCGCTCGAATTCCTCCTCGACAAGCTCAAGCAGTCGAAGAGCAACCATGATTTCTTCGACGCGATGAACACTTGATCCATGAAAAGGTGAGGAGGGCGATGTGAAAATCCTCGTCCTCGGCGCCGGTGCGGTCGGCGGCTATTTCGGCGGACGCCTCGCGGCTGCCGGCGCCGATGTCAGCTTCCTGGTCCGTCCCGGCCGCGCCGCACAGCTCGCCAAGGACGGGCTCATCGTCAAAAGCCCGTTCGGCGATATCGCCAAGCCGGTCAAGACGGTGGCTGGCGCGGCGGCGGGCGGCCCCTACGATCTCGTTCTTCTCACCTGCAAATCCTATGATCTCGACAGCGCCATCGCCGCGATCGCCCCGGCGGTCGCGGCCGGCGCGGCGGTCCTGCCGCTGCTCAACGGCATGGCGCATCTCGACGTGCTCGACCGCAGCTTCGGCGCCGCGCAAGTGCTCGGTGGCCTCTGCTTCGTCGCCGCGACGCTGACCTCGGCGGGCGAGGTGCACCAGCTCGGCAGCATGCTCAACGGCATCGTCTTCGGCGAGCGCTCGGGCGCGGTCTCGCCGCGCTGCGAGGCGCTCAAGGCGGCATTCGGCGCGGCGCCGGTCGACAGTCGGGTGAGCGGCGAGATCCTGCGCGACATGTGGTCGAAATGGGTGCAGCTCGCCTCGCTCGCCAGCCTCACCTGCCTGATGCGCGCGACGGTCGGCGAGGCCAATCAGAGCGAGGAGGGTGCCGCCATCGCGCTCAAGCTCCTCGCCGAGTGCCGCGCCGTCGCCGGCGCCCACGATGCGTTGCCCGCCGAGAAAGCCGACGCGGCGATGCGTACCCGGCTTGCCGACAAGAGCTCGACGCTGAGCGCCTCGATGCTGCGCGACATCGAGCGCGGCGGCGCGATCGAGGCCGACCACATCATCGGCGATCTCATCCGCCGCGGCCATGAGAAAGGCGTCGCGACGCCGCTGCTGCGCATCGTGCTGGCTCATTTGCAAGCCTACGAGGCGCGGCGCAAGCGGGCGGTCTAGCGTTTCACGCGCCACATCTCCCTCTCCCCTCGCGGGGGAGGGCTGGGGTGAGGGGGCTCTATCCGCGCCTCCAAGTTGGTGGGACGAGCCCCCTCACCCTCCCGCTTCGCGGGTCCCTCCCTCTCCCGCAAGGGGAGAGGGAAAATCAACTTACACCGTGAAGACCGTCGATCCCGTCGTCTTGCGGCCTTCGAGATCGCGGTGCGCCTGCGCCGCGTCCTTGAGGGCGTAGGTCTGGTTGACGGTGATCTTGACCGCGCCGCTGGCGACGACGTCGAAAAGCTCCGTCGCCATGGCGACGAGATCCTCGCGCTTGGCGGCGTAGGTGTTGAGCGTCGGCCGCGTGAGGTAGAGCGAGCCCTTGGCGGCGAGAATGCCGGCATCGAAGGGTTCGACCTTGCCCGAGGACTGGCCGAACGACACCATGAGGCCGAGCGGGCGGATGCAGTCGAGCGACTTCATGAACGTGTCCTTGCCGACCGAGTCGTAGACCACGGGGAGCAGCTTGCCGCCGGTGATGTCCTTCACCCGGGCGACGAAATCCTCGCGCGTGTAGACGATCGGATGGTGGCAGCCATTGGCCTTGGCGAGCTCGGCCTTGGCGTCGCTGCTGACCGTGCCGATGACGGTGGCGCCGAGATGCTTCGCCCACTGGCAGAGAATGAGGCCGATGCCGCCGGCAGCAGCGTGAATGAGGATGGTGTCGCCCTTCTGCACGCGATAGGTCCGGCGGATGAGGTACTGCACGGTCAGACCCTGCAGCATCATCGCCGCGCCTTGGCGGTCGCTGATCGAGGCTGGCAACACGATGAGCCGGTCGGCCGGGATGAGCCGCGCCTCGGCATAGGCGCCGAGCGGCCCGCCGGCATAGGCGACGCGGTCACCCACCTTGACCTCGCTGACGCCCGGGCCGACCTCCTCGACAATTCCGGCGCCTTCCGTGCCGAGTCCGCTCGGCAATTGCGTCGGATAGACGCCGGCGCGGAAATAGGTGTCGACGTAGTTGAGGCCGACGGCGGTCTGGCGCAGGCGGACCTGACCGGGGCCGGGTTTGCCGATTTCGACATTTTCCCAGACGAGAACCTCCGGGCCGCCGGTCTTGTGGAAGCGAATCGCGTGGACCATGTCGTATTCCTTTCGGTTGCGGCGTCGCTCAGGCGCCGAGATGCTGCTTGAAGAAATCGGCGGTGCGCTGGTTGGCGCTTGTCGCCGCCGCCTTGTCGTAATGTTGGCCGCCGATCCGCGCGAAGGCGTGGTCGGCGCCGGGGTAGGAATGGATCGTCACCTTTGGGTGTTTGCCGAGCACTGACTTGATTGCGCTCTGCGCCTCGGGCGGGCAGAACTGGTCCTTCTCGGCGATGTGGAGCATCAGCGGCCGGGTGATCCGCCCGGCCTCGTCGAGCGCCCTCTCGATGCCGACGCCGTAATAACCCACATTGCACTCGGCGTCGCTCCGCGTTGCCATCAGATAGGCGAGCTTGCCGCCAAGGCAGAAACCGACCGTGCCGACCTTGCCCGTGCATGCGGCCTGGCTGCGCAGATAGGCCAACGTCACCTGGAGATCGGTGACGCCCTTGGCCTCGTCGAATCCCTGGTAGAGCTCGAAGGCCCGCTTCCACTCCGCTTCGCTCTGATCGGTGAGCTGGATGCCGGGCTCCTGCCGCCAGAAGAGATCGGGGCAAAGCGCCGTGAAGCCCTGGGCGGCAAAGCCGTCGGCGATGTCGCGCATCACCTTGTTGACGCCGAAGATTTCCTGGATGACCAGGATGCCGGGTCCCTTGCCGCCTTTTGGCGTCGCCAGATACCCGGAGAAGCTGCCGCCATCGGCGGCCCGGATGGTCACGTCCGACATTTGCCCTCCCGATCGGTGTTGTTAGCGACGCTAAGGTTAGCGACCGGATCGCGCCTTGTCACGCCGGGGGTCATGCCATCGCGGTGGCGGGGCATCACAGAAAGGTCATTTGGCGAGTTGCCGGGCGAAGTCGACGGCAACGGTATTGCCGCCGCTGACCAGAATGCCGACGCGCTCGCCGGGCGCCGGCCGGTAGCGGCCGGATTGCAGCGCTGCGAACGCCGCGGCGCCGCCGGGCTCGGCGACGATCCGGGCGATCCGCCAGAGCGCTTCCTGGGCGGCGCCGATCGCCTCGTCGGTGACCAGCACGAGGCGCTCGACATGGCGGCGCGCGATCGGAAAGACCTGTGCGCCGACGCGGCGGGGAGCCAGCGAATCGGCGGCGATGCCGCCCGCTTCGGCGTCGACCGGATGTCCCGCGGCGAAGGCGCGCGACAACGTCGGCGCGGCTTCCGGCTCGACCCCGACGATGCGGACCGCACCGGCATACCAGGCGGCGATGCCGCCGATGAGGCCGCCGCCGCCGACCGCGACGAGCAGCGTGTCGAGATCGCCGGCCTGGGACGCGAGCTCGGGGCCGATAGTACCCTGGCCGAGCATCGTCTCGACCTGGTCGAAGGCATGGACCGGCAGCGCGCCGGTCTCTGCCACCCACGCTTCGCTGGCCGCCAACGCGTCGGCATAGCGCTCGCCGGCGACGGTGAGATCGGCGCCGTACTCGCGGATGCGTGCGATCTTTGCCGGCGAGGAGATGCGCGGCACGAAGATCTTGGCCTTGCGGCCGAGCGTCATCGCCGCATAGGCGACCGCAGCGCCGTGATTGCCGCCGGAAGCGGCGGCAACACCGGCCGGCGGCACCTCGCGGAGCAGCAAATTGGCGAAAGCGCCGCGCGCCTTGAACGAGCCGGAATGCTGGAGGAGCTCGAGCTTCAGAGTGACGCGGTTCGCGGCAAGGCCGAGCTCGGCGGCGTCGATCTCGAGCACGGGCGTGCGTCTTGTATACGGCCTGATCAGTCGCTCGGTGGCGCTGATCCGCTCGCGGTCGATTTCGTTTGAAGGCGATTCCAACACCATCACGCTCCTCCTGAACGCCTTGAATGCCGCGCAAGGCTTGACAGCAATTAGGAAAATGGCAAATTAGCAATATGTCAACCGCACAAATGTCGATGGCCGGGGTGATCCGCGCGCTCGCCAATGAGCGCCGGCTGCTCATCCTCGAATGGCTGAAGGCGCCGCAGCGGCATTTTCGTGCTCAGATCGACGGGGATCTCGTCGAGGACGGCGTGTGCGGGGTGCTGATTGCCGAGAAGCTGGCCGTCAGCCAGCCGACCGTCAGCGAGCATCTCAAGATCCTCGCGCAGGCCGGCCTCATCCGCCCGAAGCGGATCAAGCAATGGACCTTTTACAAGCGCGACGAGGCGCGCATCCGCGCCATCAAGAAAGCGATCCTCGCGAAGGTCTAGAGCGAAGACCGCCAGAATTGGATCGCTCTGTTGACCCCGATAGATCTCGTCCTAGGAAGCCGTCTCCGCCGCGACGAGAGGGCGAAAGAGCGGTAGCTCCGGCCGCATCACCGCCGCCGCGCCCTCGAGCTCGAGGAGGCGGCGTTTGGTGGCAAGACCTTCGCCCCCGCTATAACCGCCGATGCGTTTGCCGGCGGCGAGCACGCGATGGCACGGCACGATGATGGCGATCGGGTTGCTGGCGCAGGCATAGCCGACGGCGCGCGGCGCCGAATCGGTCTCGTGCGCGAGCTCGCCATAGGAAAGCGTCGCGCCATAAGGGATGCGCTGCATCGCCTGCCACACGCGTTGCTGGAAGGGCGAGCCGGCGAGCGAAAGCGGCAGGTCGAATTGGCGCAGCTTGCCGGCGAAATACGCCGCGAGCTGGCGGCGCGCTTCGCGCAGCAATGCGGTTTCGACGCTGCGCGAAACCGCGTACCAGCCGAGGCGTGTAATATGTCCGTTCTCCTCGACGAGAGAGAGCGGGCCGACCGGGCTCGGTAGGGTGATCTCTGGCATGGCGACCTCCTCGCGAACGCAGCCTGCGAAGTCTAGCAGATTGCGGCGCCGATGCGACTTGGGAACGCTTCGCTCAGGCCCGAAGAGTCGCGGTTTTCGGCCCTTAATGTCGCCGTCGCAGCTCGTCCGCCAGTGCCGCCGCGTCGCTGATCGGCAGCGAGCACACCGGCCCTTCGCAGACATAGGCGGTCGGCTTGCCGCCCGCCATGCCCTTGCCGGCAGCGGGATGGCCGGCGGGCAAGGCGGCGTCGGGCGCGACGACGGCGAGCACGAGGTTCGGCAGGCTGGCCGCGCGCACCGCCCGCAGGAGCGCCGCCGTTCCGCCATCGCCGCGCGTGCCGCGGATGACGACCTGCAGCGCACCTTGCAGGATCTCGTTGCGGTTGATCAGGGTGGCGAGCGGGAAGAAGTTGCGCTCGAGCTCGCCGGAGAAGGCGGCGACGATCGCCTCTGCGCGGTCGCGATACATAGCCTTGCCGGTGAGATGGAAGAGCTGGGCGAGCACGCCGACCATCGTGCCGTTGCCGGCCGGCACGGCCGAATCGTTCGCCGTCTTCGTCCGCGTGATCAGCCCCTCGGTGTCTGTTGCGGCGAGGAAGTAGCCGTCGCCGGCCGCATCCCAGTAGTGATCGTCGAGAACCGCGGTCCAGCTTTCGGCCTGCGCGAGATAGGCGGTCTCGCCGGTTGCGGCGTAGAGCGCGAGCGCAGCGCGGCAGAGATTGGCGTAGTCGTCGACGATGCCGGGGTGGTTGCGCCGTCCGGCGCGCCAGCTATGCGACAGCCTGCCGTCGCCATCCATCATCGCCGCGGTGATTAAGGCGAAGGCGTCGACGGCGAGGGCGAGCCAGTCGGGGCGCTCGAAGACGTCCGCCGCATGGGTGAGCGCGGCGATCATCAGCCCGTTCCAATCGGCAAGCACCTTGTCGTCGAGTCCGGGGCGGATGCGCTCGGCGCGCGCGTGGAACAACACCGCGCGGCAGGCCGCGAGCTCGGCCTCGCCGTCGCCATCGGCGAGCGCCGGAGCAGCGAGCCGATTGAGAATATTGTGGCCTTCCCAGTTGCCCGGCCCGCTGACGTCGTAGTGCCGCTTGAAGAGCGCCGCGCGGGGGCCGAGCAGGTGGTCGATCTCGGCCTCGCTCCAGACGTAGAATTTGCCTTCCTCATGCTCGCTGTCGGCATCGAGGCTGCTGCAGAAGCCGCCTTCGGGCGTCAGCATCTCGCGCGCCAGCCAATCGACCGTCTCGGCGATGCGCTGGGCATAGAGCGAACTCCTGGTGTCCTGCCAGACCAGGGTCATCAGCTCGATCAGCTCGGCATTGTCGTAGAGCATCTTCTCGAAATGCGGCGCCAGCCAGCGCGCATCGACGGAATAACGCGCGAAGCCGCCGCCCAGGTGATCGTAGATGCCGCCCTGGCACATGCGGTCGAGCGAGAGCGTCACCGCGTCGCGGAATTCCTGCCGAGCGCCGCGCTTCGACGCGCGCCACAACAATTCGAAAATCGCCGGCTGGGGAAATTTCGGCGCCGAGCCGATGCCGCCGTTGACGGTATCGACCTCCGCGAGGAGCCGCGTCGCCACCTCGTCGGTCAGCGCCGGCGTGATGCCGCCGCCGCGCTGCGGCTGCGCCAGGCGGCCGAGCGCTTCGCCGAGCGCGCCGACATTGCGCGCGATCTTTTCCGGATCGCTGCGATAGGTATTGCTCAGGGCGAGCAGCACGTCGGTGAAGGCGGGGCGCCCATAACGCCGGGTCGGCGGAAAATAGGTGCCGCCCCAGAACGGCGCGCCGTCCGGCGTCAGGAACATGGTGAGCGGCCAGCCGCCCTGCTCCCCAAGCAAAGCGAGGGCGTGTTGGTAGATCGAATCGAGATCCGGGCGCTCCTCGCGGTCGACCTTGATGTTGATGAAATGCTCGTTCATCACCGCGGCAACGGCGGGATCCTCGAAACTCTCATGCGCCATGACATGGCACCAATGGCAGGCGGCGTAGCCGATCGACAGCATAATCGGCTTGTTCGCGGCCTTGGCGGCGGCGAGGGTCGCCGGGCTCCAGCCTTGCCAATGGACGGGATTGTCCTTGTGCTGCAGGAGGTAGGGGCTGGTCTCCTCGGCAAGGCGATTGCGATTCACATCCATGACGACCATCTGAAAGCAGCGGCGCGTTGCGTGGCGCGCTGCGTGACTATAGGCTCTCTCTACCTTCCTCAACGACTTCCCAGCAACGGCGTAAGCGACGCAATGACAACACCGCCCGATCCACGCCCGTTCTATCGCTCGCATATTTTCTGCTGCACCAACACGCGCGCCGGCTGCCTCGATCGCTGCGAGCTCGGCCCGACGATGGTGATCTATCCCGAGGGTGTCTGGTACGGCTATCGTGACACCGCCGATATCGACGAGATACTCGAAACCCACGTCAAAGGCGGCGGCCGGGTGAGCCGGCTGATGCTGCAGCCGGAGCAGAAACCGCCGGGGAAATGATTTCCCTCCAGAAATGATTTTCCTCCGGGCGAAGCGCCGAGGGACGAACCGCAGAGGGTTGCAAGACGAGCGACCACGAGGACACCATCTTCGCACCGGCGACCGCGCCCGGGCGGGCGGGCATCGCCGTCGTCAGAATTTCGGGAACGTCGGCGCGCGAGGCGCTGGCGGCCTTGTCCTGCAAGGTTCCGGCGCCGCGCCGCGCCGCACGCGCGCGCTTCGTCGCCAAGGCGAGCGGCGAAGCGATCGATGACGGGCTGGTGCTATTCTTCCCGGCTCCGCGAAGCGTCACCGGCGAGGATGTCGTCGAGCTCCACCTGCATGGCGGCCGCGCCGTCATCGAGGCAGTCACGGCGGTCCTCGCCGGGCTTTCGGGCTTCCGGCTGGCCGAGCCGGGCGAGTTCACGCGGCGCGCCTTCGAGCACGACAAGCTCGATCTCACGGAGGCCGAAGCGGTCGCCGATCTCGTCGCCGCCGAGACCGCCGCACAGCGCCGCCAGGCCCTGCGCCAACTCGATGGCGAGCTTGGGCGACTCTATGACGGCTGGCGCGAAACTCTGCTCCGCGCGACCGCCCATCTCGAGGCGGCGATTGATTTTCCTGAGGAAGGGCTGCCGCAGACGCTCGATGCCGGGGCAAAGCAAGTGGTCGAGCGGCTGATCGACGAGATCGAGCGCCATCTTGCCGATAATCGCCGCGGCGAGATTCTACGGGATGGGGTATCGGTCGCCATCGTCGGCCCGCCGAACGCCGGAAAATCAAGTCTTATCAATAGGTTGGTACAACGCGACGTCGCCATCATTTCGGCCGTGGCGGGCACTACGCGGGACGTCATCGAGGTCCGGCTCGATCTTGCCGGGTATCCGGTCATCGTTGCCGACACCGCAGGTTTGCGCGCCGCCCGCGACGATGTCGAGGAGGAAGGGGTTCGCCGCGCGCGGGCGCGTGCCGGCGCCGCCGATTTGCTTATTGTAGTGCTCGACGTCGCTCGGCCGGGCGAGGCGGCCGAGTTGACATCTCTCATCGACGGGGCGTCCATCGTCGTTGCCAACAAGATCGACCTGGTGGACGCGGCCAGCCGTGCCGCGGCGCTTGATCGGATGCCGCCGGGCGCGCTGCCGCTTTCGACCGTTACCAGCGAGGGAATGGCGGGGCTCCTCGACCGGCTCGCCGCTGCCGTCAAGGAGCGCTATGCCGATGAGGCAGCTCCGGTTCTGACGCGCAGCCGCCATCGTGCCGCGCTTGGCGAATGCGTCGATGCCTTGCGCCGCTCGCTCGTCGCGGTGCTGCCGGAACTGGTAGCGGAGGATCTTCGGCTTGCCGTTCGGGCGCTTGGGCGAATCACCGGACGGTCCGATGTCGAGGACATACTCGATATCATCTTCCGCGATTTCTGCATCGGGAAATGAGGCAGGTGTTTCACGTGAAACATTCGGTTAGACGACTGGCGGACGGTGACGAGGCCGCCGTTGAATCATTCCTGCGGGAGCACGCGGCGAGCTCGATGTTCTTGCGCTCCAATCTGCGCCGCGTCGGGTTCGTCGATCGCGGCGAGCCCTATCAAGGGGCGTATTTCGGCGCTTTCGACGGGGCGGCGATCACCGGCGTTGCCGGCCATTTTTGGAACGGGATGATCCTGGTTCAGGCGCCGGGCGCGGTCGAACGCCTAGCGGCGGAGACGGTAGCGGCCTCGGGCCGCAGGATACTCGGCATCTCGGGGCAGGCCGACCAAGTGACGCGAACGCGGCGGGCACTGGGTCTCGAGGAGACGGCGACGGCAACCGAAAGCAACGACGATCTCTTTTCGCTGGACCTGTCGGCGCTGCGCATTCCGGCCGCCTTGGGCGGCGGGGATATCGAGATCCGTCGCCCGGACGATCAGGAACTCGGGCTCCTCGCCGATTGGTCGGCGGCATTTCATCGCGAAGCCTTGGGCTTTGCCGACGGGGCGGAATTGCGACGCAATTGCCGGGATCAGATCACCAGGCTTCAGCTGGAGCGGGCGCAGTTCGTCCTTGTCGTGTCGGGCGAGCCGGTCGCCTATGCGGCGTTCAATGCGACCCTGCCGGATATCGTGCAGCTCGGCGGGGTGTGGACGCCGCCCGAGCAACGGGGACGAGGCTACGGGCGTGCCGTCGTCGCCGGCGCGCTGCTGACGGCGCGTTCGGTGGGTGTCCGTCACGCGGTTCTCTTCACCGATACGAGCAACGGACCGGCGCAAGCCGCGTATCGTAGCCTCGGTTTCGAGCGGGTCGGCGATTACGGGCTGGTGATCTTCGCCTGAGATGGCGCCGCTTTGACAGTACGGCGATCCCTGCATAGAGTGCGCCGCCATATGGTTCGGGCGAATTCATACGACGTCATCGTCATCGGCGGCGGCCATGCCGGCTGCGAGGCGGCCGCCGCTGCCGCGCGGGTCGGCGGCCGCACGCTGCTGCTGACCCACAAGATCGCGACGATCGGCGAAATGTCGTGCAATCCCGCCATTGGCGGCTTGGCCAAGGGTCATCTCGTGCGCGAGATCGATGCGCTTGACGGCATCATGGGGCGAGCGATCGACCGCGCCGGCATTCAGTTCCGCGTGCTCAACCGCAGCAAGGGGCCGGCCGTTCGGGGACCGCGTGCCCAGGCCGATCGCAAGCTCTATCGGCGTGCCGTGCAGGAGCTGCTCGCCAGGCAGGGCGGGCTCGAGATCGGCGAGGCTGCCGTCGAGGATGTGCGGCTTGATGCTGCCGGCGCGGTGGCCGGTGTCGTGCTCGCTGACGGTCGCGAGATATCGGCCGGCCGCGTCGTGCTGACCACCGGCACCTTCCTGCGCGGCCTCATCCATCTCGGCGAGCGAAAGATTCCGGCCGGTCGGGTCGGCGAGGCGCCGTCGCTGGGACTATCGGCGACGCTCGCGCGGTCCGGTTTCGTCCTCGGCCGGTTGAAGACCGGCACACCGCCGCGACTCGATGGCCGCACGATCGATTGGCACGGGCTCGAGGCACAGCATGGCGACTCGCCGCCGCCGCCTTTCTCGTTTTTGACCGCTGCGATCACGACGCCGCAGATCCCCTGTCACATCACCGGGACGACGCCGGCGAGCCATAAAGTGATCGCCGCCAACCTGCACCGCTCGCCGATCTATTCCGGGCAGATCGAGAGTACAGGGCCGCGCTATTGCCCGTCGATCGAGGACAAGGTGGTTCGCTTCGCCGCGCGCGAGCGCCATCAGATCTTTCTTGAGCCCGAGGGGCTCGACGACGACACCGTCTATCCGAATGGCATCTCGACGTCGCTTCCCGAGGAGGTGCAGGTCGAATTGCTGCGCACCATTCCCGGCTTGGAGCGGGCGGCCATGCTGCGCCCGGGCTATGCGATCGAATACGATTACGTCGACCCGCGCGAGCTGCGGGCGACCCTGGAAACCCGCCGCGTCACCGGCCTCTATCTGGCCGGGCAGATCAACGGCACGACTGGCTACGAGGAAGCGGCCGGCCAAGGGTTGCTTGCCGGGGTGAATGCTGCCTTGGCGGCCGGCGGAGGCGGCGAACTCGTGCTCGATCGCGCCGATGCCTATATCGGCGTGCTCATCGACGATTTGGTGACGCGCGGCACGACCGAGCCCTACCGCATGTTTACTTCCCGGGCGGAATATCGGCTGGTGCTGCGTGCCGACAATGCCGACCAGCGGCTGACGCCACTTGGCATCCGACACGGCTGCGTCGGGTCGGAGCGCGAAGCAGCGTTCCGGGCTAAGCTGGCGCAGCTCGATGAGGCGCGCACCCTGGCTCGGACACTCCGCTTGACGCCGCCGGCGTTGCGCCGCCACGACATCGCCGTCAACGAGGACGGAGTGCCACGCAGCGTCGCGGAGCTCCTGGCCTATCCCAATCTTACATTGGCGCGTCTCGCCGAAATCTGGCCAGAACTTGCAGGTTTCCCGACGGCTATCGCTGAGCAGCTCGAGATCGATGCCCGCTACGCCGGTTATCTCGAGCGGCAGAGCGCCGATATCCTGGCCTTTCGTCGTGACGAAGCGCTGCGCCTGCCGGACGATCTCGACTATTGTGCCATCGGTAGCCTGTCGAATGAGATTCGAAGCAAGCTCTCCGCGGCCCGCCCGGCCACCTTGGGGGCGGCGGCGCGGATCAGCGGGGTGACGCCGGCCGCGCTGGTCGCCCTGCTGAAATACGTCCGCCGCGGTGAGCTGCGGGCCTCGGCGTAAGGTGCTACCGCCGCTTACACCTGCGGCTTTTCAAACACAGACCGGTGTTTCACGTGAAACATTGACGCGACTCGAAGCCTATGTCGAGCTGCTCACCGCCTGGAATCGGCGCATCAATCTCATCGGGCCGCGCACTGTCGGCGACATCTGGCGGCGTCATATTCTCGATTCGGCCCAGCTCTTTCCGCTGATTCCGCCGCGCGCCCGGGTTCTCCTCGATATCGGCAGCGGCGCCGG
>WNFC01002777.1_pt1 | contig 18871 bp, 18 predicted proteins | sample 5400541 | NCBI WGS metagenome assembly WNFC01 (sample SAMN13153342, study PRJNA577476) | soil metagenome | isolation source: 120 cm saprolite under Douglas fir tree site 2 hole 2 replicate 1 | place: USA:California | collected 2015-04-18 | reverse complement strand
TGCGGCCTGTGCCTCCTGGCCCGCGGCATCACCCAGCCGGTGCATTGCTGGAAACGCCCGGAGGACGTGATCTGCCTGCGGCACCGCCGCTGGACCGGGCCAGGCGCCCGTACTGCTGATCAGCCCGGCCTGTCCGCCCAGCCCGCCATCCTCCAGGCACACAAGCGGCACCTGCGCCTGGTCCGCCGCTTCGGCCGCGAGGCGGTCGCCGCCGAGTTCGCCGTCGCCGACCAGATCTGCCGACGATGGCACGAGTTCCGCCAGCACGACGCCGCCTTCCGTGACCGTATGCTGATCTTCCACGGCCCCGGCTGGCAGGCATCTCCCGCCAGCCCCACCGCCGCCGCGGCGATCTACCCGCAGGCCGTCGCCCTTACCCGGCTCCTGGCCTCCCCCTACTGGCAGGCCCTGTCATCACCGGCTCACCCGGACCGGCAGGAACTGTTCATCGCCGAAATACGCCGCACCGTCGCCCCCGGCTACCTCTGGCCACAGCCACACCGGCCCGCCGACCCCCTCGACAGCTGGATCACCGAGCACCACCTGCCCGGCCACAGGCCCGCCCTCTTCCGCTACCGCAGCTGGCCGGCTGACCGGGCAGCAGCCACTCGACCTCACCTGATCTACTCAGTCCGTCGCTGGGACTGAATCCGGGACATCGGGCACAGCCTGCCTGGCGTTCGGCGTGACCAGGCGCGCGGCCTGGGTGCCTAGACTGGTTCCATGCCAAATTCAGGGGCTTCGGCCGCGGGGAATGTTACCTTCCTCGCGCAGAAGCAGCCGGTCGATGAGCGCGGTCGCGCGATGTATGCCGTTGCCCGGTCGATCATCAGGGCGCAGCTTGACCAGCTGACCCAGGAGGATCTGGAAGACCTCGATCGCGACCGTGTCGATGTTACGCTCCGTCAGCTTGCCAAGCTTGCCCGGCTGGACCGGGACAAGGGTATGCGTGGCGACGGCTTCGAGTGGGCCGTGCACGAGGCGGTACTGGGCAAGGAACCCACGGTCGTCGAGCCGATCAGCGATGCGATGCTCAAGGCGTCGAAGAAGTTCGTCACGATGACCACGCCGACATCGTTGCTGTTCGGCTATGAACGGGCAAAGTACCTCGGGTTCCTGGACGCCATCGTCGAGAACGCCGGTGCAGAGGCTGTCCTGCTGCCAGATGGCAGGGGCCGGCCGTTCTACTTCGACGGCCCGTGGATGAAGCTGGCGGCCAAGGGAAAGGTTGCCGAACCTGCGCTTAGCTCACGCATCCGCAGGGTGTGGAAGACCGACCTCTTCCTGTCTGACGAAGTAAGGCACCGGCACGTCGCCGCGACGATCAAGAGCAACTGGAAGCTTCTCGAAGACGGTCCCGGCCTGCGCCTGGGTATCGTCCCGGCGGCGAAGGACCTGGCTGCGGGCGTCCGGCGCCAAGGCGACTTGTGGCTTGCCGTTCTGCCTGACCCAAACGGCTTCATGGGCCTGTTCAACGATGCCTACGAGAGCGTGGCCGAGGCTGTCTTCAGCCTGGGGAAACATGACCGGGGCAACTACTTCTACAAACCAACGCCGATGGGGCAGCGGCTGCAGCAGCAACTCGAAAAGTACGGCAGCGCCAAAGTCGTCGAAGTCGAGCATGCGCTTAACGAGGCCGCCCAGCAGGACCTTATCGGCGTTGAGACACGGCTCGTATCCGTAGATGCGCCCCCGTGGCTACACCTGAACGCCGTCCGGACTCCGGTCATAGCACCCAAGCCCACCTTCGAGCCACTTAACTAGGTTACCGGTTCGGTCAAGGCCATAAGACCGCGCCGCCGAAGACTAGAGCCATTGGGTTGAGATGGCGCTCAGCCTCGCAAACCCCGTTCAGGGCCAGATTTAATGCGACACCGTGGTGGTTCCGGCCAGCACGGACCAGATTCTGTGAGACAAACACCATCCACTCCGTCTCACTGAACCTGGTCCTCACCAGTTCAGGGCACTGCGGTCGGACCAGGTTCACTGAGACAGGACAGTGCGCGACGGGACCCTTGGGTTAGGCCAGTCCCGAGGCTAGTCCGGCCGCGATCCGCGGGTACACCCGGATAGCGCCCGCGAACTGCGGGCCGAAGCTGGCCGGCACCACCTGGACGTTCATGCCGGGCTGCGGGGCCTGGATCATCCACCCGTTACCTAGGTACATAGCCACGTGCGAGATGTAACCGGGATCGGTGGGGTCAGTGTGGTAGAAGAGCAAGTCGCCCGGTGCTAGCTGGCTGACCGGGACAGCCGGGCCGGCTCGGGCCTGGTCGGCGGCCACCCGAGGCATGCTGACGCCGGCCTGGGCGAACGCCCACTGAACCAGGCCGGAGCAGTCGAACGACGCCGGCCCGGCGGCGCCCCATACGTAAGGCAGGCCTCGCCTGCTCTCCGCGGCCCGCAGCGCCGCGGTCAGCTGGACCGTGGTCAACGTTTCGCCGCTGACGGCGGCGCCGGACGGGACGGTCCCGGCCGGCGCCGCCGCGCCGGCCCGGGTCACCTCGGTGACCAGTGGCTCGACTGCCGCCCCCGGCGGCAGGACGGCCTTGATCCGCAACGCCAGCGAGGCCACGCTGGCGGGTGGCGCGCTGATGACGATCGCATTCCCGGCGGGCACCCCCAGCGACCTGGCGATCACGTCCGACACCACGGCGTCCACCCCGCCGATTCCGACCGTGCCGAACGCCACCACCGGCAACCGCTCCGGCCGGCGGCCGGACACGGTGACCCGGCCGCCGAGGGACAACCGGTCCAGGGTGCCCATGGTGTAGGACACGGCGACGCCGCCGGCGGCCACGCCCTGCCACAGCGGGCTGGAGGCCGCCATGGCCGGGGCGGCATAACCGCGGAAGGTGGACGGATCGACGCCGAGCACGGCCGCGTAGGCACCGTTGATCTTGATCTTGGCGGCTTCGATCGGCTCCACGCCGGTGACCGCCGGCTGCCGTGACACCGCGGCCAATACCCGCCCGGAAAGCGAGAACGGCGCCACGACCAGCAGATCCGCCTGCCGCAGCCCGCGCAGGGGGGCGACCGCCGCGGGCCGGGTGCTCGCCGGAGCAGGCGCGTGAGCCACGGCCACGGGAATTGCCGATGCCCCGTGGGCATCGGCGATCCCGGCGAGCAGGGGCACCACCGGCGCACTGCTCTTCGCCGGGGCGGGCCGGGTGCTCGGGATACCGGGATACAGCCCGCCAGCACCGGACGGCTTGCCGCCGGCCGTCGCTACGATCACCCCCAGTAGCGTCCCGATCACCGCCAGAACGCTGACGATGACGGGCACCAACCGCCTAGAACGCAAAATCCCCACCCCTTGGATCCACCGCGCCGTATCCGCGGCCAGAGCGGCGCGCGACATCCGTCGTCAAGTGCATCGGGATCTAAGATGCCCTAAAGACGGCAAACCGTCCACTCCCGGGCGGGCGGAGTCTAGTAAGCGGAGTCTAGTAAGGGGTGGCCAGCGCCTCCCTGAGCTGCTGCGGGGTGGTGACCGGAGCCTGGCAGGTGAACTGGCGGCAGACGTACGCGGCGGGCGCTCCGTTGACCACTCCCCGCCCGGCCAGCAGCGGCACGCCAGCTTCGGAGCCGACGGCTTCGGTACCGTCGCCGAGGGCGAGGACCGCGCCGGGCGGGGCCGCGTACAGCGCCGTCTGGTGCAGCGCACGGGTTCGCTCGTCCTCGAGGCTGCCCACCACCGCTATCTCGGCCGGCCCGGCCAGCCAGGCCTCGGCCACCGCCAGGCCGGCGCCCGCCGCCCGCGGGTACCGGGCCGCGATGGCGGGGAGCACGCCGAGCGCCGCCTCGGCGGCCTCCCGGTGCCGGGCCGAGCCGGTCAGCGCGGAGTAGCTCAGGAGCGCTCCCGCCACGGCGAACGTGCCTGACGGCGTGGCGTTATCGGCCGGGTCGGCCGGGCGGAAGATCAGCGGCTCGTCGTCGGCGGCGGTGTCGTAGAAGCCGCCCTGACCGTCGCCGAAGGCGCCGAGCGCGACCTCGAGCAGCTGGCCGGCCAGCTCCATCCAGCGTGCCTCGCCCGTCACCCCGGACAGTGTGAGGAACCCCTCGGCGGTGCAGGCGTAGTCCTCGAGCGCGCCCGCGGTGCTCCCGGCGGTCCCGTCCCGCGAGGTGCGGACGAGCCGTCCCCCGGCCAGGTGCACCGTGGCCAGTAGCGCGGCGGCGTCGCGCGCGGCCGCGGTGAAGTCCGGCCGCGCGAACAACAGCCCGCATTCGGCGAGCGCGGAGATGGCCAGCCCGTTCCACGCCGCTACCACCTTGTCGTCCCGCGCGGGGCGGACCCGGCCGCCCCGCGCGGCCAGCAGCGCGTTCCGGACGCGGGCCAGGCGGCCAGTGTCGGCGGGCTCGGTACGGCGCTGCAGCACCGAGGCGCCATGCTCGAAGGTGCCGGCCTCGGTCACGCCGAACGCCTGCGCGGCGAACTCGCCGTCCTCGGGTCCGAGGACCGCGCGCAGTTCGGCTGGCCGCCAGACGTAGAATTTTCCTTCTTCGCCTTCGCTGTCGGCGTCCAGGGAAGCCGCGAGCCCGCCTTCGGCCGTCCGCAGCTCGCGCAGCATCCAGTCGCACGTCTCTTCCGCCACCCGGCGGGCCAGCTCAGAGCCGCTCCGGCGCCACAAGTTCACATAAACGCGAGCCAGCAGGGCGTTGTCGTAGAGCATCTTCTCGAAGTGCGGCACCACCCAGGCGGCGTCGACCGAGTACCTGGCGAACCCGCCGGCGAGCTGGTCATACATGCCGCCGCGGGCCATCGCGGCGCAGGTGCCTTCGGCCATCCGCAGCGCGGCCGGGGCCCCGGTCCGCTGATGGTAGCGGAGCAGGAATTCCAGGATCATCGACGGCGGGAACTTCGGCGCGCCGCCGAACCCGCCCTCAGCCGCGTCGTAATCGCGGTCAAGCGCCTGCACCGCCGCGTCCGCGGCCCGGCGGAACCGGGCGCCCGCCTCGGCCTCCGCGGGCTGGACCCCCTGGACCCCCTGGACCCCCTGGACCCCCTGGCCCGGTTCGCGCAGGGCGCGGGCGGTGGCCGACGCGTTCTCGGCCAGGGCGGCGGCGACCTGCTTGGCCTGGCCGGTCACGCCGTCACGCTGGCTGCGCCAGGCCCGCGAGACGTTCAGCACCAGCTGCCGGAAGTAATCCCTCGGGAAGTAAGTGCCGCAGAAGAACGGCTCCTGGTCCGGCGTCATGAACACCGTCATCGGCCAGCCGCCCTGCCCGGTCATCGCCTGGGTCGCGGTCATGTAGACCGCGTCGACGTCAGGCCGTTCCTCCCGGTCCACCTTGACCGCGACCACGTGCTCGTTGAGCAGCGCGGCCGTCTCGGGGTCCTCGAACGACTCGTGGGCCATCACGTGACACCAGTGACAGGCGGCGTAGCCCACCGAGAGCATGACGGGGACGTCCCGCCGGGCCGCCTCGGCGAAGGCCTGGTCGCACCACGGCCACCAGTCCACCGGGTTGTCCGCGTGCTGGAGCAGATAGGGGCTCGTCGAATTCCGCAGCCGGTTCATAGTTATTACGCTACGCGTGGCGGGGGGCCCCCGAACCCCCCGCGCTGCCGCCCGGGGGGACGACCCCCCGAACCCCCGCTACCGGGGGGACCCATCCCCCCGGACCCCCCTTGCCACGACCGCGCGATAGGCCCGGCCGAGCAGGAAGAAGCCGGCCCCCATGACGCCGACGAAGAAGCCGAGCGGCCAGTTGGACTGGTATGAGACCACGATGCCGGTCCAGACCGTGACCAGTGCGATGGCCACGGACAGGGTCATCGCGAGGACCGGCCTGGCGGTCAGTGACCTGGCCGCGGCGGCCGGGCCGATCATCAGGCTGAACATCAGCAGCGCGCCGACCACGGGCACGGTCATGCTGGTGGCCAGGGCCATGACGAGCAGGAACCCGAGCTCCATCCGGCGGGATGACACCCCGCGCGCCTCGGCGACCTCGGGTAGCGCCGAGGACAGCATCAGCGGCCGGAACATGACGATGATCGCGGCGATGGACACCAGGCCGAGCGCGACGATGGGCAGCACCTCGCCCTGGCTGACGCCGAACACCTCGCCGAACAGCAGCGCGTACGCCTCCTGCGCGTACTGGCTGCTCCAGCTGACGAACAGCGCGCCGATGCCGAGCATCATCACGAACGTCAGCGCGGTGGCCACGTCAGGCCGGGCGCGGCGGCTCAGCCCGGCGATGCCGAGCGCCCCCGCCACCGAGAACACGGCCAGGCCCGCGAACGCGTTGAGCCCGAGCAGGCTGGCTCCCGCCGCGCCGGCGAACGCGCCGTTCGGTATGGCGTGCGCCGCGAACGTCGACCCGCGCAGCACGGCGAAGAACCCCGTCACCCCGGCGATCACCGCCACCGCCGTGGCCGCGATCCAGGTGTTCAGCATCAGGCCGGTGAACATACCTGCTCCGCGTCCGGGCTTTCCCGCGGGACCTCACGACGGTCGCGCGGGCGCAGGTACGTGACCAGGTAGCCGCCGACGATCAGCGTCACCACGAAGAAGCTGACCGGCCAGCCCCGGCCCGCGGGGGGCCAGTAGAAGCTGTCGTAAGCGAGCACGATGCCGAGCCAGGTGGCCGCCACGCCGATGCAGGCCGCGACGGCCATCGCCCGGACCGGGCCCCTCGCGACGCGCAGCGCGGTCGCGGCCGGCCCGATCAGCAGCGCGGTGCTCAGCACGGCGCCGATGATCACCGCCGACAGCGCCACGGACACGGCGAGCGCCATCAGGTAGGCCACGCCCACGGCGCGAACCGGCACGCCGCGGGCGGCCGCGATGTCCGGGCTCAGCGAGCTGAGCAGCAGCATCCGGGCCAGCACCACGACCGTGGCCAGCGCGAGCAGCGCGGACACGATCAGGACGGGAACGGTGGAGGAGGTGATGACGAAGATGGAGCCGAACAAGATGGTGAACGACGCGCCGGTCGTGGAGCTGTACTGGGTGCCCAGGTACAGGAACAGCGCGGCCAGGCCGAGGGCGGCGCCCAGCACCACGCCGGTGGCGACGTCCCGGCCGCGGCGGCGCTGGATGCCGATCATCTCCATGAACGCGGCCGCGCCCGCGCCGAACGCCAGGTAGCCCCAGAACTGGTTGACGCCGATCAGGAACGCGCCGGACCCCCCGGTCGTGGCGATGTCGGCGAGGGAATGGCCGGCGAACGACTGCCCGCGCGTCACGGTGAACACGCCCACCACGGCGGACGTGATCGCGATAACGGCCCCGACGGCCAGCGCGATGTGCACTGGCCCGCTGCCGAAGAAGCCGGGCTCGAAGACGTACCTGAACAGGTGACCCACGATCACCTCACGACGCTTGCGTCCTCGGCGGCGGCCTCGGCGGCGTCGACCCCTCCCGGGGCGGCCACCACGAGGACCCGCCCGTGCACCCGGATCACGTCGACGTGCTGGCCGTACAGACGGCTGAGGACCTCGGGCTGAACCACCTCGTCGGTGCGGCCCACCGCCACCTGGCCCGCGGCCACGTAGACGATCCGGTCCATCACCGGCATCAGCGGGTTCATGTCGTGCGCCGAGAGCAGCACGGCGATCCCCTCGGCCTGGGCCAGCCGGCCCAGCACCGAGACGATCCCCTGCTCGCTGGAGATGTCGAGGTTGGCCAGCGGCTCGTCAAGCAGCAGCAGCCGCGGCCGGCTGATCAGGGCGTGCGCGATCATGACCCGCTGCTGCTCGCCCCCGGACAGCTCGCCGACCCGTGCGCTGGCGTACCGCTGCGCGCCGACGGCGGTCAGCATGTCGTCGACGAGCTCGCGGCGGGCCCGGGACGGGAGCCGGATGCCGAACTTGTGCCCGTCAAGCCCGAGCGAGACCACGTCCCTGACCCGCAGCGGCATATCCGGCTCGATGGCCAGCTTCTGCGGCACGTACCCGATCGAGGAGTCGCGCCCCACCCGCGGCGCGCCGTCGATGAGCACCGAGCCCCCAGTGGCCGGCTGCAGGCCGAGGATGACCCGGAGCAAGGTGGTCTTGCCCGCGCCGTTCGGCCCGATGAGCCCGGTGAATTCGCCTCGGCGGATGGTGAACGAAACGTCCCGGAGAATCTCCCGGCCGCCCAGCCTTACTCCGACCCCGTCCAGCCGGAGCAGTTCCCCCGTCATCACAGGTGCTCCGTTGAGATCTTGCTGGTCACGGCCTTTTGCAGGGCCTGGACCTCGGCCAGCATCCACGACTGGTAGTTGAACCCAGGGACGGGCATCGTCTCGTAGACCCCCACCACCGGGATGCCATTCGCATGCGCGAGCGTGATGAACGACTCGGTCAGCGGATTCGTCACCTGCTGGTTGTAGAGAAACACCTTCACCTTGTGCTGGGTGAACAGGCTCCGTTCCAACGCGACGTTCTGCGCCGACGAGTCGGTGCCGTTCATGATGTCGGCCTGGAACGCAAAGGGCGTCAAGTTGCTGGCGCCGGCCGCCTCGAGCATGTAATCCGCCACCGGCTCGGTCGTCGCTACCGGCGCGAGAGGGTACTGCGCCTTGAACGTCGCGATCGCGTTATCCCACGCGGTGAGCGAGGCGGTGAAGGCGGCCGCGTTGGCCTTGAAGTACGAGGCATGGGCGGGCTGCAAAGCGGCCAGGTCAGCGGCTACGGCGTTCGCGACGGCCGGCATGGTGCCCGGCTTGTACCACAGGTGCGGGTTCGGCGTGCTGGCCGGCAGGCCGAGCAGGTTCTGCACCACGATGACCTTGCGCGACGAGCTCGGGGCCGCGTCCTCGATCGTGTTCATGAACCTGTCGTAGCCGGCGCCGTTCTGCACCACGAGCTGGGCCGCGCTGACCAGCCGGGCCACCGACGCGCTCGCCTCGAACGTGTGCGGGTCCGTAGCCGGGTTGCTCATGATCGCGCTGACCTGGACGTATTTCCCGCCGACCTGCGCCAGGACGGACGCGTACTCGTTCTCGGCCCCTACCACGGCGATCTTGCCGCTCAAGGCGGACGAGCCGGACGAGCCGGACGCCGAGGCCGGGGAGCAGGCGCTCACCAGCAGCGCCACGCCGAGCGGCACGACAGCGGCCAGGAACTTGCAGCGGCTCGGCATAGCCGGGGAACTCCTCGGTTCGGGGGGAAGAGGTGTACCTTCGTCGTAATGATAACGATTCCCAATTTCGTCTGCAACACGGCGTCTGCAACACGGCCCGCGTTAGCCGGAACGCCGGTCAAGGTTGTACCGTGCGACTGTGACGATGCCGCAGCCAGAAGAGCATGTGCGGGTCAGGCCTGCGCGCGGTACCCGGGTGCGCGGGACCCGGCAGGCGCAGGCCCTGGCGGCCGCGCTGGACAGCCTGCCCGGCTTCTGCAGCGCCCAGGAGATCCACGCCGAGCTGCGGCGCAAGGGCGAGCACGTCGGGCTCACCACCGTCTACCGCCACCTGCAGGCGCTCAGCGAGCAGGGCACCGTCGACGCCATCCGCGACGCCAGCGGCGAGACCCTCTACCGGCAGTGCGGGACCAGCGTGCACCACCACCACCTGACCTGCCGCAACTGCGGGCGGAGCGTGGAAGTCGAGGGCCGGGCGGTGGAGCAGTGGGCCGAACGGGTCGCTGCAGAAGCAGGCTTTACCGACGTGGGCCACACGGTGGAACTGTTCGGCCTGTGCCCCCAGTGCGCAGGCTAGGCGCCAGGACGCGGGCTAGGCGCGAGGGCGCGAGTCAGCCGCCCGCGCGGCGGCCTCGATTTCCGCCTTGCGGTCCGAGGCGAACATGTGCACGTACTCCTGGCCGGACAGCTCGCTGATCGCGCTCATCACCTGCTCGGTGATCAGCTGCCTCGCCTTCCCCGGCGGCCCGGAGGTGACCTCGGGCAGGAACTTGAGCGGCGCGCCGATCCTGACCTCGATCCGCCCGGGCCGGGGCACCACGTGACCCGGCGGCAGCACCCGCCTGGTGCCGAGCATGGCGACCGGGATGACCGGCAGGCCGGACTTGAGCGCCAGCCAGCCGACGCCGGGCCGGCCGCGGTACAGCCGCCCGTCCGGCGACCTGGTGCCTTCCGGGTAGATGCCGAACAGGTTCCCCGCCTGCAGCAAAGCCAGCGCCGCCTCCAGCGTGTCCTGGGCGGCCCGCGGCCCGTCCCGGTCCATCCGCAGCTGGTTCGTGGCCTTCAGGTACGCGGCCCACAGCCGCGCGGCGGGGCCGGAGGCGGTGAAGTACTCGGCCTTCGCCGAGAACGTCACCGGCCGGTCGAGCATCAGCGGCAGGAAGACCGAATCGACCACCGACAGGTGGTTGGCGGCCAGGATGGCGCCGCCGGACGCGGGCACGTGCTCGGCGCCGGTCACCTTCGGCCGCCAGATCGTGTGCAGGAACGGCCCGGCGACAAGGCGCGATAGCTGGTATTGCACTGGTGTCTTTCTGCTTACGCGGAATGGGCCCCAGAACCCTCGGAAAGCTGAGAACCAGCGACGGAGGGTCCGGCGACGGTCGTACCAAGATAACGTGCCTCGTGATCTTGATACGCCGCGGCGGCGAGCAGGGCGATGCCGAGCGGCAGCGCGAACGGCAGCACCGCGGCCGGCACGATCACGCCGGAGTCGTCGGCGAACCAGCCGAGTACCGGCATTAGCCACAGCACGCCGAGGACCGGGCCGATCAGCGGCTCGGCCGCATACGCCCGCGGCTCGGTCTTCAGCCCGAACCACGCAGGCCGCCACAGCATGAGCCCGGTGAGCACGACCACGATGGGGATCAGCGGGCTGAACGCGTTGACCGAGAGCGAGCCGATGTTCGAGTTGATCTTCCGGAGCAGCAGGCCGCCGGAGTTGCCGTGCAGCGAGCTGCCCGCGAACGAGCCGATGTCGGACTTCCCGGTGACCGGCGTGAGGTAGCTGATCAGCGCGAAGATCGCGAACAGGGCGAGCCCGCTGACGGCGACCAGCAGCACCCGGCGCCAGTTCAGCCTGACCCCGGCCACGACCATGGCCAGCAGCAGGAAACACGGCACCATCGCGATCGTGCCGCCCACCTTGCCGCCGAACCCCGGCCAGCCGGAGGCGAACACCGCGAATACCGCGACCACGGCCACCGCGAGCACCGCGGGACGCCGGGACGACGGGTACCGGCGCAGCATCCGCAGGCCCAGCCAGGCCGCGGCCAGCAGCCCGCTGATGCCGTAGATGCCCAGCGCCTCGTTGCCGATGCCGTAGAACCGGCCGGCCTCGAGCACGGAGAGCCCGAACGGCGTCTCCAGCTGCAGCCGCGACCCGGTCATCACGTCGATCCCCAGCACCACCAGGGTGAACAGGCACACGATGCCGAACGGCCCGAGCGGATCGCGCCGCCAGGGCCCCTTAGAGCCGAGGAGCAGCGCGGCCCCGGCGATGACCACCGCCAGCGCCACCGAGACCGCGTACAGCCATGCGGCCGGATGGGCGGACAGCCACCACGGCGCCAGGTTGACCAGGAACGTGCCCGCGGGCACCGAGGCGGCGAACACCCCGGCCACCCGCCACCCCCGGGCCCGCCGCCTGCGTTTTTCCTCGGCGGACCCCCAGGACGCCAGCCCGATCGCGGCCAGGACCACCGCGTCGGCCAGCGCGTAGGCCCAGAAGAACTCGTCGTGCGTGGACCGCCACACCTGCTCGGCCGTGTCCCGGCCGACGAGCGACCTGACCGTCGAGACCAGGCTGCCCCGGTCGCCGCGGGTGATCTGCGCGCCGGAGAGATCGGCGGGCTCGGTGCTGGCCGACACGGGCCGGCCCAGCCAGCCGAGCACGGTCGAGGTGAGGTCGGTGAGCACCACCATGCCCGGCTGCCGCGTGGAGGCGGCGTCGAGCAGGCCGGCCCGGTAGCCGGGCCCGCTGACCAGGGCTAGCTGCAGGTGCGGCGGCTTGGTGGTCGCGCCGGGCGCGGTAACCAGCAGCGTCGAGCCGGCCGGCAGGTCCGCCACGATGCGCGCGAGTTCGGCGTCCATCGAGGCGAGCACCGAGGACCGTTCGGCATATCCGAGATTTCCCAGGTCCACGACGGTCAGCGGGCAGCGGGACAGCACCCCCGCGGTGAGGTCGGACGGCGAGGGCAGGTACGAGGCGACGTGCCCGGTGCGATCGGCCAGCGCCAGCGCGGCCCCCGGGCCGACGGCGGTGGAGCAGCTCGCGGCGCTGGCCAGCAGCCCCCAGTCGGGGTTGTTGTGGAACTGCGTGTTGTAGGTCATCAGCGAGCCCAGGCCGGGGACCACGGCGCCGGTTCCGGCGGGACTGACCGCGGGGAACGCGCCGCAGCCGGCGTTGGCGTGATCGGACTGCGCCCGGGCGCCCGCGTTCAGCGTGAGCCAGCCGTCGGCCGGGCAGGTGAGCGGCAGCACGGCGTAGTCGACCAGCGATCCCACCGAGCCCTGGCCGGCCAGCCGCCACAGCGTGGGCGTGGCGGCCGGGGACACATCGCTCCACCGCAGGCCGGAGAGGCCGACGACGACCACATGCCGTGTCGCCTGGTTTCCCTGGGTCGCGGCGCTCGCGGGGCGGGACCCGGCCATCGAGATGACCGCCCCTAGGGCCAGGGCCGCGAGCAGGCAGGCGGAAAGGAGGGTCCGCACCGCACCTGGCCGCATCCTCACCGCCCCACGGTATCCGGGGAAAACCAGATCGGGGGGTCCGGGGGGTCGTCCCCCCGGGCTAGCACAGCTCCGAACGAGCCGGGTGCACGTGGACATGACCGCTTTCGCCCGGCACGACTTCGCCGATCAGCGCGGCCGGGAGGCCGTCTGCCCGCAGTTCGCTGACCAGCGCGGGCGCCGCCTGCCGCGGCGCGGCCAGCAGCAGCCCGCCTGAGGTCTGGGCGTCGTGCAGGAGCACGGCGAGTTCGGCCGGTATCGCGTCGTCCAGGACCGCGACGCCGCGCATGCGTTCGGTGTTGGCTTTGGTCCCGCCGGACACGAAGCCGGCCGCGGCCAGCTCCGCGGCTCCCGGCAGCAGCGGGACGGCCGCGGCCCATAGCCGCGCCGCGGCCCCGCTGGCCGCCAGCATCCGGTGCAGGTGGCCGAGCAGGCCGAAGCCCGTCACGTCGGTGGCCGCCCGTACCCCCGCGGCCAGGGCCGCCCGGCTCGCGCCCGCGTTGAGCACCGTCATCGACGCCACGGCGGCCTCGACCGCCGCCTCTGGTGCCGCGCCGTGCTTGAGCGCGGTGGCGACCACCCCGGTGCCGACCGCCTTGGTGAGGATCAGCTGGTCTCCGGGCGCCGCGCGGTCGATGGTCATCAGCGCGCCCGGGTCCGCCAGCCCCACCACGGCCAGGCCGTACTTCGGCACCGGGTCGTCGATCGTGTGCCCGCCCGCGATGAAGCACCCGGCCTCGGCCGCCACCTGCGCGCCGCCGCGCAGCACCTGGCCGAGGATCGCGATGTCGAGTCCGTCGCCCGGCCAGGCGGCGATGTTGACCGCGAACAGCGGCCTGCCGCCCATCGCGTACACGTCGGACAGCGCGTTGGCGGCGGCGATCCGGCCCCAGTCCGCCGGGTCGTCGACGATGGGGGTGAAGAAGTCCGTGGTCAGCACCAGCGCGCGCGCATCGTCGAGGCGGAGCACCGCCGCGTCGTCGCCTTCGAGCGCGCCGATGAGCAGGTCACCCGAGGCGGGTCCCATCGACGCCCGGCCCATCTCGTCGGGGCCAGCCATGGTGGCGAAGAGCGCCTCGAGCTTGGCCAGCGGCAGCTTGCACGCGCAGCCCGCGCCGGGCGACAGCGAGGTCAGGCGGGGAGTCTGGTCAGCCATCACCTTCGCCACTGTAGCCGTGCGCCCGGCTACCAGCGGGTTCAGGTCGTGGTGTCGAACTCGTCGATGACGGCCAGGCCGCCCTGAGCCCTATTCCCTCGTCCGGTATTGGTTAGGGTGTAACAAATGTCTTCGATGAGGAAGTCAACCGGCGAGGGTTCAACCGCGGACCGCGACTTCGTGGTGGTGGCCAGCCGGCTGCCGGTCGACCGGATCGAGGGCCCGGACGGCGAGACGACATGGCGGCCCAGTCCCGGCGGGCTGGTTACCGCCCTCGAACCCGTCATGCGCCAGGCCGGCGGCGCGTGGATCGGCTGGTCCGGCGATGCGGGCCCGGCTCCGGGGCCGTTCGAGGCCAACGGCCTGCACCTCGTCGGGATCGGCCTGTCCGAGGCGGAGGTCCGGGACTATTACGAGGGCTTCTGCAACGCGACGCTGTGGCCGCTGTACCACGACGTCATCGCGCCGCCGGAGTTTCACCGCCAGTGGTGGGAGGCCTACGTGGCGGTCAACGGGCGCTTCGCGGAGGCGGCAGCCAGGCAGGCCGCGCCCGGGGCGACGGTCTGGGTGCACGACTACCAGCTCCAGCTGGTACCGCAGATGCTGCGCCGTCTGCGCGGCGATATCCGCATCGGCTTTTTCAACCACATACCGTTCCCCGGCTATGAGATCTTCGCCCAGCTGCCGTGGCGCCGGCAAGTGGTCGAGGGCCTGCTCGGCGCGGACCTGCTCGGGTTCCAGCGCCGGGCCGACACCGCGAACTTCCTGCGGGCCTGCCGCCGGGCCGCGGGCCTTACCACCAAGGGACCGACGGTGCGGGTCCACGACCAGGACGAAGCGCGCGAGGTGCGGGCGGCCGCGTTCCCGATCTCGATCGACTCGGCGGCCTTGACCGAGATGGCCCAGCGGGAGGACGTCAGGAAGCGCGCCAGGGAAATCCGGCAGGTCCTCGGCGATCCCGAGCTCGTCCTGCTCGGGGTGGACCGGCTCGACTACACCAAGGGCATCCTGCACCGCCTCAACGCCTACGACGAGCTCCTCGAGGAGGGCCGGCTCGGACCGCACGTGGTGCTGGTGCAAGTCGCGAGCCCGAGCCGGGAGCGGGTCGAGGCCTACCAGGCCCTGCGCGACGAGGTCGAGGTGACGGTGGGCCGGATCAACGGGGAGCACGGGGAGGTGGGCTACTCCCCCGTCCACTACCTGTACCAGTCCTATCCCCGCGAGGAAATGGCCGCCCTATACCTGGCCGGCGACGTGATGCTGGTGACCCCGCTGCGAGACGGGATGAACCTGGTGGCCAAGGAGTACGTCGCCTGCCGCTACGACGAGAGCGGCGCGCTGGTGCTGAGCGAATTCACCGGCGCGGCCGACGAGCTGGCCGGCGCGTTCCTGGTCAACCCGCACGACATCGACGGCCTGAAGGATGCCATCGTGCGCGCGGCCACCATCACCCCGCAAGAGGCCAGGCGCCGGATGCGCGCCATGCGGCGGCGGGTACGCGAACATGACGTCGCCCGCTGGGCGGCCGAATTCCTGGCCGCGCTCGACCGCCCGCGAGAGGCGGACGGAGCGATGGCCAGGACCGGAGAACCGGCGTACGGCCCGGGGTACGAGGGAGCAGACGACGAGTCCTAGCGGTCAGCGGCGCGGTGACCCGGCCATGGTGACCGGTGTGCAGGATCCCGCGGGTATCACGCGGCGGGCAGGGTGAGCGTCATCTGGGTGCCGCGTCCCGGCTGGCTGCTGGCGGTCAGCCGGCCTCCGTGGGCCTGGGCCAGCTCGGCGGCGACCGCCAGGCCGATGCCGCTGCCGGAGATCGGCGTCGCCTGCTGGCCGCGCCAGAACCGGTCGAAGATGCGCGGCAGGTCATCGGCGGGGATGCCGGTGCCGGTGTCGGTGACCTGCAGCACCGCCTCCGCGCCGGACGGCCCGGTGCTGATGATGACCCGGCCTCCGGACGGGGTGAACTTCAGCGCGTTGGTGAGCAGGTTCGTGATCACCTGGTGCAGCCAGTGCGGGTCGGCGAGAACCGCGGTCGCGGACAGCTGCCGGTCCAGCGTGAGGCCGGCCGCCTCGAATCTGCGGGCCAGGCTGTCGGCCGCGGCGGCGGCGAGGTCGGCCAGGTCACAGCGGCGCCGCGCCAGGTTCAGCGCGGCGGCATCCGCGGCGGCCAGCGTCTGCAGGTCGCCGACCATCCGCGCCAGCCGCAAGACCTCATCGCGCAGCGAGCCGAGCTCGGCGGGGGTGGGTTCGGCCACGCCGTCAAGCAGCGCCTCGTGGCCTGCCTGCAGCACCGCGATGGGGGTACGCAGCTCGTGGGCGACATCGGCGACGAGGTTGCGGCGGATCTGTTCCTGCCGTTCCAGGGCGCCGGCCATCTGGTCGAAGGCGGCCGCCAGCTCACGCAACTCTCCGGGCGCGCGGATCTCGCCCGCCCGGGCGGCGTGATCCCCGGCCGCCATGGCCCGGGTCACCGCGATCAGCCGGGTAACCGGGCGGGTGATCCGCCGGGCCACCGCGAGTCCGGTGAGCAGCGCGAGCAGGGCCGCCAGACCGGCAGTGCCGGCGATGGCCCGCAATAGCGCGGTCTCCAGAACGCGGTCGGCGGCGGCGAGTCCGGAACCGGTGGACCGCACCACGGCCGTGCCCACGTGCTGGCCGCCGACCACGACCGCGAGACTCGACTGCGGGCCGTCCGCGGTGGTGAAAGCGGTCGATGAGGCGACGAGATGCCCGGTCTGGTCGCGTACCTGGACGGCCTCGCCGGTCTTCGCGGCGAGGTCGAGGACCGGGGAAAGGTCGGCAGATGACCAGGTCTTGTTCCGGTCCCATACCGCCCCGGCGGCGACCGCGATCGCATTAGCCAGCTCGGCGCGCTGCTGGCTGGCCAGGGTCGAGACGTCCGCGGCGGCGAACGCCGCGGTGAGCCCGGCAAGCAGCCCGACCGCGGCCAGCGCCACGGTGAGGAACGCCAGGGCCAGCCGGAGGCCGAGCGTGCCGCCGCGGGTCGCCGGACCTGGTGCGGCGGCATCGTCAGTCATCGCGGGCCAGGCCGAGCCGGTAACCGCCGCCCAGGACGGTCTGGACGATCCTGGGATTGCCCGGATCGTCCTCGACCTTCCGGCGCAGGTTCTTCACGTGTGAGTCGACGGTGCGCTCATACCCTTCGAACTCATACCCGCGTACCCGGTTGATCAGCTCGAACCGCGAGTACACCCGGCCCGGGACGGTGGCCAGGGCGACGAGGACACCCCACTCGGTAGGGGTGAGGGCGACGGCCACGCCGCGCACCGTAGCCAGGCGCCGCGGCTCGTCGATGACCAGCTCGCCCCCGCCGTAGCTGGTGACACCCTGGGCGGCGGGCGGCCCGCCGCGGCGGAGGATCGCCTGGACGCGCAGGACCAACTCCCGCGGGCTGAACGGCTTCGTCACGTAGTCATCAGCGCCAAGCTCGAGCCCGCGGATCCGGTCTTCCTCCGCGCTCTTGGCCGTCAGCATCAGGATCGGCGTAGTCCCCGTAGCCGACCCGGCCCTGAGCTCGCGGGCCACCACCTCGCCCGGCACGTCCGGCAGCCCGAGATCGAGGACCACCAAGTCCGGCGAAGTGGCGGCCGCCATGGTGATCGCCTCCGCGCCCGAGCCGGTCGACAACACCGTGAACCCGGCGCGCTCCAGGTAGGAACGGACCAGGTCGCGCAGCTTGCGCTCATCCTCAACGACCAGCACCGTCGCCGCCATCGCCGCTCATCCCACCTTTCCGCCGGCCATTCAGCTGGGCGCGCCCGGCACGTCTGGACGTTCCCATGATGCTCATATCGACCCAGCGCCCGCCAGGCACGCCGCTGCCTCGGCGCGGCCCGTCGCCCGCCTCCACACGGTCACCATGTCAGCTTCACGGGGCTCGCATGACCACCGGGTGCACTGATCGTGACAGCACTGGCAGGTGAGGGGGCGACGCGGATGACCGGAATCGACCTGATCGTGCTGGCCCCGTGGATCGTCTTCGGCGTAGGCCTGGCCGCCATCTGCATTCTCCTGCTCCGCTCACGCCACTAGGAAGCGAAATGTCCCGAGAAGACCGCAGAAGCCCGGCCGCAATGACCCGGGAACTGCCCGCCCGAACTCGCGGCCCGCACTGGCGGGCGCTGCTTGAGGCCCGGTGGCAGGCCCGGCTGCGGGAGGTTACCGAGCTCTCGCTGGCCTACCACGTGGCGGCCGCGGCGGCCCCGGGCGACAGCGGTGACGGGACAGGTCAGCCGGAGATACAGGCCGTGCTTCGCCGCGCGGTCGCGGCCCGCAGGAAGCTGGCGGACGTCGAGGAAGCCCTCGGCCGGCTGGCGGCGGGCACCTTCGGATCCTGCGAGCAGTGCGGATCTCAGATCCCGGCCGGGCTGCTCGCGAGCATGCCCGAGATCCGGTACTGCCCGCGCTGCGACACGGAGCCTGCCCGGGTCCGGGCCCTGGCGGGACGCAACAGGGGGTGACGCTGCCCATCTGGGCCTGGGCCGGGACGTTCACGGTCTTCGCCGTTCTCATGGTGGCGGACCTGGTGCTGACCAGGAATACCGTCGGAATGCGCGCCGCCGTGGTGTCCAGCGCGCTATGGATCGCCGCGGCCGGCGGTGCGCTCGAAGTGATCCGGCGGATCAGATCCAGCGGATAAGCGCGACCGGGCCGCGGTCAGGAGGGCGTCACACCGGACAGGTTGAGGCCGATGACCCCAGCCAGAACCAGGCCGATCGACACCAGCTTCAAGGTGGACACCGCGTCGCCCAGGAAGATCATTCCCACCGTCGCAGCCCCGACGGCGCCGATCCCCGTCCATACCGCGTACGCGGGTCCCACCTCAAGCTGCCGCAGCGCCACGGTCAGCAGCGCGAAACTCAGCAGCGCGCACACGGCGAACCCGACGGTCGGCCACAGCCGGGTCATCCCATGGCTCAGCTTCAGCGCCACCGCGAAACCCGTTTCGAACAGGCCGGCGGCGAGAATCGTCAACCACGCCATCGCGTCACCTCCCTGCTTCCGCGCTCCGGCCATGTCTCGTTTATAGGGCTCAGGCAAGGAATCCCGGTGTGCCGGTGATGGAGCCCGGATGGAGGCCGCGTCCGATCTCCACCGGTTCACCATGGCG
>WNFC01010848.1_pt1 | contig 18876 bp, 16 predicted proteins | sample 5400541 | NCBI WGS metagenome assembly WNFC01 (sample SAMN13153342, study PRJNA577476) | soil metagenome | isolation source: 120 cm saprolite under Douglas fir tree site 2 hole 2 replicate 1 | place: USA:California | collected 2015-04-18 | reverse complement strand
GATCCTGAAAGTGTGAATCGCTCGTTCGAGGATTGCCTTAACCGTACGTTGCGGATTGTAATCGAAAATTGCTTCGTTTCCATTGTACTCAACGACCACGTGCCATCGCTGACTCAGGAACTGCACATTGGAGGCTACGGGCGAAACGCTCCGCGCGGTCGAACCGACCAACAACGGCGCTCTACCGGCGAGCGTGAACACCACCACCGCAGCGAGGAGGCTCTGAGTCAAATTCTGTCCAATTTCTTGGATTCACAGAACAGCCGAAGTTTAGTCAAAGCGCCAGGTTCCTGCTAATCAGCCGTGCTCCCGCGGCCTGCCAGATGCTCGGTCAGGTCCAGCGCGACCGGACGCCATCGCGCAGTGCGCAAGTCCGCGCCGGCTGACTCTTGCTCGAGAATGTGGATCGAGCCGAGATCGATATGCGGCTCGAACACGCCCGTCAATTGGCGCACCGCCGCGCGAATGACCCCGCGATGCGCCACTATCAGCGCGTTCGAGCCGGCGCAGCCATCCGCGCGCGCGGCTTGCCATAACCCTTGCCACGAGGCGAGCATCCGCGCAGTTCCGCGCGCCACGCGCGCGACAAACGCCGCCCTGCTCTCGCCCTCGGGATAGACGAAGTCGGGCGCGAGGCGGTTCACGTTCCAACGGCGGAACTCCTCGGGATAGCGCGCGGCGATCTCCTCCGCGGTCAACCCCTCGAACAGGCCGAAGTCGACCTCGGCGAATTCCTCGATCGCGATCGTAGCCGCGTCCCGGCCGGCGATTATCCGTGCGGCCTCCGTCGCGCGAACCAGCGGGCTCGTAAATACCGGGGCGAAGCCGCTCGCGCCGTCGCGCGCCGCCAGCCATTCGCGCGCCGCGCGCATCTGGCGGCGGCCCAAATCAGACAGCGCCACGTCGGTGCGGCCGTAGTAACGGATGCTGGAGTGGCCGACGGTTTCGCCGTGGCGCACCAGCACCAACCGCATCGGAGCGGACATCGCGTCAGCTCTTTGCGGATGCGGCGTCGTCGAGCGGATTCAGCACCAGTCCGGTCAGCAGCTTGGGATGAAAGTAGGTCGACTTCTCGGGCATCACGGCGCCCGCGTCGCTGACCGCCTCGACGTCGCCTATCGCCGGCGGATTCATCAGGAAGGCGCCGCTGGCGGTGCCCGGCCCGACGTTGCCGAGCGACTCCAGTGCGTCGATAGTGTATTCGATAACTCCGCCCGCCTTGATCTGTTCGGGCGTGATCTCAAAGATGCGCTCGAGCACCAGTGCGTGCAGCACGCTTACGTCGAGCCGCTGCACAGCTGGCGGAGCCGCCGGCATCGCGTCAGCCATCGCGCCCGGATCCTTGAGCCGCAGGAGCCGCAGCTTGATCCGCTCGCCGCCGAGCGCCACCGCGATCGCGCCCTGCCCCGCCTTCGCGAGCGCGGCGCGCATCGCGTCGGGGCTGCTGAACTCTTCGACCGCGAACAATGGCGCCACTCGCGTATCGAAGGACGCTATCGTCTCCGGATCGAGACGCCGCGCCACGCGATACGTCGGCAGGATCACGAGCCCCGGATCGTCGCAGGCGACCAGCGTCATCATCGTGTAATCGTAGGGCTGCGCGGTGGCGGGATCGTGCTCGGCGGCGCGCCGGCGGCGGCGATACTCGAGCGCGGTTTCGTAGCGATGGTGTCCGTCGGCGATGAAGATGCGCGAGCTCTCGAGTTCCCCCTGAATCGTCGCGATCGCCGCCTCGTCCTCGGTGCGGCAGGATTCGTCCGGCGCTGAATTCCTCCAGCCGGATACGCACGATAAAGCCGTCACGCCGGAGCAGACGCCCCTCGAGCTCAAAAAACTGCGAGTACAGATAAATCGCGGGCCGGGGCGCACGCTTGAGCACCCCGTCCGTGTGCCAATCGCCGAGCGTGCGCGCCGCCGAGCCGTAGCGGTCCGGATCGCGGTTGAGTTCCAGGCGCACGACGTTGTAAAGGCTCCGCGCGTAGAGCGCCTCCTGCCGCGCCTTGTCGATCAGGTCATACGGCGGCGCGACGACGTTGCTCAGCACACCGACTCGCTCCGGATCGTAGAGCAGCCCCGCGAATGGTTCGATTCGATGCGTCATCGCCATTTGCTCAAGCCTCACCTCGATGCGCTGTTCCCTTTAGCGCGGCGGCCAACTGATGCTCGCTCACCGCGCCCGGGCGCAGCACGCGTATCCCGGAGCGATCGATGGCGACCACAGTACTCGGCGCGCCACCGGCAAGTTTACCATCCTCAACGAACACTTTAACTTTATCGCCCAGCGCGCTGCGCGCTGCGGTGGGCTCGACGGCCGGCGGTTCGCCCGCGAGATTCGCGCTGGTCGCGGTGAGCGGACCGCGAAGCGCGGCGGCGAGCGCGCGGGCGAGCGGATGCGACGAGACGCGCACGCCAACGCCGCCGTCGTCGCCGATGAGCGCGGCGGGAATTTCGTCGCGCGCGGGCAGCACCAGCGTAAGCGGCCCCGGCCAGAAGGCCTCGGCAAGGACGCGCGCCTGGGCCGGCACCTCACGCGCGACCGCAAAAGCCATGGCGATGTCGGCCGCGATCAGCGCGACCGGCTTGCCGGGCTCGCGGCCTTTGATCGCGAACAGGCGCTCGAGCGCCTTCGACGAGAGCGCGTCCACGCCGAGCGCGTAGAACGTCTCCGTTGGATAGACGATCGCGTCGCCGGCGGCCAGCGCCGCTAGCGCATCGGCAACCGTAGAGGAATTTCCCTCAACCAACACAAGGGGCTCCGAAACTCTCGCCGACCACGGAAAATCGGTTGACAGTACTCACTGCGCAAGGCGGTCGAGAGCGCGGCGGGCGATATCGCGGCGCATCTGGAGGCCCTCGAACTCAATCATAGCCGCCGCTTCGTAGGCGGCGCCAACCGCGCGGGACAAATCCGTGGCCATCGCGGTCACCACCAGCACGCGGCCGCCGTCGGACACCAGCCGCCCCTCATGCATCGCGGTGCCTGCATGAAAAACCTTCACCCGCGTCTTCTGCAGCGCCCATCGCACCTTCGCGTCCGACGGTTCGGCCCCGTCAATCCGCTCAAGCCCGCTTATCGCGACGCCCCTCCGATGCTCGCCCGGATATCCGCCCGAAGCGAGGACCACGGCCGCCGCGGCGCGCGGCGAAAGCCTGCCGCTCACACTATTCAGGCGGCCCTCGGTGCAGGCGAGAAGCGTCTCGGCAAGGTCGCCTTCGAAACGCATCATCAGCGGCTCGCATTCAGGATCGCCGAAGCGCACGTTGTACTCGAGCACGTTGATTCGCTCACCGTCGACCATCAGCCCCACGAACATCACGCCGCGAAACGGCGCGCCGCGCGCACGCATCGCGCCGTTTTCGCCGTCGCAGAGCGCAAAGAAGGAAAGCTCCTCGCCTTTAAGCCGCTCTTCGATCACGATCCGCGCGCCCGCCGCGCCGAAACGCCGACGTTCCATCGCGTCGTCGATCGCGGTCAGCGCGGCCGCGGCGTCCTCGCACACGACGACGCCCTTGCCCAGCGCTAGACCGTCCGCCTTGACGACCATCGCGCCGCCACGCGCGCGGACCCATCGGCGCGCGGCCTCGGCCTCGTTGAAGACCTCGAAGCTCGCGGTCGGGACGCCAGCCTCGCGCATCACGGCCTTGGCGAACGCCTTGCTCGCCTCCAGCTGCGCGGCGGCCTTCGTCGGGCCGAAAATTCTGAGTCCGGCGCGATCGAACTCGTCCACGATTCCGGCGGCCAGCGGATCCTCGGCTCCGACCACGGTGAGATCGATTTTTTCGCTGCGCACGAAATCCACTAGCCCGGCGAAGTCGTTCGGCGCGACAGGGATAACTTGCGCCAGTTGGCTTATCCCGGGATTGCCGCCGGCGCAGTAGAGCTTGCGCGCCGTCTCGCTCTGGTTGAGCCGCCAGAGCAATGCGTGCTCGCGCCCGCCCTTGCCAATTACCAATACCTTCATCAGGCCGATACCTTCGTCGGGCCGACATCGATCGGGCGAGCGACCTCTTTCCAAACGGGACGGTCGCGCACGGGCGTGGTGTCCACTATTCCATTGTGACGTGAGGCGCTCAGTGCCGGAAGTGGCGCACTCCGGTAAAGACCATCGCGAGCCCGTGCGCGTCGGCCGCGGCGATGACCTCGGCATCACGCATCGCACCGCCCGGCTGCGCGATCGCGGTAGCGCCGGCCTCGGCGGCAAGCGCCGGACCGTCGGGGAAGGGAAACAGCGCTTCGGACACCAGTACTGAATCTTTAAGTGATACTTTAAGCCGCGCTGCTTTCTCACGCGCCGCGTAGAGCGGGTCGATTCGCGAGGTCGCGCCGCCGCCGACCGCCAGCGTCCGATCCTCGGTGACGAAGGCGATCGCGTTGGACTTGATGTGCTTGCAGACCCGGATGCCGAATTCCATCGCGCGCAGTTCGGCGGGCGTCGGCGCGCGCCGCGTCACGACTTTGCCCTCGCGCGGATCTTCGAGACTGAGGTCGGGTGTCTGCACGAGCAGCCCGCCAACCACACGTTTGAGATCGAGGTCCTCGCGCCGCACCGCCTCGGGATGAAACCGCATCACGCGCCGGTTTTTCTTCTTGCGCAAAAACTCCAACACGCCGGGCTCGAAGGCGGTGCCGATCAAGACCTCGGTGAAAAGTTCGTCGACGGCCTCGGCGAACGGAAGGTCCCACGGGCGGTTGGCGATGATTATCCCGCCGAAGGGCGAGTCGGGATCGGTCGCGAACGCTTTTTCCCAGGCCTCGAGCAGCGTCGCGCCGACGCCCACGCCGCACGGCGTGTTGTGCTTGAGGATCGCGACCACGGCGTCCTTATAGCCGGTGAAGTCCAGCATCAGGTTGACCGCCGAGCTGATGTCGAAAACGTTATTGAAAGAAAGCTCGCGGCCGTGTAGTTGTTCGGCGATTTCGAGGAAACGCCCGTAGAGCGCGCCGACCTGATGCGGATTCTCGCCGTAGCGAAGCGGCTGCTCGCGCGGCAGCGAAAGGCTGAAGGTTTCGCCGAGCGGTTGGCGTTCGCCGTTCTCGATCGCGCCGAGGTAATTCGAGATCGCGCAGTCGTAAGCGGTCACGCGCGCAAACGCCTTGCGCGCCAGCCGCCATCGGGTTTCCCGCCCAAGCGTGCCGCCGCTGCTTGCCAGTTCCTCGATCAGCCCCGGATAGTCGGCCGGGTCGACCACTACCGCAACGTCGTTCCAGTTCTTGGCCGCCGCGCGCACCAGCGTCGGGCCGCCGATGTCGATATTTTCGATCGCGTCGTCGAGGCTTACGCCGGCGCGCTCGACCGTGCGTTCGAAGGGATAGAAGTTGACCACCACGAGATCGATCGGCTCGATCCCGTGCTCGCGCATCTGGCGTTGATGACTTTCGTCGGAGCGTCGCGCCAGGATTCCGCCGTGAATCTTCGGATGGAGCGTCTTGACCCGCCCGTCGAGCATCTCGGGCGAGCCGGTAAAGTTCTCGACACCGCGGACCTTGATCCCGGCCGCTTCCAGAGCCGCCGCGGTGCCGCCGGTCGAGACTATTTCGACTCCGCGCGCGGCGAGCGCACGCGCGAGTTCGCTCAACCCAGCCTTGTCCGAGACGCCGAGCAGCGCCCGGGTGATTTTCACCGCGCCGGTTTCCATCTCAGGCCGCCTTGCGATAAACGCGCGGCACGCGCTTGCCGACCGTGCAGAGCATCTCGTAGGAGATGGTTTGCGTGAGGCGCGCGATGTCGTTGACACTGATCATCGCCTCGCCCGCACCGCCCCACAGGATGACCTCGTCGCCGACCGCCGCGCCGGGAACGTCGGTCAGATCAACCATCGTGAGATCCATGCAGACCGCGCCGACCACCGGCGCTCGCCGCCCGCGTATCATCACTTCACCGCCGTGCTGAAGTCCGCGCCGATAGCCGTCGGCGTAGCCGACCGCGAGCACACCGATCGCGCTCGGCCGCGGCGTGACGAAGGTATGACCATAGCTGACGCCGACTCCGGCCGGTACGCGTTTGACCTGGACCACGCGGGTCTTGAAGGTCATCACGGGCCGCAGTTCGACCCGCTCGCGCACGGCCGGCACGGGCGGCAATCCATAGATCGCAAGCCCGGGGCGCAGCAGGCTGTAGTGCGCGTCGGGCCGCAGGATCGAAGCGGCGGAGTTGGCGACGTGGGCGACCCGCAGATCGATCCCGGCCGCCCGCAGCCGCGCCGCCGCGGCGTTGAACACTTCGAGTTGGAGGTCGGTCACGGGGCTTTGCGGATCGCCGGCGTTGACCAGCAAGGTGCACACGCCCTCGACCGTCAGCGAGGGCGCGCGCGAGAGTTCGGCGATCGCCTGGTCCAGTTCGCCGGGCAAAATCCCAAGACGGGTCGCGCCGCTGTCTATCTTCAGGTGAATCAGGAAATTTGCGCGCGCCTGCGCTTCCACCGCGCGCTGCACCGGCGCGATCAGTGCGATGTCGTACACGAATGGAGTGACGTCGAGACCGACAATCTCCTCCGCCTCACCGGCGAGAAATCCTCCCAGCAGATAGATCCGATCGCGCACGCCGGCGGCGCGCAACTCGCGCGCCTCGCAAACGCGGGCAACGCCGAAATGGCTGCAGCCCTCGCCGCGCAGCGCGCGCGCGACCTCGATCGCGCCGTGTCCATAAGCGTCGGCCTTGACCACCGCCATCAGTTCCGCGCCGCGGCCGGCCGATTTGATCGCCCGGTAGTTAGCGCCCAGCGCTCCCAGGTCGATCTCGGCCACGGTCGGCGGCCCGTTCACGACTTCCATCGACGATTGAAACCGCCCTTGTGATGTCTCCCCGGTGATGCTCCCCCGGATGCGCTTGATGATACCGGCCTGACCCCTTTTTTGACACTCCCCCGCCCAAGTGATATTCACAGAATTGGCTGGGGGTGTGCGCGCACGAAGGGCGCACTGAGAACAGTAAACCCCTCGAACCTGATCCGGGTAATGCCGGCGTAGGGAAGCCGCGCTCCGCCCCCTTGCTACACGGCGGAACGTTCGGGTTCCGCCTAAAGCCGCTTGCCCGATAACGGGGAAGCGGCTTTCTTCGATGCCCGAGATTTCACAGCACTTCGCAATTCAGCTCAATGGTGAGGAGTATACGATCGAAGGCGACACCGGCCTGGTTGCGTTGCTCGACCGGCTCAAAATGCGCCGCGGCCGGGTGGCGGTCGAAATAAACCAGGCCGTCATCCCGCGCGCACAATACGACGCGGTCAAGCTCAAACCGGGCGACACGGTCGAGGTAATCAACTTCGTTGGAGGCGGGTAGCGCGCGCGAGCCTCGCGTACCCGGCGCGCGGCCCGTGTATGATCGATAAATGGAACATGCCATGGAACATGATCATTTCGAACTGGCCGGCAAGGTTTTTCATTCCCGACTGATCGTCGGCACCGGCAAGTATCGCGATTTTGCCGAGACCCGCGCGGCGGTCGAGGCGAGCGGCGCCGAGATCGTCACCGTAGCCGTGCGCCGCGTCAATATCGCCGATCGCAAGAGCGAGAACCTGCTCGATTACATCGATCCCAAGCGCTACCAGATCCTGCCCAACACGGCCGGCTGCTATACCGTCGAAGAGGCGGTGCGGACCTGCCGCCTCGCGCGCGAGGTCGGCGTGGGCGACATGGTCAAACTTGAAGTCATCGGCGATCAGAAGACGCTTTTCCCCGACGTCCCGGCGACGATCGAAGCGGCGAAGATCCTGGTCAAGGAAGGCTTCAAGGTGCTGCCCTACATCACCGACGATCCGGTCGCGTGTCTGCGGCTGGCTGAGATCGGATGCGCGGCGGTGATGCCGCTGGCGGCGCCGATCGGCTCCGGGATGGGCATCCGTAACCCCTTCAACCTGCGCATCATCATCGATCAGGCGACGGTCCCCGTGATCGTGGATGCGGGGGTGGGGACGGCGTCGGACGCGGCCGAAGCGATGGAACTTGGCTCCGACGGATTGCTGATCAACTCCGCGATCGCGGGCGCCAAGGATCCGATCGCGATGGCGCGCGCGATGAAGCTCGCGATCGAAGCCGGGCGGATCGCGTATCTCGCTGGACGAATCGAGCAGAAGCTTTACGCGACGGCCTCGAGCCCTCTCAGCGGACTCATTCGCTAGACCGCGACTTTCGCGCGACTTACGTCAGTATCGCGACATTCGTTAAAGCCACCATTGGACAGCGCGCTCAGTCCGGCCGCCAAGTTTCAGCTCTACCTGATTAGCGACCGCCGTCTGATCGCACTGCCCGATCTCGCCCGAGTCTGCGACGAAGTGCTCGGCGCGCTGGCACGCGATCAGTCGTCCATCCGCGTGGCGCTGCAGATTCGCGAAAAGGACCTCGGCGGGCGCGAACTTTATGAGCTCGCCGCGGCGCTGCGGTCGATCTGCACCCGGCACGACGCGTATCTGATGATAAACGACCGGATCGACGTCGCCCTGGCCGCCGATGCCGACGGCGTGCACATGCCCGCCGACTCGATCGCGATCGCCGAAGCGCGACGGCTCGTAGGGCCGTCGCGCTTCGTCGGCGTCTCGACGCATAGCGCCGCCGAGGTCGCGAATGCGGCCGCCGCCGGCGCCGACTTCGCGGTATTCGGTCCGGTGTGGCCGCCGCTCTCGAAGTCCGGCTACGGCCCGGCACGCGGCGCCGAGGGACTCGGCGCAGCGTGCCGTGCCGCGGCCGGGATGGCGCTCTACGCGCTCGGCGGCGTCACCGCCAAGCGCGCAGAGGCGCTGCTGGGCGATCGCGCGCTCGCGCCACTGTAATGCGCGGGGCGTTGGCAGGAATATGGGAGATTCCTACGAATTCATCAGCGCGGCGGTTTCGTCGAACGTGACGGCATCCTTGCCGAGCAGCATCGCCGCCGCCCGTTCTTCCCATGCCTCGTCGGGCGGCGCGAGTGGATCCTGCGCGCTCAAGCGATGCTCGACGACCATCCGCGAAAGCAACAGCCGCCGGCCGTTGTCAACGCGCCGCCTCCCAAGCCATCAGCACCGCCGTGGCAGCGTTGTAGAGCGCGCCCGCCGCCATCCGCGCGAGCCTCTCGCCCTCGGCACCCGACGCGCGCCCGGCGAAGGCGACCGCGCGATCGATCGACTCGCCAAGCCGCGCACGAAACTTCCGCGGCACTCGCGAGGCCTCGGCCAGGCGCCCATACAGGGCCGCACGGAGCGTCTCGTGCGCGCCCATTTTGGCCGCCGCGCGGCCAATCGCATCGAGCGCGTTGATATTGCTGGTGCCCTCCCAGAGCACGCCGATTTGCGCGTCGCGGACCAGGCGCGGATTTATCCAGTCCTCGATATAGCCGTTGCCGCCGCGCACCTCCATCGCGCCGGTCGCCACGCGCAAGTTGTCGCGGCACGCGCGGAACTTGAACAGCGGAGTGAGGATGCGCAGCAGATGCACCGCGCCCTCGTCGGCGTGATTGGCGCGGTCCATCACATCAGCCGTCCACGCGTACATCGACAGCGCCTGCTCCGTCGGCACCATCAGCTTGAGCAACTGACGGCGCACGAGCGGCATTTCGATCAGAGCGCGGCCAAACGCGATACGGTTGCGAGCCACGCATAACGCCTCGTTGAGACACCGACGCATCATCGCGGCCGCGCGCACCCCGTGCGAGAGCCGCGACAGGTTGACCTGGTCAAGCATCTGCTTGAAACCGGCGCGCAGCTCGCCGACCTGCCATGCGAATGCGCCCTCGAGCCGAATCTCTCCGCTCGCCATCGAGCGCGTGCCGAGCTTGTCCTTCAGGCGCACGATGCGGTAGCGATTGCGGCTGCCGTCTTCGAGCCGCCGCCGCATCGCGAACAGTCCCAGGCCGCGCGTGCCCGTCGTTGCGCCCTGCGGGCGTGCCAGAATGAGCGCCAGGTCGGCGTCGGTGTGCGAGCAGAACCATTTTTCGCCATAAAGCCGCCACTCGCCGTTTTCCTGCCGCGCCTCGGTCTCTAACGCTCCCACATCCGAGCCGCCCGACTTCTCGGTCATGAACTGCGTGCCCTTCCATAGTTCGGCCGGGTCCTGCGAGAGCAGGCGGGGAACGAGCTTGCGTTTGAGCTCGTCGCTGCCGTAGCGAAGGATGATGAAGTTGCTGGTGTCCGAGACGCTGACCGGACACATCAGGCCGAACTCCGCCTGCACGAAAAGGTACTGGAAGCCGTACTTGGCAATCGGCGGCATCGGCGCGGGCCATCCGAGCACGCCGGCGCGATGGCTCATCGCGTGCAGGCCCAATTCGCTGAACGCGATCCGCTCCATCTCGCGGTAGGCCGGATGATACTCGATCCAATCCTCGTCGCGGCCAAAGCGGTCGCGCGGATGGAGCACCGGGGGATGCTTGTCGGCGGTGTCGGCAAGCTCGTCGAGGCGGCCGCCCGCGAGGCCGCCGAGGCGATCGAGATAGGGCTCGAGGTGAGCGCGCAACGCGGGCTCCATATAGAGGTCGAGCAGGCCGCGAAACGCGTCGTCGGCGCGGTAGAAGTTCATCCCGCGGCAGTCGGGTGCGATGTGATCGGAGCCGGTCTTTTGACGGGCGCCGCAGTTTGGTCGAGCTTCCATAAGCGCGGGCCGGAATCGGGCGCGGCCGGAGACGCCGGATATAACGCTAGAACGGGTAGTTGATTCCCGAAAACACCGCCGCGCCCTCGCCGCCCCAGCCGACGTCGACGTAGCCGACCACGAAGGGCTCGGCAATCCCCCGAAAGCCCATCCCGCCCACCGGGTGGAGGTCGGTGACGAAGTCTTCGCCCGGGTTGTGGAACACGCGGCCGACGTCAAAGAAGGGCGCCAGCTCCAGGATGCCGTGGGTGTTGAAAATGTCGGTTTCCCACACCCGCGTGCGCATTTCGACGTTGATGTCGAAGAGGTTGTTATCAACGAAGCGCCCCGCGCCATAGCCGCGCAGCGTCTGCTGGTCAAATAGCAGGCTCGATTCGCCGCCCAAACGCGCCATCGACCAGAACGGGACCTCATTGCCGGCCGGCATGTATTGCAGGTAACCGTGGGTGGCGAGCGTTATCTTGCGGCCGATCGGGAAGTAGTGATGGATGTCTGCGCCGAAGCGCGTGTACGAGATGGAACTGAGGAACCGGCGGTCGGCGATCGAGGCATAGATCAGTTCGTAGCCACCGTCGGTGGGTAAATCGACCGAGTTGCGGGTGTCATAGGAGGCCTGGATCTGGTTGAGCACTTCGGTGCCGCCGTTGAGCCCCTTGATATTGGGAAACTGTTTGAAGATGGTTGGAATCGACTCGAAAGCGCCGTTGAACAGCCGCACATAACGCGGCCGCTCGAACAGCGCTATCTGCAGGCGCGGGGTGATATTGTAGCCGAGCGTGCCCTCGAAAAAGAGCTGTTCGGTCGTGAAGTTGCTCTGGTTGCCCTCGGAGGAACTGTTACCGATTCCGAAGAAGCGCTCGGTCGGGTCGCGCTCAAAGAAGAAGTGCGCGTTGAAAGAGAGAGCGCTCTGGTGGGTGCGGCCAAGAGCGTAGTCCAAATCCACATGGCGTGCGATCTTCTGCTCGAAGCCCGCGATCACGTAGTACTGCTCATCCGCCGAAGGATACCCGAGATAGCGAAACGTGCCGCCGGGCCCCAGGGTCGAGTTGTTGATGATGTCAGGCGCCAGGATGTTGTTGATCTCGCCGTGTTTGTCGGTGAACAGCATCGCGGCCAGCACTCCGTAGGTCTGACCGGAGTTGGGATCGGTCTCGATTTCGGGAACCGGCACCAAGGTAAAGGGCCAGTTGTGCGGGTTCAGCGGGCTCGGCCAGGTGTTGGGATTGAGATACCCTGGCCAGCTATCGGGCTTCAGTAAGGTAAAGGCCCGCGCCGGACGGGCGCACAGCACCCACGCCATCAAGATAAACACTATTGCGAACAGTCTCTTCATCGACCGTTGATGCGGATGTAACACCTATCGCAAGACTTATGGGGTAACAACGTGACAGGCACGGGCGTTTCGATCAACTATCGACTATTCCACTACTCCGCCATTTCCGCGCTCGCCGAAAATGTGCAAGGATTCCCGGAGGGCAAGCCCCGAGGGTCGGTGCGTGACCCGGTTCGCGCACGGTTTGGGTGAGCCGCCCGAGGGGGGGCGCGGCTCGCCCATCCCAGCGCCACGGTCAGCCCAAATTGCCAGGGAGGTTCTGCTGATGCCTAAAGTCGACGGTGGTGAATTGGTCGCCCGCGTGATGCGGGAGAACAAGGCGCGTTATTGTTTTTCCATCAATGGCGGGCATCTGTTCCCAATCCTCGCCCAGCTGCGCGCCAACGAAATCAAGCTCATCCACATGCGTCACGAGCAGGCGACCGCCTACGCCGCCGACGCCTATGCGCGGATGACCGGCGAAGCCGGAGTATGCATGGTGACGGCAGGATGCGGGCTGACCAACGCGATGACCGGACTGTGCCTCGCCGCGATGACCAACAGCGCCGTGGTCTGCGTCTCGGGCCAGCATCCGAATACCGAGGACCATCAGGGCTCCTTCCAGGAGGCCTACGGTTCCGAGATGCTGAGCAGCTTCGCCAAATACACCAAGCGCGTGACCGACTGGAGCACGATCGAATTCGACATGCGTCTGGCTTTTCGCGAGGCGATCACGCCGCCGCAGGGCGTGGCGCTGGTCGAGATTCCGCAGAACATCCTGTACCACGGCGATGAAGACAAACGGCAGAGCCCCGGCGGGATGCGTTTCACGGTTGACGACGTCCGCTCGGCGGGCGATCCGGCCAAGATCGATCGCGCGCTCGAACTGCTGGCGGCGGCTGAACGCCCGCTGATCGCCGGCGGCGACGGAATTTTCTGGTCACAGGCCGGCCCCGAGCTGCGCGAGTTCGTCGAGCTTACCTCGATTCCCGTCTACGCGCGGCGCGCCGGCCAGGGCGCGGTGTCCGAGGAGCATCCGCTCGCGGTCCGCGGCGCTTTCAAGAAGCCCTTCACCGGTCGCGCCGACGTCGTGCTGACGCTGGGCTTCCGCTTCTGGAGCGGCGAGCACTTCGGACGACCCAAGACCTGGAACGACAAGGCCAAGTACATCCAGGTCGACCCGACGCCGAGCCGGATCGGATGGCAAGTGCCGGCGGAAGTTCCGCTGGTCGGCGATCCAAAGCTCGTGCTGCGCCAGATGATCAATCGTATAAAGGAACTCAAGCTCGACTTCTCGAAAAATCGCAGCTCGCAGTGGATCAAGGAGCTGGCCGAGGTCCGCTCCAACTTTGAGCACCAGGTGGTCGAGAACGCCAAAAAGTTTCAGACCAACCGTCCGATTCATCCGGCGCGGCTCGCGCGCGACTTGGTCTCGGTGCTCGACAAAAACTGCACCGTCGTGATCGATAGCTTCACGCTCTCGGGATGGATGAGCCAGAACTTCGTCTGCCGCTTCCCCGGCCAGATAATCGACGCCGGACCGCTGGCGCCGGTGGGCCACGGCTTCGGGATGGGAATCGGGGCGCAGCTCGCGCGGCCCGGCGCGCAGGTCGTGATGGTGATGGGCGACGGCGGCCTGGGCATCGGCGGCTGGGACATGGAGACGGCGGCGCGCTACAAGCTGCCGATTGTGTGCCTGCTGTGGAACAACAGCTCGTGGGGCCCGAGCTTCGAGTCGATGCCGTTGCTAAAGGACCGCACCGACCCGTTCAACATGCTCCAGGATATTCGCTACGACAAGATTTTCGCGGAGATGGGATGCCATGGCGAGAACGTCACGGACCCCGACGAGATAATTCCGGCGCTCGATCGCGCTTTCAAATCGGGCAAGCCCGCGCTGGTCAACGTGATCGGCGACAAGACCGTCGGTCACCCTACGCTCGGCGGCAACCTGCTCGGGTCGACCGGCACAAACTGATAGCCGGCCGCGGGCCGCGCGCATTGCGGCCGTTGGCTGAGTGAACTCAACGGGGGCGATGAGACAACGGTCTCATCGCCCCTCAAGCAACTGAGCGCTCGGCGGTATTGCCCTTTCTTGAACAAGCGCCGCGCCGGCAGAACAGTAAGTAAAGGGGAATCATGACAAGCTATCCCACTCGCTTCGGCATCCAGATCCCGCAGCAGAATACGACCTGGCCGGAGATTCTTGCGCTGTGGCAGGAGGTCGATACACTCGGCTACGATACCGCCTGGGTGTTCGATCACTTCCTGCCGATCTTCTCGGATCCCACTGGGCCTTGTCTCGACGGATGGACCGCGCTGGCCGCTCTGGCGATGGCGTCGAAAAATGTCCGCATCGGCACGATGGTGACCGGCAACACGTATCGCCATCCCGCAGTGCTGGCCAAGATGGCGACGACGGTCGATATCATCAGCGGCGGCCGGCTGATTTTCGGAATCGGCGCGGGATGGTTCGAGCTCGAGCATCAGCGGTATGGCATCCCATTCCATACGCTGGGCACGCGTCTGCGCCGCCTCGACGAGGCGCTGGAAGCGATCAAATTGTTGTGGACAGGAAAGCGCGCCAACTTCAACGGCAAGCATTTCCAATTGCGCGATGCGAGCTTCAACCCCAAGCCGCTCCAGCGGCCTCATCCTCCCGTCCTGGTCGGCGCGACGGGCGAGAATGTCGCGCTGCGCATCGTCGCGAAGCACGCCGATATGTGGAACACGTTTGGCACGCCAGAGATCTTTCGCCACAAGATCGCGCGGCTCGACGCACATTGCCGCGACCTCGGCCGCGACCCCGCGACGATCGAAAAGTCGGTGCTGGTCAGCACCGCGAATAGCGCTGGCCCCTTTGAACTAAGCGACGCGCGCCGTCAGATCGACGAATACGTCGCCGCCGGCGTCACCCATATCATCTTTTCGGTCAAGCCCGCCGACCGCGAATGGGTGCGCCGCTTCGCAAAAGAGATCATTCCCGCCTACAAGAAGTAGGAATTACTACCGCCAGGTCTCCAAGGTGCGCCAAAGTGAAAGACTCGCGCGCGTCGTGCCGAAGGGTGCCCTCATCTTTGATGCGCTCTGAAGGGACGCGGGACGCTTTCTCTCGCGCGTGGACCGTGTAAGCTTGGATGCGATGGTTGCCCAGCCTCTGCGTCGAGTGCTTCGCCTCGCAGTCGGGATGGCCGTGCTGAGCTTGCTGATCCCGTTTGGTCTTATCGGATGCAAACTCGCGGACACGCACAAGGTGGCGGCCGTTCCGAAAAGCTGCCCCGACGGCGCTGAGCTCAAGGGCTCGCCGCCGCCCGACGGCACGGAAATCTGGTGCGAAAAGGAGGTCGGCGGCGTGCCGGTCAAGGACGGGGCCTTCATCGTCTATAATTTGAGCGGCGCGAGGATGATCGAGGGCAACTATCACGAGGGCAAACAGTCTGGCGAATGGACTATGTGGCACGCCAACGGCCAGCGCTCCTCAGTCGACCATTACACCGATGGCGTGCAGAACGGGATGCATACGAGCTGGTATTCCAACGGCTCCAAGGCGATCGAGGGTGAGTACCGCAACGGCAAACGCGAGGGCGTATGGCATCGATGGGATCCCAACGGGTTCAAACAATGGACCGACGTATATAAGGACGACGAAAAGATCTCAGCTGAAGTCAGTGACGGTCCCAAGATCAAGCTTCCGTGACAGAAATTCTTCAGGCCACGATTCCTTGACCGCATGATGCCGATTCCCGTCTTACCATTTCCCTTCGCGCAGCGCTCGCTCAGGATGACAAGAGAGCCGGACTCGCAGACTCGCTCGGCATGACAAAAAGAAGTCATCGTCATTCCATCGAGGATTGCGACGCCTCGATCGCCGCAAACGGGATTTGCCCTGCCGCAAGCGCGCTCGTGTAGTACGCCTCCGGCGCGCCCCACACCAGAGCAGGCTCGGCGCGGTTGCCGACGCCAAGCGGATGCGCGAAAACCTGCTCGATGTTGGCGTTGATCCGGAGTGCGTTGGGCGAGAGCGGCGCGGCCAGCACGCCGTTGCGAATCAGATAGGAGTCACCGCTCACCGTGCAGGTGAAGTCGCCCGCGCGCTGCCCGTTGATCGGGTAGGTGTACCACACGCGGCCGACATAAATGCCCTCGCCCACCGCGCGGATCAGCTCGCGTTCACTTTTCCCGTCGCGCGCGCGCATCAGCACGTTGGTCGCCGTCGATCCCGGATTGGCGTCAAAGCGGCGCACCGCGCTCTCGCCCAGTCGATATCCGCTGTTGGGCGGGAAGCTGGATTGCTCGGCGCCGAGCGGCCCGAGTTTCTCGGCGCGATGCTCGGTCGCGAGGCGATGGCTGTCGTAAAAATTCGACAGCAATCCGACCAGCCGTCCGTCCCGGATCATCGTCGTGCGGCGTGCGGGCAGCCCCTCGCAAGTCAGCCGCCGGTGAATCGCACCACGCGCCGCCGCCGGATCGTCGAGCAAAGTCAGGCGAGTGTCCATCACTTGCGCGCCGAAGCGTCCGTGATAAGCCGTGCTGGCGGCGTGAAACGCGCCGGTGGAGAGCGACGGAATCACCATGTAGTTGAGTATTTCCGCGATCGGCTGCGGGCCGAACACCACGCAATACTTTCCACCCGGCGGCCGTTCACCGCCGCCCAGCGCGAGCGCGCGCGTTACCGCGTCGCGTCCGGCCCGCGCCGAAACCTCGCGCATGGCGCCGAGCGTCGCGCCGAGCGACGAAGCGGTGCCCTTGGCGCCGAGCGATTCGATAAGCGCCGTCACTGTCGAGGTGAAGTGCGCGCCGGCCTCGGCCCGCACGTCGTCGAAGTTCGAACTCGCAAGCGCCATCCGATCGCGCATCATCGAGACGTCACCGCCCAGCACCAGGCCCGGCGCCGACGTATCGATGACGCGCGCTCCGACCGGCGGCATCGTGAAGGCCTCGAGCGCACCGCCGATGATTCGCCACGCCGCCTCGACCAGCGGGGCGTCGCCAACGCGCATCAGTCCGGCTGCCGCGTCGGCCGGACCGGCCGAGTTTGGCGAAAGTTTCCGCGGCGTGCCGGGCAGCCCGGGAAAATGCGGATCGACCAGCGCCGCGCTGCGCGCGCGAACGAGCGCCGCCCGCAGTGCTTCCAGGCTCAAGTCGGAAGCCTCGGTCGCGGTGCCGACCTCGTGCGCGTCGCGGCGCATCACGACTCTGAGCGTGAAGCCTTCGGCCACGTGCGACTTCAACTCCTCGATGCCGCGACACGGAATGTCCGAGGTGTAAGCGATACGCGCCACGCGATGCTCCGCAGAGGCGCAATAGATCTCGAACTGGGCGAGATCGCGCTCGCGCGCGAGCATCGCACGCGCCTCGCGCACGAAGTTTTTCAGTTCCGCCGCCGCGCGCATCGCCGCGTTATCCTTTGCTCATCCCCCGCCGAGCCGCGCACGCGAGCGCAGCGTCGGTCCGCCGTTGGACATCCGCTTGACCTGCATCGGCTGCCCCTTGCCGCAGTTGGGGATCGCGATAAGCCGCAGATCGTTGCCGGCCGCGTCGATGTGCATGAAAAACTCTTTCGAGTCCGCGATCACGCTGCCCGCGCGGTACAGCCGGCCGAGCCGGCCGTGGTCGATTTCGTAGACCCGGCGTGCCGAGATGCGGAAGTTCTCGCGCGATTCCGCGATCGACGGAACCGCGCTGCCGCAAACGTAGTAGCCGCGCTCGACGTCGGCGATGATCTGTTGCGGGTCGCTCTCTCCGGGCATCAGGAAAGTGTTCGACATCCGGATGAGCGGAACGTAAAAGACCTCGCTCGCGCGCGCCGATCCGTTGGGCTCGACGCCGAGCACTGCGGCCGTCTCGCGCGAGTTGAGAAAGCCGCGGAACACTCCTTTTTCGACGTGCATGACACGCCGCGCGCGCGTCCCCTCGTGGTCGTAGCGATAATGGCCGTAGCCGGCGAGCCCGGGGTCGGAGCAGGCACTCAGCAGCGGCGAGCCGACCTGGCGGCCGACCTCGTTGTCTTGGAGCGAGCGCAAAAACCAGCTCCGCCCCGCGTACGCCGCCTCCATTTTGAGCGCACGGTCGGCCTCGCTCGGATGGCCGATAATCTCGTGTGAGACGAGTGCATTGAAATGCGGGTCGGTGACCACCGTGACCTCGGCGTCGGGCGGTTTGAGCACCGGCGCCGCCGCCAACTCGCGCGCCTCGGCCGCCAGCTCGAGCGCAAACGTGAGCAGGTCCGGATTCGGCATCAGCTCGTCGCGATATCCCTCGGCCAGGCACTCCAGGCCGCGCTGCTGCCCGATCGTGTCGTAGATCTCCTGATGGCCGTCGCCGCTTTGCGCGACGATGTAGCAGTCGCCCTGGGAAAACGCGAAGCCCTGGCTGATGAGCGTGCCGTCGCTGCTGATGAACAGTTCCTCGCGCAATTCGCTCAGCGCCGCGACCGCGTTGAACGCGATCTCCGGACCAAGGGCGGCAACGCGGGCCGAGGCCTCGCGGCACAAGCGCCTGAGCTCGCCGGGATCCAGCGTGCGCGGATCGCGCTGATAGACCGCCGCGACTTCGTCATGCACCGCGGCGCGCGGCACGGGCGGCGCGCTCGCGAGACTCCGCGCGAGTCCCGCTCTTCCCGAGTTTCGACTGAGCGCGCGAATGAGCGCCGCCTTCTCGCGCGTGCTGAGCCGCGCGCGCTCGTATGCCTCGGCCAGACCCGCGCGAATGGCTGCGAGCATCCGTGCCGGATGCGTCGCGAGGCGACCAAGCTCGACTCCGGTCTGGCCCGTGCTGGAGACGCCGGAGCGCTCGTTGACCCGCACGCTCACGCTGAAGCCGGCGCTCTCGCCCTCGTGAGCTGAACGCGGCTCGCCGTCAGTCGCGGAGCTGGACCGGCTGAACATCGCCTCGAAGCGCAAATCGGCCGAGACCGCGCCGCGATGACTGCGGATGAAGGCGCGCAGCACGCCGGGCCCCTCTTTTTTGAGCAGCTCGGCCGCGCCAAACATGTCTGGGGATGTAA
>WNFC01011706.1_pt1 | contig 18877 bp, 16 predicted proteins | sample 5400541 | NCBI WGS metagenome assembly WNFC01 (sample SAMN13153342, study PRJNA577476) | soil metagenome | isolation source: 120 cm saprolite under Douglas fir tree site 2 hole 2 replicate 1 | place: USA:California | collected 2015-04-18 | reverse complement strand
GATGGCGGGCAGCGGCAAGGCGATCAGCTATCGCGAACTCGACGAGCTATCGAACCAGGGCGCGCATCTGTTTCGTGCGCTCGGCCTGAAGGCCGGCGATCACATCGCGTTCCTGATCGAAAACCGGCTGGCGTTCATGGAGACCTGCTGGGCGGCACAGCGCTCAGGGCTCTATTACACCGCGATCAGCCGCTACCTCACCCAGGACGAGATCGCCTACATCGTCAAAGACTGTGGCGCGCGGCTCGTCATTACCTCGCCGAAATGCGCCGACCAGATCAAGGGGCTCGTCTCCGAGGCGCCCGGCGCGCCGATGTTTTTCATGATCGACGAGCCGCTGCCGGGCTTTCGCTCGTGGGACCGCGAGCTTGCAAAGCAGCCGACCACGCCGATATCGGATCAAGTCGCCGGTTACGACATGCTGTATTCGTCCGGCACCACCGGCCGGCCCAAAGGCATCAAGCGCGCGAACGAAAAGAAACCGATCGATCTGCCAAATCCGCTCCTGAAGATTCTCTGCGCCGATATGTGCGGGATGAATTCCGACAGCATCTACCTGTCGCCGGCGCCGCTGTACCACGCCGCTCCCTTGCGCTTCAACATGATGGCGATCACGCTCGGCGGCACCTCGGTGATCATGGAATCGTTCGACGCCGAGGAATTCCTGAAGCTGATCGAGAAGCACAAGATCACCCAGTCGCAGCTGGTGCCGACCATGTTCGTGCGCATGCTGAAACTGCCGGAAGCAGTGCGCCTGCGCTACGACGTCTCGTCGCTGAAGGGCGCCATTCACGCCGCAGCACCCTGCCCGATCGACGTCAAGGCCAAAATGATCGAGTGGTGGGGGCCGATCCTGATCGAATATTACGCGGGCTCGGAAGGCAACGGCGTCACCGTATCCACCTCGCAGCAATGGCTGTCGCATCGCGGCACCGTCGGCCGCGCCGTGGTCGGCAAGGTCAAGATTTTGGACGAGAACGATCAGGAATTGCCGGCGGGACAGATCGGCACGGTGTATTTCGCCGACGCGCCTGTTTTCACCTATCACAACGATCCCGAGAAGACCAAGCGCGCCTATAACGCCAGGGGCTGGTCGACACTCGGCGACGTCGGTTATCTCGACGATGAAGGCTTTCTCTATCTCACCGACCGCAAGTCCTACATGATCATTTCCGGCGGCGTGAACATCTATCCGCAGGAGACCGAGGACGTATTGATCACCCATCCCGATGTCGCCGACGTCGCGGTGTTCGGCGTGCCGAACGAGGAGATGGGCGAAGAGGTCAAGGCGGTGGTGCAGCCGCACGACATGGCCAAGGCGGGGAAGGAACTTGAAGCCGAACTGATCGTGTTCTGCCGCAAGCATCTGTCGCCGATCAAATGCCCCAAGAGCATCGACTTCGAAGCCGAACTGCCGCGCACGCCCACCGGCAAGTTGGTGAAGCGGCATCTGCGCGATAAGTATTGGCCGAAGCAAACCGCGAGGGCATGATGGGTTGCCGTCCCTCTCTCCAGGGAGGGTCGATCCCGACCTTGATGGCGGAGCCGACCAACATGACCGCCAATGGACTTCTGATATCGGCCCCGCATTCGGGCTCTGGCAAGACCACCGTCACGCTCGGTATTCTCGCGGCGCTCAGGCGTCGTGGCGTTTTGATGCGCGCGGCGAAGGCAGGCCCCGACTATATCGATCCCGCCTTTCATGCGGCGGCGACCGGCTTTGGCAGCGTCAATCTTGACAGCTGGGCGATGCCCCCGCCGCTGCTCGATGCGCTGCTCGCCGATTGCGCTGAAGATGCCGACATGGTCGTTGTCGAGGGCGCGATGGGCCTGTTCGATGGCGTGCCAGGAGCAGCGAGCCGCACCGGCGCGGCGGCCGATCTGGCGGCGCGATTTCATCTGCCGGTTCTGCTCGTGCTCGACGTATCCGGCCAATCGCAGTCCGCCGCGGCGGTCGTGCGCGGTTTTGCAAGTCACGATCCGTCGATCCGCATCGCCGGCGTGATCCTGAACCAGATCGGCAGCGAGCGGCACAGGCTGCTGATTGCCGACGCCATCGCTCAATTGAACGTACCCGTGGTTGGTGCGATTCCGCGCGACCCGACGCTCACCTTGCCCGAGCGCCATCTCGGCCTGATACAGGCCAGGGAGCACGGCGATCTCACCGCACACCTCGATCGCCTTGCCGACATGGCTGAAAAACATCTCGATCTCAACGCCATTGCCAGGCTGGTCGCACCTCTTGAAACCCTGCGCCACGATACCGTGTCCGCGTTGTCGCCGCCGGGACAAAGGATCGCACTGGCCCAGGATGCCGCGTTCAGTTTCATTTACCCGCATTTATTGAGTGGTTGGCGGCGCGCCGGCGCCGAGATCGTGACCTTCTCGCCGCTCGCCGATGAGGGGCCGCCCGACAGCTGCGACGTCTGCTGGCTGCCGGGCGGTTATCCTGAATTGCATGCGGGTACCCTTGCCGCCGCCCAACAATTTCGGAATGGTCTCGCGCGTTTTGCCAAGACAAGCCCCGTTCATGGCGAGTGCGGCGGCTATATGGTGCTTGGCGAAGGCCTCGAGGATGCAACCGGCGTCCGCCACGCCATGACCGGCCTGCTCGGCCACGCCACGAGCTTTCATCAACGCAAGTTGCATCTCGGCTATCGCGAGGCGCAGCTGCTTGCCGATAGCGTGATCGGCGCCTCGGGCACGCGCGTGCGCGGACACGAATTCCACTACGCAAGCCTGATCGCAGGCGGTTCGGACCAGTCGTTCGCCGATCTGAGAGATGCGCAGGGGCGGCCCGTTGCCGAGCGCGGCGGCCGACGCGGTCTCGTCACCGGGACGTTCTTTCACGCCATTGCGCAAGCTCCCGCGAATTGATCCACTGCACCAAACACGCCCAAGGGAGCGGCAACAAATGGAACCGATTGATCATAACGTATTGCCCTCCGGCATCCGATCCCGCTTCGTCGAAGGCATCAACGGCCTGCGCGTACATGTGCTGGAGGCCGGCTTCGAAACCAAAGGACGCGCTTGCGTGCTGCTGCTGCACGGATTTCCCGAGCTGGCCTTCAGCTGGCGCAAGGTGATGCCGGCGCTTGCGGCTGCCGGTTATCACGTGATCGCGCCGGACCAGCGCGGCTATGGTCGCACCACTGGCTGGGATGCGAATTACGACGGCGACCTCAATTCCTTCCGGCTGCCCAATCTGGTGCGCGACGCGCTTGGGCTGGTGTCGGCGTTCGGCTATCGCTCGGTCGAAGCGGTAGTTGGTCACGATTTCGGCAGTTCGGTCGCGGCGTGGTGCGCGCTGGTGCGCCCCGACGTGTTTCGATCCGTCGTCCTGATGAGCGCGCCGTTCGCGGGACCGCCACAGCTCGCCTTCAATACCGCGGATGCGCCGCCGGGGCCGAAGGTGGAAGATCCCGTGCATCGTGAGCTTGCGGCGCTGCCGCGCCCGCGCAAGCACTATCAATGGTACTACTCGACACGCGAGGCCAACGCCGACATGCACCGCGCGCCGCAAGGCGTCCATGACTTCCTGCGCGCCTATTATCATCACAAGAGCGCGGACTGGAAAGACAACAAGCCTTATCCGCTAAAGGGATGGACCGCGGGTGAGCTGGCGAAACTGCCGACCTATTACGTGATGGATGTTGCGAAGGACATGGCCGCCACCGTGGCGGCGGAAATGCCGTCGGCGGAGGCGATCGCCGCCAACAAGTGGCTGCCCGATAGCGAACTCTCTTTCTACAGCTCGGAATATGCGCGCACCGGATTCCAGGGCGGGCTGCAATGGTATCGCTGCGGGACATCCGGCGAGTTCATCCCGGAACTGCAGACTTGGTCCGGCCGCAGCATCGACGTGCCCTCCTGCTTCATCTCCGGCAAGCAGGACTGGGGCACCTATCAACGCCCCGGCGTATTCGAGGCGATGCAGGGAAGCGCTTGCACCCGCATGCTCGGCTGTCACCTCATCGACGGCGCCGGCCATTGGGTACAGCAGGAGAGACCTGCGGAAGTGTCCAGGCTGCTGGTCGCGTTTCTGCGCGAGGCTGGCGCTGAATGATTGACGTCCCAACACCGTCCCTCTATAACGATTTAGAATCATTCTAAATCGTTATAGAGGTTGTGAAGAATTTCGCCGATTTGAGCGAGCGGGAAGTCCTGGCGGTGGCGATCTCCGCTGAAGAGGAAGACAGCCGCATCTACATGACCTTCGCCGAAGACCTCGCCGGGCGTTATCCGGAATCGGCCAAGATATTCGAGGAAATGGCCGAGGAGGAGAAAGGCCATCGCCACATGCTGCTCGAAATGTACGAGCAGCGTTTCGGCAAACACCTGCCGCCGATTCGAAGGGATAATGTCAGGGGATTTTTGCGCCGCCGCCCCATCTGGCTGACCAAGAACCTGTCGCTCGACACCATCCGCAAGGAAGTCGGGACGATGGAGTTCGAAGCCGAGCGGTTCTATATCAAGGCCGCCGAGCAAGCCCAGGATGTCGGCGTCCGCCGGCTGCTTGGCGATCTCGCGGAGGCGGAAAAGGGTCACGAGAAAGTTGCGGCCAAGCTGACCGACCAGATCCTGAGCCCGAACGTGCGCGCGGAGGAAGACAAGACGCGCCGGCGCGTGTTCGTCCTGCAATATGTGCAACCGGGCCTCGCCGGATTGATGGACGGATCGGTGTCGACGCTGGCGCCGCTGTTCGCGGCCGCTTTTGCGACGCATCAGAACTGGCAGACATTCCTGGTGGGATTAGCCGCCTCGATCGGCGCCGGCATCAGCATGGGTTTTGCAGAAGCACTGTCCGACGATGGATCGCTCACCGGGCGCGGCTCGCCATGGCTGCGCGGCGTGACCTGCGGCGCCATGACGACGCTCGGCGGTCTCGGCCACACCATGCCCTATCTGGTTCCGGATTCATGGGCCAACGCCTTCTGGATCGCGACCGCGATTGCGGGCATCGTGGTGTTCTTCGAGCTATGGGCGATCGCCTATATTCGCGCGCGATACATGGATACGCCGTTCCTGCAGGCGGTATTCCAGATCGTGCTCGGCGGCGCGATCGTGCTTGCCGTCGGCATTCTCATCGGCGCGGCATAGGCAGGCTTGCGGTGGCGTAACGCCTTAGAACGTTTCTAGCGGCAAAGCAGTTTCCATTGTGCCAGAGAATGTTCGAACTCTGGCACAAGAAAAATCATGACCGACCGTTTGCAATACGGGACCACCGCGAAGGTGTTCCACTGGCTCATCGTAGCGCTTCTGCTCGTGCAATATCTGATCGGCTGGTTGATGCCCGACATTCATCGCGGCATGAAACCCGGTGCCGCCATGACAATTCACGTCTCCTTTGGATTGCTCGTCCTGATACTCATCGTTCTCAGGTTCGCGTGGCGGCTGATCCATCCGGTCGCGCCCGAGAGTTCGCTTTCCCCATGGCAGCGGCTGAGTTCGGAAGCCGTGCATTGGCTGCTCTATGCGCTGGTGCTGGCCACGACCGTCACCGGCTGGCTGTTCGCCTCGTTTCGTGGCTGGTCGATGTCATTCTTTTATCTGGTGCCGATGCCGATGCTGGCTGCGGACAATGCAGCGGCGGGGAAGACGATCAACGGCCTGCATCAGGCGATGGAATGGGCGCTGCTGGTGATGATCGGCATTCACATCGCGGCAGCGCTGGCCCACATTTTCATTTACCGCGACCGCATCATGCAGCGGATGCTGCCGGAATAGCCGTCCTCCGACAGCAATAGCTGTCTAGCGGCCGCCGCTGGATCGGAGCATCATGTCGCACGCACGAACCAACGAAAGCAGGAGTACGCTTTGGCCAAGTCGGAATGGAGTTTCAAGACGGCGATTGAATTATCGGCAGCGCTTGCGGCGAAGAAAGTCTCTGCCGTGGAGCTGGCGCAGGACGCGATTTCCCGCATCGAGCGGCACGACGCCAGGATCAATGCGATATGCGTCCGCGATTTCGAACGCGGCCTCGACGCCGCCCGCGCCGCCGACGCCGCCCGCGCGCGCGGCGAGACCAGGCCGCTGCTCGGCATTCCCCTGACGGTGAAGGAATCCTACAACGTCGCGGGGCTGCCGACGACGTGGGGCTTTCCGGCGCAGAAGGATTTCACGCCGCCGGAAGACGCGCTGTCGATTTCCCGCGCCAGGGCCGCGGGCGGCGTGGTCCTCGGCAAGACCAACGTGCCGGTCGGGCTCGGCGACTGGCAGAGCTACAACGAGATCTACGGCACCACCAACAATCCGTTTGATCTCGGCCGCACCCCCGGCGGCTCCTCCGGAGGATCGGCGGCGGCGCTGGCGGCCGGGTACGGGCCTCTCTCGCTTGGTTCCGACATCGGCGGTTCGCTGCGGGTGCCGGCGTTTCACTGCGGCGTCTATGCGCACAAGCCGACCTTCGCACTGGTGCCGTCGCGCGGCCATACCCCGCCGCCGTTTCCGCCGCTGCCATTCGACCGCGACCTCGCGGTGATCGGACCGATGGCGCGCTCCGCCCTGGACCTGTCCCTCCTGCTCGACGTGATCGCAGGACCGGATCCGATGGAGGCCGGCACCGCATACAAGCTCGCGCTGCCGCCGTCGCGTCACAGCGCGTTGAAGAATTTCCGCGTGCTGGTGATCAACACCGACCCGGTGATGCCTACCAACGCCGTGGTGCGCGCAGCCATCGACAAGCTTGCCGCGAACCTCGGCAAGGCCGGCGTTAAAATCGACCGCGAGAACCCGCTCTTGCCGGACTTCGCCGCCTCATCGCAGCTTTACATGCGAATGCTGATGTCGTTCCTCGCCGCGTCGTTCGCGCCGGAAAGCTATGCCGGCGCGCAAGCAGCGGTGGCGAAGCTCACGGCTGACGACATGAGCCTCGCGGCGGAGCGATTGCGCGGCATCGCGCTCAGTCACCGCGACTGGTTGCTGGCCGATGGCGGGCGCGCGCGCTTGCGGGCGCAGTGGCGCGAACTGTTCAAGAGTTTCGACGCGGTGATCTGCCCGGTGATGCCGACACCGGCCTATCCGCACGACCACTCGGCGGACCAGGACGCGCGCCGCATCGACATCGACGGCAAGGATTACGTCTACCCCGATCAATTGGCGTGGCCCGGCATCGCCACCCTGCCCGGCCTGCCGGCGACAGCCATACCGATCGGCCTTTCGCCGCAGGGATTGCCGGTCGGCATACAAATCGTCGGCCCCTGGCTGGAAGATCGCACGCCGCTCGAACTCGCAGCACTGATCGAGCGCGAATTCGGCGGCTTCGTTCCGCCGCCGATGTTCGATGACTAACTACCTGCCAACAGCCGGAGAGCGAAAACCGGAAATGCAGCCAACACCCCGTCATTGCGAGCCAACGGGTCGCGCGAATGCGCGCCGATGACAGGCTCCGCGAAGCAATCCAGCTTCGAAAGAAGGAATGCATTGCTTCGTCGCGGAGTTTATCATCGGGCCGGCCGAAGGCCGGACCCGTTGGCTCCTCGCAATGACGGATGAAATACGGGAGGAAAACACATGAGAAACGACCTTGCTGAACTGACGAGCCTTAATCGCGATTACGTCAATTCCGTCCAGAATTCAGACGTCAAACGGTTCGACGAAATTCTCGCCGACGACTTCTATTGCTCCAATCCCGACAAGTCGCTGGTCGACCGCGCCGGCTTTCTCAAGCAGACCGCGGTGCCCGTAACGATCAAGAATCTCGAAGCGCATGACGTCAGGATTCGCGTGATCGGAGACTTCGCCATCATCCATGCCGCTACCAGCTACACGACGCCCGACGGTCAGCAGGCCTCAGGCCGCTACACTGATTGCTGGGCACGGCAAAATGGCCGCTGGCTGGCGGTATCAGCGCATGTGTCGCGGTGAGCGACACTAACAACAGCTGTCATTGCCGGGCTTGACCCGGCAATCCATCTCGAAAGAGTTTGATGGATGCGCGGATCAAGTCCGCGCATGACGGCGAAGTGTGTTCACGCATCAAACACAATCACGCTGCGCACCGTCTTGCCGGCCTTCATCGCCGCAAAGCCTTCGTTGATTTCCGACAGTTTCAGCCGGGCTGAAATCCAGTCATCGAGGTGCAGCTTGCCGCGCATGTAGAATTCGACCAGCCGCGGCATGTCGACGCGAAAATGGTTCGAGCCCATCGACGAGCCCTGGATCTTGCGTTCGCGCAAAAAGTCGAAACCGTGCAGCTCGATCTTCTGACCGAACGGAATCATTCCGACGATGGTCGCGGTGCCGCCGGGCGCCAGCATCGCGAAGGCCTGCTCAGCGGTCTCCTTGCGTCCCAGCACTTCGAACGAGTGATGCACGCCACCACCCGTGAGATCGCGCACCTGCTGCACCACATCGCCGTTCTTGGGATCGACGATGTCGGTGGCGCCGAGCTTGGTGGCCAATTGAAGCTTGGCCGGATTGGTGTCGACCGCGATGACGCGGCCGGCGCCGGCGATCTGCGCGCCGTTGATCGCGGCCATGCCGACCCCGCCGCAGCCGATCACCACCACGGTCTCGCCGGGCGCGACCTTGGCGGTGTTCACCACAGCGCCATAGCCGGTGATGACGCCGCAGCCGATCAGCGCCGCCAGTTCAAGCGGCATGTCCTTGCGGATTTTGACGATGGCGTTTTCGTGCACCAGCATCTGCTCGGCGAATGACGACAGGTTGAGAAACTGATTGAGTTTTTCCGATCGCGCCCATGACAGCCGGTTGGACACGCCCGGCAGCATCTTCACCGTGGTGTCGGTGCAAAGCACCGGCCGCCCGGTCGAGCAATTGTCGCAGGTGCCGCAGAATACCGACAGGCACGTCACGACATGATCGCCGGGTTTCACATAGGTCACGTCGGCGCCGACCTGCTCGACGACGCCCGCGGACTCGTGGCCGAGCACCGCGGGCAGCGGATGCGGATACAGCCCTTCCATGAAATGCAGGTCGGAATGACAAAGCCCGGCGACGGTGGTGCGGATCAGGACCTCGCGCGGTCCAGGCTTTTGCAGGCTGACGTCCTCGATCACGAGCGGCTTGTTGACTTCATGCAGGACGGCGGCCTTCATCGGATACTCCCTAGATTTTGTATTTTTTTAAACCAGGACGACTTGCGGCTTGAGCCTACGCCGCGACGAGCAATTCGCCAACCTCGGCCATGGCGACGGCGCGGTCGCCGAGCAGATGGCTGGTGATCGCGCGCTGCGCCGCATTTTCCGTGAGACGGAACGGATCGTTCGCGGACACCCGGTGATCGATCACCATGCGCGACAGCAGCAGCCGGCGGGCGTCGCCGCGCATCTCGTGGATGCGTCCGCCTTCCCAGGCCAGCGCCACTGCGCTTGCAACATGATAGAGCAGGCTGGTGGCGCGCCGCGCTTCGGCCTCGTTGTCGGTATGCGCGGCCACATCGCGGGCGAAGCCGATGGCGCGGTCGGTCAATTCGCGCAAGCGATCGCGCCACGCCCGCGGCACGTTGGCGCTGTCGTCGAGGCGGGCGTGCAGATCGGCTGCCAGCGCGGCATCGGCGCCATGACGGCCGACCGCGCGCTTCAGCGCGTCGAGTGCGACGATATTGCCGGTGCCTTCCCAGATCGAGCCGAGATGCGCATCGCGCAGTAGCCGCGCGGTGGCGAATTCCTCGATGTAACCGATGCCGCCGCGCATCTCCAGCGCATCGCCGCAAACCTTGCGCGCATCGCGGGTGGCGCGGAATTTCAGCGTCGGCGTCAGAATGCGCAGCAGCGCCGCGGCATCCTGGCTGCCGGCCTCGGCGCGGTCGAGGGCATCGGCGGTGAGAAAGCTCATCGACAGCGCCTGCTCGGTGGCGAGCATGATCTTCATCAATTGCCGCCGCGCCAGCGGCAGATCGACGATGCGCTGCCCGAACACGACGCGATTTTTTGCCACCGTCATCGCGTCGTGATGCGCGCGCCGCATCAGCGCGGTGGATTTGACCCCGTTGGAGAGCCGCGACGAATTGACCATTTCGGCCATCTGCACGAAGCCGCGATCGAGCTTTCCCACCGCATAGGCGATCGCGCCTTCCAGCTTGATTTCACCCGACGCCATCGAGCGGGTGCCGAGCTTGTCCTTCAGACGCACGATCCGATAATGGTTGGGCGAGCCGTCGTCGAGTAGCCTGGGCATCAGGAACAGGCCGACACCGCGCGTGCCGCCGATGGCGCCTTGCGGCCGCGCCAGCAGCATCACCACCTGCGCATCCGCATTGGAGCAGAACCACTTCTCGCCCGTCAGACGCCAGTGATCACCCTCCTGCATCGCTGTTGTTGTGAGCTTGCCGACGTCGGAGCCGCCCTCTTTCTCGGTCATGAACTGGCCGCCCTGGGTCAGTTTGCTCATGTCGGTCTGGGTGAGTCCGTCCAGATACTTCGCTTTCAGTGCCTCGTCGCCGAAGCGCGACAGCAGCTTGGCGCAGCCATCGGTGACATTGATCGGGCAACCCATGCCAAACTCAGCCTGGTTGAACAGAAAGGTGAAGGCGTGCTTCGCCACCACAGGAAACGTCTGCGGCCAACCCAGAATGCCCTTGCGGACCGACATCGCGTGAATGCCGAATTCGCCGAACGCGGCGCGTTCCAGTTCGCGATAGGCCGGATGATATTCGATCCACTGGGCGTCGCGCCCAAAACGGTCGCGCTGATGCAGCACCGGCACGTGGCGATCGCACAGCCGCGCGCATTCGTCGAGATGGCCGCCGGCGAGCCCGCCCAGCCGGTCAAGATGCGGCTCGATGTGGCGAAACAGCGCATCGGGAAGATGGATGCGAAGCAGATCCGTCAGCGCCGGATCGGCGCGGTAGAAATTCATTCCGGATGTATCCGGCGCGAGCAACTCCGGTTGATCAGCTGGAGTGGTCACATCGCTAGGTTTGTTCAGCTGGTGCATTTACAACTCTTGTTCGTTCCGCCCGATGGTCTAGATGATATAGATCATGTCAGGAAAAAGCAGGCGATAACCGTCAGGAAACTCAATCGGAGGATCAGCCCATGGCTGACGGCTATCGCATCTTCGGCGCTGAGATGTCGCCCTACTCGGTCAAGGTGCGCTCCTATTTTCGCTACAAAGCCATCCCGCATCAATGGATTTTGCGGAATGCCGCAAGCCAGGCGGAATACGAGAAATACGCCAAAGTGCCGATTATCCCCCTGGTGGTTACGCCGGAGGGATCAGGCATTCAAGACTCCACGCCGATCATCGACCAGATGGAAAAGCTTTATCCGGAACCGTCGATCAACCCCGATGAAGCAGTCACGCGCTTCATTTCCGCATTGATCGAGGAATTCGGCGACGAGTGGGGCAACAAATGGATGTTCCACTACCGCTGGGCCCGCGACGTCGATCAGCGCAGTTCGGCCGGCCGCATCGCGCGCATGCGCGGGCCCAAGACCGGCGAGCAGGAGCACGAAGCGTTCGCCAGCCAGGTTCGGGCCCGCATGGTGGACCGGGTCTGGTTCGTCGGCTCAAACGCGGTGACCGCGCCACAGATCGAAACCGGCTTCCTCGACATGCTCGACTTGCTGGATAGCCATCTCGCAGGCCGCCCTTATCTGTTTGGCGGACGGCCCGCGCTCGGCGATTTCGGCCTTTGGGGGCAGCTTTACGAGATGTGGACCGATCCGACCGCAGGCGCCATCATTGGCGGCGGCGCGCCGCATGTGCTGGATTGGGTGCATCGCATGCTTTGGCCGAAGACCGAGGGCGAGTTTGAGGCCTGGTCCACGCTGGAACCGACCCTGATGCCGATCCTGACCAAACAGGTCGGGGCGCAATTCATGCCGTGGACATCGGCTAACGAAAAGGCGCTGGCGGACGGGAGGGACGAGTTCAGCGTCGCGCTTGGCAACAAGATCTGGATCCAGAAGCCGCAAAAATATCACGCGCGTTCGCTAGGCATGCTGCGCGCCAAATATGCCGCGGTGGCCGACAAATCCGCGCTCGATCCCATTCTGCAAGCCGCGGGTTGCGTTACCGGCTTGCGCGGCTGAAAACGTAATTCTAAAGATAAGGAAGTCGCTCATGGAAAAGCCAAAGTACAAAACCGCCCTTATTGTCGGCGCCGGCGAGGGCCTGAGTGCATCGCTGGCGCGGCTGTTTGCTCGCGAAGGTATCCGTGTCGCGCTGGCGGCGCGCCAGATCGAAAAGCTTGGCGCGCTCTGCAGCGAGACCGGCGCGCGCGCCTTTGCCTGCAACGCGACCGATCCCGACGAGGTCGAGCGCCTGTTCGGGCTGGTCGAGCGCGAAATCGCAACGCCCGACGTGGTCGTCTACAACGCCAGCGGCAGGGCGCGCGGCGCGTTCGCCGATCTGGTGCCGGCCGATGTGGCCCAGGCTATTGCCGTCAGCGCGTTCGGCGGCTTTCTGGTGGCGCAGCAGGCAGTGAAGCGGATGCTGCCCGACAAGCACGGGGCGATCCTGTTCACCGGCGCTTCGGCCAGCGTCAAGGGCTATTCGCAATCCGCACCCTTCGCGATGGGCAAGTTCGCACTGCGCGGGCTTGCCCAGAGCATGGCGCGCGAATTGTCGCCGCAGGGGATTCACATCGCGCATTTCGTCATCGACGGCGGCATTCGCAGCGCCGCGCGCGGCGAGCCTGCCGACAGGCCGGATTCGATGCTCGATCCCGATGCGATTGCCTTGAGTTATTGGAACGTGTTGCAACAGCCGCGCAGCGCCTGGAGCTGGGAACTGGAATTGCGGCCATGGGTGGAGAAATTTTAGCCTCCGAGTCAATGATGCAGCCACACATGCTGACGTCATCATCCGCGAAGGCGGATGATCCAGTATTCCGCGACGCCGATGAACTTCTGCGACGGCGGTGATTACTGGATACCCGCTTTCGCGGGTATGACGGCTGGGTTTGAGTCGAACGCGGGACAAACCGCGCAAGGGAAGGGATCAAATGACCACCGAAACCACCATCGACACCGGCACCGACGAACTCTTGTGCGTAATCCGCGACCGCGTCGCGATCGTCACGCTCAACCGCCCGGCGGTCCGCAATGCCCTGTCCGACAATTTGACGCCGGCGCTGCGCAACATGATCAAGCTCTGCGGCGAGAACCCCGACGTCGGCGTGCTCTTGATCACCGGCGCCGGCACCGCGTTCTGCGCCGGCGGCAACGTCAAGGGCATGGGCGCCCATCGCGACCAGAAGAAGCTGGACATGTCCTATGACGAGAAGGTCGAGGACCTTCAGGAACGGCAACGGTTGCTGACCGGCGCGCTGGTGACGGTGCGCAAGCCGACCATCGCGGCGCTGCCCGGCCCCGCGGTCGGCGCAGGGCTGGCCATTGCCATGGCCTGCGACATCCGCATCGCAGCGGAATCGGCATTCGTTTCCACCGGCTATCTGCGGGTGGGTTTAAGCGGCGACTATGGCATCGCCTGGCTGCTGACGCGTCTGGTCGGAACGGCGCGGGCGCGGGAATTGATGTTCACCGCCGACAAGGTCGATGCCTCGAGGTGCGAGGCGATTGGCCTCGTCAACCGCGTGGTGCCGGATGCAAAGCTTCAGGAAGAAGCGTTTGCGCTGGCCAAATCGATGGCGGAAGGGCCGACCATTGCGTTGCGTTACATGAAGGACAATCTCGACGAAGCCCTAAAAACGGCTGTAGTGAAGACCTACCTGATTCCTAAACGCGTTTCGGCCGTGTACGCTTTCTGCAAAATGTCTGCGAATCACTTCCGTCGTCAGATTTCGCAACGAAATCCCACTGTCAGAGTCAGTAAGCTCCCACTCCGTAGTGAAGACCTTTTGACCTAACTATTTGATTTGTAACGAGCCGGATTCCGAAAAACACGCGAATCCGCGAAGACGGGCTAAGTCTTCAAACCGCCGCCTGATGCGCGATCTGCCGGGCAGCCAGCCGCCAGCTCGCGCAGGGAATCTCCTGCGGCGCGCGCTCGATATGTTTTTCGAAGCGCACCAGCTTCCAGTCGCCAGGGCTGTTGGTAAAGGCGAAACCGGACTTGCGGGCAAGGCCGATCATGACGTCGTTGGAGCGCAGCGTATCGCCGAACAGCCGTTCGGCGCCGAACGCTGCCGCCCGGCATTCGAGGTTTTTGAGCAATGCGGAACCGATGCCCTGGCCTTGCCAGCGGTCGTCGATCGACAGGCCGAACTCGAAACTTGAGGTATCGGCGTCGAACGCGTAGCGGGCTTCGCCGACGACGGTCTCGATGCCGCCGATTGGCATCGTCGCAATCACGGTAAAGCCGTCCGCCTCGCCGACATGGATGAAACGATCGAGCTGGGTTTGCGGCAATTCACTCATCGCGCCGAGGAAGCGATTGTAGCGGGAGCGGACCGAGAGCGACCGGAAGTACCGCTGCAGCGCGTCAGCGTCGCGCGGCTCGACGAAGCGCACCATCACGGACTTGCCGGTACGCAGCCGCAGCATATCGGAATGCTGCCGGAGTTCGTTGAATCGAAGCGCGATCATGGCTGGGGTCCCGTTGGTCCTGAAAAACGATGGCCGGCGTCCTTTATGGAGGCGGCGCCGGCGCGCATGATCCGCCAAAGTGTGAGCGGTTTGGCGATAAGATCCATGCGCCATATAAGAATCTAGAGCGCGACCGGACGCAAAACCGGATTCCACTTTTGCTGGTCGCGCTCCCTGCTTCTTAAGCCCGCCAAAACGGCTTTTCGGCTTCGAACACGATGTCGCTCCAGGACAGGCCGACATCGTGCAGGTCACGTTCGGTCAGTGTGGCCAACTGCCGCCGCTGCTCCTGGCGTTCGCGCCAGACGTGCATCGTTTCGCCGATTTGCGCGAAAAAACCGGAACCATGATGATTTATCATCGATTCATGTGTGGAAGTGGACATTTTCGTCTCCTGAAGCTAATCTGTTGCCCGCAATATCGGCAGTATCGACGCTTTCCACAAACGACACTTTGTGCCGCTTCACATGACATGGGCTCATGTATATGATGCTCCCGAAATGACCGCCCGATTGCCATCGCTCAACGGATTGCGCGCGTTCGAGGCCGCGGCCCGGCACTTGAGCTTCACCGTTGCGGCCTCCGAGCTGAACGTCACGCAAACCGCGATCAGCCATCAGATCCGGCGGCTTGAGGAAGAACTGGGGATTCGCCTGTTCATCCGGCAGAACCGCGCGCTGGCATTGACGCCGGAAGCGCGGGATTATCTGCCCGGGGTCCGGGCTGCATTCAACGATTTGCGGCTCGCAACCGAACGACTGTTGCGCAGGGACAACGACCACGTGCTGACAATCAGCACGCTGGCGTCGCTGGCCGCAAAGTGGCTGTTGCCGCGGCTTTCCGCGTTCCAGGAGGCGCACCCGGGCATTGACGTGCGCATCACCACGTCAACCGGCCTTGTCGACTTCAAGAGCGGCGATGTCGATGCCGCGATCCGCTATGGCCGCGGCCATTGGCCCGGCCTTCGCGCCGACTGGCTGATGGCCGACGAACTGTTTCCGGTGTGCAGCCCTGCCTTGCTGGCGGGCAAGAAACCACTGCGGCGCCCGGAAGATTTGGCGGACCATGTGCTGCTGCACTCAAGCGCCGCCAATGACGACGACTGGCGGCTTTGGCTCACCGCCGCAGGCCTGCCGACCAACCTCTCCAAGCAACCCGGCATAACCTTCGATCTGGTGTTCATGACCGTGCAGGCCGCGATCGACGGAATCGGCGTGGCCATGGGCCGGACCTCCTATGTCGAGGCCGACATCGCCAAGGGCCGTCTGGTGGTTCCGTTCAAGATCACGCTGCCGGCGGATGCCGGCTTCTATCTCGTCTCACCCGAGGCGAAGGCCGATGCAGCCAAGCTGTCGGCATTTCGGCAGTGGCTAAAAGCCTCGATTCATGGCAAACCCGAAAAACTTGCTGACGTGAAGCAGCTCGCTCGGCGCCGCCGGGTTTGATTTCCGTGCAAACAATAATAACAAGACGCATGGTCGACTTGACGCGTAAACTCGATGTGCTGGTGATCGGCGGCGGCAATGCCGCGCTGTGTGCCGCCATCAGCGCCCGGCGGACCGGCGCGTCGGTGCTGGTGCTGGAAGGCGCCCCGAAGTTTTATCGGGGCGGCAACACCCGCCATACGCGCAATATGCGCTGCGCCCACGACGCCGCAACCGACATTCTCACCGGGCCCTACACCGAGCAGGAATTCTGGGACGACTTGCTGCGCGTCACCGGCGGCGAAACCGACGAAGAACTCGCACGGCACATGATCGCCGAGTCCAAGGACATCCTGGGCTGGATTGTCGAACAGGGCGTACGCTGGCAACCGTCGCTGGGCGGCACGCTGAGCCTCGGCCGCACCAATTCGTTCTTCCTCGGCGGCGGCAGGGCGATGCTGAATGCGCTTTATCTCACGGCCGAACAGCTCGGTGTTGAAATTCTCTACGACGCCGAGGTGCTTGATCTGCGCATCCAGGAAGGCATGTTTCTCTCCGCCGCGTTGAAGCAGGGCGATGGCCGCGTCGACGTGAACGCGTCAACCCTGGTTGCCGCCGCCGGCGGTTTCGAGGCCAATATCGAATGGTTGAAGGAGCATTGGGGCGACGCCGCCGACAATTTCCTGATCCGCGGCACGCCCTATAACCGCGGCTCGATACTGAAGATGCTGCTGGCCAAGGGCGTGCAGGAAGTCGGCGATCCCAAGCAGTGCCATGCGGTCGCGATCGACGCCCGCGCGCCGAAATTCGACGGCGGCATCATCACCCGGCACGACTCCGTGGTGTTCGGAATTGTTGTGAACAACCAAGCCGTGCGTTTCTATGACGAGGGCGAGGATATCTGGCCCAAGCGCTACGCCATCTGGGGCCGCCTGGTCGCGGCACAGCCCGACCAGATCGCCTACATTATTTTCGACTCGACGGTTCTCAACAGTTTCATGCCGACGCTGTTTCCGCCGATCAGGGCCGACAGCATTGCCGAGCTCGCCGGCAAATTCGATCTCGACTCCCACGCGCTTGAAAAAACCATCGCCGACTTCAACGCGGCGGTGCGCCCCGGCACCTTCGATCACACCATCCTCGATGATTGCCGCACCGAGGGATTGACCCCGCCCAAGACCCACTGGGCGCGGCGGATCGAGACGCCGCCTTATTATGCCTATCCGGTGCGGCCCGGCATCACCTTCACCTATCTCGGCACCCGCGTGAACAAGCAGGCGCGCATGCTGATGAAAGACGGCAAGCCGGCCGCCAACATGTTCGCCGCGGGCGAGATCATGGCCGGCAATGTCCTCGGCAAAGGCTACGCCGCCGGCATCGGCATGACCATCGGCAGCGTGTTCGGACGGATCGCGGGACGGGAAGCGGCGCAAAATGCCCGGAACTAGAGGAGTGTTCATGTCCGATATTTTCGGCGTCACCCTCGCCGCCGCGTTGACGGCCTTAACGTCGGTGGCGGCAATTGCCGCCGAGCCCATCGCCTTGCGCGACATGGGTTCATTCCATGTCGGCGGCCGGCTGGTCGAGATCAGCGGCAAGCCCGTCAAGGAAATCACCTTCGCGCCGGGCGGTGTGCCAGCGAAGATCGACCCCAACGGCACCTATCAGGTCGAGCAGATGTATGTGCAATATTTTCTGCCCGCCAACGAACGAGGCGTCTATCCGCTGTTGCTGTGGCATGGCGGCGGCCTGACCGGCGCGACCTACGAGACCACGCCGGACGGCCGGGAAGGCTGGCTGAATTATTTTTTGCGTAAGGGCTGGAGTGTTTACAACTCCGACGCCGTCGAGCGCGGACGCGCCGGCTGGGCGCAATATCCCGATATCTTCAAGAGCGAGCCGGTATTTCTGACGACCAGCAACCCGTTCGAACGGTTTCGCATCGGCGCCGGCCCCGGCTCCTACGATCCGGACCCGGCGAAGCGAAAACTCATGCCCGGCAGCCAGTTTCCCGGCGAAGGCTACGACAATTTCGTCAAGCAGAACGTGCCGCGCTGGACCACCAACGATGACGCTACCTTGGCCGCCTATATCGCCGAAATCGACCGCGTCTGTCCGTGCATCATTCTGTTTCACAGCCAGGCCGGCACCTTCGGCTTCAAGGCGGCGCAAGCGCGGCCCGACAAGGTCAAAGCGCTGATCGCGGTCGAGCCTGCCGGTGTCGGCGATCCGGCAAAGCTCGATGCATTGAAAGCGATCCCCTCGCTGGTGATCTATGGCGACTTTATCGCGCAGGATTCGCGCTGGCCGAAAATTCGCTCCACCGGCGTCGCCTTTGCGGATGGCATCAAGGCCGCGGGCGGCAGCGTCGATGTCGTCGATCTGCCCAAGGCCGGGATATCGGGCAATTCGCACATGATGATGATGGACAAGAACAACACCGAGATTGCCGCGCTGATCCAGGCGTGGCTGGAGGGCAAGGGGCTGACCAAAACGCCCTGAGCACATTTTTCGCAAGCGGGAAGCGGCGCAACATGCACGGAACCAGAATCCTCGAAGAGGCCGACCGCCTGATGACGGTCTGCAATTCGTGCCGCTATTGCGAAGGCCTCTGCGCGGTATTTCCGGCGATGGAAATGCGCCGCTCGTTCTCCGATGGGGACCTCAATTATCTCGCCAATCTCTGCCACGGCTGCGGCGCCTGCTACACCGACTGCCAGTTCTCGCCGCCGCACGAATTCAACGTCAATGTGCCGAAGACGCTTGCCGTCGCGCGCGCCGAATCCTATGCCGCCTATGCTTGGCCGCGCGCCTTCTCCGGCCTGTTCGCGCGCAACGGCCTCGCCATCAGCATCATTGCGGCCATAAGCGTTGCGGCGTTCATTTTCGGCTTTGCCGCCTTCAATGACCGGCAGGTTCTGTTCGGAGTCCATACCGGACCCGGCGCGTTCTACAAATTGATGCCGCATAACGCGATGGCGCTGCTGTTCGCTGCGG
>WNFC01002776.1_pt1 | contig 18877 bp, 17 predicted proteins | sample 5400541 | NCBI WGS metagenome assembly WNFC01 (sample SAMN13153342, study PRJNA577476) | soil metagenome | isolation source: 120 cm saprolite under Douglas fir tree site 2 hole 2 replicate 1 | place: USA:California | collected 2015-04-18 | reverse complement strand
GGCGGAGTGACGACCGACGTCGGCGGATCGCTCGACGCCGCGGTGCTCTTCGGGAACCCTCTTTCGAGCACGGAACTGTACGACCCAGCCACCAAGGCCTGGAGCCCGGGCGCACCCATGGCGACCGGACGCGTCGGGCACGTAATGGCGGTGCTGGCCGACGGCAGGGTGCTGGTCGTGGGCGGGACGCGCGACCCCGCCTCGGGGGAGCTGTACGACCCGGTCCGCGACAGCTGGGTGGCGGTGGGCTCGGTCCTCCCGGCGCGGATCGCGCCGGCGATCGGCCTCCTCAGCGACGGCCGGGTCCTGGTCGCCGGCGGTCTGATGGAGAAGTACGACCCTGCGACGGTGGCGACCACCGGCTACATCCCGGTCCTCCTCGCCACAGCGGACGTCTACGATCCTGTCCGCGCCGCCTGGACGCCGGCTCCTCCGATGCGGGAGCCCCGCTGGCTGGCGACCGGGACCACCCTCCCCGGCGGACGCGTGCTGGTCTGTGGGGGAGGCAACCCATTGGCGGCCGGTTCGCATGCCGTGGAGGCATATCCGGCCAGCCCCTGACGCCCTAGCGCGTTAGCGCCGCCGAGGTCGCAGTGGCGATGTGGTCACGCCGCTGTGGTACGGGTCAGGTCTGGTAATGGAAGGTGAAGTTGATCGGAAGGTGGAGGTCGCCGGAGTCGATCTGTCCCCTAACCATTACAGTTCCCGATAAAGGCAAGCTCGAGACCGGCACCGGCGCACTCGCGCATGTAGTGCCGTCGGTGTCGTTGACGAAAATCCACCGCGTTTGCGTCGCCTGCTGGTTGCCGGCCACATCGACCGCGGCGAAGCTCAGCACGTAGACGCCGCCGGTCACGAATGACAAGGTGCCGGAGCTGCCATTGATGGTGCTGTCCAGAGAGGGATTCGGGAGGGGGTGCCCGGGCGTGACCTGCGCAATGCCGTACCTGATGTAGGCGACCCCAGAGACGTTATCGGTCGCCGAGAGGACCACATTGACGCCGAAGGAGTCGTAGCAGGTCGCGCTGAAGGAGACCGCGTCCTGATTGATACTGACCTGTGTCGATACGGTCACCAGTGCGCGCCCGTCAAGCGGCCCAGGACTGCTGGTGAATGTGGTGGTTGGCGGCGTTCTGTCAATGTCGATGCCGCTGAAGGTCACCGGGTTGGCGGCATTGCCGGCGTTATCAGTGCAGTGGCCGGTGACGGACTGGTTGGCTCCTTCGGTTGTAACGGTCACTGGGGCCGTGACGCTCGCGACGCCCGAGCGATCGTCGGTGCATGTGAACGTCACGGTTACGTTCTGGCCGGTCCAGGTGCCCGACACGTAAATCGCCCCGTCAGCCGTCTTGGCGCTCGCAGCCAGCACGGGTGGCGTCTTGTCGATGTCGATGCCGCCGATTGTCACCGGGCTGGCCGAATTTCCGGCTTTGTCCGCGCAAATTCCGGTCACCGACTGGTTGGTGCCTTCGGTCGCAACCGTGATCGGGGCGGTGACGCCGGCTACGCCAGATCGATCATCAGTGCAGGTGAACGTCACGATGACGTTCTGGTTGGTCCAACTACCCGACACGTAGGCCTTGCCATCCGCCGTGTTAGCGCTTGCAGCCACCACTGGCGGCGTCTTGTCGATGTCGATGCCGCCGAAGACAAGCGGGGCGGCTGCATTGCCGGCGTTGTCTGCGCAATTTCCAGTGGCCAACTGGTTGGTGCCTTCGGTCGCTACCGTGACCGGGCCCGACACGCTGGCCACGCCAGAGCGGTCATCAGTGCAGGTGAACGTCACGATGACGTTCTGGTTGGTCCAGTTACCCGACGCATACGCCTTGCCATCCGCGGTTTGTCCTGTCGCTACGAGCAGGGGCGGGGTCATGTCGATGTTGATGCCGCCCTGCGTGTTGGTGGCGGTGTTCCCGGCCTTGTCCGAGCAGGTTCCGGACGCTGATTGGTTCGTACCTTCGGTGGCGATCGTGGCGGTCACACTCGCCGCAACCGATCCCGACAGCGCGTCTGCGCACGTCCAACCAAGGACCACGTTGGTGTTGTTCCAACCCGCGGAGTTCGCAGCCGGGCTCTGGCCCTGGTAGGTGATCGTGGGCGCGGTCTTGTCGATGTCGACATTGGCGAACGTGGCTGTGGCGGTGTTCCCGACCAGGTCCGAGCAGTCGCCCGTGGCCGCCTGGTCCTTGCCGTCAGCCGTCAGGGTCACCGGCGCTGTGATCGTCACGACGTCTACCCCTGACCCGCCGTCGGTGCACGCGAAGGTGACCAGAACGCTCTGGTTCGTCCAGGTGCCTGGCGCGTAAGGCTTGTTGTCTGCAGCGGTGACGGCGCTCGCGATGATGGTCGGCGCCTTCTTGTCGACCTTGATCCCGCTTATGGGGCCGGCGGTGGCGCAGTTGTTGAGCACGTCGCAGACCTGGCGGGCGCCGGTGGTGGCATTTGCGGTCTCGGTCTCGGCTGGCACGCTCGTCGAGAGCGTGAAGTTTGCGTCCGAGGGATTCGCAAGGCCAGAACCTGAATCCGAGGCCGTGCACTTCAGCGAGACGTCGCCCGCGTGCCACAGCGCATCGGGTGCGTCGCAGCGAATGGTCGGTGCCGTGCTGTCCACCAGCCACGAGAAGCTGACGTCCGTGCTGCGGTTGCCAGCGGGATCAGCCGCATGGACCGTGAAGCTGTGCTGGCCGTCTCCCAGCTGCGCATATACGACGCCCGACACACACGCCGCGAAGTTGCCCGTGTCGAGCTTGCAGAAAGAGCTGAACCCAGTGGAGTTGTCGGGATCGGCGATTGTCCACGTGAAGGTCGCCTGCGTCGAGTTGGTCGGGTTGGTTGGTTTCGCCGTCAGGGTGACTGTGGGCGGGGTCGAATCGGGCACGGTGTCTGAAACGTGGATGGCCTCGACGACTGTCAGCCGAACCGCGGGGCTCAAGTGGGCGGAGTCGTTGATGGAGATCGGCTCGCCATGCTTGGCCTGGGCCGCCACCATCACGCGCTCCGTATCGGTGACGGATACGGTGTCGCTTTTGTTGAACAGGACCGCCCGCACCAGTCCAACCGTGTCAGTGACCAACGCCCCCTCGGCGTCGTTCATGAGCGGGCCAAGGTCTGCGTGCGCCGTCGCCGCGCTGATGGCAGCAGACAGCATGAAGATCACCGGAAGCGCCCAGGCGAACCTCCTCTTCAAGGCCCTCTCCCCTTGTCGCCTCAGCAGCAACCTATGAGAAGCTGATATCCACCTTCACTTGCACAATCTGGCCGTTAGCGACTGCCACGGGTGACTGTAGGGTCGCAGATGTGAAATTGAAGAAGAAGTCGCCGAAGTAGTTGACGCAGGAGCTGGGCGGGGTGCCTGACACGCACAGGCTCACGCTCGTCGACACCTTTCCGATGTTGATGTCGGACCCGGCCTGGAAGTTCCCGCTCAGGATCACGTGACCCGGTGTGGCGCCGCTGACATTGAGCGGCCCGTTGACGCCCTGTAGCCCGATGTCGGCTGCGCTGGAGAGCTGAAAGAGCAGGGCTCCGCCCGCATCGATGGCGTAAAGCTGCCAGGGACCCATCGAGTAACCGCGCGTGAGCAGATTCGCCAGGACGGCGTCGCAACCGTTGCCGATCTGGTTGACCGTGAGGCAGGCGTTCTCGAACTGGCGAGTGCTGACCAGCCGAGTCCCGCTGAACACATCGATCGTCCACCAGCCGTGGACCTTGACCCCTTGTGTCGGCGGATCATGCGCCGCAATCTGGCCCGGGGCGCCCTTGGCCAACAGCAGCGGTAAACGGCCGACCGCTAAGCCCGCAATCACGCACAACAAAGCAGCCGCGACGAACATGAACGCGCGATTAGAAACCTTCCCTCTGAAGGCCATGGCCCCCTCCCTCTGCTTCCGACACCCTTGCTGTGGCCCTGGCGTTGGACCGAGTACCGGTAGCCTAGCCCAACCCTATGGCCACTTCAATAGGGATGTAGGACACGTCGCGCGTCGGTCAGACAGAGATCGGGGGAAGCACCAGTGCGGCTGTGAACACGATCTCAACGGCGAGCGCTTGGAAGACCTGGACCTTGGGTCCCGGGTGAATCCCTGGCGTGTGGTTGCTCACCAAATAGCCGAACGTGAACGCGAGGGCGGCCCCGACCAGTTGGGCGGCCCAGTAACCAATCATGTCGGCAGCGCCGAGCTTCCTATTCAGGAAGGCTCCGAGGGAGACAGCCGGATTTCAAATGGTAAGGGCCTCACTGCACTCGCCCCGGCGGGGGGTCGTCGCGAGCCAATTTTGATGTCACGATTGCTGTCAGTCGCGCCGAGCATGCGCGTACCAGCGGAACCAATTGCTTCTCGCGCGGATTCGGTCGTAACTCGACCGGCCTGAAACCGTTGTATCTACAGGCGATGTCTGCGGCGCGCAACTTGACGCACTTCGTGGCTCTGGTCAGCCTCGCCGCCGGCCTGGCTGGTTGCGGAGAAGTGGGCTACCGCGGCGCCGTCCCGCCAGCTCATACGCAGTCCTTCCGGACTGAACCCGCCTCACCGCTGCCTGCCGGCGTCGACGCCATGATTGGACTGCAGCAGAGGCCGATGAGGCCGCCCACCCTGGCAGCAAATGAGACCTGTTCGGCTTCCTCTGCGACTGATCTAGGAGCGGTGGCGCCGAACTACGGGGCGGGGGTCGGGCCCGCCTACATGTCGGGCCAGGACAGCTGGTACTCCGGCGGGCAGGTGACCATCCTCATGGTGGACTCCCAATATTCCGGTCCGCTCCTGGTGCGGGCGTTCCAGTTGGGGGGTAACGGGAAATCCACGGTCACTCTTGCGGATTTACCCTCGCCTGGCAACGGCACCGCGTACAAGGAAAGGCAGCATGGGGTGGCAGTGGTTCCGGCACTCCACACGACGGGAGGCGGCTTGTATTTGGGCGCGGTGGCCCCGACTTCCTTCTGGAGAGCCTGGTTCGGGTGGCTCTCCACCGACAGCCCTGGATGCTTTGGGCTTCAGGTGGACGGAGACGTGTTCACCGAGTTCATCGTGTTCGCGGTCAACCCGGGAACACCGCCACCGGGCTGAGCCGCGGTTAACAGATCGCTGCGCCCCGTTTCAGAAATGGCGGTCCGCTTCGCTCAGTGCCGCCAAGCGCCGGTGTTTGCCACCGTTGATCGCCGGCGTTGCTGTGCGGAGAGCCCGCCGATTACGCCCCTGCCGCCCTCCATAACGGCTTGAGCAGGCCGACTTCAGACAGGGCCACCTGGGCGCCGTACACGCGCTTCCATGTTTCGTACAGCTCGCCGTACCGGCGGTGGATCCCGAGATCGGGCTCGACTGTTGCCTCAAAGCTGACGACCGTCCGCGCCGCGGTCGCCACGTCCGGATACAGGCCGGCGCCGATGCCCGCGAACATCGCTGCGCCAAGCGCGGTCGACTCCTTCACGCGAGGCACGCTCACCGGGAGCCCCAGCACGTCGGCCATGATCCGCGGCCAGAGCTTTCCCTTCGACGCCCCGCCGGTGAACACCGCGTGGTCGATCGATCGGCCGGTTATCTCTTCGATGATGCGGAGGTGCCCAAGCGACACATAAGCCGCGGCCTCCTCGATCGCGCGAATGCACTCCTTGCGGCCTGAGTTGGCGGGGTCTCCCACGTTGAACTGGACGAAGGCCGGGGAGGCATGGATCCAGCGGCTGGCCGTCATGAGGTTGGACAGGATGCCGATGACGCCGTTGGAGCCGGGCGGCACCCCTTGCGCCGCGCGTTCCATGAGGGTGTACGCGTCGACGCCGGTGCGCTCGGCCTCCAGCTTCTCGAGGTCGCAGAAAGCGTCGCGGAACCACCTCATTGCCAGCCCGCTGTAGAAGCCGATCCCCTCCATCATCCATTGGCCCGGCAGCACATGGCACAGCGTGCGCAACCTCGCCTTCGGATCGATCGAGGCCTCCGAAAGCCCGATCGTCTGCTGCCAGAAGGTCCCGCCGACGACGGTGAACCGCCCAGGCTCGACGACGCCGATGCCGACCAGGCCAAGCTGAGTGTCGGCTCCTCCGACGACCACCGGGGTGCCGGGCCGCAGCCCGGTGTCAGCTGCCGCACCGGCGCTCACGGCTCCGGCGACTGTGCCTGGCGCCAGGACCGGTGCAAACACCTCTGACCGCATCCCGCAGATATCGATCACGTCCTGCGACCAGGCCCGGTTGGCGAGATCGAACATGCCGGAGCTCGAGCCGATCGACGGGTCGGTCACGAACTCGCCCGTGAGGCGGTGTGTGATCCAGTCGGCCAGCATATTCATGTGCTCGACCTTCGCGAAGAGCTCCGGCTCGTGTCGCTGGATCCAGAGCAACCGCGCGGGCGCCGTGATCGCCACCCAGTCGCCGCCGTGCCTGTAGATCGTCTCGGCGAGGCCTCGCTCGACCAGCTCGGTGGCCTCGACCCCGGCGCGCGAGTCCACGTTCGGGCAGGCCCAGAGGTCGCGTCCTGACTTGTCGTACAGGACCATGCCTTCGCGCATGCTGGTCGTGCTCAGAGCGCGGATTGCGGACGCGTCCACCCCGGACTCGGCGAGCACCTGCCGAACGCATTCGGCGATGAGGCTCCAGTTGGCCTGCGTGTCGAACACCTGTGAGCCCGGAACGCCCGGCAGCTCGGCGTGAGACCACTCGCGCTGCGCCATGCCGACCTGCCTGCCATCGACCTCGAAGAGCACCGCCCGGCAACTGCCGGTGCCGGCGTCGAGCGCGAGGAGCAGCTCTCCGCTCACGCCTTGACCACAGCCCGATTGACGACCGCACGCAGTGGCTCGCCCGCCGCGAACCGCCTGATCTCCTCGGCCACCATGGTCACTCCCCGCAGCAGCGTTTCGTGAGTGGCGCCGCCGATGTGAGGGGTTATCACCACGTTGTCGTGCCGGAGCAACGGATGCGGGCCGCCCTCAGCCCGCGGCCGCACGACGTCCAGCGCCGCTCCGGCCAGGTGGCCCGACGCGAGCGCGGCGTCGAGCGCCTCCTCGTCGACCAGCGACTCCCGAGCCGTGTTCACGAAATACGACTCAGGCTTCATGGCGGCGAACTGCTTCGGGCCGAACAGGTTCTCCGTCTCCGCGGTGGCCCGCACGTGTAGCGAGACAAAGTCTGATTTGGTCAGCAGCTCCTCGAGCGTCGCGACCTGCTCGGTCGAAGCGAGCTCGCCCACCCGCACGTAAGGGTCGTAGACGACCAGGCGCATGCCAAAGGCCACCGCCCGCCGCTGGACGCGACTGCCCACGTTGCCGAATCCGACCAGCCCGAGAACGTGGCCACCGAGGTCATGCCCCAGGAAGCGGGCGCCCTCGAAAGCCGACTCGCCCAGCGTCCCGCCTTCGATCAAGAAGCGCTGGGCCTTGGGGAAGCGGCGCGCCAGCATGACCATGAATGCGAGAGCCTGGTCGGCCACCGATTCGGCGTTCTTGCCGGGAGTGTTGACCACCGGAATCTGGCGGGCCGATGCAGCTGCCACATCCACGTTGACCGGGCCGCCTCGAGCGCAGCAGATCAGTCGCAGTGCGGGCCCGGCGGCGAGCACCTCGTCCGTCACCGGGGCGCCGTGCACGACGAGAATCTCGGCGTCCCCAACCCGGGCCGCGACCTGGGCCGGCGTGCCGAGGTATTCGCGGATGGAGCATTCGGACGCGCTGATCGGCGCCAGCTCTTCCGACTCGTCGAGCTGGAGGTATTCGAGCCGGTGTTCGCCCCGTAGGCCGGCGAGTCCCAGCTCGAAGACCGGGACCGGCACGAACGAGTCCCCGACGACCAGGATTTTCATGCTGCGCCTCAGCGCTAGCTCAGGGATAGACCCGGCTTGGCTTCAGATCCACGGCATGCCCGGTCCCGGACTCCATGATCACCTTGAGCATCGGTTCGGTGTCGAGGTAGAAGAACCGGATCGTCTCGCCGATCCTCCCTTCCATCAGGATCTTGGCCCCGAGGTCGGCGAAATGGCGCTCGGTTGCGTCCGACTCGGCAGGAGTCGGGCGCATCACGGCGATGTGGTGCAGGCCCTCGCCATGGGCGTCGAGCCATTCCTTATATATGCTGGGTCCCTTGTCGGGCTGAAGCAGCTCCACCACGATGGGCCCGACATGCGTCTCGGCGCCGATCATGGTGAAGTCCGTCGGCTTGCCGTGAAGGTAGGTGTCGTGGAGCGCGGGCGGCTTGTGCTCGTACACGTTCCATGGCCCCCATCCCAGCGCCCGGTGGTATCGCTCGAGCGCCTCGTCGATGTCGCGGACGACGATGGCGATCTGGCTGATGGGGAACCCACCGGCCGGAATCGTCATCTGCTCCGAATGGGAAGGCTCACTGTGACTGTGACCGTGGCTCGACATCGTTACCTCCTTACAAAAGTGCGATCGGGTTGAACGGCGACCCGGTCCCGCCCGGGAGCCGCAGCGGCTCGGCCACGACCATGAACTCCCATCGCTTCTCCTCCTCGCACGCGGCCGCGATGTCCTCTAGGTTCAGGCTGTCGGAGGCGACCATGCCCATGGCCACGATCTGCAGCGGGTGGATGGGGTACAGGATCCCGTCGACGGTTCCCGGCACGGTCTCACCGTCTCCATCGGGTAGGAAGGCCGCGATCCGCCGTTCGTGCATCCAGGGGATGGTGTCGACGTGCAGCCCGGCCTTGCCCTCGCCCGTGTAGCCGTTGTCCCAGGGGCCGCGCTCGAGGCGCCGGCGGTGGTGGCCCGTGCGGAAGACCAGGATGTCGCCATCACCGAGTCGGACCCCCTCCGCCTTTTCTGCGGCCTCGAGCTCGGCCCTGGTCACCGCCTCGCCCGGTTCGAGCCACGGCGTGCCCCGGAGCCGGGGTATGTCCAGCAATACGCCACGGCCGACGATTCCATTTGCGTAGCCCGCGATGTCGAGCGCGGTCCCACCATGGCTGGTGAGCAGAGACTCCGGGCGCCCTCCGTACACGTGACCGCCGTACGCGATGTGGCACAGCGCGTCGATGTGGGTGTGGCAGTCGCCATGGCAGCTCATGCCCAGAAAATCCATCCCGAAGCGCAAGCTGCTCGACCCGACGGGCAGGTCGAACATCTGGGTCATGTGATGGATCGCGGGATTCTGGTTGTCCGGGCCGGCGACGGTGTTGATGGGGATCGCCATCGAGACCGAGCGGCCGGACTTGACCAGGCCGGCGGCGCGCCTGACGTGCTCGGGCGTGATGTAGTTGAGGGTGCCCCGCTCGTCGTCGGCGCCCCAGCGGCCCCAGTTCTTCACCGACTCGAACATGGCCTCGAACTCCGCGAGGGAGATCGTGGGAGCCTGTTGCTTCATCGGACTGCGCCCGGCAGCGGGGTATCCATCTCGCCCGGCTCGGGCAGACCGGCGGTCATTGCCCCATCGACCACCATCAGGTGGCCGGATAGATAGGACGCGTCGTCCGAACACATCCACAGGATCGGCCGCGCCATCTCCTCCGGCTCGGCGAAGCGCCCAATCGGGATCCGGTCCAGGAACACCTTCGACTGCACGGGATGGTTGATGACGAAAGCCGAGAGTCGAGTGTTGATGATCCCCGGCGCGATGGCGTTGACGCGAATGCCCAACCGCGAGAGCTCCAGCGCGGCCGTCTGCATCACCGCCACCTCGCCGGCCTTGGATGTGTTGTAGGCAAGGCCGCCGGCCTCGGGCTGAAACGCGTTGGTCGACGCCGTCAGGACGATCGCGCCGCGGATGCCGTCGCGCACCATCACCCGCGCCGCCTCCTGCGCCAGGTACCACGCGCCGCGCAGGTTGACGTTCAGGATGCGATCCCAGCTCTCGTCGGTGAACTCGAGGAAGGGCACGAAATCCGCGATGCCGGCCACCTGCACGGCGGCGTCGAGGTGGCCGAACCGCTCGACGGCGAGATCGACGGCCTGCCGGATGTCCTCGCGCCGGCTGACATCGCCGACGATCGCCTCGACCTTGGCTCCCGACTCGTGGATGGCGTGGGCGGTCGCCTCGAGCACGTCGCCCTCGTTGTCGAGCAGAACGAGACCGGCTCCCTCGGCCGCGAACGCCTTGGCGACCGCGCGGCCAATGCCTTGCGCGGCGCCCGTGACCACGACGCCTTTGCCTTCGAACCTCATGAGATCAGTCCTCCGTGTCCAGGACCGCGCGGGATCACCGGCCAGACGTCGATGACCCGATCGCCTTCGACCACGTGGTAGGCGTCGTACCAGTTGACCGTCCCCGGCGCGTAGCCGGGCACCAGCTCGACGACGTCGCCGACCTTGAGCGGATAGCCCGCGTCCGCGACGAAGATGCCGTGCTCCTCATCGAAGCGCAGTGCCTTCAGGTCGTGGCCGCGCATGGTGCTCAGCGCGGGCGCACCGAGCGACTTGTTGCCGGCGTCGACGATGACGCGATCGGGCGGCCGGCTGATGACTGTCGCGAGGACGGTCAGCGCCTTCTCGAAGTCACCCGCCATCGGAAAGTGGAAGTTGTCCATGACCGCGTACGACCCGGCCTGGATCTCGGTGATGCCGGGGGTCGTCGCGGTCCAGTCCCAGGTGGCCGTGCCTCCCGCCGAGACGATCGGGCAAGGAAGGCCGGCCGCCCTGATCCTCTCCGCCGAGTCAACGAGCATGCTCATAGCAATGCGCTGCCTGGAGGCCCGCAGGTCGCGCTCGGGCGTCAGCGAGCAGTGGCCTTCATAGCCGGTCACGCCCATGAGCCTCACGCCGTCCATGTCGGCGATGCGCCGGGCCAGCTCGACCGCCTCCTCGGGCGTGTCCACGCCGGCCCGATCCATGCCGGTATCGACCTCGATCAGGACGCCGACCTTGCTCCTGGCCGCGCGCGCCGCCGCCGCGATGTCAGCGGTGTTCTGCGCGTTATCGACGGCAACTAACACCTCGGCTTCTCGGGCGATCTCCGCCAGGGCGGCGAGCTTTTCGCGCCCCGCCAGCGTGTTGACGATGAAGACGCCGTCGAAGCCGCTGCGCACCATGACGATCGCTTCCCAGATGGTGGCCGTCGAGATGCCGATCGCGCCCGCGTCGACCTGCATCCGCGCCAGCTCAGGGCTCTTGTGAACCTTGACGTGCGGGCGGATCTTGGCCGGCATCGTCTCGAGCCGCGCCGCCATCTTCGCGATGTTGCGGCGAGCGGCTGGAAGGTCGAGGATCAGCGCCGGAGTTACGAGGTCGTGCCGGTGCCGGCCTACTGCCGAGCCATAAGCGCGCCTCACGCGATCGCGCGTCTCCTGAATGGCACCCGCCGCGGGCGCGAGCTCAGGCATGTGGAACCTTGCTCGCCAGCGCGTCGACGCGCGCCGCGAAAGCATCTATCGCCTTCGTGCCGTCGAGGACGCCGATCTCGAGGTCATACGTGCGAGCCTCCCCCGGAGCCAGGTACCCCAGCTCGCCCCGCTCACGGGCATCGAAGCGGCCAGCGTCGCGGTTGGTCGTCGGCTCCATGGCCACACCATATGTGCCCTCGCCGAGCATCCGCCACATCGTGTGAAATGGGAACTGGCTCTTCCTGTACACCTGGTAGGCGCCGAGGGCGAGGCTGCGGTTGACGACCGCCACCGGGACGGTTCCGCCGGGCTCGGGCGTCACGTCGTGCTCGTAGCACTCTTCCGGAAAACCCTGGTTCGGCCCGGTGAGCCGCCTGTAGTCACGCGTCGGGTACTCGGCCACCGGCACGCCGGGCGGCGCGGGGATCAGGTACTCGGAGCCCTCATCGACGACCGGCCAGCCCACGTTCACGTGGTAGAGGTACATGTGGGTCGTGGGATCGAAGCCGGCGTTGACGACCTCGTCGTGCACCGTGAACCGGCTCTCGCCGACCCTCGCCTCGATCCTCCTCCGCAGCTCCATCGCCTCGCCATATACCGCCGCCTGGCGGACGACGCCTTCGGCCCACAGCACGCACTCGTCACCATCCCAGCGCTCGCCGTAGCCGGTGAGCCGCGCGGGGATCAAGCCGATGCGGCCATGGAGCCCGTACTCCTCGGTGGGTTTGACGAGCTGGTGGAAGTTCGAGGCGTCGTCAACGCCGCCGAGCAGCGTGTGGTCGAGGCCGCACGTGACCAGCATGCCGCCGCCCCAGGCGCGAAACCAGCCGAGGCCCATCGGCTCGGTGAACCACGGGCCGACGATGCCGGTGGCCGAGAGCCACGTGAGCGAGCGGCCGTTGAGCTCACATCGACCCACGTCCATCGACCGATCCACGAGCACATCGAATGCGTAGCCGCTCCCGGTCCGGAACTCGAGCACCCGCACGCCGCGTTCGATCCCATCACCGAGCGTCACCAGCCGGACCCCCGCGACCTGTTCCAGGCGACCCACCCGGCGCATCAGATCGCGCCGGGTGGTCGCCCTACCGCTTATTGAGGGCATGGTTGACCCCGCTTGAACCTAGACCTTTGCGGTCGCCCCCGGTCCGACCTTGGCCATGGCGAGGTCGTCCTCGCTTTCGCCCAGCGCCGCGCCGGCGGTCTTGAGCCACTGGTCACGCTTGTTCGCCGCGTAGTACACCAGCAAGAGGATGCCGAGTATCAGCCAGCCGCCTGCGACAAGAGGTGCCTTTGCGTACGGGTCGACCGGGCAGTTCTGCGACGGGCAGAACGGCGGAAATGACTCGGCCAGGGCATAGATCAAAACCAACCCGGACACTACCGGAAGGACGGCGTGCCACAGCCAGTTGAACTCCGAGTGGCGCTCCCGCCAGTAGTAGACGATGACGCCGACGTTGGCCATGAGGTAGACGAACGAGACGCCCAGCACCAGGACCAGGCCGGTCAGCAGGAAGAACGCGACGTCGGGGTGAAACCAGGCCCCGGCGATGAGGCCGGCGGCAAGCGAGAGGGTGAGCTGGGCGAAGATGGCGTTGGTCGGGGTCTTGTAGACCGGGTGGACCTTGGCGAAGAGCTTCGGAAACGCTCCGTTGCGGCCCATGCTGTACCACATTCGAGTGCTGACATTGGCTGTGGCAAGGGTCACCGCCACGGTCGAGGACATGAAGGCGATCAAGATGAGCCACCAGCCTCCGCCCCAGAGGTTGCGGGCAAGGGCCAGGCCGGGCAGGTCTGGGGAGCCGATGATGCCCTTGATGTTGTCGACGCCGAACCCCGTGATGATTCCCCAGTAGGTGAACACGAGGAAGACGCCAAGGATGATGATCGAGAGCAGCACCGAGCGCGGCACGTTGCGCTTCGGATCCTTGGTCTCCTCAGCAAGCGGGGCTGCCGCCTCCCAACCGGTCAAGCCCTGCACCGCCAGCACGATGGCGAGCGTGAAACCCGAGAGACCGAAGGCCGTGCCCACTCCGATGTTGGCAGGGTTGAACACCGACAGTGAGACACCACCAGGTCCTGGGTTGGCAAAACCTGTGACCGCCAACGCGAGCACGATCACAATCTCGGCGCCCCCCGTGACCAGCAGCGTCCGCGCGGAGAGCTCGATGCCGCGGTACTGGAGGGCGGCGACGAGCCCCGCCCCCACGATGACGGATACCCACCACAGCCACGGAACATCCCAGCCGTAGCTGGTCTTCAGCTCACCCGCGGCGATGAAGCCGAAGAACCCGCAGACGACCCCACCCGCCATCGGCGAGTAGAGGATGAACATCCACGAGGTGAGGAACCCGGCGCGCGCGCCGAGCGAGCGGCTCACGTAGGTGTAGTAGCCGCCGGCCGAAGGCAGCTGCCTCGAGAACTGGATCAGGGTGTTGCCGAGCATGAGCACGACCACGACGCCGAACGTGTAAGCCAGCGGCGCGGTCAGGCCGGACAGGGTGACCAGGAACTGGGTGAAGAACAAAGCGGCGATGGCGGGCGCGATGTGCGTGATCGCCTGCATCGTGACGCTCACCAGTCCGAGTGTCTCGGGCCTGAGGCCGGTCTGAATTCGCGCTGCTTTGGTCGATTCAGCCATTACGAATTACCCCTCCGAACTTGAAGCCCACCTCGCTGCAAGATCTTGCAGCTATTCCACGATCGTGGAGCAGTATGCGGACGTATACGCGTTTGTCAAGGGGCGGCTCTCTCGGGTCGATCGGCGAGGAAGGCGCGATAGGTGGAGATGTATTCCTGGACACCTTCGCGCAGCGTCGCGAACCGCGGCGCCCAGCCCAGCTGCGTTCTCGCGTTCTCGACCGAGATGACACCGCGGAACGAAGCCTCGACCTCGTCCTCGGGGGTCATCGCGTCCCCGACCTCGATGCTGCTTCCAGGTATCAGCTCAGCGACCAGCCGCGCGGCCTGAGCGGCCGTGACCAGCGGCTGTCCGGTCGCCGCATAGAAGATCCGGTCGGCGTCGTCGTCGCAATCGACCACGCGGACGGTGAGCGAGGCCACGTCCAGAACATGCGTGTAGTCGCGTGGAAGCCGCCCTCCTGAAGGGACCCGTACTTGCTCGCCGCGCACCGCCGGCTCCACGAACTCCTTCATGTAGTTGGCCGAATGCCACTGCATCCCGAACCCGTACACCGCTGACGGCCTGACGATGCGGATGTCGAGGCCGTAGGCCCGCTGGTAGGCGAACGCGAAGAGCTCGCCCGAGGCCTTGGCCGCGCCGTAGGCGCCGCTGCCCGGACCCTCCCGCGCCAGCATGATCGGGTGCGCGGCGTCGATCGGCTCGTACTGGATGGCCGGCAGCACGCCGATGGACGAGATGTCCACCACTCGGTGGACACCTGTGCGCCGCGAGGCCTCGAGAACATTGAGCGTCCCCGTCACGTTGGTCTGGAAGGCAAGGTATGGGTCGCGAAAGAGGTTCGCCACCTCCACGTTGCTGGCGGCGTGCACAACAATCGCCGGTCTCACGCGTTCGAACGTCGCGAGCAGGGCGGGCAGGTCCTCGACTGAGCCAGTCTCGGTGGCGAAACGCCCTGCGTGATCGCGCAGCGCATAGCGCATGTCCGGCGTCGTCGATCGACCCCTGGTCAGAACGGTCACGGTGCGCCCCAGGTCGACCAGCTCTCGGGTCACGTAACCGCCGATGAAACCGGCGCCGCCGGTGACGAGCACGGGGCCGGCGCCTACGCCCGACGTCAACCCCGGGCCGCGCCTTTGAGCACCGCTCTCGTCGTCGGCTCGTCCGTGACAAGGACGTTTATGCATCCCGCCCTCAGGGCGCCGAGGATCGCGTCGCGCTTGTCGAGGCCGGCCGCCATCGCCACCACGAGCGGGATGCGCTTCAGCTCGTCCCATTCGATCGCGATCAGCCGGTCGTCGAGGACATGGACCGGCTCGCCTTCCGGGGTGAAGAAGCGCGTGCACATGTCACCGACCGCGCCGGCGTCGAGCAGCCGCCGCCGGTCTTTCGGCGAGATGTGTCCGTAGTGAACCAGCGGCGCGCTCTCGTCCAGGGTGCCGATGCCAACGAGCGCGAGGTCCCTCGACGCCGCCGACTCCAACGCCGTGCGGATCGAGCCGTCGCGGAGCATCGCGTCCTTGATGTCGGGCGAGTCCACCAGCACCGGAGCGTGCAGGTAGTGCACGCGGCTGTGCGGATGCAGCGACGCGATGTGACGCGCCAGCTCGACACCCTGTATACCTGCGCCGGCGCTGCCCACGCCGCCGTGCAGCAGCGAAACGTCCAGGTCGGAGACCGTGCCTGGCGGCAGCATGTGTATCGCCGCCGACAGCATGCGTCCCCACGAAAGGCCCAGGCGCATGCCGTTGAAGAGCTGGCTGTTGACGTAATCGGCCGCGGCCCGCGCGACCGCCTGGACGGCCCCAGGCCCGGGATCCCCCGCCACCACCACCGCGCGTTTGAGGTCGAATCGCTTCGCCAGCTCCAGTGCAAGGTCGCCATGGAGGCTGCGAGGACGCTGAATCTCGACCCGAACCATGCCCTCGTCGCGCGCCCGCTTCAGGTAGCGCGAGACCGTTGAGGCGTCGAGGCCCACCGTGCGCGCGATCTCGATCTGGCTCTGGCCGGTCACGTAGAACCGCGTCGCGATGTCGATGAGCTGGTCCATCGTCGGACCCGTTGCCGCCTTGAGGGATCTACTCAAGGTTCGTATGCCGAGAACGCATGCCTTCGATGGCCTGGCCCGTGCGCTCGCGCAGGACGATTGAGACGATGTCGAAGAAGACCAGCATCGCCGCCTCGTAGAGGCTGCCCATCGGCAGGACGCTCTTGCCGCCTTTGTCGTCGGCCATCGTCTGCGCGCGAATGTGGATGACGGCGTCCGCCGCGGCCGGAACCTCGCCTGCCGGCTGGGCGGTCACGACGACGGTCCGCGCGCCGGCCTCATGCGCCACGTCCTGCAGCGCCTTCACGGTCGAGAAGTAGCCCGGGCCGGCGCTCACCACCAGCAGGTCGCCGGCGCCAAGGGCCGGGGTCGTCATGTCGCCGACCACATACGCGTCCAGGCCGAGATGCATGAGCCGCATGCAGAGGGCACGCATCATCAGGCCCTCGCGGCCAACGCCGTAGCAGGCGATCCGGCGGGCTTTCAGGAGCTCGTCGCAGAGCTTGTCGACCTCGGCGCCCGCACCCCCGTCGAACACCCTTCGAATCTCGTCGAGGGCATCGGCGAAGAGCGCGTCGGTGTCGGATGTCATACCGCGGCCCTGACGGCGCCGGCGCGCAGCTGCCTCAGGTTGGCCGCCGCGTCGCCGCCGTCGAACACCGCGCTGCCGGCCACGATCACGTCCACGCCCATCGATGCGATGGAGCCGACGTTCTCGCGCGTCACGCCGCCGTCGACACCGAGCATCACCGCCCGGCCGCTGTGCTCGATCAGCTCCCTCGCGACCGCCAGGCGGCGCTCGGTCCCAGGCGAAAAGCGCTGGCCTCCCCAGCCGGGATTCACGGCCAGGACGAGCACGAGCTCGACGTCGTCGAGCAGCGGCTCCACCGCCGTGACCGGAGTGCCGGGATTCAACGCGATGCCTCGCTTGACCGCTGTCCCCAGCGCCTGCAGGACGCGGTGCGGGTGTCGTGTCGCCTCGACGTGGAAGGTGAGCATGTCCGCGCCGGCGTCGACGTAGGCGCGGACCTTCTCGAGCGGCTCTTCGATCATCAGGTGCACGTCCTTCCGCAGCGTGGTGCGAAGGGCGCCGATCACCGGGGGGCCCACCGTCAGCTGCGGGCAGAAGCAGCCGTCCATCACGTCGATGTGAACAAAGTCGGCGCCGGCAGCCTCGAGGCGCGCGAGCTCGTCGCCCATGTGCAGCCAGTCGGCCGTCGTGATGCCGATGCTCAGCTGAGGGTCAGCGCTTGGAGCTCTGCCCAACCGGCGCTCCTTTCGAAGACCTGTAGATCTCCAGCGCCTCCTCGGGCGACTTTCCGTGGTGCACGACGGCGGCCACGGCGCGCATCATCCCGGGCGGGTTGTCGCTCTGGAAGATGTTCCTGCCCATGTCGACACCCGCGGCGCCTTCCGTGACCGCGCGGTGGGCCATGGTGAGCGCGTCCAGCTCGGGTAGCTTCTTGCCCCCTGCCATGACTATCGGGACCGGGCACGACGCGGTGACGGTGTCAAAACCCTCGTCCACGTAATACGTCTTGACGAACTGGGCCCCGAGCTCGGCGCAGATGCGGCAGGCGAGGCGGAGGTACTTGGCGTCGCGCGTCAGCTGCTTCCCGACCGCGGTGACGCCCATCACGGGGATCCCGTAGCGGAGGCCCAGGTCGACCAGACGGGTCATGTTGTGCACGGATTGCGTTTCGTGCTCGCCGCCGATGAAGACCTGTACGGCCAGGGCGGCGACGTTGAGGCGCGCGGCGTCCTCGATGTCGACCGCGATCTGCTCGTCCGAGAGCTCCTTCAGGATGCTCGGTCCACCGCTGGCTCGCAGCACCACGGGTGTCCGCGAGCTTGGTGGGACAGTAGAACGCAGGATGCCGCGCGTGCACATCAGCGCGTCCGCCAAGGGCACCAGCGGGAGGATGTTCAGGTCGACCCGCTCGAGGCCGGTGGTGGGGCCCTGGAAATACCCGTGGTCGATGGCCAGCATCACGGTCCGGCCCGTGTCCGGGCGGAAGACCCGAGCGAGCCGGTTGCTCATTCCCCAGTCGAGCGACCCCGATCCCTTCAGGAAGAATCCCTGGCTCGGCGCCGGCACGTCGGCGTAGAAGTTCTTGGCGTCACCGTCCGGTTCCGGCATGAGCTCTCTCCCGTCCTAAATCCAATCTTGCTCAGCACAATCTTGCAGCCCCAGCACGATCGTGGAGCCATTCTGTGTGCGGCAATCCGCAATGTCAAGGCAGGTTCCCGGAGCCACTTAACGCCCGGCGATCTTGGCGGTCAGAAAGGCGTACGCGTCGGTGGCCAGCTGCTCCTCGCTGTCGAACAGCGGCCGCCAGATTTTCGTCGCCGCCGCGAGGTTCGGGAGGAAGTTTCCGAACGCCTCGACCGTGAGCCAGCCGTCGTAGCCGACGTCGCGCAGCGCGTCGAACGTCCCGTCCCAGGCGACGCTCCCGGTTCCCGGTACGCCGCGGTCGTTCTCGGAGATGTGCACGTGGGCGATCCGGCTGCCCGCGCGGCGGATGGCGGCGGAGGGATTCTTCTCCTCGATGTGCGCGTGGAACGTGTCGAGATGGAGCTTGCAGTTAGGGTGCCCGACCTCGTCGACGAGCCGGATGCCCTGTTCGAGCGTGTTGAGATGGTACAGCTCGAAGCGGTTGACGACCTCCTCCGCGAGCGTCACGCCGGCGGGGACTGCGTACTCGGCCACGCGGCGCAGGTGTTCGACGCTTCGCTTCCACTCGTCCTCCGTCGCGCCCTTACCGGTAAAGACTCCGAGCGCGACCTGGTGAGGACCGCAAAGGATCGACGAGCCCACGGTCGCGCAGCTGTCGACGACGCCCTGCATGTGCCGGTAGGCGGCCTCGCGGATCTTCGGGTCGGCGCTCACCGGGTTGTGCTCGGGGGCGATCACGGTGTTGGCGGTGCGCTCCA
>WNFC01010797.1_pt1 | contig 18878 bp, 20 predicted proteins | sample 5400541 | NCBI WGS metagenome assembly WNFC01 (sample SAMN13153342, study PRJNA577476) | soil metagenome | isolation source: 120 cm saprolite under Douglas fir tree site 2 hole 2 replicate 1 | place: USA:California | collected 2015-04-18 | reverse complement strand
CTCTTGCGCCACTTGTAACTGCTCATCCTTCTGGCGCAACTGTTCCAAGACTTGGGTCAGTTGCTCTTCTAGCCTGGCAATTTGTTCTTCTGCTGTCATGCCCTCAGTATATCAAACAAGGTTCAATCTGAACAGTATCCCTCTCGCCGCATGGTTGACAGGAGCACTGGCAAAGGGATGGACTGAGTGCGTAGGAATCTAGTTCCCTACGCACCCCTGTTACGACGAATTCATGACCAGGTACACTATCTTGCAAAATAGCACGATTTATTCCATACTATCTACAAGGATAGCTGAATGCCCTTCAAGGGCATGTGCAATCCTGTTCCGGTTGCCTATTGGAGCCATACGCGTACCCTACTGCCTGCGCATGATCTCGTTGACCCTCAATGACGAGAGAACAGGTGCGATGCGATTGGAGCCGCTTACTTTTGATCGTTATTGCTAGGCGGCTGTTCTCACCATCGCCATCTCTAGGACCTGTTGGACCACGTAGTACATTACTGTGCTTATTCGGCTCTTATCATCATTTAGGAGGATGTATGGCAACTACCTCAGAAAGAGGCTCCGTAACTGTGCGGAGCATGCTCCCCGTTCTCGGTGCCAGCACCGTTGGCACCGCCATCGAGTGGTATGATTTCTTCTTGTACGGCTTCCTTGCCGCAACCGTCTTCCCGAAACTCTTCTTCCCGCAACTTAGTCCTGTCGCCGCTACTATCGCATCATTCACGACCTACTTTGTTGGTTTTGCCGCGCGCCCTATCGGCGGCGCCTTCTTTGGCTGGTTTGGTGATCGCGTGGGGCGGAAATCGACGCTGATCTCAACCCTGCTGCTCATGGGCATTGCCACGGCGTTGATGGGTTTGGTTCCCGGCTATACCTCGATCGGCCTGGCTGCTCCTATCCTGATCTCCATCTTGCGCTTCCTGCAAGGCGCGGGGGTAGGTGGTGAATGGGGTGGCTCCGTACTGCTGTCTCAGGAGTATGGCGATGATCGGCGGCGCGGCTTCTGGGCGAGTTGGCCACAGACGGGTGTGCCGATCGGCCTGGCCCTTTCCGCCGGGGCTCTCTTAATTTTCCAGGCGCTCTTCCCAGGTGCCGCCTTCAACAGCATTGGCTGGCGTATCCCCTTCTTCTTGAGCGTTCTGTTGCTTCTCGTCGGCCTCTACATCCGATTGCGCATCCTGGAGACTCCAGCCTTCAGGCGGGTGAAGGAGGAGGGAAGGATCTCCCGCGCCCCATTGGGGGAGGTATTCCGCCACTACTGGCGCGAGATTATCCTGGCTGCCCTGTTGCGTTCGGGTGAGCAGGCTCCCTTCTATATCTTCACGACCTTCATCCTTTCCTACGGTGTGAAGTCACTGAAGTTGGGTTCTGGCTTACTGTACCTCGGCATCATCGTTACAGCCTTCTTCAGTTTTGTGATGATGCCAACCTACGCTAGCATCTCTGACCGCGTTGGGCGCAAGCGCTGGTACATGATTGGCTGCGTGGTGATGGCAGTCTTTGCCTATCCGTACTTTCTCCTTCTGCAAACGAAGATTCCTGTAGTTGTAGTCATCGCGATGGTGCTCTCTGTAAGCCTGTGCCATGACTGGCTGTATGGACCACAGGCAGCTCTGATCGCGGAGCGTTTCGGCACCCGACTTCGCTACAGTGGCGCATCGATTGGGTATCAACTCGCGTCCGTCACCGCGGGCGGGCCTGCTCCCATCATCGCCACTGCGCTGGTGGCGGGTTCCGCGGGCCTGATTGGTTCTGGCGCACCAACCTACACGTTGGTCGCTGTGTACATCATATTCATGGCGGCAGTCTCGTTCATCGCCACCGCCCTTCTAGGCAGGGAGTACGCAGGCGCGGCTGCGGCTGAAGATGTGAGCGAGCCTGCGGCAGTCGTGGCTTCTGGCGAATAAGGGGTAGTAGAGTCATAGGCTCCTGCATAGGCAGGAAGGAAGAGAATGCACTTCTAGGCAGAGGGTGCGTTCTCTTCCTTCTTCTCTGGCCTGGCTATCCTTTGATGAAGCTAATGTGATTAGCCGTAGGCTCTCATCGCTTTTGATAGATGAAACTGCTCAGGTCAGGTATTGCAGAGGCTGTTAAAATAGGACCATGACAGCAAAAGAATGCATCGCACAACTAGAAATGGAATTGGCAAAAGAACGAGCCAGGACGGCTAGAGTTGAGGCAGAGTTGGCAGCGGAGCGAAAGGAGCCTTAGCATGACCGCACCAGTCGATCCACCCGAGAGCAAGAACGTCTATTTTAACAACCCCGAGAGCGGAGCAGAAACGGCGCGCTTACTCGACCAGGACCGTCTCATCACCAGGGGGATGGGCGGCCTCTTCTCTGAAAGGGAAAACCTCTCTGGCATCCAACGCATCCTCGATGTCGCCTGTGGGCCTGGCGGCTGGGCGCAAGAAGTGGCCTTTGCCTACCCCGAGATCGAGGTAGTGGGGTTCGACATCAGCCGGGCGATGATCGACTATGCAAATGCGTTCGCGCGGGTACAGGGCTTGCACAATCTCAGCTTTCAGGTGATGGATATCCTGCAGCCGCTCACTTTTCCCGACAGTTCGTTCGACCTGGTCAATGCTCGTTTCCTCAATTTTCTCCCCGCGGCAGCCTGGCCGAAGCTCATGCAGGAACTGCATCGCATCACACGCCCAGGAGGCATCATCCGCCTCACGGAAAGTGAGTGGTGGTACTACAGCAGCAGTCCTGCCCTGGAGAGCCTGAACTCCATACTCATCCGCGCGCTCAAAGTACAGGGAGAAAGTTTTTCCCAGAGCGGGCGCTTTACCGGCGTCCTGCCCATGTTGGGACGCTTCTTACTCGATGTTGGCTGCGTCAACATCAAACACAAGTCGCATGTGATCGACTACTCTAGTGAGAGCGAAGTCTACGAGGGCTTTCGCCGCGATGCCGCCGCCGTCTTCAAATTGTTCCAGCCCTTTATCGTCAGAATGGCAGTCGCCTCCCAAGAAGAACTGGATCAGCTCTACCAGCAGATGACCTTCGAAATGATGAAAAATGACTTCCGTGGCCTGATGTTCCCGCTCACAGTTTGGGGCGAAAAACCTTAGTATGTCTATCAATCCCGCTATGTTATAATGGCGGCGCGAGCCACACATTTCCTTGCTCAGCCTGCTGGAATGCCTGGCTGCAAATCTGAAATACTGGAGAGTGTTACGCCTATGTTGCCGCACATCAAACATATCTCGCACTGGTTGATAACCTTATCATTTAGCCTTCTTTTCTCGCCCCTGCTGGTCGCTTGCCAACTCGGAGGCGGGACCACTGCCGCACCCACTCCAACACCAACGTCGAATCTGCCACCTATTCCCACCGCTCCGCCAATTATTCCCGCGTCTAAACTGGTCACATACACTGGCGCTGGTTATACCATCGACTATCCACAGGGCTGGACCGTAACCCAGGGAGGTGGAGGTCTTGTGACCTTCGCTGATCCGCAGGGCATAGCCTACCTGAGTGTTAAGGCAACTCCCAATCCTGGCGGAGTAGTCACCGCTGATAATCAAGTGAGTATTGGCCTGCAATTATTCAAATCACAGGCTAAAAATTATCAAATGCAGAACGTAGCTCCAACTACGACGGTGGGTGGCGACAACTGGAGCCAGGGATCGGCGACCGGCGATATTGTGCCCAAGGGGCAAACCGCAGCGGTGACGGCGAAAATCGTCATCATAGCCGATAATCATCCTGCTGGTTTACCAACCACCATGGGCTTCGAAATCGCATACCTGACCGGCCAGCAAGTCTTTGACCTTGCCAATAACGGCGCGTTCCAACCGATGCTGCAATCGTTCAAGTTCACGTCCTGAGACCCGTCCGGCCTAAAGGAAATATTGCACGCCTTCCCATGCCAGCAGCAATCCCAGCCCGATAAGCAGCAGGCCGCTGCCAGTGAGCATGGCACGATAGGTGCGCCCCTTCAGCCAGCTCTGGCTGCGGCTCACCAGCAAAACAATGCCCAGTTTCGTCCCCACCAGTAGCGCGTACAGGCTGCCAACGAACGCAACAGACGCTGCAATTCCGGCCGTGGCGAAGCTCTGAAGAAGCAGCGTACCTCCCACGGTAGCCCAGAAGAGATAGGGATGGGGATTCATGAAATTGGTTGCGACTGCAGGCAGCAGCACCCGTCCCGGTCGTACCTCCTTATCAACGGCTAAGTGAGACTTTATGCCGCGCATCGTCTCAATGCCAAGGTACACCACGAATGCTCCTCCCAGCAGCGAGAGAATGTGCAGCATAAGCTGTGGCAGGTGGCCGAGCACGAACACCATTAAAATGATGATCGGCATATCGCTCAGCAGGGGCGCCAATGCCGTGACGCTCCCCGCGCGCCAGCCATGCTTCAAAGTCTGGTTAATAACGAGTCCAAGCATGGGACCGGGACTGATGCCTGCAGTGAAGCCGAGTACAATACCTTGTAAGAGGTATGCGAGCATACCCATCAGACGCCACTCCCAGCTGCAGGCGCCTGAGCCGACTCGCGGATGGTGCATGCAATCAGTCCTGCCACCTCTTTGCTCCGCCAGTAACTGCCATGAGCCAGGGAGAAATCCACCAGAGCAATTGCTCTCTGCCTCAGAAGGCCAATGAGTCGCTCAAACCATGCCATGGGGTGCGTGATCTGATCGTAAACAACGAGGTAGCGCTTCTCTACATCGACAATCTCGTACAGCAGGGGATCCAGAGGATAGGCCAGGGGATCGCCGGGATGAGCAAAATTCAACCAGGGGAGCCGCCTGCCTTCCTGCTGCTGTGCCAGACTCCGCAGGAGCTTCTGGAGTCGCGGTGTCACATCGTGGGTAGCATCAGAGCGGTTCTGTTCACTGCTGTCCACGTCCATGAGGCTGAAAAGACCGAGCGGTGAGCCCATGGTGTGGACACTGGCAGTGCGGAGACCGTGCGCTGAGTTGGGGTCGATGCCATAGAGGGCATCGCGGATCAGCATGACATTGGCGTGTCCTGGGACATCTGGTGGATCCCAGCGCGAGCTAAAGAGCAGGTCGAAAAGGATGATCGCGCCAAAACTGTGCGTCACCAGGTGCAGCCGATCCTCCGGTTGAGACGCATGGAGCACGGTAACTAGCTGGTCTTTGAGCGTCTGAACGATCTTGGCGCCAACGTAGCGGCTCGTGTAAAGGGCCCAATCCCCCACGAATTGCAGCAGGAGGGTTTCACGCACGTCACGAAACCAGAACTGTGGCCACGTTGGGGACTGCTCATACGTCTGCTTGAGTTGATCCTCTTCTGCATTGGCCACATCTCCCCAGTAGAGGGCAACCTTCTCGAGGTGGAGTGATGAGGCCGTTTCGGTGACCTGTGCCTGAATGTTGGCAAACAAGGGATCCGCATAGCTGGGATTGAGGATGTTATTGCGCGTACGCACGCCATGGATGAACATCACGTAGTCTGTGACCATGATGGAAAACTCCTTCTCTGTGTCCCCTTTTGACCACATTGCGCTACGACAAAACCCTTACTAGCTGGACTGGAAACTAAAACGTTTCCGTTCTTCCGGCGTGAGGTAGCGCTGAAGTGTAGACCAGTACAGCGTCATTGGATGACCCTGGCTGCACACGGTTTTCCCAGAGGTCACACCTGCAATCACCCCGCACTCACAGCGTAGCACTATCTCTGTGCGCTTTGGACTTTTTTCTAACATATCTCAACCTCATTTCACACGTGTGAGCGAATAGCTCACTAATGGATACGTTCCTCGACTACTAAAAGTGTTGAGATTATAGGTGAAAGAGAGCGGAAATGCAAATAATGGGATTATTTGGACAGAGCATGCTGAGCCTACTGAGAGAAAACCTACATCGACACTGCCATAACCCTCCTCAATGAGCATCTCTCTAGGCATTCAAAAGCAGCAAAAGAAGCAGCAGGGAAAGAGTCGGCATCACCGATCTGAGGACGAGCATCTGTCACTGCCATCAAACCTAACCATTGAACGTGTGAGTGACGGAGAAATGCTCAAGACCTGGCTTCGCATCATGACCGTGGGATCTAAGATTCCAGAAGAGGGGCTCACCCTGCTTTTAGATGTGGTGACCAATCATGGCTTCAGGGATGACGCGGCCGTTCATTATTACCTTGGGAGGCTCGGCAGCCAGCCAGTGGCGACCTCGTTGCTGTATCTGGGTGGGGGCGTGGTCGGCATCTACAACGTGGCAACCCTTCCAGGGGTTCGGCGGCAAGGGATTGGTCGTGCCTTGACGGTGGCTCCTTTGCTAGAGGCGAGCGCTTGGGGCTACCGGATCGGCACATTGCAATCGACGCCGATGGGGCTTAATCTCTATCGTCGCTTGGGATTTCGCGAGTATTGCACATTTCACGCCTACTTCTGGTCTGGAGAGTAGTCGGCCTAACTCTTCTACTGAAACGTTGATGAGTGGAGCAAAGCATCGCTCTTTGATTCCCATTATGACAATATCCTCTCTTCCTCATCAATGCTTGGAAGCAGCCGAGTGTTCCGTTTTCTGGGCTGTTCAGGCTTGCGTAACCAGAGCGAGACATGCGCTGGCTGCATCGTCTCCTCGACCACTGCCACTAACTGCTCGCGCAGCGTGTTCAAATTCACCTCATTGCGTAAGGTTGCGCCGAAGGCCTCCAGCGTTTTGGCTGCATCGTACTTGTGCCGGTAAAAGCGACGATCAATAACTACCTGAATGTATCTCCGCAATGGTTGGAACAGGGCTGCAATTGCCAGGGTCGAACCGACAATCGCCAGGTCATTGGTTTGACCGATGAAGCCACCGAGGAGGAAGTGCAGCATGACTACACTCCCAAAGTAGACCAGAGCAAGCGTCCCGGTCAGTACGCTATAGACCAGCGTGCGATGGATGATGATGTCAATGTCGAAGAGACGATGGCGCAAGATAGCAATAGCGATAGAGAGGGGGAACGGCACGATCAGAAGCCCGAGTATATTGTTACTAATAATCGGAGCTCCCAGGATATCTGTAGGAAGTACCCACAAGATGATCCCACCGATTCCCGACATAAGAGCGGCAAACACAACCCAGCGGATCTTTTGGCGCGTCACTGCATCCCGGCTGGCTCGATAGCCCCGAAAGATTGTGATCAACGATAATAGCAAGTACACGAGAGTAATGATACCCTGACCTGATGCCCACCGTCCCAGCCAATCCAGTGTGCTCACTGCGCCAACCCGGGTGGTCGCGAGGGTGACAGGATAGAGTGCAAAGGGGGCCACATAGATGAGCCAGATAAGCCAGCGCTGTCCTAAGAGGCGCGATTGTGGGTACGCAAAAGCCAGGCTGAAGTGCAGCCCTGCCGCCCAGAAGAGTTGGTAACCACCGTAGGTCGTGGCCTGGAAAAGCCAGAAACCTATTCCATCGGCGAGATCGCTTACTTGCAGGCCGAATGACCAGGTTGTCGCCGCCAGGAGACTAGATGCGCCCAGCAGCAGCAGCCTGGCTTGTCGATCGTCAGGACGGTTCAGAAAAACGAACACGGCTACCAGGAGCGTCACCAGCGCATAGAGAATCGTCCCCCAATCCTCCAACAGAATGCCACCCAAAGGGTAGTGCCCCAGCAGCACTGGGATGTTGAGCTGGTGTCCGTGCCGTATGACCGTATAGATAACAGTCTGACCAAAGTGCCATTGCGGGCGCGAGACGCGGAGATCAAACAGCCTTTTCGCCCATGACTCTACACTCGTCCCATTGACCGCGACAAGTACATCCCCCGGGCGAAGCCTGCTGGTTTGCACGTGCAGCGGTGTCAGGACGACTCCGTCAGATCTCCAGACAGCTAGTCCCGGTTCCAGGCGCGTGCCATCAGAAGGGCCTGCCAGGTGCAGCCAGAGAAAGGCGACAGCGGGTAAGACAACCCCGATAGCGATAAACACTGCTCGAAGACTGACAGCATTCAGTTGTTTCACGCACACCTCCCGTACAGAAACACCTGCTCAAGGCGACCTTCTTGTACGTGGGAAAGGATTCATGATATGCCATTGTTAAAATTGCGGAGCAGCTTCCAAATGTAAAAATGAACTCATCCACCGCGAAGTGAGACGTTCATTGCATATCATATTACCATACACTATCCAGGTGATCATGCTGATGGCGATCCCTTCCGGAAAGCAGGGGTGCAGGGGACGGCAGCTTATGCCTTGACACAGCTTGGACAGATGCTTGAATGGCGATCCCTTCCGGAAAGCAGGGGTGCAGGGGCCGCAGTCCCCTGCCGGAGCGCGAGGTGCCCTCGCTCACTCCCTCCTCCCCAGGCGGGCCGCAGGCCCGAGGAGAATTACGAGTGGATATCAGGCACAATAGCATGACACAGAGCCGAAGCTATAATATACTGTAGCCATGCAACCAACACCATATCCTCACATCAATGAATAACTGCATAATGAGCTTATGGTAAAATGCCCAGCAAAGGAGCGTGTGAGCTACCTATCGAGAGATAAGTCAAGAAAGGAAAAGGCAACATGCCGAAAATCCAGGTCAACGAGTTAACCATGAACTACGATCAGCAGGGAACAGGAGAGCCTCTCATCCTGATCCCGTATTTGGCGGCTGATTACGCCTGCTATGCATTTCAAGTCGCCGACTACGCAAAGCACTTTACCTGTATCTCCGTAGACCTCCGGGGCGCTGGTGAAACTGACAAACCCGAAGGAACCTACTCCACCGAACTCTTTGCCGATGATGTTGCGGCCTTCGCAGGCATTGGGCATACCACAAGCCCATGTCGCCGGTCTTTCCCTGGGTGCAGCTACCGGGATGTGGCTGGCGGCCAGGTATCCTGAAAAGGTCAAATCGTTGTCTCTCCATAGCGCGTGGACAAAAACCGATCCCTTTCTCAAAGTAGTGGTTGGCGGCTGGCAGGTAACGGCGAAAGCCCTGGGAAGCGTTCCTGAGATGGTCATTCAGGGTATTTTCCCCTGGTGTTTCACCCCCGAACTCTATGCCTCCAGACCCGACTACATCGGAGCGTTATCTGATTTTGTCCGCGGGAGACCGGCTCAACCGCTCGATGCATTCATGAGACAATCCAATGCGGTGATCGCCCACGACGCGGAAGCTCAACTTGGGAAGATCAAAGCCCCGGCGCAGATAACTTTTGGTCGCTACGATATGGTCACCTCAACCCGTTTTGCTGATCCGCTGAGGCAAAATATTCAGCATGCCGAGGTGGTAATTTTTGAGGGATGTGCCCACGCGCCAATCTATGAAAAGGTGGACGAGTTTAACCAGGCGACCTTAGAGTTTCTCCAGCGGCACTCCGGGTAGAGGAAGCAAACTCTGTGAACTCGGCAGTGACCTGCTGCCGAGTTTACAATCTGCAACACATTGATCTCACCTATTGTCCTGCATCTGCTGGGCTTAACAACCAGCGCCCGCAGGACAACTCCCTTGCATCAACTGAAAAGGCTATGCTCTAAAAGTAGTCGTCTCGCAAACTCCCGTCATACCTGCCACTATTGCGACAGCAGCGTTTGAAAGCGGCGTCCCGAACCACATGGGCAGAGGTCTTCTTTGCCGAGCTTTTCGTAGAGGTCCTTGTCTCCGTGAACAACGCGTACGCCACGTTTCACTACGCTCTCGGAGGGGTAACCTCGCTTTCGTTTACTCGTCTGCTCAAAAGCGAGAGAAGTCCCCTTCGTCTATCTGTCGTTTGTCTTTGTGTCCCATACGTCTGCCTCCCTTTCTAAGTTGGTAAGAAGAATGGCTGCTCAACAGTATAGGGCAGGGAGAGATCACTGTCTAGATGGACATGTTGTCTTCGGGGTCAAATCCGCAGAAGACTCAAGAAGAGTCTCATTGAGCGTAAAGTCAAGATAATGGGGAAAACTGACACGAAGAACGCTGCTACCCCTCGAAGAACAGTTTGCCCTTGCGCCTCCTGATGCGACCCATCGATGGATAGTTCCAGTGACAGGTCATTAAGAGGCGTCCATCGTCTGCGGCCTCATTGAAGATGCGTGTCCGTGTCGCAATGGCCTGGGCGACATCCACATTCACCAAACGCGAGGCCTCGGGGTCATCGGCTGACCAGTAGGGGTTATCGAGTGACCACTCGGGATGATCGATTTGCATGGGATGATGACTCACGTCGGCAATAATCGAGGCCTTCTGGCCTGCGGAAACGATCTCAATCCCCACCTGTCCTGGCGTATGTCCCGCAAGAGGGCGCAACGTCAGATCAGCCGTCAGAGCCGCGTCGGGTTCCACGAACTGGAGCTGTCCCGTCTCTTGCAAGGGTAAGACGCACTGCGTCAGGTATTTGAACCACGGATGGGTCAAGAACTTCGGGCGCATCCAGTAGTCCCATTCGGTCTGTTGCACCAGAAACTGCGCGCGCGGAAAGAAGACTCTTGGCGTCCCGTCCCCAGCATCGACCGTATTCCAGCCCACGTGGTCGAAATGCAGGTGGGTGAGGACCACCAGATCAATGTCTTCGGGAGCAACCTGCATGTCCAGGAGCGTCTTGTCAAGATGGCTTTTCCTTCCTGATCGGGTGCCAACGCCAGTGTCAACCAGGATGGTCTTGTGCTCTGAACGCACGAGGTAGTAGGTAAAGCTCATGGGGAGCAACGCGTTCCCACGGGATGCGCAACGAGATTACAACAAGAAACAATAGTGGATGAATCGGCTCTACAAGGGCTATCAGCCACCTCTGGCTCTCGATTTTGTGAAGAGACCGCTTCACCAGAGCAAACTTCCATGCGGTGTTTGAACTCGACGACGATTTCCATACCCTCTCCTGTGGGCCACTCCTTTGCATCGTCTTTCGCTTTTGCAAACGCTTGCGTTCACGAAATTTTTGTGGTATATATTTTGTAGACGGTAGCGTCTACAAAATAGAGCAGCACTGCACAGCTTTGGGAGCGAAAGCAAGCAGGGTCTGGTTGTATGGAAGGGGGAGAGCGCCGTTCCGCTCTTGCCTGCATGATGAAGAAGGAGGTTTCTCATGCGCATCGCACTCTTCACGATGGGGGGACGGGGTGATACCCAACCGTTTGTGGCCTTAGCCGTTCGGCTCAGGCAAGAAGGCCATCGCGTCACGCTGGCGGCCCGGCCAGATTTCGCCGACCTGGCTGCCGATTACGGCGTCGAGTTTGCGCCGCTGGGCCACCCGTATCAGCCGTTCATCACCGGGGCAGCCGAATCCTCGGCGCTTGGCGGGGGCCATCTCCTCCATCAACTGCGCTATGGACTCGCGCAACGGCGGTATTTTTCTGACCACCTCAACCAGGATGCCTGGCGCGCGGCACAGGGCGCAGACGCAATTCTCTACAAATATAGCTGGATCACCGGCTACAGCATCGCGGAAAAACTTGGCATTCCTTGCGCTGCTGCTATGTTCTTTCCCCTGACTCCAACCAGAGCCTTTCCCAGCTTTTTGATTGGCAGAGGCATCGACCGTGGCCCTCTCCTGAACTGGCTGACCTGGAGCCTGAGCGAGCAGGTGGTCTGGCAGCTCTTGCGCCCGGACGACAGGAAACTGCGCCGTGAGCTAGGGCTGCGCCCCCTGCCTTTCTTCGGCCCGCTCGCGCGCCAGCAGTGCGAGGAGATGCCGGTCTACTATGCCTACAGCCCGGCGGTGCTGCCTCGGCCCACTGATTGGCCTCTTCGGGTGCAGGTGACTGGCTACTGGTCTCTTGATCCTCCTGCAGGGTGGCAGCCGCCAGCCGACCTGCTGCACTTTTTGCAAGCTGGCCCGCCTCCGGTCTCGATAGGATTCGGGAGTATGGCCAGCCGCGATGCGCAAGTTAGCTTGGACCTCGTCTTGCGGGCACTTGAGTTATCTGATCAGCGTGGCGTGCTCCTCAGCGGTTGGGCGGGTCTGGGCAAGGGCCGTACTCTTCCTGAATTCGTTTTTCGTGCGGAGAGCTTGCCACATAGCTGGCTCTTTCCGCGTATGGCCGCAGTGGTGCATCATGGAGGGGCTGGCACCGCTGGTGCAGCACTGCGCAGTGGCGTTCCTTCTGTGTGTACGCCTCTGGCCGCCGATCAGCCCAGTTGGGCAGAACTGGTTTCTGCGCTGGGGGCAGGCCCTGCCCCGCTTCCCTTTCAAACGCTCACCGCAGAGCGACTGGCAGAGGCGATCCGCGAGGCGGTGACGAATGCAGCAATGCGGCAGCGGGCCACCGAACTGGGCAAGCAAATTCAGGCGGAGGATGGGGTAGGACAAACGGTGGAACACTTCTTGCGCTATGTGGACGGGTGGAGGAAGGATGGATCCGTGAGGGGTTAACAGATCGCAAAAGTCCTGAAACGAGAGCAACTGGACAAGGCTCGGCAGCATGCGAAGGATTCGGACAGAGCGAGCCCGGCCTGCAGCAGAGCAGGAACGGAGCGCTCTTTTCAAGTCAACACATGATCGAGAGGAGGGACAGAGTCCCATGCAAGAACTGCCCAGTGCGCCCCGACGACGCGGACGACCGCGCAGTGAACCAGCCCATCGCGCCTTACTGGAGGCCGCGCTGCGGGAATTTGTGGCGCGTGGCTATGAAGCGATGAGCCTGGAGGCGATTGCGGCTGCCGCAGGAGTCAGCAAGATCACGTTGTATCGGCGCTGGGACTCCAAGCTGGCCCTGCTGCGAGAGGTGCTGCACGAGCTTTCCGACGAAACGCCGATGGAAGACCAGGGCAGTCTCGAAGAGGATCTGCGCGTGCTGTTGCGAGAGGCGTATCGCGCCAGCATCGCCTCGCCTGCGGGGCAGATTGTGCCCCGCTTCGTCGCAGAGATTGCGAGCCATCCCGAACTGCTGGAAGTGTATCAAACGGAGATTCTCCGCTCGCGGATGGCCCGGCTGAAAGCGCTCATCGCTCGTGCATACGAGCGCGGAGAACTGCGAGAGGATCTGCCGTTCACCATCCTGGCAGATATGTTCGCCGGTCCCCTCTTCTATCACCTGACCGTCCTTGCCTTGGTCGAGCCGAACACGTCAGAGGACGTACCAGAACTGCTCACGCAGGCGATCCTCAGGGGGATCGCGAAGCAGGAAACGTAGCGCAGGTGTTCCTGTGCGTCACTGCCTGTTCTCGGATTTTCCACAGAAGGCGTATTGACGGCAAGAGATCTTTTTTCGAGACATGGAGGACGTCTACGAGAACCATGATGCATGCTGAGGTCACTATCCAAATTACTCCTACATCGCTTCCTTCGACGCCGACCTTTCTGGGAGAAGTGGCAGCCTTCGCTCAGGTGCTTGCCCATACAGGAGTCCTGAAAACCATCCAGGACCAGGTGCGCTTTGCCCGTGCCCGCTTTGGCCAATACGATCTCATCGATTTTGTCGCGGTGTTAATCGGCTACGCGGTCTCAGGCGAACCGACTCTGCTGGCCTTTTACGAACGGCTCACTCCATTTGCCGAGCCATTCATGGCCCTGTTTGGCCGTAATCAGTTGCCCCATCGTTCAACCTTGTCCCGCTTTCTCGCTGCCCTTGATCTGCCCACAGTGGAAGCCTTACGGACGCTCTTTCAGAATGATCTGCTGGCCCGCAAGCCCTTTCCTTCTCTCGGCGGCTTGTCTGACCGAACAGGCAGGCAGTGGTTAGTGATCGACGTGGACGGGACCCGACAAGCTGCCCGCCAACGGGCGCTTCCACAGGCGGAAAACTTGCCCACTCCCCATCGTCGGCTTGATCAGGTGTGCGCGCCAGGCTACCAGGGTCGCAAGCGGGGAGAAGTTGTGAGGACACGCACGGTCGTGCTCCAGGCACATACCCATCAGTTCCTCGGCACGTTTGGTGGACCCGGCAATGGGGATTATCGGAGCGAATTGCGGCGAGCCATTCAGGTGATCACCAACTATGCGACTCAACTTGCGCTTCCCCTCGCTTCAGTGCTGCTCCGTCTCGATGGTCTCTATGGTGATGCTGCCCCACTCCTCGATGTGCTCACCGCTGGCCTTGGCATACTTGCCAGAAGTCGTGCTTACCACTTGCTGGATCTCTCGGTGGTTCAACAGGCCCTTGCCTGCCCCCCAGATCAGGTGCGTACCCATCCAGAAAGTGGGGTGACGCGTGCCCTCTACGATTGCCCAGCCGTTCCCTTGACGCCTGCTGGACCCGAGGTGCGCATGGTCGTTGCGACTCACCGTGCGACTACTTCTTCTCCCGCAGTCGGTATCCAGCGTGACGACATGGTTTACGAACTGTTTGTGAGTACGCTTCCTTCCTCGGCGTTTACTGCTTCGGATGTGCTTGACCTGTACCTGCATCGTGGCTCGTTTGAGACCGTGCTGGCTGACGAAGACAAGGAGCAGAACGCAGATCGTTGGTACTCGCATACCCCATGCGGAAAGGCGGTTTGCCCAAATCCTGGCACAATGGACATGGAATATCCGGCTGGAACTGGGGCAACAGCTTTCTGGAGCACAATTGTGCATCACCGAATTTGCCCCAGCCCTTGAGGCTGAACCTGTTGCGAAAGAAGAGCCTGCACCGGAAGATTCGCCCACGCCTTCAGTCATCTATGGCCCCTCCCAATGGGCTCGTCCCTCCTTTACGGGAGGCTTTCCTGGCTCCGCTTTTACTCCACAACCGGATGGGACATTGCGCTGTCCTGCCAACCATCCGCTGTATCCTCAAGAACGGCGTCCCGAGCGGGATGGCTCCCTGCGGATCTTGTATGCTGCCCGCATCGGTCATTGCCGCTCCTGTCCCCTGCGGGCACAGTGTCAAGAGAGCCGTACCACGCTCAAACCCCGACGAGTGAGTGCAGTGCTGTGGCCATTGGACGCTTCTCGCTCGGATTCCTCGCCTCCTCAGAGAAAAGCGCTTCAAGAGCTTCCTCTGGCTCCGGTCCTCTGGAGAGATTGGCCACGCTGTGGAATCCGGCGCGCCTGGCTGAAAGTGGTCCGAAGCCAAACCGTCCGGCTGGAAAGCTCCATCCCTGCCGATCCTTCACCTGCCCCGGCGCAGATCTCGCCAACCTTGACCCGAGCGAAGCGCGCACATTGGCGTCTGTCCTGGGAGGAACGGTTCGCTCGCAATATTCGCCCCTCCGACGCTCCCAGGCTGGTCGTCACGCTCCACGGTCTCCCGGCCACTTTTGCGCGCTCTTTTGGCTTTGATCTGCTCGCCACCGCTTAACGGCTCGTCATCGACTTTGTTTCTTCCCTCGGCACTCTCTGACTTCCTCGCCCTTCTGTCTCAATGGACACCAATCGCTGACGCTTCCCTCGGCTTTTTGACCATACAGCATCACTGACGGACTGTTTCTTTTCGCTTTGCTTGAGCTTACCTCGTTGCGCATCCCGTGGGCCCGTTCGCATCCAAAAGATGACCGTATTCGGCCACGATCTGCTCAGCAGGAACCAGTTGGCCAGATGGTTCCCGCATCAAGAGTTGTGGATCACTCTGCATCGGCAGGTCAAGCAGAGCCGTGACTTCGACTTTCCCAAGCGTTATGGTATGCAACCTGTTCACCTCGGTTTGCTTCTCAGCTTCAACTAGGGAACCACACCGAGTTGCCGCATGGTGCCCAGATCGTCATTGTTGCACCAGTGTTCCATGATCTTCCCTTCGGCAATGCGAAAGAGATGCGTCCCGGTCGTCTTTACGTGCGTACCCGTGGGAGCGATGCCAAAAAACTCCCCTTTGTGGGTCAGGTGATAGGTGCCTCGGACCACGACCATGTCCCCTTCGGCGACTTCATGTTCAATCGTATAGTGGAAATCGGGGAACGCCGCGTGGTACAGCGCCACGATTTTTCTATGCCCTTCACGACCCGGCGGCCAATCAGGCGGATTAGTGTAGTCGATGTAGTCGGGAGAGAACAGTTCATCTATTTCGGCCAGGTTCCCCTTGGTATTCAGGATCTCCTCGACCCACCGGCGTACGAGGACCTTGTTTGTCTCGTTTGACATCTCGTTAGCCTCCTTTTGTAGTAGACATAACGTATCAGACCCGTTTTCTGCCACTGTGTGCTTCCGCGATGTGGTGAGCGGACGTTCCTCTCATTGTGGCGCCCTTGCCGGTGATAAAACACCGCTCAGGACTCCTCTGTGTGTGGTGCCAAGCAATATCCAGTGCGACCTGGTCTTGCTCGGCACTTCTGAGATCCATTCTACCAGATATTGCTCACTGGAACGAGGATGGCTGCCAGTTCTCGGACCCAAGAGTATCGACAGATGTCGCAGTGGGCGATGCTGCTAGGGCTGGAGCTCGTAGAGGTTGTTGAAGGGATTCTCTAGTGGCACACGGCGGACACTGCTGAAGCCGGCCTCCTTACTCAACTCCTGCAACTTCCCTTCAGGCAGCCCTACGGTGCCAAGCCCTTCACCGTGGCCGGAGAGCGAGGTGGTCATGCAATAGAGCACGCTGAAGCCATAGAACAGGCTGCCCAGCGGCCCGGCATTGCCTTCCAGGTGCTCGGCGCAGTTGATATCCAGGCAGACGTAGCGTCCATCTGGGCGTAGGGCCTGACGAATGGCTCGCAGCAAGCCACGCGGATCGATGGCATCGTGGACGACATCAAAGGTGGTGATCACATCATACTGTTCAGGCAATCCTGCGGAGACGTCGCAATGCTCGAAGCGCACCCGATCAGCGACTCCTGCTGCCTGGGCATGCCCGGTGGCCTTGGCGATGGTCGGTTCGAAGAGGTCGTAGCCGACGTAGCGCGAGTGTGGAAAGGCTTGCGCCAGCTTGATCAGCGCCCGACCACGCCCACAGCCGACATCGGCCACCAGGGCGCCCTGTTGCAGTTTGGTCTGTACATCGGGCATGGCGGGCAACCACACGGGGAGAAGCAGGTTCTCAAACCAGCCGGCGGTAAAGCGCTCCAAACCATCCCACATATTGTGGTCGTAGGCGGACTGCGGGACGCCTCCCCCGTGCTGGAAGGCCTGGATCAGCTGGTTGAGCGGTCCGACCATGCCTAATAACGTCTGGTGCATGCCACCGAAGAAGATGGGACCATGCTCCTGGGCGAGAATGGGAACATGCTCTGGCGGAAGCGTAAAAGTGGCACTGCCCGGATCGTATTGCACATAGCCAGCGCTGGCCATTGCGCCGAGCCACTCGCGGGCATAGCGCTCATTGATCTCGGCGCGGGCGGCCAATTGCGCACTGGTTGCTGGTCCCTGTGCCAGTTGCTGAAAGAGACCGAGGCGATCACCAATGGCTGCCAGAATGGTCGTGGTCATGCCACTGGTATCAGTGAGCACCTTGCCCAGAAACGCTTCGGTTTTCGCCTGGTCGATCGTTGGTTGGGTTGTCATGTCCAGTCCTCCTGATGCTGACTTTCACGGAGTCTCCCTCCTTTGGGGAGAAACTCGAAACAATCCATTTCGTCACCTGTAGGAAGTTGTGAAGCCACAGGTTGTGACACTGCTGTGCTTCTCCTTACAGGACTAGTATGCCCGAAAACCGTTGGATTCCTCTTCGTGAAAACACGAAGATTTGTGAGCACAGGACACGAAGATTTATTTATTCTTTTTTACCCAGTCCTTTTTCGCTGGCCCACACCGCGATCTGCGCACGTGAGGTAAAGCCTAATTTGGATAGGATGTTCTCGATGTGCTTTTCAATCGTCCGATAGTTGACGACCAGCACCTCGGCGATCTCGCGGTTAGCTTTGCCCTGGGCGATCAGGGCAGCCACTTCCCGTTCGCGTTCGGTGAGTCCACCAAATAGGTTCTTCGCAGCACGGCGCGGCGGAAGTGGCTCTTGACGAGGGATCAGCGCCGTGGCCTGGTGCAGGAAATGAGTACGCAGAGACATGTCTGGGATGGGAGCGGCGAGTTCCTCGATTAGTTCCTGGGCGGTGGCAAAGGCAAGGGCAGCCTCCTCATCACGAAGCTGGGCCTGATAGAGTTTCCCCAGGTCGATGGAAATGCGCCACAGCAGAGGCCGTGTCCCTTGCGTCATTGCTCCCGCTTGTGCAGCTTGCAATGCGGTCTCAGCCTCGGCTGTCTGTTGCAGCATCATGAGCGCCACTCCATGCATATGTGACAGGCGCGGAATATCTGATTCATTTGAAACGTTGGTGGCCGACGCCTTCAACTGATGGATGATTTGGAGAGCGCGGTTTGGGTCGCCTTGGGCAAGTGAGAGTTCCGCTCGAACACACCAGATTATCCGTTGCGCCATTGTTTGAGTAGGAGCATCGGAACCAGACGCGGCGTCGAGAAGAGACTCAGCGCGGACAAGTTCCTGTTGCAAAATAGACGTCAAGGCGAGTTGTCCCATCACCATTCCAACCCAGAACGGCGAGTTCATTTCTTGCGCCAGGAGAAGTGCTTGTTCGAGACACTGCCGCGCCAGGGGCAGCGCGAGGAGTTCTCGATACAGGACGCCTAAATGGCAATGCGCGGCAGTCATCCACTGACGATGCTCAATCTCTTGCGCAATTTCAAGGCAATGCAGTTGCATATCCAACGCACGTAGATAATCACCTCGTGAACCCAGGCAAAGCGCAAAGCAGCTACAGGCGAAGGCTTCACCAGACCGCTGGCCGATCTCGCGTGCGATCTTCTGTGCTAGCTCGCCCTGGGACACCAACTCGTCTACACTGGTTGTGGCTGGGACCATCGTTTCTGTTTGATAAGTTCCCCCACTCAAAAACTGCGTCGCCAGGGCAGAGACGAGTCCCTGGCGATCGTCAATCTCGCGGAATAACGCAATCGCCTGGTCATAATAGGTGTGACTTTGCAGGAGATCGCCACCCAGATAGTGCGTCACGCCCAGGAGATCAAGTGTCTGGGCGAGGCCCTGCAGGTCGTGTACCTCCTGAAAAATGGTCAGTGCCTCCTGATGGTAGCGCAGTGCCTCAAGTGGTTGCTCGGCATTCACATGCCAGTTGCCCAGACGGTTGAGGTTGTGGGCAAGCAGTTTCGGATCGGCAAGCGTGCGCG